>ERZ857785.439-NODE-439-length-56850-cov-32.608381_pt1 | contig 56850 bp, 41 predicted proteins | sample MGYA00519763_ERZ857785 | MGnify/ENA primary metagenome ERZ857785 (study PRJEB31778, sample SAMEA3449365) | human gut metagenome | biome: human gut; feature: human-associated habitat; material: faeces | place: United Kingdom | collected 2010/2012 ...
ATACCGGTAAACGACGCACCTTGTGAGATAAGAAATTTTTTAAAGGAGAAACAGCGCGGAACGAGACGGAGACGCTGATCACGCCCGATAAATACAGCATCGACTATGTGGGGCATTTGGGCCGGAAGGCACTCTGTCTGGGGCTGGTCATGCGGGACTATGGCGTGTACGAGCACCCCACATTCTTTGTGGTGGACGAAAATGGCGAAGAAAATCTGGGCCGCTATGACCGCCGGGTCAACTCCGAGGTGGTCACCGACTGCTTCTCCGGCTCCGTCACGGGACAGAGAATGGTGGGCGAGACGCTGTATTTCCTCAACACGGACGGCGTGGATATCGACGGCTTCGTGATGAAGCCGGTGGGCTACGAGCCGGGCAAGCGGTATCCGGGCATCCTTCATATTCACGGCGGGCCGAAGATGGTATTTGGCCCGGGCTTCCACCATGAGATGCAGCTTTGGGCGGCCTCCGGCTTTTTCGTATGCTACTGCAACCCCAGAGGAAGCTGCGGCAAGGGAAATGCCTTTGCTGATCTTCAGGGCAAGTACGGAGAGGTGGACTTCCGGGATCTGATGGAGTTCACGGATGAAGTTCTGCGGAGGTATCCCGAAATTGACGCAGATCGGATGGGCGTTGCCGGCGGTTCCTATGGCGGCTTTATGACCAACTGGGTCATCGGTCACACGGACCGTTTCCGCTGTGCCGTGTCCCAGCGGAGCATTGCCAACTATGTGGGGGATTATCTCCTCTCGGATATCGGCTACTATTATGTGCTGACCAGCAGCTTGGCACCATTTGGGAGCATCCGGAGCGTTTATGGAAGGCGTCGCCTCTTACCTACGCCGACCGTGTTAAGACGCCCACACTCTTTATTCACGCAGATAAGGATTACCGCTGCACGCTGGCCAACGGCCTGGAAATGTTCGCGGCACTCAAGCTCCATGGCGTGGAGAGCAAGCTGTGTATGTTCTACGGCGAGAACCACGGCCTGAGCCGAGAGGGAAAGCCCTCCAACCGCATCAGCCGACTCAGCGAGATCCTGCACTGGATGGAGGAGCACCTGAAGGAAGAATAAGGGGGAGCCAACCGGCGGCTTCTGGCAGAGTGTGTGCCGGAGCATTTGCCGCGCTTAAACCTATATCCCTTGGAAGCTGTCTTTTTTACATGGCGATTTCAGCGGACAGCGGCCACAGCGCCGCGTCATACAGGTATCGCGGACGCATTTACGCCAAGAGCCCACCTTCTCAAGAAGGTGGGCTCTTGCTGTAAGTACACGAAATGAGATGCTTTATTTCTTGTCGAACAGGATGAACAGCAGGCTGGACAGGCACAGCAGGAAGGGATAGAACAGCAGAGGGATGATGTCAAAGGCGCTGATGGCGTAGCCGAGGGTTGCGCAGGTGGAAATGGCCACCAGCATCTGGGCGCCGTAGGGGATGATGCCCTGGAAGATGCAGGAGAAGGTGTCCAGCAGGGAGGCGGAGCGCTTGGGGCTGATGCCGTATTCCTCCGCCACCTCCTTGGCGATGGGGCCTGCCATGACGATGGCCACGGTGTTGTTGGCGGTGGCGATATCCATGAGGCCCACCAGCAGGCCGATGCCCAGCTGGCCGCCCCGCTTGCCGCGGAACACCCGGCGGATGAAGGCGAGGATGCTCTCGAAGCCGCCGTAGGCGCGGATGAGGCCGCACAGGGAGGCCACCAGCAGCGTCACCAGAATGGTCTCGAACATACCGGACACGCCGCCGCCCATGTTGCCCATGAGCTCCAGCGCCGTGACCTGCCCGGTGATAAGGGTGATGGCAGCGCCGGCGGCGATGCCGATGAGCAGCACCACGAACACGTTCAGGCCGACAATGCCGCCGATAAGCACCAGCACATAGGGGATGATCAGCACCAGATCGTGACCGCCGGAGACGGCGCTCTGCACATCGGTGCCCAGAGAGACCACGATGATCAGCGCCAGCGCCGCCAGCGCGGCGGGCAGGGCGATCTTGAAGTTGGCGCGGAACTTGTCCTTCATCTCCGTGCCCTGCGTGGAGCAGGCGGCGATGGTGGTATCGGAAATAAAGCTGAGGTTGTCGCCGAACATGGCGCCGCCCATGACGGAGGCGATGCACAGCGGCAGGTCAAAGCCGGAATCGGCGGACACCGCCACGGCGATGGGGGCCAGCAGGGTGATGGTGCCGACGGAGGTGCCCATGGCCATGGACACGAAGCACGCTACCACGAACAGCACAGCAACCGCCAGCTTCACCGGGGCGATGGACAGCAGGAAGTAGGCCACGGCCTCGGCGCTGGAGCGGCCGGTGACGCCCACGAAGATGCCCGCCACCAGGAAGATGAGGATCATGGTGACGATGTTCTTATCGCCGATACCCTGTCCCATCAGCTCCAGCTTTTCATCAAAGCTCACACCGCGGTTTTGCAGGCACGCCACCAGCAGCGCCACCAGGAAGGCCACGACGATGGGGATCTGATAGAAGCCCATTTTGATTTTCAACACATACTCCAGAATAATGCCCAGCACCAGATACAGCACCAGGAATACGGCCACGGGCAGCAGGGCCACCGCCCGGGGGGTTGGTTTTTTCTCCATAAACTCTCTCCTTTATGAAAACGTTGGCTTTTTCACCGCTTTTGATGGTATCATGAGGGGAAGAAAAAGTCAACGCAAAGACATCTGCACCTTATCTGCTTTGTCTGGCGCGTCCGACCTGTACGCGGGGGTATTCGGCGAGACCGGAGCGGGCCGGTGTCTTCATCATGGCTGGCTCGCCTATCTGGCGGATGACGTCTCTCCTTCCATTGATAGATCTCCCTTCTTCCCAGAGATCAATGTGGGACTTCTGGCAGGGCCCTGGTTTGAGGACCGCATGGCCCAGTGCCTTACCGCCATTCTGGGCGGGCGGGCCACGGCCGCAGCCATGGTAACGCTGGCCGCCTATCTGGCCGTGACCCTGCTGGTACAGGGGGCACGGTTCGTCAAGCGTTTCTACGTCCGGCGCTTCACCAACAACGGCGCCATCAATTTCAACGGCTACACCATCACCCTGGCGGACGGCACCGTCCTCCGGTAAGGCTTACCGCACCTCGATAGCCGCCGCGGGGCAGGCGTCCGCCGCCTCCTGCACGGCCAGCTTCAAACCGTCGGGTATCGGCCCGGCCGCCGCCTGCGCCGATTCGCCGTCCTCCAGAGAGAACACCTCCGGACAGATGGTGGGGCACAGGCCGCACCGGATACACGCCTTCTGCAATACGATGGCTTCCATAAAAATTCCCTCCATAGCAAATTCAGGATATGGGCAGTTTGCCCCGTATCGGGAAAAAGTATGCGGGAAGCACCGTCCCTTTCGGACGGTGCTTCCCGCATTTTTCCATTTTTCCCTTGACAGCCGCAGCTGTCCATGGTATGGTAACTGTACTAACACGCATAATACAGTTAATACGCAATGGCAGGAAGGAGTGAGCGCGGATGATCTCCCTGGATTATCGGGACAGCCGCTCCCTGTACCAGCAGGTGAAGGACAATCTGCGGCGGATGATGCTGACGGGGCTGCTGCCGCCGGACGAAAAGCTGCCGTCGGTGCGGAGTCTGGCCACACAGCTGGCCATTAACCCCAACACCATCCAGCGGGCATACAGCGAACTGGAGACGGAGGGGTACATCTACTCCGTGCCCGGCAAGGGCAGCTTTGCCGCCGCCGAGGGCGGCGAGCAGCAGCGGCGTATCCGTGAGCTGAAAACACAGGCGGCCCCTCTGCTGGAGGAGCTGAAGACGCTGGGCTGCACGGAGGAGGATCTTTTGCAGCTGTGGAGAGGAGGAGAGACACATGCTTGAAGCGAAAAACGTGGTCAAGACCTTTGACGGCTTTCGGGCGCTGGGCAGTCTGAACATGACGGTTCCCAAGGGCGCGGTGTACGGTCTGGTGGGCCCCAACGGCGCGGGCAAGTCCACCATCATCCGGCATCTGGCCGGTATCTACCGTCAGGACAGCGGCGAGGTGCTGCTGGACGGCCAGCCGGTATATGAGAACCCCGCCGTCAAGCGGCGGATGACAGTGATCGGCGACGACTGGTACTATTTCCCCCAGGCCAATATTCGTGAGATGGCCCGCTTTTTCGCGGGACTGTACCCCGCCTTCAGCTGGGAGCGCTATGAAAAGCTGAAGCAGGTGTTCCCACTGGACGAGAAGATGATGCTGCGCCGCATGTCCAAGGGTATGCAGAAGCAGGCGGCGTTCTGGTTGGCGGTGTGCTGCATGCCGGAGTACCTCATTTTGGATGAGCCGGTGGATGGGCTGGACCCTGTCATGCGCCGCCAGGTGTGGTCGCTGCTTTTAGGTGACGTGTCCGAGCGGGGCACCACGGTACTGGTGTCCAGCCACAACCTCCGCGAGCTGGAGGACGTGTGCGACCACGTGGGCATCCTGAACCGCGGGCAGGTGCTGCTGGAGCGGAGCCTCTCCGACCTGCAGGACAACACCGTGAAGCTGCAGGTGGCCTACGCCGGCGTGACGGAGCCGATGCTGCCGCCGGAGCTGAACATCCTGCACCGCAGCCACGTGGGACGGGTGTATACCTACATCGTGCGGGGCAGCCGCGCCGAGATCCTGCGCCGCATGGAGATCACGGAGCCCATCCTGCTGGAATCCATCCCGCTGACGCTGGAGGAGATCTTTATCTATGAATTGGGAGGTGTGGACTATGCCGCGAAAGACATCCTGCTGTAACGGGACGCTGCTGCGCAGCGACGTGCGCCACTACTGGCCCGCCGGCTTTCTCTATGTGCTGGTGTGGCTGATGATCCTGCCCATCCCCCTGCTGCAGACAGCCCGGGATTATCTGCGTTTCCAGTCTGAGCAGACGGTTCAGCTGGCAGCGCAGCTGCACAACCACGTCTATGCCGCCATGACCGGCTCGCTGGTGCTGGCGGTGCTGGCGGGTGCGGTAATACCCATGGCGGTGTATGCCTATCTGATGACGCCCCGGGCTGTGGGGCTGATGCACACCCTGCCCGTCACCCGCACATCCCAGTTTTTCACCCACTTTCTCAGCGGCTTCGGCCTGTTGACAGCGGGAAATCTGCTGATCTTCCTGCTGTCAGCGCTGGCTATGATGCCCTCCGGCAGCGTGGACTGGGCCGCGCTGGGCCTGTGGCTGCTGGTAACGGAGCTACTGGAGCTGTTCTTCCTGTCTCTGGGTGCTCTGTGTGCCATGGCCACCGGCTGGCTGCTGGCCATACCGGTGCTGTACGGCGCGGCCAACTGCATTGTTTTGTTGGTATGCGTCGTGGTGCAGTTCCTTCAGCGCTGGTTCTACTTCGGCTTTGAGAGCACCACCTTCCCCATGGCGGTGATCTGGCTGACGCCCATCGCCCGCCTGTCCACCGCCGTTTGCGGCTACGCCGACGTTCTGGTGCCGCGAGAGGGGGAGGAGGTCTACCTCCGCGTCCTGCCGGAGGGCGGCATGACCTCCTTGCTGGTCTATGCCATCGTGGGACTGGCGCTGCTGGCTCTGGGCTGGCTTCTGTACCGCAGACGGCCCAGTGAGGCCGCCGGTGACGCCATCGCCTTCCGCTGGCTGCGGCCCATCGTCCGGTGGACCGTGGGTCTGTGCGGCGGTCTGGGCCTGGGCCTGTTCCTCAGCGTAGCGCTGCTGGGCGGTCTGGTCGGCGGCCTGGTGCAGCTCCTGCTGTGCCAGGCGGTCATGGGCCTGTTGTGCTTCTTCGCCGCTCAAATGCTGCTGCAAAAGTCGTTCCGCGTCTTCCGCCGCAGCTGGAAGGAGGCGCTGGCGCTGGTGATCGCACTGGCCGCCATCACCCTGTGCATCCGCCAGGACTTCTTCGACGTCCAGAACCGCATACCCGGCGCTTCCCAGGTGGACACCGTGTCGGTCCAGCTCTACGCCGGTGACAGCAGCTACTGCGAAACGGACGATCCCGCCGTGCTGGAGCGGGTGCAGGCGCTGCACCGCGCCGCCCTGGCTCAGGGCGAGGCTATGGCCGATAACTCGGACCGCCATATGAGCATCCGCCTGCGCTATGAGCTGAAAAACGGCGACACCGTCCGGCGGGATTACACCATCGCCTGTGTCTCCGGCACGGAGACGTACCGCCTGACCAACCAGCTGCTGAATATGCCCCAGTTCCGCCGCTCTGCCATGGGCATCGACTGGTTGGAGACCTCCGGGCTGGACGCCGTCCGCAGCGGCTATGTGGAGGACTACCGGACCGGCGCCACGGTGGATCTGACCCGTGAGCAGGCCACGGAGCTGTGCCGTCTGGCCCAGCAGGACGCCAACGATGTCTCCGACAGTGATGTGCTGGCCGCCATGGCCGCGAACAGCGATGATGTCTACGCCGCTGCGGCTAAGGAGGATACCCTTCCGGCGGAGACGGAGGCATGGGACGTATACCGTTACAACATCGTCATCTACGCCATGGTGGATGGCCGCGATGTCAGCCGCAGTCTGACTCCGATGGGCTATTGCACCCGTATGCAGTCCTTCATCGGCAGCCTGGACTTCACCAACACCACCACGGTGGACACGGAGGCCGTGTCATGAAAAGAGGACTGCTGTGCATCGCCGCAGCGCTGGTGCTGACCGCCGCTACTCTGTGGCTGACCAGCCTGCGGAACTACGATGCGGCGGACGCCGTGGAGGAAAACGGTGTCCTGCTCTACCTGCGGAAGGACCACGGGGCGGCCTTTGCCAGCACCTATCGCTGGGACGGCACCGGCGACGCCATCGACTACGTCATCCCCGACACGGTGCAGGGCGTGAAGGTCACGGCCATCGGCGGCTTCACTGGCGAGCTGAAGAAGGCCCCTACCGCGGGGCTGGCCATCACCATGCCGGAGACGTACCGTGGCGCGGAACGGGCGCATTACACCATGCCCAGCGGCGCAGTGGAGATCACGCTGCCGGTACACATCCACATCGGCCGCTATGTCCGCAGCGTCCAGCCGGACGGCAGCCTGCCGACACCCACCGGCTACTTTGGCTACGACAAAGGCGTCAGCAGCTATATCATCACCCCTGTGTGGACGGTGACATGCGACGAGGGCAACGAGACGTACTATGCCCGGGACGGACGGCTTTACCAGCGTGCAGACAACGCGCTGGTGCAGCTGCCCTACGGTGAAGCGTAAAACAGAACAAAGCAGAGAGGCGCGGACCTGACGGCCCGCGCCTCTCTGTTCCATTTGTGAGGAGATAGAAACAGCTTACTCGTTGGTATAGTTGTCGAAATAGCCCTGGATATAGACGATGGGAGTGCCCTTGTCGCCGGAGCCGCTGGTCAGGTCACACAGGGAGCCGATGAGGTCGGTGAGGTTGCGGGGCGTGGTGCCCTCGGACACCATGTTGCCCACCAGGCTGACCTTGGCGTCCTTCTCACGGATCTTCTGGGAAATGGCGTCCTTGAGAGCCTGACCGGACAGACCGGCAAACTCCTTGTCCGCCAGGTACTTCAGCTTCAGCTCGTTGGGCGTGCCCACCAGACCGCTGGTGTAGCCGGGGGATACCACGGGGTCAGCCAGCTCCCAGATCTTGCCGGCGGGGTCCTTGAAAGCGCCATCGCCGTAGACCATGGCCTCCACGCGCTTGCCGGTGGCCTCGCTCATGGCCTTTCCGATGGCCTCTGCCACGGGCTTGGCGTCCCGCGGGAACAGCTTCACGCGGTCATCATCAGCCTTGTTGCTGCCCAGCAGGCCGTACTGGAGGTTGTAGCCGCTGCCGTCCACGGGGGAGGTCAGCAGGTCGTCCAGCCCCAGCACCACCTTGGCGCCGGCGGCGGCCAGCAGGCGCTTGCTGCGCTTGCGGGTGTGGATGTCGCAGCAGATGACGGTGTCGGTGTAGTCCAGCACCGCCTGAACGCGGTTGGCGAACACGATCTCCGCCTCAGCGCCGGCGGATTCGATGATGGTCTTGTAGTAGTCCACGTAGTCCACGCCGGTGAAGGGGTGGATGACGGCGCCGAAGGCGGCGCGGAACTGCTCCAGGGACAGCACATCGTGCCAGGGGTCGATGCCGGCCTCGTCCAGCTGGTCCATGGACACCAGGTGGTTGCCCACCTCGTCAGAGGGATAACTGAGCATCAGCACCACCTTTTTGACACCGGCGGCGATGCCCTGCAGCAACAGGGAGAATCGGTTGCGGCTGAGGATGGGGAACGTGACACCCACGGTCTGGCCGCCGGTCTTGGCGCGGACATCGGCGGCGATCTGCTCCACCGTGGCGTAGTTGCCCTGGCAGCGGGCCACCACGGACTCGGTAATGGCTACGATGTCGCCGTCACGGGCGGTGATGCCGTTGTCCTTCAGTGCATTCAGCACGGTGTCGGCGGTGATCTGTACCACGTTGTCGCCCTCGCGGAAAATGGGAGCGCGAACGCCCCGTACCACAGTACCCAAGGTTCTGCTCATAGCGGATGCTCCTTTGCATATCATTTCAGGCCACGCAGCGCTTATCGCTGCGCAACAGGTATAGTATAGCACAAATTCGGCATAAGTGAAATATAAAATATTTATATTGCACATTAGCAATACTGAACGCGCAGCGAAAAGAACACGGAAAAAGCTCTTGCATTTTCCCGCAGGATGTGTATAATGATAGGGTAATTATGGGCTTGTAGCTCAGCTGGGAGAGCGTTCGGTTCGCATCCGAGAGGTCGAGGGTTCGAATCCCTTCAGGTCCACCAAAAATAAACCACCCGTAAGGGTGGCTTTATTTTTGCTGTGGGCCTAGGGATTCGAGGTTTATGCCCCGGAGGGGTAAATCCCTTCAGGTCCACCAAACAGGTATTGGACGAACACCTATTTCTTCAGCGGCGGCTTCGCCGTGAAATGTTCGCTCTGATCCACAACAGAAAAGCGCCGTCTTGGGAGTGATCCCGAGACGGCGCTTTTTTTACTATCCGCACATTCGATTTACGCTAATTCTCCTGCTACAATGGTTGCAGAAATAAACAGGCGGTTATACGAATGGAGAGATTTATCACAGATGAACGCACGGGGCTGAAGTATGAGCTGGTCGGAGACTATCCGACCCCCTCACATTTCATAACGATAAAAGCACAGACCATGGCTTTTGGGGGGAAGCCCCGCCGCCCGGTTGCCGCTCTGGGCAGCGTGAGCCGCTCTACCCTGTGGCGAATGCTGCACAAGGAAAAGTAAATGTCCGTCTCGCTGTGAGCTGCGGCGGGTGATTGAACGCGAAAGGGAACCCTAACGGTTCCCTTTCACACGATCCCTCCCTCCGATACTTGTGCCCGGGCAGGTTTTTCGACAGACTAAGGCAGGCACCCAAAGGGTGCCTGCCTTTCCTGTTTCCTGCTGCGCCTTTCTCAGGGCATCGCCGGCTCGGCGGCCAGGCGCACAGTGAAGTCCTGCGCCGCTGCGCCCTCCGGCAGCAGCTTCGCCATGACCACCAGCCGCTGGTCGCCGGTATTCTCCATGTCGTACTTTCGGCAGCAGGTGGACAGCGTCAGGATGGTATCCTCCTCACTGAAGGTCACACCGTCAAACGCCAGCCAGTTCTTCTCCTCCACCAACCGGAGGAGGCCGGTGAGCTCCTCACCCGCGGGGTCCGGAGAAATATAGTCGAAGCTGATGTCCGTGATGAAGCAGGCCGTGATCTGGAACACCATGTCGTCACCCTCCACGGAGAGGTAGATGTAGGGGTTCTCCTGCACGAAGTCCGCATCCATGTACCGGTGGAGCTTGGTGAATTTCGGACCGTCCGGGTCGCAGTTGGTGGCGGAGTGTCCAAAGATCACGGTGTTCTTATCCAGCGCGCTCCGGCTGCTTAGATGGTCGTCGCAATGGGCGTAGTAGCAGCCCCACTCGCTGAAATTCCCGTTTTCGTCCTTTTGCAGGTAGTACCCGTTGTCCGCCGCCTGCATCACGGCATCGTCCACCTCCGCGCCGGGCATATACAGCCACGCCGCGGTGTCGGGATTTGCCCTTTTGGCGGCAGCCAACTGCTCCTGCCGGTCCACAGCGGGGATGACCTCGCCGACTGTCTGGGGCTCCGTCACCTCCGAAACAGTGGGATACTCCGCCTTTTTGCCGCAGGCGGCGGCCGTGGCCGCCACGGTCAGCAGCAGCGCGGCGATGAGAGCGCAGGAGAGGGTGCGCGTAAACTTTCTCATGGCGTTATCTCCCGCAGCCGATGGTGCTCCGCGTCACGGTCACGCCGGTCTGGGGATTGCCGTTGGCCTTCATAAAGACAGCCTCGATGGTGTGGTCCTGCGTGACATTCCGGAAGGTGTAGGATGTCACCGCGCCCACGCTCCTGCCGTCCACCAGCACCTTGGCCACGGCGTAGCCCGCATCCGGCGTGATGGTGAAGGTCTGCTCCCCACCCTCGCCGACGGAGGTCCAGCCGGCGGGGGAGATGGTCCCGTTGGCGCCGGCGGACGCCCTGATGGTGTGATCGGTGCCGTACTGGTTGCCGCCGTTGGGCTTGTAATACAGCTCGATCTCACCGCTGAGGGTGGTGTAGTTGCCGTCCGCAGGGGTGAAGCGCCACTTGTAGGCCGTGTTGGCCTTCACGCGGGTGCTGCCCGGCAGCACGTTCCCCGCATCGTCCACCCACTCCAGCACACCGTCCGCAGGGGAGATGGTGCTGCCGTCCAGCGTCAGCGCCGCGTCATCCAGCGTCTTGCCGCGGGTGATGATCCTGGTGTAGTTGGGCTCGCCGGTGGGTCTGGCCTTGGTGATGGTAACGATCACCGCGTCACTGACAGCCTCCTTGTAGTCCTTGTCCTCCGCCTTGGTGACCGTCACGGTAACGATACCCACCTTCACCGGCGTGAGAAGGCCCGTATCGGGGTCGATGACGGCTTCGCCGGTGCCGTTGGTCACGGCGTAGGCCGCTTTGCCTGTGCCGGAGCCGCCGCTGCTGCCCAGCTGCAGCGTCTCACCGTAGACCACGGTGGTGCCGCCGGTGACACGCAGCGCAGCCTGATCGTCCTTCTCCCGCAGGAGGATGTGCAGCGTAATGGTGAAGTCCTCATAGTTGGCACAGGATGCCTTGAGGGTGATGGTGATCTGGTCGCCCAGCGCCTTCCCCTCGGGGATCGCGTAGGTCAGGAGACTGCCGTCCGCCGCAAAGTCCCGCCTGGGCAGCACCTCGCTGGCCTCGCTGCTGAACGTCCACCGCTGTCCCTCGGGAAGCGAGGACCAGTCCGGCGTGTAGGTGTGTTCCTCGGTGTCCGTGTACTTCTGCACCAGCTCCACCGTCCTCAGGTTCCGGCCGTCTGCCGGGCCCACGGTCACATCGATGGCGGCACCGACTACCCCCTTATAGTTTGGGTCATCCGGCTTAAAATTGGCATCATACGTATGGCTGCCGATTTTGTCAAGCACCGTTTGCGGCGTTTGCCAGCTCCATGTGCCGGGTGTAGTGCCTTCGGGGGTTGCCAGCGCAATATCACCAAGCGTTTGACCGTATTTCGCCGTCACGCCAGTGGGCTTTTTATAGGTCGGCGTTGCCTTCTCCACCACAAACTGCACAGCCGCCGTGGTGAATTCCCTGTAGTTATCCGTCTCGCCAATGACCGCGTACATGTAGTAGGTACCGGCATCCAGCGTGGTGGGCTGCATGTTCTCCCATTTCGTGCCGCCGCTGGCGGTATTTTCGGTGCCGTAGTAGTAGACCGCTCTGCCATCGCCCACCTGATATGTCAGGCTGGGCGCGCTGGGCGCATCGTTGTAGGTGAAGCCCGCCATGCTGACGGCGGCGCTCTGCGCGGCCCTGTTGACCTGAACGGCCACAGTGCCCGTGGCCTCCACATAGGTCTTGGTGTCATCCGGCGTGAACTTCCACGCAGCGCCTGCATGTGTACCCGCATCCAGCACCGTGTCGGGCTCCTGCCAGGTGAATGTGCCCGCAACGGTCCTGCCGTCCGCCTGCATCGTGCCGCTGATGGCGATGGCGCCCAGCTTCTCGCCGTAGGTGATCTCGGCGGGACTCAGCGTCAGCGCGCCCTCCGGACTGGGCGTCAGCTTGGCCTCCACCATCAGGGTAACGGTGATGGTGTAGTCCTCATAGTTGTCGGCTCCGGTAACGTTGACCTTCACCTTGGCGGTCTTGCCCACCTTGGACGCATCGTCCGCAAAGCCGAAGCGCAGGATACCTTCGCTGATCGAACATGTACCGTTCAGCACACCGGCATCATCTGTCACGCTGCCCAGCACCGCCGTACCGCCCTCCTCGATCAGACTGCTCAGGTCCACGGTGCCGTTGTTGTCGTACATGGCGGAACCGTTCACCGTTCTGTCGCCATAGGCTGCCCTGTGGATGGTGAAATACACCACCTCATCCGCGAGCTTCAGCGTATAGTTGTCCGCCTTGAAGCCGCTGCCGTCCGCCAGCGCCAGAGTGCCCCCGGTAATGGCGTAGCTTCCCGCGTTCGCGCCTGTGTCACGTACCAGTACGCCTCTGAAGGCGGGGGTCTCGCCGTTCACCGCACCGGCGGAGATGTAGGTCAGCGTGGGGTCTTTCTCGCCGTAGGTCTTGCCCTGACCGGCATCCGGCGTCACCGTGATGACAGCGGGGGTAATGGCGGCCATCGCCGAAGCCTGCTGGCCGCTGGCCGCCAGCCGATAGTTGCCCGCGGACGTGCCGCCCAGCGTCAGGCCGGAGATACGGACGGTCTTGTCCGTGCCCACGTCCTTGCTGTCGAAGGTACCATCGGCGGAAACGGTGAGTTCATCGCCTTCCGCCTTGCCGCTGATGACCGCCCCGCTGACATCCAGCACGGCGTCAGCGCTGCCGTTGTAGGTCTTATCCGCCGCCGTGATGCCGCTGACAGTGACGGCCCTGGGCGTGATGGTGAAGCTCTCCGCCACCGCGCTGAACGCATAGTTGCCCATGGCCGTGATGGTCACGGTGCCGCCCGTGCTGACATCTCGGTTCTCGCCATAGGCGACGGTGTAATCCCGCCCCTCGGTCAGCTTGGTGCTGCCGATCTTTACGGTGGGCGCAGGCGTAATCTGCCCGCCGGTATAGGTGGTGTCGCCGCTCAGCGTCACCGCCGGCGCGGTCTCATTGGCCGCGATGGTGAACGTCCAACTGTCGTCCTTCAGGTCTGCGGCGGCATCGTAGTTCTTGCCCTCCGCCACGTCGATCCTGACGTTGTACGTGCCCACATCGGCGGGCTGCTCCACCTTGACGCCGTTCCGATAGTACTTCACCGTGACGCCGCCCATGCCCGCAATACCGGCCCTGGCCGCCACTGCCGCCGTTCTGGCGCTGCCGTCATAGGTCAGCGTATCGGGAGGGGAGAAGGCGAAGTCCCCTGCCTGCGGGACAGCCTGCCGGATGGTATAGGTCACGCTGGCGGTCTGGCCGCCCACGGTGATGCCGGCGGTGTAGGTGCCCGCATCAACGGGCGCTGCGGACAGGGCGCTGCCGTCCTTCTGATAGGTGATCTCGCCCACATCCGCCGCCGTCCACCCGGTCTTGGTCAGCCTGGCCGCCTTGGCGCTGCCATCGTAGATCAGCTCACCGCTGGGCGGCGCGATGGTGACGCTGCCGCCGTTGGGATTGCCGCAGAGCCCGTCCGCATTCCTGCATTCGGCGCTGATGGCCGTGCCGTCGCTGCCCAGCGTATAGCTCCAGTCGTGCTCATGGCCCCGCAGCACCACGGTCTTGCCCTCGTCGATGCGGCTGACGGCGTACTTGCCGGGGGTCCAGCTGACAAAGCTGCCCGCCTTGATCCAGTCGGCATTTTCCGTGGTGGCGATGACCACAGGGCTGCCGGCGGCGGGTGTGTCTTTCGTCTGGACGGTGATGCTGCTGGCATCGTCCAGCTCGCCCACCACGGTGATGGTCCTGCCCGTGCCGAGATACACATTCTTGGTGACATTGACCGTACCGGCCAGGTTCAGCGGGCCGAAGTTGTATACGGCGTACTCGCCGCCGGAGGCGGTGAACGTGCCGTTGACAGTGACCGTACCCTCGCCGGTGTTGTACAGGCCGTAGGTTCTCCTGCCGCTGGTATTTCCGGTGGCGGTCAGCGTACCGGTGACTGTCAGCGTGCCGCCGTTATTAAACAGGCCGCTGGCCAGGGCAGCGGTGCCTTTGCCGGTGGCCGTCAGCGTACCGGTAACTGTCAGCGTACCGAGGTTGCTCAGACCGGTGTTGTCGCCGGTGCTGGTGAGCGTACCGTCGACAGTGATGGTGCCGCTCCGCGAGCCGTTACTTTCCTTCCTGTTGGCCACGCCTATGTTGCCGCCCTCCGCCGTCAGCGTGCCGTCAACAGTCAGCGTACCCAGGTTGTTCACACAGTAATATCCACTGCCGACGGTATCGCTGGTGGCCTTGACCGTACCGGCGATGTTCACCGTACCGGTGTTGTAGATGGCGCTCGTGGTTCCGGAAATGGTGCTGTTATACAGGTTGACGGTATTGCCTGTGTTGCATGCGACGCCGCTGCTGGTGCCGGAGAAGGAAACGCCGAAAATGTCGGCGATGCCGTTTTGAACCCCGCTGGCAAAGCCCAGGCCGGCGGCGCCGGTGGCTCTGGTTGCGGAAATGGAGCCGCTGGCCCTGCAGTCGGTCAGGACCACATGGACATCTGAGTCGACGCGCACCGTGCTGCCGATGGCGCCGGCGCTGACGATCTTATGCCCATTCATGCAGATGATGGTGCCGTCTGCCGCCCACCAGGCCTTGGCCGGCGTCACATCGCCGGTCAGGTAGTAGCAGCCCGCCACCTTGGGCAAGGCGGTGGCTGCCGTGCGCGTCGTGTCACTGCCGTACTGCTCCTTCACCAGCTCATCCGTCCACGCCACGAACTCGTGGTCCACATGCTCGGTGTGATTACCGATGTCCTTGGCGTACTTCGCCTTATGGGCACAGGCGCAGTGCGTATGATCCCGGATCAGGTGAAGGATAACATCATCCTTGTCGTTATAGGACAGGTCATAGGTGCCGTCATCGTCGGGGAAGAAGCAGTTCAGGGCTACCGCGCCGCCCTTGACCACAATGATGGACGCCGCCGTATCGGTGAGACTGCTCTGCTTTTCCGCCGTGATGCCGATGCGGGCGCTTTCGTCCAGCTCGCTGTTCAGCGTGATGGTCGTTCCGGCCGCCAGATAGACGTTGGGGCTGCCGCCCTTGACCGTCGCGGTGCCGCCCACGGTCAGCGTGCCGTTGTTATACACGCCGCCCCCGGTGCCGTTGTTGGTGATGGTGCCGCCGTAGAGATTGCACGCACCGGCGTTATACACGCCGCCGCCCCGCGCGGTGGTATTGTTGTCGTTGATGGTGCCGCCGTACATATTGAATGTACCGGTGTTATAGACAGCCGCGCCGTCGGCCTTGCTTTTGGTGTCCCGCAGCCGTCCGTTGTAGAAGTTGAACGTGCCGCTGTTGTTCACGGTGTGGACCGCTCTGCTGCCGGCGCAATAGATGTATCCCTGAATGGAGGCGCACTCCGTCAGGGAGAAGGTCACGCCGCTGTCGACGGTAATGGCGTCAAAGTCGGGCTTATTGAAAGCAAACTCTCTGACGGTCCGGCCGTTCAGGCAGAGCACCGTGCCGTCCGCGGGACGCCATGTGTCGCTGTCGGCCAGCGTCACGCTGGTCGTCAGATAGTAATAGCCCGGATCCTTGGGCAGGGAGTTGGCCGCGGTATGGCTGCTGTCGCCGTACTGGCTGGCCGCCTCGTCGTTCGTCCACGCGGTGTAGGTCACGGCGCTGTGCTGCGGATGGCCGCCGGATGTGGCGTCGCCGCCGCAGATGCAGTGGACGTGGGGATACAGGCTGACATAGCTGCTGCCGGTCTTCCGGACCTGGGCATGGCTCCGGTCCAGCACGGGGGTCGCGTCGCTGTTGTCACCGGCGTAGCAGTTCTGCCGCCAGTCGTCCCGGGCCGTGCCGCCGTTCAGGAGATACGCGACCTCGCCGCCGCGGAACTGATCCTCCGTCTTGCCGCCGTAGCCGTCGTCTCTGTCCGCGCCGTAGTAGCAGTTGGAGACCCTGCCGCTGTTCTTATAGGCGATGGCGCCCCAGCCGATGATGTCGCGTACCGTGCCGTTGGACTGGGCCTGCACTATGTCGCCGTAGAAATAGCTGTTGACGATGGTGCCCGTGTTCTCATAAGCGATGCCGCCCGCCAAGCCGCCGTTGTACATCTCGATGCGGCTGCCGCCGTTCAGTTGGCCCGCGTACACATAGCAGGCCTCGATGGTGCCGCTGTTGGTATAGACCAGACCGCCCAGGCTGCCCTTGGCCGTCATACCGCCGCTGTACCGGCAGCGGGTGATGGTGCCGGCGTTGCTGCGCGCCAGGGGAGCGCTGGCGTTGAGGGAATAATTCTCGCTCTGGCGCTTCGTCACGGCGATATCCGTCAGCTTCGCGTCCGCGCCGACATAGCCGAACAGGGCCTGTCCCCAGCCATGCAGCCACACACGGATCGTGTGGCCGTTTCCGTTGAAGGTGCCGGTATACGGGTGCTCGCTGGTGCCGATGGAGCTCCAGACCTCATCCACGTACTCCACATCCCGCTGCAGCTCCGCGCAGGTGTTCGCCTCACCGGCGTTCACCGCGTCCCGCAGCCAGATGAGCTCCGCCGCGCCGGTGATCTGATAGGGGTCCTCCGCCGTGCCGCTGCCGCCGGGCTGCGTGCCGGCGATGGCGGCCAGCAGCGCGGGCTCGTTGGCGTCAGGCTCTCCCGCCAGCGCCAGCACCGCGGCAGCCGCCGCGTCGTATCCGGTCAGGTCCAGCCGGGCCGCCTGCTCCTCCGTCAGGGCCTGCTTCGCCTCGTCGATGGCGTCCAGCTGGCCGGAGACCTCGTCCGCGTTGGCGTCCGAGATATCCTCTGCCGCCGGCAGCGCGTCGATCAGCGCCTGCACAGCCGAAACCGCCTCGTCAGGCTCCTCGTCAGGCGCTTTGTCAGGTGCTTCGTCGGACGTTTTATCGTCCTCACCCGCACCATCCTGACCGGGTGCCTGCGTCTGCCCGTCGTTTCCCTGCGTCAGGACCGTCTGCTCCTGACCGGCCTGCCCCTGCGCCTCCGCCGCCAGCGCCGATGCGGGCAGCAGCGTCAGGCACAGAGCCAGAGCCATCAGCAGGGATACTCCTTTTTTGATCATGTGCATAACCTCCGTTCTGTTTTTTCACGGTTGCCGTATGTCACAGCAGGCCGATGCCTCTTCCGCGGTTCACCGCCTGCTGCCGGTTTGACACCCGAAGCTTTCTGAAAATACTGTTGCTGTGGAACTTGACGGTACCCGCCTTCCGGCCCATCCGCTCCGCGATCTCGTCATTGCTCATGCCCAGCGCCATCAGGCGCAGCACCTTTTTTTCCGTCTCGGTCAGCGTCTCGTAGTACTCCGCCGGAGACTTCAGATAATTGGGAAAGTACCGGCTCACGCCGCCCGCCAGCTCCATGATCCGGTCGGTAAAGTCGTCCGCGCCCCGCTCCCGCTGGTAGATGAACAGCATCTGCACCATGCAGGCGCCCTCGTCCGCCAGCAGCCGTATGTACCGGTATTTTTTCGCCAGCGCCAGCGCTGTCTCCAGCTCCCGGCACATGCGGTCCTTGTCCCCCGATTTGTAGTACACGGCGGCCAGCAGCATGTGACACTCGCACAGATCCATGTGCCGCTTCCCCGGCTCCAGCAGGGTGATAAGCTGCCTGACCAGCACGTAGGCGGCCATGTTTTTCCCCACCTGCAAATAGCAGCGCACCTTGGTGAGCCAGGCAAACATGTCCATCATATAGATGTCCCGATTCTCATCGGGGGCAGTGTTTTCCAGCCACTGGGTCACCGCCTCCTGCTGCCCGTCGTAGCAGGCCGCCAGACATTCCAGCGCGTTCAGGCTGGCCGTCAGCTCCTCCCGCCCCGTCTCCTGGATGCGGTCTCTGATCTTCTCCCCCAGAGGCTTGGCCGTCCGCGCCTGCCCGTTCATCAGCAGGATGCGCATCTGCAGCGCCAGCGCCACGAACAGGCAGCGCATATCACTCTCCCTCTCGATAAGCGGGATGGTCCCCGTCGCCAGGATCAGCGCGTTGAAGCAGTCGTTGTTCTGGTAGTACCACTCCGCCAGCATGATCTCATAGACGTTCTTCCCCACGCTGCCGTACAGCTGGTGGATCATCTGGGTAATGGCGTCCTTATGCCGCTCCAGATATGGGCCGAACCGCGTAAAATCCCGAAACCCGTTGATGATGCTGGGACGGCAGGCGGACAGCGTCAGCGACCTCACCGGCACCATGCCCGTTTTCACCAGGAAAAGCACGATGCGCAGGAACATGCCGTCGCTGATGTACGGCATGACCAGCTCCGTGCAGATGCGGTAATAATCCTTCTCCCGAAGATCCTGCATCCGCCAGTGCCTGGGCGTCGTCCCCAGCAGGCTCACGTACTCCCTGGCCAGATCCAGATCTCCCTCCATGGCCGCCAGCAGGGCGAAGACGGACGGCAGCGCCGGATGGCTCCTGCGCGCCGCCGCGTCCAGCCGGTAAAAGTGGTCCCGGCAGGCCCACAGCGCGGGCATGGAAAACGGGTGCTCCGTGAATTCCTCCACGATGGTCTCCGGCAGATGCCCCGCCTGCTCCGCCTCGTCCAGAACGCACACCAGCTCCATTTGGGGCCGCGGATATGTGACATTTCCTTTTTGTTCCATTTCCCTCACCTTATCTGCTCCATTATACCGGTTTATTATAATCCATTTTCTTCTGTTTGCCCAGCAAACTTTACTTTATGAATAACCAAACTTTCAACCAAACTCTCCCGAATCTGACCGTTCTCCCCGTTGCCGGCGCCGCAGCGTCTTTCTCCGCCGGTGCGGCGGCTTCTTTCCTGTTTCTTCCAGTTATTTCAAGCAGAAGCCTGCACGCGGGCGAATATTCGCTCAATATTTTATGAATAAGCGGTAGTCATTCGTTTTGTCGTGCGGTATAATGAAAGGTGGCTTTTTATATGCTTCAGGAGCCGCACCGCGGGTGCGGCCGTAAAAATGGCGCCGGATGCGCCATAAAGGGTACGGCATCCGGCGAAAGGGAGGGCGTTTTCGTATGGATCGCAGGAAACTGCTGATCGCAGATGATTCTGAGATGAACCGCGCCATGCTGGCCAATATGCTGGATCACGATTTTCAGATCATCGAGGCTGTGGACGGTCACGAGACCATCTCCGCACTGGAAATGTACAAGGGTGAGATCGCGGCCCTGCTGCTGGACATCGTCATGCCGGAGATGGACGGCTTTCAGGTGCTGGAGGAGATGCAGCGCCGCGGCTGGACCGAGTCGGTCCCCACCATCATGATCTCGGCGGAGATGGGCAGCGCGTATATCGACCGCGCCTTTGAGCTGGGCGCGTCGGACTACATCAACCGCCCCTTTGCCACAGGCATCATCCGCCGCCGCATCATCAATACCATCCTGCTGCACACCAAGAAGCAGCAGCTCATGGACATCGTGTCCACTTACTTTTACCGCCACGAGAAGAACACGGAGGAGATGGTGTCCATCCTCAGCTCCGCCGTGGAGCACCGCTGCTGCGGCGGCGGACGCCACATGGCCGGCGTCAGCTGCCTGACGGGTCTGCTGCTGCGCCGGCTGCTGGCGCGGGAGGATGTGCACCCGCTGGACCCCGCCGATGTGGAAACGGTCTGCATGGCCGCCAGCCTCCACGACATCGGCAAGCTCATGATCCCCCGTGAGCTGCTGGAGAAGCCGGACCGTCTGACGCCGGAGGAGTACGAGATCGTCAAGCGCCACACCGTCATCGGTGCCCAGCTCATTGCGGAGCTCCCCGTCTATCAGGGGGAGAAGCTGACCAAATACGCCATGGAGATCTGCCGCTGGCACCACGAGCGCTGGAACGGTGAGGGCTACCCCGACGGCCTGAAGGGCGACAGGATCCCTCTGGCCGCCCAGATCGTCTCCCTGGCCGATGCCTACGATGTGCTGGTACACCAGCGCAGCTATAAGGCGCCCTGCACCCACGAGCAGGCCATGGCCATGCTCCATAACGGGGACTGCGGCTCCTTCAATCCCCTGCTGCTGTCCTGTCTGGACGAGGTCGGCGAAGCTGCCAGACGCGGCGTGGACCGCAAGGCCGCCGCCCGCCGCTCCCCCCGCCGCACGGTGGAGGAGCTGTACCGCGGGCAGGATCTGGCCGCCGCCCGCATGACCCAGCAGCTGGAGGACGCCTACGCCAAGCAGGATTTTCTCTTCGCTCTCAGCAGGGAGATCTGGTTTGAATACACACCCCACCCCTCCTCCCTGCGCCTGTCCCGCGGCGCCGCGGAGCAGATGGGCCTGCCGTCCATGATTGTGGCGCCTCTGGACGATCCGGATTTTCTGGCGCGGGTGGGAGCGGAGACGGTGGATGCCGTCCGCCGCCGCCTGGCGGACCTCACCGCAGACGAGGCGTATCTGGAGGTGGCGGCCCATCTGGTGCTGAACGGACAGCCCCGGCGCTGCCAGCTGACCATTCTGGTGCTGTGGTCCGCCGCAGAGCACGGCCGCTGCGCCGCCCTGTTCGGCAGAGTCATCGACATTGATGACAGCTGTGAGCGGCTGGAGCGCTATGACCGCGCCGCCGGCCATCTGGCGGACCGCCAGCTCCTGCTGCCCGTCACCATGGGGCGGGACGACGTGCTTCGCGTCACGGCGGAGCAGCTGGGCCCTGTGATGCAGAGCTACCGCACCATGTTCCAGACCGTGCGTCTGGTGGACCCCGGCATCCGCATGCAGGTGTCCACCGATGCCAACGGCCACTCCATAGACCGCGCCGGGCACTGCTATGCCATCTGGGGCAAGCGTCAGCGCTGTGAGCGCTGCATCTCCCAGGACGCGGTGCGCACCCGCACCACCCAGAGCAAGGTGGAGACTATCGGCAGCGATGTCTGCTATGTCCTCGCCGTATGCGTGGAGGTGGACGGCATCCCCTACGCGCTGGAGTGCGTCAACCCCATCCGCCCCGACGATATGATAGGCAGCGGCGAGGAGAACATCCTGAATCAGCTGCTGGTCCGCAACCGTCAGGTGTATACCGACTCCGCCACCCAGGTCTTCAACCGCCGCTATTACGACGAGCGCCTGCGCAGCCTCACCGGCGAGTACGCCCTGGCCATGATCGATCTGGACAACTTCAAGCAGATCAACGACCGCTTCGGCCACCCCGCCGGCGACGCCGCGCTGTTCCACGCGGCCCAGACCATGCGCTCCATGCTGCGCAGCGGGGACGAGCTGGTGCGCTATGGCGGCGACGAGTTCTTCCTGCTGTTCCACGGCCTGCCCGCCCATGTGCTGGCGCGGAAGCTGGAGGACATCTGCCGTGCCGTGGCTGCCCTGACGATATCGGAGTATCCGGACCTGCACCTGTCCCTGAGCATCGGCGGCGCATACGGCTCCGGCCGCGTCTCCGAGCTGGTGGGCAAGGCCGATCTGGCTCTGTACCGCGCCAAGCGCACCAAAAACTGCGCCGTCGTGTATGAGGAATAAACCATATTGTACGGAATAAGGAGAGAATATCCATGACACTGACTGAATTCTACGCCGCCGTAGGCGGAAGCTACGAGGACGCCTCCGCCCGCCTGCAGAACGATGCCTTTATCGGCCGGTTCCTGCGGATGCTGCCCCGCGATGACAACATGGCCCGCCTGACGGCGGCCGTGGACAGCGGCAGCGCCGAGGAGGCTTTCCGCGCCGTCCATACCCTGAAGGGCATCGCCCTGAACCTGAGCCTTGTCCGTCTGGCCGAAGCCTGCACCGCCATGACCGAGGCCCTGCGGGGCAGCGCGGTGATGCCGGACAACATCCGTGCGCTGCACGATGCCGTGGCGCGGGAGTACGCGCTGGTCACAGAGACCCTGTCGCAGCTGGAGGCATGACGCACCGGTATAAAGAGGATCGTTCCATGAAGAAAAATCACCTCCGCCTTGTCAAGCACATGGCGACTAATATCGTCCTGCTGCTTGCCGCCATGGTGGTGCTGCTGATCGCTGCGGCACACCGGAACTACACACGCCAGATGGAGCGGCTGGATGTCTACATCGGCGTGCTCAGCGGCCGGACGGCCCAGCACGCGGGCGATGTGTTTCAGGACAAGCTGTCCGCCATCACCTCCGCCGCCTGCCTGTACGGCGAGGCGCTGGGGGAGGACGGCGCGGACATGACCCATCTGGCCCAGCTGGAACAGGCCTCCGGCTTTGACCGCATCCGCTTCATCGACGCCGGCGGCGTCAGCTATACCAGCGACGGAGAAACGGCGCTGGTGGCGGACCGCATCTATTACATGGACGGCATCCGCGGCGGCAGCGGCATCATCTCCATCTCCGCGTCCCGCTTCAACAGCGCCAGGCTCATCGGCTTTTACGCGCCGGTGCAGCTGGGCGATGAGGTTATCGGCGTGCTGCTCGGCCTTCTGGATGAGGAGGCTGTCTCCGCCATACTGGAGACGGAGCTCTACGACTTCCCCGCCTTCACCATGCTGGTGGATGCCGATGGCCGCTCTCTGGGCCAGTACCGCACCGCGGGCTCTGCCTACGTGGAGGATCTGGACGCCGCCCTCTCCCATTTTCAGGTATCTCAGGCCCGTGACGTGCTGGAGGCTGCCGCCGATCAGACGGCCATGACCTTCTCCTTTGTGGGCAGCAGCGGCGCGTCCGAGGGCGGCATCCAGCCCGTGTCCGGCACCGGCTGGTCCCTCCTGCAGCTGTTCCCCTCCCGGGTGGCGGCCCAGATGCTGGCGGAGATCAACAGGGACCAGCACCTCACTATGCTGGTGCTGGTCGTGATCCTGATGCTGATCGGAGCCCAGCTGCTCTATTTCACCCGCCAGCAGGTCTCCGCCGCTCAGGCCCAGCGCTCCCGCGACCGCATGACCTCCCTGCTGCAAAGCGTGGCCGACGACTACCTCTGCCTGATCAGCGTGGATCTGAACACCCAGCAGGAGGAACTGTTCCGCCTGCGGGAGAGCTGCGGTCTGGAGGACTGGACCGGCGGCGACGCCGACTATACCCACGGCATGCAGAAGTTCGCCCGGCAGTTCGTCTGCCCTCAGGACCGTGACCGGTTCCTCCGCACCGCCCGGCTGGACACGCTGCTGCCCCTGCTGGAGCGCCAGCGGGAGCTTTATATCGAATATGATGCCATCACCGGCGGCGAGCTCCAGCATCTGCAAAGCAAGTTCATTCTGGACCGCAGCGATCCCGGGAAGCCCCGCCTACTGTCCGGCGTCCGCAACATCACGGAGCTGACTCACGAGCGCATCCGCACCCGTACCAGCATGGACCTGATCGTCTCCGCCGCCAGCACCGTGTACCCCTTCATTCTGGAGGAGAACCTGACGAAAAACGAGGCTTTCACCGTCTATAACCACAGCGTCGTCAACGAGGGCCTGTTCCGGAGCTTCACCATGGAGGAGATGATGGACTCCCTGAAGCCCACCATGCCCTATTCGGAGGACTTCGACAAGCTGTATGCCGTCATGAACCGCGATGCCCAGCTGGACGCCTACCGGCGGGGCCAGCGCCTGCTCCATGTGCAGGTGCGCCAGACCGGCGATGACGGACAGGTTCATTGGATGGAGACCCGGAATATCCTGACGGAAAACGTCACCGGCGACGTGTACTCCATCTCCATGACCCGCTGCATCGATGACGATATGCGCCGCACTGCGGAGCTCCGGCAGGCCAAGGAGGCCGCCGAAAGCGCCAACCGCGCCAAGAGCACCTTCCTCTTTAACATGTCCCACGACATCCGCACCCCCATGAACGCCATCATGGGCTTTTCCTCTCTGGCGGAAAAATACGTCAACGACCCCGCCCGCGTGGCGGACTGCCTGCAGAAGATCAACCTCTCCGGCCAGTATCTGCTGCGCCTTATCAACAGCGTGCTGGATCTGGCCTACATCGAAAGCGGCAAGATGACGCTGGACATCAGGGCCCACGACATCCCCGCCATGCTGAAAAATGTGAAGTACGTGTTTCAGGCGGATCTGCAAAAAAAGCAGCTGACGCTGGACGTCGCCTGCGACGTACAGGACCCCGTGGCGTACTTTGACGCCCTGAAGATGAACCAGATCGAGCTGAACCTCATCGGCAACGCCATCAAGTACACTCCCGCCGGCGGCCACATCACCTACACTGTCAGCCAGACCGGCAGCGGCAGCGGCACCGCGGACTACCGCTTTACCGTAAAGGACAACGGCATCGGCATGAGCGAGGAGTTCCGCCGCCGCGTCTTTGACGCCTTCGAGCGGGAGAACAACAGTGTCGTCTCCGGCATTGAGGGGTCCGGTCTGGGTCTCGCCATCACCAAGCGTCTGGTGGAGGAGCTGGGCGGTGCCATCACCTGCCGCAGTGAGCCGGGCAAAGGCTCCGAGTTCGTCTGCACCTACACCCTCCGCACCGGCACTGCCGCCGATGCGGCGCCGGAGCTGCCGGAGAGCGGGGAGCGGCTCCACGCTGCGGGCCGCCGCGTCCTGCTGGTGGAGGACAACGCCCTGAACCGTGAGATCTCCCGCGAGATCCTCAGCGACGCCGGTTTCCTGGTGGAGGAGGCGGACGACGGCGACGCAGCCGTGGAAAAGGTCCGCTGGTCCGCCCCGGGTCACTACGACCTGATCCTCATGGACGTGCAGATGCCCAGGATGGACGGCTATGAGGCCACGCGGCGCATCCGCGCTCTGCCGGACCCACAGCTGTCCCATATCCCCATTCTGGCCGTGACGGCCAACGCCTTTGCGGAAGACCGTCAGGCGGCGCTGGAGGCCGGCATGGACGGCCACATCGCCAAGCCCGTCAGCGTACAGGCACTGGAGCTGGCCATCGCCCGCCTGCTGTCCCGCCGCAGCGGCGATGCCGACACAGATCCCGACAGTAAGGAGGCGCCGGAGCAGTGAACATCAGGAAATATCTCATCGCGCTGACCGTGCTGATGCTGGCCCTGCTGCCCGCCGCCTGCGGCGCTCAGGAGAAGCCGTCCGGGGATCTCCCCGAGCTGGTGATCGGCAGCGACGATTACCGCCCCTATAACTATCTGGACGAAAACGGTCAGGCCGCCGGCGTGGATGTGGCTCTGGCCACGGAGGCCTGCCGCCGCATGGGCTACGAGCCGGTGTTCCGGCAGATCAGCTGGGACGAGAAGGATCTCCTTCTGGAAATCGGCCAGGTGGATTGCCTGTGGGGCTGCTTCTCCATGAACGGACGGGAGAACGCCTATCTCTGGGCCGGCCCCTACCTGTATAGCGATCAGGTGGTGGCCGTCCGCGCCGACAGCGATATCTGCACCCTGGCCGATCTGGTGGACCGCCGCGTGGCGGTGCAGATCAGCTCCAAGGCCGAGAGCATCCTCTCCGACCCTGCCGATGCCCGCATTCCCCAGCTCCGCGCCCTGTACTGTCTGGTGGATATGGATCAGGTGGCCACCGCCCTGCGCAAATACTATGTGGATGCCTGCGCCAGCCACGCTGAAGCACTGGCCGGCGCGCTGGAAAAGGCCGGCGTATCCTACCGCTTTCTGGATGAGCCGCTGCTGCACGCTCAGCTGGGCGTGGCCTTCGCCGCCGGCGGCGACACCGCCCTGCGGGACCTGCTGGCCCAGACGCTGGCGGACATGGAAGCCGACGGCACCACGGAACGCATCGTTGCGTCCTTCGGACTGAACGCCGACACCGCATTGGGGAGGACGACGCCGTGAACAACACCAAACGAACCCGCCTCCAGTGGCGGATCGGCTCTATCATCTTCGCCGGCATCCTGCTGTTCCTCCTGACCCTGGACCTGTCCGGCCGGAACGGCCTCAGCCGCACCCAGGCCCTGACGGACAACACGCTGGACACCCTGCGCCGGCAGTGCATCAGCTTCCACAAGCTGGAATCGGCGGACGGCACCAAGAGCCTGTTCCGTCTGGCCGACAGCGTACAGGAGCTCAGCCGCCATCTGGAGCTGGACCCCACCCTGGCCTCCAACGCTTATCTGGAGGACTTCGTGGACGAGATACGGCTCAGCGGCATCGCCCTCCTCAACGCGGACCTGCAGCTGGAGGCCTCCGGCTACACCCGTCAGTACGCGGGCATACCCTGGCCGGACGGCGCATCCTCCGCCCGGCTGGAGAGTCTCATTGGCTCCGCCAAGATCTACACCCAGCGTATGGAGAAGGACGGCGTCTCCTATGATGTCTGCGCCGTGGCGCGGCGGGACGCCCCCGGCGTGGTCATCGGCTTCTACCAGCAGCCCAACGGCCTTCTCGCCGACACGGAGGTCGACATGGCCACCCTGCTCACCGGCCTGCATCTGGACCGCAAGGGCGCCTACCTCATCACCCGTGACGGCGCGGTGCTGGCCTCCGGCAACGCCGGCATCGACGATGACAGCGCCGTGCTGGACTGCCTGAACCGTCTGGAGAACGGCGGCGCCCTGCAACCGTTCCGCTGCGGCGGACATCTGTATTACGGCGCCCGCTCCGCCTGCGAGGATTACGGCCTGTACATCTATTTCCCCGCCTTGTCCGTCTTTTCCTCCACCCTCACCGCCGCCGCAGTGTTCATCGCTCTGTACGGCGGCTTCTGGGTACTGCTGTTCGGCCTCAAGACCCTGGAGCTGTCCGACAGCCAGCGGGAGCTGCGCCGCAGCAACAGCCAGCTGCAAAAGACGGTGAACATGCTCCATTCTCTGGAGAACATCTACTTCACCATTTTCTATGTGGATCTGGAGCTGAACCGCTTCGACACCGTGTTCCTGGCCCCATGGCTGGACGGCTTCCTGCCGGAGGATCTCAGCTACTCCAAGCTGAAGGACCGCTTCACCCATCTGCTGGTGCTGGAGCAGTACCGCGATGAGCTCGACCGCCAGATGAGCAGTGCCGCCATCCGTGAAACACTCCGCCGGGACAACCTCTCCGATGTGCACCGCAGCTTCTACATCGACTATCAGGCCTACCGCGGCGATGCCGTCAACTGGTGCCGCGTCACCGTGACGGCGGTGGACTTCGATGAGGAGGGTACCCCCCTCCACGTTCTGGTGGTGCTCCAGGACATCAACCGCGAAAAGACAAAGGAGGCTGAGTATCAGGCCCAGATCATGGAGGAGGCCCAGTCCGCCCGTCTGGCCAACATGGCCAAGAGCGAGTTCCTCCGCCGCATCAGCCACGACATCCGTACCCCCGTCAACGGCATTCAGGGCTACCTGGCCATGGCCGCTCAGGCTCCCGATGATATGGAGCTTCAGGCCAGATGCCGCCAGCGGGCCGGCACCGCTCTGAACACCCTGCTGGATCTGGTGAACAACGTTCTGGATATGAGCAAGCTGGAAAGCGGCCAGCTCCAGCTGGAGCATAAGTCCTTCGCTCTGGCGGACATTCTGAATGAGGTCCGCGTCACCAACGAGCCCTACGCCGCCGAGCACGGCATCGCCTACACCGTGGAGTGCCTGTGGGACACCGATAACGCGCCCCGTCTCATCGGCAGTCCCTCCCACCTCCGCCAGATCCTGATGAATCTGGTGAGCAACGCCATCAAGTATGGCCGCAGCGGCGGCTGCATCCGGCTCACCGGCCGCGCGCTCCCCGCCGACGGCGACAGCGCCGTCTACCAGTTCACCTGCGCCGATAACGGCATCGGCATGAGCGAGGAGTTCCAGCAGCACATCTTCGAGCCCTTCATGCAGGAGTCCGACGATGCCCGCACCCGCTATCAGGGCACGGGGCTGGGCCTGTCCATCGTGAAGCGTCTGGTGGAGGCCATGGGCGGCCAGATCACCTTCACCAGCCGGAAGGACGTGGGCACCACCTTCTGCGTCACCCTGCCCTTTGAGATCGACCGCCACTACGCCCCCGACCCCGATGAGGAGGAGACGAAGGGTTCCTCCTGGCTGGAGGGCATCCACGTCCTGCTGGCGGAGGACAACGAGCTGAACATGGAGATCGCCGAGTTCCTGCTGCTGGACCGCGGCGCCTCCGTCACCCGCGCCTGGAACGGCAAGGAGGCGCTGGACGCCTTCGCCGACGCGCCGGATGGCGCCTTTGACGTGATACTTATGGACATCATGATGCCGGTGATGAACGGTCTGGACACCGTGCGGGCCATCCGCGCGCTGGACCGTCCCGACGCTGCGGAGATCCCCATCATCGCCATGTCCGCCAACGCCTTCTCCGATGATATCCAGCAGAGTCTGGACGCCGGCTTCAACGCCCATGTCGCCAAGCCGATAGACGCGTCCCTGCTGGAGCAGACGTTACGAAAATTTGTCCCCCCCCCCGTGTCCGTAAGAAGGAAGCATCCGTCCCCCACGCGCAGACTCCCTGAGACGGAGCCGCCATCGGAAGCGTAAAAAGCACGGCATGACGCGAATGCCTCGCGCCATGCCGTGCTTTTCGTTTTCCACATGATGTGCTCATTCCCGGGAATAAAAATTTTTTTGTCGCTGAAACATTTCACCGTCCCCACGTGTATGTAGTATGAAGGGCCTTTCAGACAGCAAGGAGATCGATCTATGACAGAGCAACAGTTTTCCCCTCTGGCAGAGCGATATATGGATACGGTGTTCCGGGTGGCGTACAGCTATCTGCGCTCCCCCGCCGACGCCGACGATGTGACCCAGGACGTGCTGCTGCAGCTGTACAAAACGGACAAGGCGTTCGATGACGACGCCCATGTGAAGAACTGGCTGATCCGCGTTACGGTCAATCGGTGCAAAAATATACTCCGCGCCCCGTGGCACAGGACGGAGGACATCGCCGACTATGAAAACAGCCTGACCTTTGAGGAGCCTCAGTGTCAGGAGCTGTTTGAGGCGGTGATGGCTCTGGACCGGCGCTACCGCGTGCCGGTGCTGCTGTACTATTACGAGGGCTACCGCCAGAAGGAGATCGCCGGCCTCATGGACATACCGGAGGAAACGGTGCGCACACGGCTGGCCCGTGCCAGAGAGAAGCTGAAACACATTTTATCGGAGGTGCCGCAGACATGACAGAGCACGAGCTTTTCCAAAAGACCTTCTCCACACTGCACGCCTCCCCCGACACACTGATGGAGGTTCAGAAAACCATGGAGAACAGCAAAAAGACCCACCGCACCCTGCGCAAGGGTGTGGTCATCGCCATCGCCGCCGCCCTGATGCTGACGGTGGCCGCAGCAGCCGGCGTAGTGCATCTCATCAAGGCGGACGTGACCCCCGCCGACGGCGTCAGCGACACCACGCTCCACGCCTTCACCGATGATATGGACGCCTCCGCCCCCACGGTGGAGGGCAACTCCGGTGAGCTCATCACCGTACCGGACATGGAGCGTATCCCCGGCGATGTGGAGACGGTGCAGCGCCTGGTGGGCGACTACCTGTCCAAGCTGGATGCCGGCCTCACCGTTGGCAGCACCACCATCACACTGGGGACATTCCTCATCGACGAGAGCGGCTGCGGCATCCTGACCTACGCCGTGGACGATCCCGAGGGCGTGTCCTATGAGGAGGCCGGCTACGGCGAAGTCTACGGCCTGCCGCTGGAGCCCCGCATGTACCTGCGCTCCCCCGACTACCAGCAGGGCGGCAGCATCAATGTCAAGCTCCACGTGGACAAGACCACCAGCACCGCCACCCATCTGGACGTGGTGGCCTACTTTGCCGCCGGTGAGACGTATCAGAAGGGCGACAACCTCTACTTCACCGTTTACGACGGCGGCGCGGAGGGCAAGGAGCCCTACGCCGTGGCCATCCAGCCCCGCACCTACGCCCCCGTCCGGACCTTCACCGCCGCCAACGGCGAAACGGCCCGCATCTCCGCCGTGGGCATCACCATGGACAATGCCTCCCCCGCGCAGGAGCTGACCGTTCAGGAGCTGACCCTGCACTATGCCGACGGCTCCTCCTACGCGGTGAGCAGCGACAGCCAGAACCTGATGAACTGGGTGCTGGGCTACATCTACGGCGACGGCGAGACCGCCCCCTTCGCCCACGCGGTATACATCTTCAACCGTATGGTGGACGTGGACACCGTTACCTCCGTGTCCCTCGACGGCCGCTGGTTCGACTTCACCGCCGAGCAGCACATCCCCGTGCAGCTGACCTACCTGCCCTGACCCCCTGCGTACCCCCCTGCGGAGCGGCTTTTGCCGCTCCGCTTTTCTTTTTCCATTTCCCTATTGACAAGATAGGCTATTCGTCCTATAATCCCCAGTAGATTAGTAGGTAAATTGCACACAGGAGGCAACGAACATGCAAAAACCGCTTCTTACCATAGAAAACCTGCACGCCGGCGTCGAGGGCAAGGAGATCCTCCGCGGCGTGGACCTCACCATCGGCGCAGGGGAGACCCACGTGCTGATGGGCCCCAACGGCACCGGCAAGTCCACCCTTGGCTGCGCCATCACCGGCAGCCCCGCCTATACCGTCACCGCCGGCCGCATCCTGTTCGACGGCGAGGACATCACCCAGCTTCCCGTCAACGAGCGTGCCAGGCGCGGCATTTTTCTGTCCTTCCAGAACCCGCTGGAGGTCCCCGGCGTCACCCTCAGTGCCTTCATCCGCACGGCGCTGGAGCAGAAGACCGGCAGCCGCCTGCGCCTGTGGGACTTCAAGAAAAAGCTGAAGGACGCCATGGCCCTGCTGGATATGGACGAGAGCTACGCCGACCGCGACCTGAACGTGGGCTTCTCCGGCGGTGAGAAGAAGAAGGCCGAGATATTGCAGATGCTGATGCTGGAGCCCCGCCTGGCCATTCTGGACGAGACGGACTCCGGCCTGGATGTGGACGCGGTGCGCACCGTGTCCCACGGCGTCCGCCTCTACCGCGAGCAGCAGCATGGCGCGCTGCTCATCATCACCCACAGCACCCGCATTCTGGAATCCCTGCCGGTGGACGCCGCCCACGTCATGGAAAACGGCATCATCGTAAAGAACGGCGGGCCGGAGCTGGTAGACACCATCAACGAAAAGGGCTTCACCGGCCTTCAGCGGCAGTGAACGGAGGTGCCGTCATGCGCGAAAAGACCTATGTAGACGACATCGACCGCAGCGTATACGACATCCGGGACGCGGAGCACGATGCCTACCGCATGGAGGCGGGCCTGACCCCCGCCATCGTGGAAAAGCTGTCCCGGGAGAAGAACGATCCCGTCTGGATGCAGCAGTTCCGTCTCCACTCCCTGCAAATTTACAACGAAGCGCCGCTGCCGGACTGGGGCCCGTCGCTGGCGGGTCTGGACATGGACCATATCGCCACCTACGTCCGGCCCAACACAAAAATGCAGAACGACTGGAAAAACGTGCCTCAGGACATCAAGGATACCTTTGAGCGTCTGGGCATTCCCGAGGCGGAGCGCAAGTCTCTGGCCGGCGTGGGCGCCCAGTACGATTCCGAGCTGGTGTACCACAACGTCCGCGCCGAGGTGGCAGCTCAGGGCGTGGTCTATACCGACATGGAGAGCGCGCTCCACGGCGAGTACGCCGACATGGTGCGCAAGTACTTTATGAAGCTGGTGCCCCCCACCGACCACAAGTTCGCCGCGCTCCACGGCGCGGTGTGGTCCGGCGGCTCCTTCGTGTACGTCCCCAGGGGCGTGCAGGTGTCCATCCCCCTCCAGTCCTACTTCCGGCTGAACGCCAAGGGCGCTGGCCAGTTCGAGCACACCCTCATCATCGTGGACGAGGGGGCCAGCCTCCACTTCATCGAGGGCTGCTCCGCCCCCAAGTACAACGTGGCCAACCTCCACGCCGGCTGCGTGGAGCTGTACGTCAAGAAGAACGCCAAGCTGCGCTATTCCACCATCGAAAACTGGTCCAAGAACATGTATAACCTCAACACCAAGCGGGCGCTGGTAGAGGAGGGCGGCGTCATCGAGTGGGTGTCCGGCTCCTTCGGCTCCCACACCGGCTGTCTCTACCCCATGAGCGTCCTGAAGGGCGACGGCTCCCGCATGACGTTCACCGGCGTCACCTTCGCCGGCGCGGGGCAGGATCTGGACACCGGCGCCAAGGTGGTCCACATCGGCAGAAATACCAGTTCGTATATGAACACCCGCTCCATCAGCAAGAGCGGCGGCGTCAGCACCTTCCGCAGCAGCGTGGTAGTGGAAAAAAACGCCAAGGGCGCCAAGTCCTCGGTATCCTGTCAGTCCCTGATGCTGGATTCGGAGTCCCGCTCCGACACCATCCCCGCCATGGATATCCGCACCCGTGACGCCGCCATCGGCCACGAGGCCCGCATCGGCAGCATCAGCGGCGACGCCGTGTTCTATCTCATGAGCCGCGGCCTGACGGAGGAGGACGCCCGTGCCCTGATCGTCAGCGGCTTTGCCGACAACGTCTCCAAGGAGCTGCCGGTGGAGTACGCCGTGGAGATGAACAACCTCATCCGCCTTGAGATGAAGGGCAGCATCGGCTAAGCGGGAAAGGAGTCTGTAAATGGAAACGATTCTGGTAAATAAACTGCCCACCCGCACCTGGAACCGGCTGGGCGTCAACGAAACGGCCCTCCTCTGGGACGAAGCGGGCGCCGTGGACGGCGGCACGGAGGTGCTGTCCGCCGACGGACGGCTGGAGCTGTCCGCCGATGCCCCCTACGCCCGCAGAACGGTGGAGATCACCGCCGCCCGGGGCCAGCGCGTCACCGTGTACGAGACGTTCCGCGGCGGCGATCACCTCCATGTCCGGACGGTGCTGCGGCCCGAAAGGGGCGCGGTCATCCGTCTGGTGCAGGTGCAGGTCATGGATGAGCACGCCGTCCTGCGCAGCGAGGTCTCGGCCCACTGTCCGGAGGGCAGCTCCGTGGAGCTGTACCGCCTGCTTCCCGGCCGGGGCGACACCTACGCCGACGACCGGCTGACGCTGGCCGACGGTGCGTCCCTGAAGGCCGCCATGGGCTATCTGGGCCGGAAGCAGCAGGTCATCGACCTGAATCTGGCCGTGGACCATGTGGGCCGGAACACCCGCAGCGACATCGATGTGTCCGGCGCTCTGTCCGACAGCGCCAAAAAGGTGTTCCGCGGCACCATCGACTTCAAGAACGGCTCCGCCGGCTCCACCGGCAGCGAGCAGGAGACGGTGCTGCTGCTGGGCGATGATGTGGTGAACAGGACCGTGCCCCTGATCCTCTGCGCCGAGGAAAACGTGGAGGGCACCCACGGCGCCACCATCGGCGCGCTGGATGACGACACCCTGTTTTACTTTGAGAGCCGCGGCTTCGACCGCGATGCGGCGGAACGCCTGATGGCCCGTGCCGCCGTGGAGCGTCTGGCCCATGATCTGGGCGACGACGCCACCGCCGAGGCGGTGCAGCATGAATTGAACGGAGGTATGTGACATGACCAACGCCTATCGAAAGGATTTCCCCCTGCTGATGGCGCAGGACATCGCCTATCTGGACAACGCGGCCACGGCCCAGCGGCCCCAGTGCGTGCTGGACGCGGTGAACCGCTTTTACTGCGAGCAGAACGCCAACCCCCTGCGGGGCCTGTACCCCCTGAGCGTGGCGGCCACCGATGCCTATGAGAACGCCCGGGCCGCTGTGCGCCGCTTCCTCAATGCCGGAAGCACGTCGGAGATCGTGTTCACCCGCAACACCACCGAGGGTCTGAATCTGGTGGCATACAGCTACGGTCTCAGCCATATCAGGGCCGGTGACGAGGTGGTGGTCTCCATTCTGGAGCATCACAGCGACCTGCTGCCCTGGCAGATGGTGTGCCGCCAGACCGGCGCGGCATTGAAGTTTCTGGAGTGTGAGCCTGACGGCAGTCTGGACCTGAACAGGGCCGAGGCCGTCATTACCGACAAGACGAAGCTGGTGGCCGTGACCCACGTCTCCAATGTCATCGGCCGCGTCAACCCCATCCGGCAGCTGGCCGACATCGCTCACCGGCACGGCGCGGTCATCGTGGTGGACGGCGCCCAGAGCACGCCCCACATCCCTGTGGACGTGCAGGCGCTGGACGCGGATTTCCTGGCCTTCTCCGGCCATAAGGTCTACGGCCCCATGGGCATCGGCGTGCTGTACGGCAAGCGTGCCCTGCTGGAGGAGATGCCCCCCTTCCTCACCGGCGGCGAGATGATCGAGTCCGTTACCCGTGAGGGCGCGGTGTTTGCCGAGCTGCCCCATAAATTCGAGGCCGGCACCGTCAACGCTGCCGGCGCGGCGGGGCTCCGCGCCGCCATTGAGTATGTGGAGTCCGTGGGCTTCGACGCCATGCACCGGCAGGAGCTGGCCCTGACGCAGCGGACGCTGACCGGCATGGCCGATATGCCCCATATCCACGTCATCGGCTCCGACAGAGCCGAGGAGCATAACGGCATCATCACCTTCACCGTGGAGGGCGTCCACCCCCACGATGTCAGCGAAATTCTGGCCTGCGACGGTGTGGATGTCCGCGCCGGACACCACTGCGCCCAGCCGCTGCTGCAGCATCTGGGATACAGCGCCACGGTGCGGGCCAGCTTCGCCTTCTACAACACGGAAAACGAGGTGGACCGCCTGCTGCAGAGCCTGTCCACCATCAGGGAGCGTATGGGCTATGGAAACTAACCGCTTTTATAACGAGATCCTGACGGAGCACAACCTCCATCCGGAGTTCAAGCACGACCTGCCGGATGCGGACATCGAGCTGGCCGGCGTCAACCCCAGCTGCGGCGACGAGATCCGCCTGAAGCTCAAGACCGACGGCCAGACCATCACCGACGGGGCCTTCGTGGGCAGCGGCTGCGCCGTGTCCCAGGCGTCGGCGGACATCATGCTGGGCATGGTCATCGGACGCCCGCAGGATGAGGCGCTCCGCCTCTGTGAGCTGTTCCAGAAGATGATCCGCGGCGAGGCCTCGGAGGATGAGATCGACCAGCTGGAGGAGGCCGGCGCTCTGCGTGACGTGGCCCACATGCCGGCGCGGGTAAAGTGCGCCATGCTGGGCTGGCGGACGCTGAACGAGGCCCTCCGCAGCAAACATGACAAGCCAAATTCCTGACGTGATCGTTTCTCCCCCAACAGGACAAGGGGCGGATATGCGAAAAACGCATATCCGCCCCTTGTCCTGTTCTGCTTTTCCCCGTTCTCCCGATTTTTCCTGACAAATCGGGAGGATTTTTTTAATTCTTCATCATGCGCTGCGCAAACTGCGCCGCCTCGTCGGCGATGTGGGGCAGCTTCACAAGGCTCCCCCTCTCGTTGGCCGTCTCCAGCAGGCAGAAGTGGGGCGGCAGGAAGAAGGATTTGTTCATATTCAGTGCCGAGATCAGCTGCCGTGCCAGCAGGTCGCCGCCGGAATAGCCGGACACCACCAGCCCGAACAAACGCTTATCGTAGAACCGGCTTTGCCGGAACAGCGCCGTCATCCGGTTGACGCAGGCCGTGAGATTGGCGGCCAGCGCATCGTTGTAATTGGCGCACAGCATCACCAGCGCGTCGCACCGCCGGATGGCGGGATACACCTCCTCCACCATGGGCCCGCCGTAGAAGCAGCCGCCCTGCTCGCCGAAGTGGAGACAGGCGGTGTAGCTGCATCCGTTGCAATCCGCCATGGTGCCGTTGCGCAGGCAGATCTCCTCCACCGTCACCGTGTCCGGCAGGGCGCTTTTCACCAGCTCCCACAGCGCCAGCGTGTTGGAGGTGCTGCGCTGGGAGGCGTGGAGCGCCAGGATGTGCCGGATGGGGGCGGGCTTTTCCCAGTCCGCCAGACGCCCGATGAGCTCGGCCACGGCGGCGTGAAAGGCTGTGACCTCATCGGTGCCGCCGATCTGGGCCTGGGTGCGGAAGTTCCGCAGGGAGCCGGTGGCCTCCACCAGCGGCCGCCCCAAAAAGGCGCAGCCGGACTGGTTGGCGGCGAACACCATGTCCCGCGCCACGTCCTTTGTGTAAAACTCCCCCACGCCGGTGACCACCAGACCCGCCACGCAGCCACGCAGCAGCGTGGTGCTGCGGCGCAGGCGGGAGAGCATCCGGTAATACGCCTCGCTGCAGCCGCCCTCATCCAGCGCCACGGCAAACAGCAGCCGCTGCCCCGTCAGGCCCTCCAGCCCCGCATCGGGGTCGCGGAACACGCTGCCCTCTGGCAGCAGGGGCTCCAGCAGCTCCCGCAGGGGCGGGCTGTACCGGTTCTCCGGCAATAACACCGTCAGCATGGCCCGCACCTCCTCAGTCGATGGCGCGCAGCCGCGCCGCCGTCTCCGCCAGCCGCGCTTCCAGTGCCGGCGGCAGGGTCAGATGCTCCGTCTCGATGACGCCGTCCGGTGTCAGCCGGTTGCGGCAGCCCATGAAAATATCGTCCATATACACGGAGGAGTAGTGCCACTCCCGCCGCAGCAGGGCCAGCAGGCTCAGCGCACCGGAGCTGAGGGCCGGGGCCACGTAGGGCTTGAAGCCCAGCTTCCGCATCTCCAGATTGGCGTGGGCCACCCGCTCCGTCAGTTCACGGGAGAGGGCGTCGTCATAGCGGTCGATGGAATTGGCCAGCACCAGATCCTCCCCGTGGGGACCGAAGGCGCGGCCCTCCGTGAGGTAGGCGGCAAAGCGGGGGTCCTTGCGGGCGAAGTACAGCGCTCTTGCGTGCATGACGCCCAGGCCGAAGCCCCGCACCTGACAGGGCCGCAGGCCCGTACCGTCCGGCCCGCCGCCCGCCCGCAGCACCGCGCGGCACAGGGGGTCCACCGGATCGCTGACCACGCAGAACAGGCCCTGATACCCCCTGTCCCGCGCCATGCGGGCGTAGGATGCCGCCAGCTCACGGTTCAGGCCGTACTGGGCCATGCGCACGTCGCCGCCGGTGACGGAGGTGTCCGGCACCATGCGGGAGGCGCAGAACAGGAACACGTCCCCGTCAAACAGCTGCTCCGGCGAGATGATCTCCACCGGCGGCAGGGCCGCGCCGGAGGGCGGCTGGATCTGGTTCAGCTCGAACTCCCAGCGCAGGGCCGCATTCTCCCGCACATCGCAGATGCCCATGGACGAGATGACATCCCCGCCCATGAGCCGCAGGCCCAGCAGCAGGGTGCTGCCCACATCGCCCAGGGCCAGCAGGTTCACGCGCACTTTTTCCGGCAGGGACAGACACCCAGCCGTAACCTTGTTGAAAAGCTCCATGGTCGTTCTCCTCTCGTAGCCATTCGTATCAGTCGCCGGGGCGCATCCGCTTCAGCACCTCGATGTCCCCCTCCAGACAGGCGGAGGCGGCACGGCTGGCATCGTAGGCGATGCAGCCGCCCTTGTCAGGGCACAGGGGCAGGATCACCGCCTCGCCCAGACGGTTCAGCGTCAGGGTGCGGGCGTACAGGCTGCGGAACTCCGTTTCCAGCGCCAGCAGGATGTCCCGCGCGTTTTCCAGGCAGCAAAGGCTCAGTTCCCACGCGGTACGGCCGTCCATGGGGCCGAATTCCGGCGAGGCGTAGGGCAGGATGCGGTTCACCGAGGGCTGCAGTCCGCCGGACAGCGGCTCGGCGCGGCGGACGGTGTCGCCGCCGATGAAGGGATACAGCGTGGATTCCACAAACCGCATCCGCAGGTTGGGCAGGTAGTAGATGCCGTCCACCGGATAACCCAACTGCTCCATGAGGTCGCGGCCCATGCCGGTGAGGTAGCCCACCAGCACCTGGTGTACCGGTGTGTGGGTCTCCTCCAGCAGGGGAGCCAGGCGGCGGATGCGCTTGCCGTCGTGGAGCATGTCGTCCACCAGAATGACGGGGCGGTCAAAGGCGCGGATGGTGCGGACCTGATCCGGCAGCGGCGAGTAATCGGGATAGGCTTCGATGGAATAGGTGCTGAGATCCGCCTCGTAGACCTTGTCGGTGCGCAGGGTCTTGGTAACGGTGTTGGGCACCGCCACGCCGCGCAGCAGCTTGCCGTAGGGCACGCAGATGTCGGGGCCCAGCACGCGGGGCGTCGTGGGCTCCGCCGGCACGCTGTTGCACTGGGTGATGCGCTGGAGCAGGCGGTGGTAGATGACGCCGGCAGACAGGCTCAGCACCAGAGAGCCGGGCTGGAGCCGCGTCAGCATGCTCTGCAGGCGGCGGTGGGCCTCGGCGATGGCGGTCTGCACCCGTGGCGACGTGCTGAGGGGGGCTTTGATGGCCGTCTCCACGTTGCGGCTCAGGACGATGGGGCAGCGCATGTCCACGCCCAGAACGTCGCAGCCCTCCCGATGCTGGACAGGCACGAAGCCCTGGAGCTGCGCCAGCTGACGGCCATAGCCGGAGACGGCGCCCTCCAGCGGGCAGTACAGTGCGTAGGTATATTCGCGGCTGAGAGCGGTGGTCAGCACCTCTGTCAGCAGCAGCTGGCCGAAGTCCAGCTGCCGGTCACCCCGGGGAACGAACAGGCCGCTGACCAGCAGGGTGCGGCCGCCGGCATTCTGGCGGACCACGGCGCTGAGGGCGGCATCGTTCAGGCGGGCAAACAGGTGCTGGGAGTCCAGACAGCGGTAGGACGCCGCGCCCAGCACATGGCCGCTGACGCCGTCGGTCAGCAGCAGCAGCTCGTCGCCGCTGGCGCGGAGACGCTCCAGCATGGGGCCGCCGTCATCGGGGAAGATCTGGCGCAGCAGCTGCTCCGTCCGGCTCTCCGGCGCGGGGCAGGGCAGGAAGGCCAGATCCTCTGTCCGCAGCACCGGCTTATCCTGGGGCTCCCGCAGGTACAGGCCCCTGCGGTAGATGAACTCCTGAGCCATGGGGTCGATAAGGTTGGACACGTCGCGGTTGGCGTCCACCGCCTCGCGGATGCGGGTGGAGCTGATCTCCTCCAGCTGGGGCGGCAGCGTCAGCTCCAGCACATGGCCGGTGATGCAGGTGTAATCCGCCGGTGCGGCGTCCGGCTCGGTGCGGCGGAAGATCACGTGGTCGAAGGTGTGGATGGAGTCCGGCTGCGGCGGCTTGCGGTAGGAGGAGGCGTTGGCCACCACGTCGCTGCCCACCACGATGGAGACGCCGCGGTCCGGAAACGCCTGACGCAGCTGCCGCAGGTTGGCGGGGTTGGCGATGTTCACCGGAAAATCCTCGGGGAAGATGTGGACGTGGAACTCGTTGGCCACGGACATGGCCGCGATGCGGCGGCGGATACGGGTGGGCTGGGTCCGCTTGGACCATGAGAATTCATCGATGGCCAGCAGCACCTCAAACCCCGCGTCGCGGATGGCGCGGACGATGCCCTTATGAGACAGGGTGAAGGGGTCAAAGGTGCCGGGGAAGAAGGCGATGGGACGGGGCGAGCCGAAATCGAAGCCCTCACGAAACAGCTGCTCCTCCGTCATGAAGCGGTAGAGCCGCCCCAGCATGGCGGCGCGGTAGTAGAATGTGAGGCCGTGATCCGGCTCCTCGTCGTAGGCGGCCAGCAGCTTCCGCTCCGTCAGCACGAAGGCGCGGCATTTCTCGTGGTCGCCCAGCTCCGCGGAGCCGAACACCCTGCGGCCCAGGACGTACAGCGCCTCCTGCCGCACGGCGTCGTCGATGCCGTACAGACCCCGCATCAGCATGCCCAGCAGCCGCTGACGGCGGCGGCGATAGGCTTCGTCCGCCTCGGGAAAGCGGGTACGATAGGTGTCGTAGGCCTCGTAGACCACGCCCACGGTATCCAGCACCGAGGCGGCCACGCGGCTGTCGGCGGCGCTGAGGTTCACCCAGAGGTCGTCCAGCAGCTCATCCAGCTCGGCAGGGGGGAGCCACAGCATGAAGCGGCCCAGATAGTCAGGGATATACTTGGTGAACTCCTGCTGCCCCAGCTCCAGGCCGCGGCACAGCTCCACCGCCACCTCGTTGCGCTGGTCCGCCGTCAGGCGGGACGCCAGCTCCAGCAGGGCATTACCGGCACTATGGCGCACGGTGACGCGGTCGCTGACCTTGATGAGGTTGGAGAGGTGGGTGGCGATGTGGAGGACAGGGCTGGCGCCGCTGCGGGCAAAATCCGTCAGCAGGCGGATATTGGCCTGCTTGGTGAGCCACGGCGTGGCGGTCTTGAGGTTGTCCAGAAAGATCTCGGACACGGCGTCATCCGCCAGGATGACGGGGGCGCCGCCGGACAGCACGTCCTCCCGCAGCAGGCGCAGAGTGCTGCTGCCGTCGCAGGAGATGTGCTCCAGCGCCCGCAGGGGCGCGGCGGAGCGGGGCGACAGCCGGTGCAGCCGGTCCAGCAGCAGCACGGCGGCGGTGCGTACCTCCACTGAGTCGTGGGTGGACAGCTCCTGAGCGAAGTGCAGCAGCAGGGCCGTGTGGCGGCGGGAATAGGCTGCCGCAGGCAGAGCCGCCGCCGTGTCCAGCAGCTGGAAGGCCACGGTGTCCGCCACCTGTTCGGGGTGGCGATAGTAGGCAAAGAGGGGAGAGAGGAACCGCTCCTCCCGTCCCGCGCTGTGCTGCAGAAGGGAGTTAACGGCGAATTTCAGGGTATAGCCGATCCAGCGGCGGTGCTGGGGCATCAGCTTGTGGTCGGGGTAGATGATCTTCTCCAGATACAGCTTCCACTGGTCCAGATCGGTGATGGCGCGGGGGTCGGGGCGGCTGCCCGCAGGGCGCTCCTTGGCGTAGCCCGCGTGGAAGCCGCCGATGATCTCGCCCAGCAGCGCCGCCGCCTGACGGCGGATGTCGCCCTCGCGGTGCATCAGCAGCTCGTAGAGGAAGGCCAGCGTCTGGACCTTCTGGGGAATGTGAAGATACAGGGAGTAGGACTCGAACACGCCCAGATAGGCGCGGAGGCGGCGCCAGTTGGTCTCGCCCCGGGCCAGCTCCAGCAGTTGGGCGAAGCTGCGCTGGCCGGTGAGACGGCTCATCAGCTCCATGTTGTGGCCCACGCACTGCATGGTCAGGGCGTGGAGAGCCTCCTCGTCGGTCATGAGGGCCGTCTGTTTCTGCGGGCGGGGCGGCGTGTCATGGCCCTGCAGCGTCACGTCCACGCCCTTGTCGGCCATGAACTGCTCGAAATCCCGCAGGCGGGCGTAGACCCGCATGTAGCGCTGCCGCTTGGCATCGTCTACGGCGTCCAGCTTCGATAGGATCACGTCGAAAGCCTCCGACAGGGAGGAGATGCGGGTGATCTCCCGCCCATCGGGGCCTACGCTCTGCTTGACGCGGAAGTCCGCGTAGATCAGCAGCAGCGACTCCACAGACAGGTAGTCCGGCTCCAGATCCCAGACGGAGTGGTTGGCGGCCACGTGGCCAATGTCGGTGAGACGGCGGCGGCGGAACCATAGGTCCGTATAGTAATAGTGCAGGTAGGGCACCCGTTCCCCGGGACGGCAGCCGAATTTGCCGATATCGTGTCCGGCGGCGCTGCCGGACACCAGCGCCAGATCCACGGGGATACCGGCGCGGTGCAGGGCGCGGCCCGCCGTCATGGCCACGTGGTGGACACCGGCGATGTGCTCCAGCGTGCGGTAGGGCGTGGCCTCCAGCCCCAGACGCATCAGCTCATAGACGTACTCCCGCTTCCAACAGCGCAGCATCTGAACGTAGCTGACGGCGCAGGCGCTGCCGGACAGCTCCGCCTCCGTCAGGAGCCGGAACGTCCAGGCGGGGTTCGGCGGCAGCACCTCGTTCTCCGCGGCGAACAGCACCTGCAGCACCGACAGGAAAAACACGGCTCCGGGGCCGAAGGGCTCCGGCGTGTCCCGCTCCGGATACAGCAGGCGGCGGGCAAAGTCGTAGGTATAGGCCAGCCAGCCCTGCTGCGGCGCAGCTCCGCCGCTGAGAGCATCCAGCTCCGGACGGCACAGGGCCAGCACATCGGCGCAGCGCAGACGCCGCCCCTGAAACAGGGGTACAAAGCGCTGCATATAGCCATCCGCCTCCAGACGGCGGGCAAACGACTCTCCCTGGGGCAGCCAGTCCGCCGCAGGGCGGCCGGTAAGGCGGCGGCGCAGGGCGCTGTTCATCTGACGTATGCGTTTTTTCGTCATAGAGATCCCTCCCGCTTTCAGACGCCGCGCAGACAGAGGCGGCGTATGGGAATGGTGATATTGTATGCCATGGGCCGCCGCGCTGTCAACATTTTCGGCGGCAATCTTAGTCGGGCCTTAATGCTTTGTTCATATTCCGTTCACATTTGCATGGGGCCGCCATGGTAAGATGGGAGCAAGCATCTGACGACGCTTTTTCACAAATTCTGCGGAACATTTTTCCGCGGTGCGCCGTCATACATGTATGTGGAATACTGCGGCGCACCGCAGAGGAAAGGCAAAGGAGATAACACCATGAAGAAAGCTGCTTTCATTCTGGCGCTGGCCATGCTGCTGGGCGTGGCCGCCGGCTGCGGTCAGAGCGCCGGCGAAGCATCCGTGCAATCCGTCTCCATGATCTGCGGGCTGGGCTCCGCCGGTATGACGGACCGTTTTGCCGGCGTGGTCAGCGCGCTGGGCGAGACCAACATCAAAAAGGACGACTCCATGACCATCGGCGAGATCAAGGTCAAGGCGGGCGACGCCGTCAACGTGGGCGACGTGCTGTTCACCTATGATATGAGCCAGCTTGAAATCGATTTAGAGGATGCCCAACTGTCTTTGGAGGAGCTGAAGTCTCAGCTGGAAACACAGCAGGAAGAGAAGAAGCAGGCGGAGGACGCGCTGGACGAAACCACGGATGACACCGAGCGCCGTCGGCTGCTGCTGGACATTCGGGGCTATAACAACGAGATGCAGAAAACCAACCGCAGCATCGCCGAAAAGAACCGCGACATCGAGAAGCTGCAGAAGAACATGCAGAACAGCTCCGTGAAGGCGGAGGTGGCCGGCGAGGTCAAGAGCGTCAACGCCAATGGCAGCACCGACAGCAACGGCAATCCCCTGCCCCTGATCTCCATCGTGCAGACCGGCGGCTACCGCGTGAAGGGCTACGTCAATGAGAACAACGCATCGGTGCTCAGCGAGGGCATCAGCGTCATCATCCGCTCCCGTGTCAGCGACCAGACGTGGCAGGGCACCATCTCCAGCATCGACTGGAACAACCCCGCCCAGAGCAGCAGCAACTATTACGACAGCGGCAGCAGCGACACCGGTAACTCCAGCAAATACCCGTTCTATGTGGAGCTCAGCAGCAGCGATGGGCTGCTGATGGGCCAGCACGTGTACATCGAGCCGGATCTGGGACAGGGCGCACAGGACGCCAACACCATCCACCTGCCGGCCTACTTCATCAACGACGCGGACTCCTCCCCCTGGGTGTGGGCCCAGAGCAGCAGCGGCAAGCTGGAAAAGCGCAGCGTGACGCTGGGGGAGCATGACGCGGAGCTGGACACCTACATCGTCACCGACGGGCTGACGGCGTCGGACTACATCGCCTTCCCCGACGAGACGCTGAAGGCCGGCATGACCTGCGTGCCCTACGACGAGAGCACCTTCGATCCCGATAGCAGCAGCAGCGGCATGACGGACGGCAGCATGACGGACGGCGGCATGGCGGACGGCGGCATGGCGGACGGCGGCATGGCGGACGGCGGCATGGCGGATATGTCCGGCGCGGATAACGGCGGCGACGTGACCGCGCCCGCTGCGGACGGCGCCGTCACGGACGCACCGGTGGAGGGCTGAGTATGATCCTGGAAATGCACGACATCTGCAAGGACTACCCCATGGGAAAATCCGTGAACCACATTCTCAAGCACATCGACCTTGAGGTGGAGGAGGGGGAGTATCTTGCCATCATGGGGCCTTCCGGCAGCGGTAAGACCACGCTGATGAACCTGATCGGATGCCTGGACGTGCCCACCAGCGGCAGTTACCTGCTGAACGGGCAGGACATCACCAAGTGCAGTCCCAAGCAGCTGGCGGAGGTGCGGAACAAGGAGCTGGGCTTCGTGTTCCAGTCCTTCAACCTGCTGCCCAAGCTGACAGCGGTGGAGAATGTGGCACTGCCCCTGCTGTACGGCGGGGTGAAGAAGGCGGAGCGGCTGGAGCGTGCCCGTCAGGCGCTGGAGACGGTGGGCCTGTCCGACCGCGTGGATCACCGGCCGGATCAGCTGTCCGGCGGACAGTGCCAGCGCGTGGCCATCGCCCGGGCCATCGTGGGAAGGCCCAAGCTGCTGCTGGCTGACGAGCCCACCGGCGCGCTGGATTCCGCCAGCGGCGCACAGGTGATGGATCTGTTCCAGCAGCTGCACCAGAGCGGCTCCACCATCATCATGATCACCCACGATCAGGGCATCGCACAGCATGCCCACACCATTATGAACATTCGCGACGGTGTGCTGTCAGGAGGTGCGTTCCATGAGTAAATCCCTGAAAAAGACGCTGCTGATCGTGGGCATTGCCGCAGCCGTGTGCGCCGCCGTATGGGGCGGTCTGACGCTGGCGCGGAACGCCCAGCGCGGCGACGTGAAGGTGTTCGACGTGCCCAGCTTCGCCATGACCGACTACTGGGGCGACACCGCCAACACCAGCGGCTCGGTGAGCACCGATAAATTGCAGAAGATCTACCTCTCCCAGAGCCAGACGGTGAGTCAGGTGTACGTGAAAGAGGGGCAGAATGTAAAGAAGGGCGACAAGCTGCTGGCCTACGACACCACGCTGTCTCAGGCGGAGGTGGAGGGCGCCCAGATCCAGCTGGAACGCATGCAGCTGGAGCTGGAAACAGCCAAGAATAACCTGTCCCTGTACCGCAAGGCGGAGAACCGCGAGGAGCTGCAGAAGGAATATGACCGCGTGGCCGCCATTCTGGAGAAGCTGCGCTCCCAGCAGGACCAGCTGGCCGGACGGGGCTCCCCCGTGAAGCAGGGCCGTCTGGGCGACAGCCTTGGCCAGAGCAAGGATAAGCCCCTGTACTACCAGTGGCTGGAGGATACCCGCACCAAGGAGTACTATCTGACGGACGAAATCATCCGGAACGACATCCTGCCCAAGAGCCGGAACAGCGCCTACGTGGTGCTGGTGACCCGTGCGGGCAACGTGAACAACGGCGCCATCACCTGCTACGGCATGTATATCGTGGCCGAGGACACGGAGACGCCGGTGAAGCTGAAGGTGATGAACGACCTGCCCGCCTATCAGGACGGCTACGTGACCCCCACCACCGCGGAGATCAAGGACCGCGAGGAGCAGCTGGCCACCATCGAGAAGCTGCTGAACGAGTCCCTGACCAAGGAAGAGCTGAAGTCCCTCATCGCCACCACGGAAAAGCAGGTCTACGACGGCCAGCGCTCCGTGAAGCAGGCTCAGATCGGGCTGGACAAGAAAAAGAAGGAGCTGGGCGACGGCACCGTATACAGCGAGATCGACGGCGTGGTCAAGGCCGTGCGGCCGGCGGACGAGGCCTATAACAACAGCGAGCCTGTGGTGGAGGTCTCCGGCGGCGGCGGCTATTACATCACCGGCGCACTGGGCGAGCTGGACCTGGGTAAGGTGAAGCTCGGCGACACGGTGGACATCAGCAGCTGGATGACCGGCGCCAGCTGTCAGGGTGAGATCGTGGAGATCAGCGACTTCCCCACGGACAACAGCAGCAACTGGGGCGACGGCAACAGCAATGTGTCCTATTACCCCTTTAAGGTATTCGTCTCCGAGGACGCCAACCTGCAGCCCGGAGACTATGTGGATATGTCCTATCAGAAGACCGTCACCACCGACGGCAATACCATCTATCTCCAGACCATGTTCATCCGCACGGAGAACGGCAAGAGCTACGTAATGGCCCGCGGCGACAACGGCAGGCTGGAGAAGCGCTGGGTCCAGACGGGACGCGACCTGTGGGGAAGCTACACCCAGATCCGCGGCGGACTGTCGCTGGAGGACTATGTGGCGTTCCCCTACGGGAAGGACGTGCGGGAGGGCGCCGCCACGGTGGAAGCCAACGCCGACGAGCTGTACAACGGACTGTAAGGAGGGCGAAGCGATGTTAGAAAATATCAATCTCGCCTTTCAGGGCGTGTGGAGCCACAAGATGCGGTCGTTCCTGACCATGCTGGGCATCATCATCGGTATCGCGGCCATCATCACCATCGTATCCACCATTCAGGGCACCAACGAGCAGATCAAGCAGAACCTCATCGGCGCCGGCAACAACGTGGTCCGCGTGCAGCTGACCCAGGACGGCAATGAGATAAGCCTGGACTACTCCGACATCCCCCAGGGCGTCAGCACCATCACGGAGGACATGCGCAGCGAGATGAGCCAGCTGGGCAGCGTGGCGGATGTGTCCCTGTACCACCAGCGGCAGTGGCCCGACGGCGTGTACGTGGGCGATACGTCCTTCAGCGGCAGTCTGTACGGCATCGACAGCCACTTCCTGTCTGCGGCGGACTACGCCGTCAACTACGGCCGATCCTTCGTGGAGTCGGACTTCGCCAGCTGCCGGAAGGTGGCGCTCATCGACACCAAGAGCGCCCAGAGCCTGTTTCAGGGCGAGAATCCCATCGGCGGCACTCTGGAGATCAGCGGCGAGCCCTTCACCGTGGTGGGCGTGGTGTCCTCCCGCGTGTCCTCGGAGCCGGTCATCAACAACATCAATGACTACTACATGTACTCCGGCAGTACCTCCGGCACCATCTTCATCCCCGACAGCTGCTGGCCCATCGTCTATCGTTACGATGAGCCCCAGTATGCGGCGGTGCGGGCGGTGTCCACCAACGACATGACCACCGCCGGCAACAACGTGGCGGAATACCTCAACAGCCACGTTATCTCCGGCGACACCTACAAGTACCAGTCCAAGGACCTGCTGCAGCAGGCCAGCCAGCTGCAGAGTCTGTCCGAGAGCTCCAACCGGCAGCTCATCTGGATCGCCGCCATCTCCCTGGTGGTGGGCGGCATCGGCGTCATGAACATCATGCTGGTGTCTGTGACGGAGCGTACCCGCGAGATCGGCCTGAAGATCGCCATCGGCGCGCAGCAGAGCCGTATCCGCTGGCAGTTCCTGACGGAGGCCGCCGTGCTCACCAGCATGGGCGGCATCCTGGGCGTGGCCTGCGGCATCGGCCTGGCGGAGATGATGTCCCACATCATGGGCACACCGGTGGCCATCAGCGTACCGGCCTGCATCATCGCCGTGGCCTTCTCTATGGTCATCGGCGTGGTGTTCGGCTTCGTACCGGCGGTGAAGGCCTCCAAGCTCAACCCCATTGAGGCCCTGCGCCGCGAGTAAGAGACGCGAAATATACGAAATATACAAAGAGAGAGGTCCTGCTGTGCAGGACCTCTCTCTTTGTATGGATTCCGGCTGCGTCATCCTATGCAGGGACGAAGGCGCGGACGACCAGACATTTCTTCATACCACATAGGGCGGGAAAATGCAGCGTAACGTCAAAATCTGGCCAGAAATGCGTCGGGCACGGTGCAGCCCTCCGGCAGCACCTCCAGCACCACGTAGCTCCCGTTGACGGACACAGTGGCGCTGTTTTTCCACATGGCGGCCTCGTCCGGATACATGGTATCGTTGGCCATGGTGTCCACGCGGTTCTGGAAGATGTCGCGCACCTTGGCTGCGTCGGCACTGTCAGCCACCTCCACCATGGCTACCTCGCAGGAGGTGGCAGTGGGGGAGAGGAAGAACACCGACTGCTTCAGTTGGATGTCCGCGATGCCGGGGTAGTAGCCGTTCAGCATCTCCACCGCCGTTTCCTCCAGCAGGGCGGGGGCGTTGTCGCCCAGCTCCTCGTTGACCTGGGCGATGGCTGCTTCATAGGCGGCGCGCAGATCCACGGACTGACCGCCGCCGGACGTGTCCTTACCGCAGGCGGTCATGGCCAGCATCAGCAGGGCCATGCAGAATACACACAGCTTTTTCATCGAAAACACTCCTTTCATCGGGCGGGCAGAACACCGCCTCTGCCATTTCTGACGGCACAGGGCGGCGTTTCGTTCCGCATTCAGCGGACAGTGGGGGGCGGGGCGTTCCAGCCGTCTGGAAAATTGGCCAGCACCCAGCGGCGGGTGTGGTCAATGAAGGCCCGGGTGCTGTTGGACAGGGCGTTCCTGTCCTTGACACAGATACCGATGTTCCGGTAAAACGGCTGGGGCAGAGAGCAGGACACCAGCGGATAGGCACAGCGGTAGAGCATCAGCTCCTCCATGATGCTGATGCCCAGCCCGCTGGACACCATGGCCAGGATGGTCTGATCCTGCTGGACGGTGTACTGGATCTTCGGCGTGATGCCCAGCGTGTCGAACACCGCCTGGATCTCATAGTCGTCGCCCTCGTCCAGCAGGATCAGGGGATACTGCTCCAGCGCCGCAGGCGGGAAGGGGTTCGCACCCGCCAGCGGGTGGTCGCAGGGGACGATGACCTTCCACTGGTCCCGCTGGAGAAGCCAGCAGTCCAGATACTTTTCAACAGGGGCGGGGAGGCTGATGAAGCCGCAGTCCGCCTGTCCGTTCAGCACCCAGTTGCCAATCTCGCTGTTGAAGTTGGAGGGCAGCAGCTCAAACTCGATATAGGGGTAGTGGGTCTGAAAGGTCTTGAGGATGTTGGGCAGCCACTTTTCCGACACGCTGGTGAAGGTAGCCACCTTGACAAGACCTGTCTCCAGACCCCGCAGGTCGGCGGCCTGCTGCTCCAGCTGGTGCTGCATGGCGCACATCTTCTCGAAGTAGGGCAGCAGCGCCCGTCCGTCCGCCGTGGGGGTGACGCCGCCGTGGCTGCGGATCAGCAGGGGCACACCCAGCTCCTCCTCCAGTGAGCCGATGGCGTGGCTGACGCCGGACTGGGTAAAGTTCATCTCCCGCGCCGCGGCAGTGAAGCTGCCGCACTCCACGGTCTTGAGGAATACCTGATATTTCGCAACGCTCATGGGCGCACGCTCCTTTCCCGATGCAAGTATAGCATATCCGTCGGCCCGGTGCAAAGTTTTTTTCATGGTTTTGATGATTATGATGCGTTTTACAAATCCCCGAACTTGTGGTACATTAAAGACACGTTAAGAAAAACCGCAGAAAGGAGGCGCTGAAGCATGGGTCCGAGTTTCGTGATGGCCGCTCTGGCCGGTCTTCTTGTGGTAGTCGGCATCGTCAGCAAAGTCACCAGCAAGTAAGTCTTTTCCGTTTTTTCAGGTTTCACCTCCCCCCGTGGCGGCACCATCTCCCTGTCGCCGGTACGCTCGTCCGCTTCCTGCGGGCGGGCGTATTTTTTACCAGAGGGGCGGGAAATCTTGCATCTTTTTCACTTTTATGGTATAGTGAGCGGCATTAAGATCCCGCACACCGCGGGCAAAAGGAGCTTATCATGACACAGAAAAGGATCCATACGCTGTCGCTGCTGGCGGCCATCACCGCAGCCGTCATCTTCGGCATGAGCTTCATGTTCTCCAAGCTGGCGCTGGAGAAGGCGGCCCCTACAGTGCTGCTGGCGGTGCGGTTCACCGTGGCGGTGGCGGCCATGACGCTGGTGATCCTGGTCAACGCGCTGGTGGGAAAGCTGCGGGGGCGGCCGCTGTTCACCTTCTCCCTGCGGGGCAAGCCGGTGTATCAGCTGCTGCTTCTGGGCATCGTGCAGCCGGTGGCCTACTTCATCTTCGAGAACTACGGTATCCTGTACACCTCGTCGGCGGTGGCGGGCACCATCATCGCGGCGGTGCCGGTGTGCTGCATCCTGATGGACGTGCTGGTGCTCCACGAGAAGGTGACGCTGAAGCAGGTACTGTGCGCCGTGTGCGCTATCGGCGGTGTGGCGCTGATCTCCGCCGGAGGGGCGGTGATGGTCTCGGCGCTGGGCATGCTGTTCCTGCTGCTGACCATGCTCAGCGACACGCTGTACTACGGCATCAGCCACAGCGCCGCCAAGCTGTTCACCCCGTTTGAGATGACCTACGTCATGTTCGTGGTGGGCATGGTGGTGTTCATCCCCGTGGCGCTGCTCCACGCCGGAGGGCTGACCAGCCCCATGATCCTGGAGCCCTTGCAGGACGGGCAGTTCTGGCTGGCAGTGCTGTATCTGGGGCTTTTGTCCTCGGTAATGGCCTACGGACTGCTGAATTTCGCCAACAGCCACCTGTCCGTGTCGGAGACATCACTTTTTTCCAACGTCACCACGGTGGTGTCTGTGCTGGCGGGCGTGGTGCTGCTGAAGGAATCCTTCAGTGTGTGGCAGATGCTGGGCGTGGTCATCATTCTGGTGTGCGTATTCGTGGCCAATGTATCCGGAAAAGAAACAAGATCTCACTCTCAGGAGGTCTGAGACAATGTATAAGAACGAAAAACGCTATGCGCTGGTAAACGGCGTGCTGCTGGACGGCACCCGTGATATGGCGCCCCAGACGGGGAAGGTCGTCTGCGTGGACGGCAGCCGTATCGCCGCCGTCACCGACGGAGCGGCGCCCGCGGGGTACGAGACGGTGGATCTGGGCGGGCAGTACGTGCTGCCCGGGCTCATCAACCTGCATGTCCACCTGCCAGCCTCCGGCAAGCCCAAAAAGAAGCCCTCCGACCCCAAAAAGCTGGTGAAGCTCATCACCTCTAACGGCCTGATGCGCCGCGTGGGCATCCGCCTGTGCGAGGGCTACGCCAAGATGGAGCTGCTCAGCGGCGTCACCACCATCCGCACGGTGGGCGGCGTAGCGGATTTTGACACCATTATCCGCGATCAGGCGGCGGCAGGGGCCATCCTGAGCCCCCGCGTGGTGGCGTCCAACATGGCGGTATCCGTGCCCGGAGGCCACATGGCAGGCTCCCTGGCCTACGAGGCCCGCACGCCGGAGGAGGCTACGGCCTGCGTGGAGAAGATCGCGGCGGAGAAGCCCGACCTCATCAAGCTGATGATCACCGGCGGCGTCATGGACGCCGAGGTGGTGGGTGAGCCCGGGGTGCTGCGGATGCAGCCGGCGCTGGTGAAGGCTGCCTGCGATAAGGCCCACGCTCTGGGGATGAAGGTGGCGGCCCATGTGGAGAGCCCCGAGGGCGTCCGCGTGGCGCTGGAAAACGGCGTGGACTCCATTGAGCACGGAGCCAAACCGGACGCGGATATCCTGCGGCTGTTCAAGGAGCGGGGCGCATTCCAGGTATCCACCATCTCCCCCGCCGTGCCCTACGCCCTGTTTGACCGCAGCATCTCCCACGCCACCTACGAGCAACAGGCCAACGGCCTTGTGGTGTTCGAGGGCATTGTGGCACTGGCCAAGGCGTGTCTGGCGGAGGGTATCCCCGTGGGACTGGGCACCGACACCGGCTGCCCCTACATCACCCACTATGACATGTGGCGGGAGCTGTGCTACTTCGTGAAGTACTGCGGCGTGACACCCGCCTTCGCGCTGCACAGCGCCACGCTGCTGAACGCGGAGCTGGCGGGCATTGCCGACGTTACCGGCTCCGTGGAGGCCGGGAAGGCCGCTGACCTTATCGTGTGCCCTGCGGACCCGCTGGCGGATCTGACGGCCCTGCGCAGGCTGTCCATGGTCATCCGCGACGGCTGGCGCCTCGAAAACCCCACTGTGAAGAAGATGCCGGAGGTGGAGCGGGAGCTGGACAAGTTCCTGTAAGCGCTTCCATGGAAAATAAGAGGGACAGCCCTGCGGGCCGTCCCTCTTTCGTCGTTACAGTTCCAGCTCCTTGAGGACGCTGTGGCACCTGGCGTTGCTGGCGAACACCGACGAGGGCCGCAGCACATTGGGCGCGGTATCCGAGAAGTCGGTGACGATACCGCCGGCCTCCGTGATGATCAGGCTGCCGGCAGCGTAGTCCCAGGGAGACAGGCAGCACTCGCCGAACACCTCCACCCGTCCCGCCGCCACCTGGCACAGGTCCAGAGCCGCCGCGCCGAAGCGGCGGAAGTCCAGCCCCTTTTCGTACAGCTGGCGGATCAGGGAGAAGTTCTGCTCCGTCAGGCTGCGGTCGTAGATGGTGGAGCCGCAGAGGAACACGGCGTGGGCCATGTCCCGCTCACTGACCCGGATGGGCAGGCCGTTGCAGAACGCACCGCCATCTTTCTGAGCGGAGAACAGTTCGTCGGCAAAGGGGTCGTAGACCACGGCGTACTGCGTCTGGCCGTCCTGAGCCAGCGCCACGGAGATGTCGCTGTAATGCAGGCGGCGGACGAAGTTGGTGGTGCCGTCAATGGGGTCCACGATGAAGGTCCACGGACGGGTCAGGGTCGTGTGATCCCCCTCCTCGCCCAGAAAGTCCGCCTCCGGCAGCAGGGCCAGCAGCTCCCGCTGCAGAAATCCCTGCACCGCCACGTCGTACTTGGTGACGAGGTCGGCGGCGCCGTGCTTTTCCATGGTGGCCCGCTCGATGTCATGAGCCTCGCGGACGATGTCGCCGGCGCGGCGGACGACGCCCTCCAGCTGATGCAGCATATCTGTTCTCATATGAGTTCCCTCCTGATGACCGTACCGGCGTGTGCGCCGGTGAGTGTATCGTGTATGACCGCCGGCTGCCCCGCCACCAGCACGGCGTCCAGTCCGGACGCCATCCGGCAGGGACACCGGTAATCGCCGTTTTCCCGCAGCTGTGCGGGATCAAAGACGCAGAGGTCCGCGTCCATCCCCTCCGCGATGACGCCCTTGTGCCGCAGGCGCAGGGCCCGGGCGGGCAAAGCCGTCATCTTCCGCACCGCCTGCTCCAGCGTCAGGGCATGTTTTTTCATGACAAAGTGCTGGATGAGCCGGGGGAACGTGCCGTAGACCCGCGGGTGGGGCATGCCCTCCGTGGGATAGGTGGAGTCGGAGATCAGGTTGGACAGGTCACTTTGCAGGATGGCGATGATGTCCTCCTCCGACGCCATGAAGTCGATCATGGTGATCTGGCCGTCCTCCCGCACCAGCAGGTCGCAGCAGCAATCCAGCGGGTCCTGCCCCGTCAGGGCCGCGATCTGGGCAAGGCTTTTGCCCAGGAACGGGTGATCCTCGGGGCAGTGAAGGCTGGTGAGGTAGATGCCGTCCCAGCCGGCCAGACGGGCGATGTCATCAAACCCGCTGCCGCTTTCGATGCGCCGTGCCAGTTCCCGACGGGCAGCGGGGTCGCTCAGACGGCGGACCACCGCGTCCATGCCGCCCTCCAGAAACTCCGGCGGCAGGATGTGCAGCAGCTGGGTGGAGCCGGCGGTGTAGGGGTAGACGTCGCAGCTGACGTCCAGTCCCTCCTGCCGCGCCTGCTCTAAAAGCGCCAGCGCACGGGGGATCTTTTTGCCCCAGCTGTCCCGCCCCATGGCCTTCAGATGGCTGATGTGCAGAGGGATGCGGAGTGTCCGCGCCACGGTGAGCATCTCCTCCACGGAGGTGCAGACACCGGCGCCTTCCTGCCGCATATGGACGGTGAGGGGGATGTCCTGCCCCCGCAGGGGCTCCAGCGTATGGATCAGCTCCTCCGTGGTGCAGAAGCACTCCGGCGCGTAGCCAAGTCCCAGCGATACGCCCAGCGCGCCGTCGCCCAGAGCACGCTCCATGGCGCGGTGGATGGCGCGGTAGTGCGCTTCGTCCAGATGCTCCAGCTCGTAACCGGCGGTGTCCGTCCGCAGAATGCCCGCGCCTACCAGCATGCCGGTGTGCAGGGGCAGGTCCCGCAGCGCTGCCAGATAGGCGGCCAGAGACGCTGAGGGCAGGGTATCCGGTATATCGCCGGTGATGGGCCGCAGGTAGGCGCGGATAGCGGCGGCGTGGTCCGGCCCGAAGGGGGCGGCGGACAGGCCGCAGTTGCCGTTGACGATGGTAGTCAGGCCCTGCCGCAGCTCCAATGAGCCGTAATCGGGGCGAAAGGCTGCGGCGTCGGCGTGGCGGTGGATGTCGATGAAGCCCGGGGTCACGGTGCGGCCGGCGACATCCATAGTATGGCCCGCCGCGGCGGCAGACAGGTCGCCAACAGCGGTGATGGTCCCGCCGGTAATGCCTACGTCGGCGGGGAAGGCGGGACGGCCGGTGCCGTCGATCACCGTGCCGCCGCGGAGAATGGTGTCAAACATGGTTTCGCCTTTCTATTTTCCCTGCTGGCAGGGGAGGGTGATGGTAAAGCGGGTAATGCCGCCGCTGCTGTCGCAGCGGATGGCGCCGTGGTGGGCCTCCGCGATGGCCTTGGCGATGGGCAGGCCCAGGCCGAAGCTGTCGCCGCCGGTACGGGACTCGTCGGCCCGATAGAACCGGTCAAAGATATGAGGCAGCTTGTCGGCGGGGATGTCTGCGCCCTGGTTCTCCACCTGTACACAGGCGTTCCGGCCCTGCCGCAGGGCGTCCAGCCGGATCTCCGTGTGGGGCGCGGCGTATTTGATGGCGTTGTCCAGCAGGACGGCCACCGCCTGAGCCAGCTTCTCCCCGTCGCCCCGCACCGTCAGGTCCGGCGCGATGTCGTAGGACAGGGTATGGCCTGCCTCGAAGGCCACCGGTTCGAACCGCAGGGCGGCGTCCGCCGCGATGTCGGAAAGGTCCGCCGCCGCGTCCGGCAGGTGCGCGCCGCTGCGCTCCACCCGGGACAGGGTCAGCATATCCTCCACCAGCCGCTTCATGCGGTGGGACTCGGCGCGGATGTTATCCACATACTGCTTCTGCTCCGGCAACGCGGACTGGTCCAGCAGCTCCGCCGAGGACAGCACCACCGTCAGGGGCGTTTTCAGCTCATGGCTGGCATCGGACAGGAACTGCTTCTGCTGCTGCCACGCACGGGCCACCGGCCGCGTCACCGCACCGCTGAGCACATAGCTGCAGGCGAACAGCACCGCCAGCGCCACAAATCCGATGAGCAGGCTGCCGGTCAGCAGGCCGCGGAGGGTGGCCTGCTCCAGCGTGCTGTCGGTAAAGGCGATGCGGGTGGACAGGAGCCCCACGCTCCGCAGATAGCGCAGGTGGTAGTCCGCCAGCACGCCCTCGTCCTCCTGAGCCGACAGGGCGGCGGTGACGATGTCCGCCAGCGCTGACTTGTCCGTCAGGTCGTAGTAGCCGTTGCCGGAGACGCGGACGGTGCCGCTGGCGTAGACCTCCGCCACGAAGCAGGGCAGGGTGGACCCGTCCGGCTGGGACAGGTCGTAAACGCCGGTCCGGACGGCCTCCTCCATCTGCTGGCGGACGCTGCGGGACAGGGCGGAGCGGGCAAAGAAGAACACGGCGGCGAACACGGCCAGCAGTACGCAGAACACCATACCCATGTTCAGGCCCACCACCTTCCAACGGAGACGGCGGATCATGATACCGCCTCCTCCAGGCAGTAGCCCACCATGCGCAGTGTTTTGATCTGTACGCGGGAGCGCAGATGGGCCAGCTTCCGCCGCAAGAAGGAGATGTAGACCTCCACATTATTATCCTCGGCGGCGGAGTCGTAGCCCCATACCTTTAAGATCAGCTGCTCCTTGGATACGATCTGGCTGCCGTTTTTCATCAGCAGCTCCATGAGGTCGTACTCCCGACGGCTCAGCCGGACGGACCGGTCGCCGCAGGACAGCAGAAACGTGGACTGTCGGAGATGCAGGTCACCGAAGACGGTGGCGCCGCTGTCCGCCGTCTCGCCGCCCCGCCGCAGCAGGGAGCGGATGCAGGCCAGCAGTTCCTCCGTCTCAAAGGGCTTGGTCAGGTAGTAGTCCGCGCCGCAGTCCAGACCCCGCACCCGATCGCTGAGATCGCTGCGGGCCGTCAGCATCAGCACCGGCACCGTCTCGCCGCCGGCGCGGAGCTGCTGCAGCAGGGAAAAGCCGTCCAGCTCCGGCAGCATGGCGTCCAGCAGCACCAGATCGTAAATGCCGCTGCGGGCGTTGTCCAGGCCGGACACGCCGTCATAGCTGACATCCACGGCGTAGCCCCGCCGGTGCAGCAGCTCCGCCAGCGTGTCCGCCAGACGCTTTTCATCCTCCACGATCAGAATACGCACAGGCAGCCCTCCTTTTTTCGCCTTGATTTATACCACAAAAGGGCGCGTTTTGCAAGGCCGGCTCCGCATGTGAAGGCATGCGGTCCTGCCGGCGTCTATTCGGCTGAAATGCGGCCGAAAGGATACCCCCATGCTGACGCATGGGGGTATCCCTGGATCTCTTCAGTTCAGGCCGGTCTCCGCCAGCGTCAGCAACTGCACCAGCGACGTCTCCTCCATGCGGTAGATGGTGGGATCGTCGTTGACGGTGACGTAGCGGCCGCCGCTGCCATCGGGCAGACCCACAGTCAGCGTCAGGGTGGACTCGGTGCCCAGCTCGTTGGTATAGGTCACCAGCGCCTGAGCGTCCGGCGCATCCAGCCCGCAGATAGCGGCGGCGCCCTCGGCGGAATCATAGTCCACGCAGGCGGTGACGGACAACCGGCCCAGCTCCTCCACCAGTGCGGCGGTGGCCTCCGTGACATCGCGGCTGCCCACCTTGCGCACGCCGTCCACCACGCGGATGTTGACCAGAACGTTCTCCCCGCCCTGTACCGCGGCGGACAGCAGGTTCTCCTCGGTAATGACCGGCAGCACCGGCAGCGCCGCCATGTCGTAGATGCTGCCGTCCAGCAGCTGGAAGATCTTCACGGCGTTATCGGACACCAGGCGCACGGTGCCGTCCTCGGCACAGCGCATGTACCAGTCTCCGGACTCCGCCTGATCGCCCCGGGCGAAGGTCAGGGTCTCGCCGTCCGCCGTGACGGCCAGAGTGATCTTTGTGTCATCCAGTCCGTAGTCGGCCAGATCCTCCTCCGCCACCCGCACCGGCGAGGCCGCCGTCATGGCGGCAGCCGCCTCCACCAGCGCCGGCATGGCCTCCTGATCCAGCGGGAAGGTGGTGTCGTCCTGCCAGTACCAGGTCTCGTCCTCGCGGCTGAACCGCAGCACCTGGCTGTCGTCGGACAGCACCAGCGCCGTGATGCCCTCCGGCGGCAGCGCCGTCTGGACGGCGGCGTCCGCCTCCTTGCTCTGGGTGTCCGCGCCGCTGCCGCAGGCGGTCAAAAGCGCCGCCGTCAGCAGCAGCGCGATGATGGATACATAGCGTTTCATTGGAAAAATTCTCCCCTTTCTGCTCTGAGACCCCGACAGTATAACAGTTCTCCCTGAAAAAGTGAAGAACAAAACGTGAACAAATTGAAAAGTCAAGATAAAAATTGCGAAAGGTAGGGAGAAATTTTGATACCTTCGG
>ERZ857785.453-NODE-453-length-55391-cov-10.730772_pt1 | contig 55391 bp, 59 predicted proteins | sample MGYA00519763_ERZ857785 | MGnify/ENA primary metagenome ERZ857785 (study PRJEB31778, sample SAMEA3449365) | human gut metagenome | biome: human gut; feature: human-associated habitat; material: faeces | place: United Kingdom | collected 2010/2012 ...
GCAATATTTTGACAGCTCAAAATCAAATGCTGGCGCAGGAAAAGGAACATATCAAGACTTTGATTTCCGATATTTCACACCAAATTAAAACGCCTGTAGCGGCGGCAAATACCTTTGCCCAGCTACTTGATGATAAAGAATTGTCTGATGAAGAACGCAGCGAATGTATTGCCACTTTGCAGATTTCCCTTGAAAAGCTGACTTTTTTAACCAACAGTCTAATCAAAATGTCCCGCCTTGAAAGCGGCATAATCAGTCTGAAACCCGAAAGGAACAGTTTGAACAGTATTGTTCTGCAAGCGGTTAAGACGGTCTATGGGAAAGCAAGAGGGAAAAACATTACTATTACCTTTGACGGCGAGCAAGACTTTGAGGCTATTTTAGATTTTAACTGGACTGCGGAAGCAATTACCAATGTCCTTGATAATGCTGTAAAGTACACGCCGAGTGGTGGTCTGATTGATTTGAAAATCACAGAATATCCCTCATATCTGCGTTTGGATATAGCAGACAACGGTGTCGGTATTCCTGAAGAAGAACAGGCTAAGATTTTCGGCAGATTTTACAGGGGAAAGCAATCGGCAGGCATTGACGGCGTAGGGATAGGCTTATACCTCACCCGTGATATTGTCAATAAACAAAACGGATATATTAAAGTGTCATCAGATGAGAATGGAAGCACTTTTTCATTATTTTTGAAGAAAGACTAAAAAGGAAGGGATATGATGGAACAAATATACTGGATATGCTGCCCGATTTGCGGCAATAAAACCCGTGATAGACTTAGAGAAGATACGATTTTGAAAAATTATCCCCTCTACTGTCCGAAATGCAAACAGCAGACCTTGATTGAAGCAAAAAAGTTACAAGTAACCGTCATCAAAGAGCCAGACGCATAGACGCAGAGCCGATGAACTTGTGAGAGATAATCTCACAGCTCATCGGCTCTGCTTATTTGGAAAAGTATCTTATAGGGATTGTAATTATTCAAATTTTCGTTTTAATTCCGCAATCCATGTTTCAATGGATTGTGCAAGAACGAATTGTTGTTGCAGAACGGATAAACCTGTTTGTGGGATTTCGGGTACATTTTCTTTCGCTTTCAAATTTTCTTCCAGATATGATTTTAGTGTTTTTACATTGGCTTCAATATCTGTTAGACATTTCATTTGATTTTCTGGCGAAAGAGCATCCAAGTTGACAATGACCGCATTAAAATCCAAGAAGATTTGAATAGGCTTTGAGGATATTTCAAACATAAGGTTTTCAAGCTGCTTTTCGCCTGCTTCGGTTAAAGAGTAGATTGCCTTTTCTGGCATTTTTCCCTCTTTGACTATGCTGCTTGAAATATATCCCTTTTCCTCTAACTGGATAACTTTTTTATAGATTGACGGAGTGCTGATTTTTACCCATTTTGATATGTTGCGGTATTCAACTAATTTTTGGAGGTCGTAAGCACTTAGGGCTTCTTTTTTGAGCATTCCTAATACGATTAAATCTATTGTTGCCATGATGTTCTCCTTTCTCTCTTGACAACTACTATAATTTATAGTAGTATATACAACGCAGCTTATTTTGCTGTAATTTATACTACTATACTTTATAACCAAAGTCAAGAAAAGGAGTGTTAATGATGAGTCAACAAAACAAGAAAATGCAGCTATTAGGTAATGCACCTATCCCACAAGCTCTATTAGCAATGGGTATTCCGACAATGATTGGAATGTTGGTAAACGCATTATACAATCTGGTGGATGCCTATTTTGTTGGAGGATTGGGCGAAAGCCAGATGGGAGCAATTTCAGTTGTGTACCCATTAGGGCAGGTTGTGGTTGGTTTAGGGCTGCTATTTGGAAATGGAGCAGCATCCTACATTTCCAGATTGTTAGGACGCAATGATAAGGAAAAGGCAAACCAAGTTGTAAGTACAGCTTTATACAGCAGCGTTTTTGTCGGGGCAGTTATGATTATTCTGTCTGTTATTTTTCTAAAGCCGATACTAAGTATTTTGGGAGCAACAGAGAGTATTTTGCCCTATGCGGTCACATATGGAAGCATTTATATTGTCTCCTGCATCTTCAACGTCTTTAATGTCACAATGAATAATATCGTGACAAGCGAGGGAGCAGCAAAGACGACCATGTGCGCTCTGCTCATGGGAGCTGTACTGAATATTGCATTAGACCCTATATTTATTTATGTACTGGATTTGGGCGTGGCAGGAGCCGCCATTGCTACTGCGATTTCACAGGTAGTATCTACTCTGGTGTATCTATTCTATATTTTTGGAAAGAAAAGTGTATTTGATTTTAAAATAAAGAATTACTGCCTTTCAAAAGAGATTGCATCGGAAATTTTTAAGATTGGTATTCCAACGCTTGTGTTCCAGATATTAACAAGCCTTTCCATTTCTCTTATCAATAATGCGGCGGCTGATTATGGAGATGCTGCAATCGCAGGAATGGGCGTTGTGACACGTCTTGTTTCAATGGGAAGTCTAACAATATTTGGGTTCATTAAAGGCTTTCAGCCAATCGCAGGGTACAGTTATGGGGCAAAAAAATTCAACCGTCTGCATGAAGCAATTAAAACTTCTATTATCTGGTCAACCGTATTCTGTGTTGTTTATGGATTGATACTGGCGTTATTTTCAACGTCCATCGTGTCACAATTCGCAAGTGGCAATCTGGAGATGGTTAAAGTAGGGGCAAGCTCATTAAGGGTAAATGGAATTTCTCTCATGCTGTTTGGCTTCTATACCGTATATTCCTCGTTATTCCTTGCTTTGGGAAAAGGAAAAGAGGGCTTTATTCTCGGAGCTTGCAGGCAGGGAATTTGCTTTGTGCCAGTTATTCTCATTCTTCCTATGATATGGGGATTGAATGGTATTCTGTATGCTCAACCAGTTGCAGATGTACTTTCTACGATTATTACCGTATTTATGGCTATCCATCTGCACAGAGAATTAAATGAAGCAGAAAAGCAAGCGACTATTGCAGGAACGAATGAAGTACATTAAGGGAGATATTTTATGCTAAATGAAAAATGGGTGCTTTGCCCCATTTGTGGAAACAAAACACGGATAAAAATAAGGGAAAATACGGTACTTCTTAATTTTCCGCTTTTTTGTCCAAAGTGCAGGCAGGAACAGCTTATAAATGTTCAGCAACTAAAAGTAACTATCATCAAAGAGCCAGACGCACAGACGCAGAGCCGATGAACTTGTGAGAGATAAACTCACAAATCATCGGCTCTATTCTTTTACATATCATGGGAAGTACAAGCCCACCGAATAAAAAAAACGATGTTCGGCGGGCGATGTTTTCATGCGCTCATTTCCCTCTGACTTCGTTTTGGAGTTTGGAGGGATTTTTTATGCGCTGGTCTAATGCCATCGCCCTGCTGCTGATACGAAGCAGCAGTTATCTACATACTGCCCGATAGAAGTGAGGATAACCTGTTAAAAAAATCCTCGTTCTTGTATGGGGAAACTATACACCAAAAAGAGATGACAAATCTCTACAATATAGAAATATAATCTCCAACAACCGCACTGGTCTGACAGCCTTTGCGGTTTTTTGTTTGTCGTTTTTTGTCAGCAGACAGGACAAGCCTGTTTCTGGCATCGGATGCCGTTCTCCGCCGACCAATCTGGATTTTCAAAAAAATTCAGATTGATTGGAGGAACGGACTATGGATGAAAAGCATCCAAATCGTAAAAAGGACAAGCATAACCCCTATACGCTGATGATTGTGGAGGGCAGATACTACCTCTCTTTTAAGGACGGACGGGGCGTAAGGCAGAATATTGAGATAGACAAGGTGCTGTATGAGTTGTTCAATCGCTTCGAGCTTGAGGATATTTCCCATCTCAACCGAGTGAGCAGACATATCGAACACTCCGAGCTGACGGAAAGCTCCTTGAATGACAGGGCTTTTTACAAGGCGGAAAGCCTTGAGGAAACCGTTTCAAGAAGCATCGAATACGAGCTGCTACATAAGGCAATTTCAAAACTGCCCGAAACGCAAAGACGCAGGCTGTTATTGTACTTTTTCGGTGAGCTGTCCTATGAGCAGATTGCTAAGTTGGAGGGATGCACCAAAATGGCGGTTAAAGGAAGCGTTGATATTGCGCTAAAGAAGTTAAAAAAGCTTTTAGAAAAAACATAATTTTAAAAATTCACTATTATTTTCATCAAAGAGCCAGACGCATAGACGCAGAGCCGATGAACTTGTGAGTAATCACAGTCATCGGCTCTTTATATTTTGTATTGAAATTAAATCGACTATAAGGGTAAATCTATTTCGACTTCAAGTCCACCATATTCGCTATGTCTTATTTCTACTGTTCCTTTGTGAGCAGCAGCGATTTGTTTCACAATCAGCAAACCTAAGCCGTGGCGTTGCTCTGATGTATTTTCATCACAAACCATATAGTGCGGTGAATGATTTAATTTGTCGATTTGCTCATCTGTAGCTCCAACACCATTATCTGAAACAACAATATTGCTGCTTCTGTTGCACTCTTTAACAGCGACATAGATTGTACAGCCGTCTGCATTATGGTTTATGCTGTTTTGTATCAAATTGCTGACAGCTCTTTTTATCAAATCTTTATCGGCATTTATGATAACGGTATTTAAGTCGCTGTCAGTAAGCCACTCAACAGGATATTTACCGCTAATATCCAAGTTGATGAAATCTACCACTACCTGCCGAACAGCAGAAATAACATTAACCTGCTCAATATGTGTTGGCTGCATATTATATTCCAACTTTGAAGCAAGGTTGAGGTCGTTTATGAGGTTTTTCATTCGTTGGCTCTGCTTAACAATAGCCGCAGCCTTTTGCCGTTCTTCTTCTGATAATTGACTGCTGCTTTCCAACTGGCTTGCATAACCCATAACCATTGAAAGAGGTGTGCGTATATCGTGAGATACTCCTGCTATCCAATTTGCTCTTGCTGTTTCTTTTTTCTTAAGCTGATAATTCTGGCTTTGAAGCACCTCAGAAGTTTGATTGATGTTTGCAGCTATTTCTGAGAGTACGCCCGTTTCCTTAAGCACAACAGGTTGCCCTGTGTGCAATGCTTGAATGCCGTCCGTAATAGGCTTTATAGATTTCAGCAGTTTTGTGTTTGCCGCCATATAAATGAGAAAAACAATAAAAATATTGATAGCTAAAACGATAAGGACGGTTTTGGGCAAGTTGGCAATAAATTGATAGTCCCAACTTGGCCACATATGTTTCCAGAAGCTATCTTTTGGATACCCAAGAATAATCAGCCCATCTTCGCCTTCACCTGTAAAGGTCGGGTATCCGTCAATATATCCACGAATGGTATTAGCAATATCGGAAGCTGTATATTTCAGAGGAACGGTATCAGGAAGATTGTCCGAATGCCAGACACATTCTCCCGTTGCGTTATCAATATAAACTGCCCACACATTCTGAGCGTTCAGTTCCTCAATCATTTCATCAGACATCTTATAACCTTGTTCTGATTTTACCATACTTTCTGCGGCTTGCTCCGCCGTTGTCCACGGAGAGCCATTCGGCGCTTGTGTGGCAGCTATGATTGCTATAATAATAAAATTCATAAAAAGAATTACAAGAGAGCTTAACATCAAAATGCCCACAAAGCGTTTGATTAACTTTGGTACGCTTTTCATATTATTTATCCCCCACGATGAGCTTATATCCCAATCCCTTAATTGTTATCAGAGAAACAGGCTGCGAAGGATTGACTTCAATCTTTTCACGAATGCGGCGAATATGTGCCATTAGAGAGTTTTCATACCCATACGGATTGTCGCCCCAAGTCGCTTCGCATAAGGCATCGAGTGTAACAATGCGCCCTGCGTTTCGGTATAATGCCGCAAGTATATCGTGCTCTTTTGCCGTGAGCGCAATATGTTCTCCATTTTTTATGACTTCGGCACGGTCAAAATCTATCTCGCTGCCCGACAACTTGACAATCGGATTTTCGCCTTTATAACTTCTGCGGAGAATGGCGTTTACTCGATAGATAAGCTCTTTGGGCAAGAACGGCTTAACAATATAGTCATCAGCACCGAGCCCAAATCCACGGAATTTATCTTCATCTTCTCCACGAGCAGTTAAAAACAGTACAGGATAATCAGACTTGTTTTTTAATTGCTTCATAAGGTCAAAGCCATTGCCATCAGGCAGCATTACATCAAGAATTGCAAGCTCTGGCTGAAATGTCTCAGCTATACAAAGTGCTTCTTTAACCGTTTTTGCAGTTTTTACATTGCAAAAGCCCTCGTTTGTAAAGATGGAAGAAACCATATCTAAAAGCTCCTGCTCATCGTCAACAAGCAAGATGCGTTTTTGCTTTAAGTAGCCAAAATCCATTTTAACGCCCCCTTTGTGTATCTCATTATAACACAAATATGCGCTTCTTTTTAGTGTGCAATTAAAAAGTAAGGTAAATGTAAGGTAGGGAGAAGGTTATCACAAGGTTGGCAAGTTAGAATGAGCTTGCAATGATGAGAAAGGAGCAAAACACTATGAATATCATTGAAACTCAAAATTTGACAAAATCATACGCTGACTTTACAGCCGTATCGAATGTCAATCTGCATATTCCCAAAGGAGCTGTATATGGCTTTCTCGGCCCGAACGGTGCAGGAAAATCTACAACAATGAAGATGTTTTTGGGGCTTACAAAACCTACAAGCGGCTCGTTTACCATTGATGGGAAAAAGTACCCTGAAGCAAGAGTAGAAATTCTGAAGGAAGTTGGCTCATTCATTGAAGCCCCTGCCTTTTACGGGAATTTAAGCGGTGAAGAAAACTTGGAAATTATCCGCAAGATATTAGGACTGCCGAAGTCCTCTGTGTCTGAAGCACTGGAAATCGTAGGGCTTACACAATTCAGGAAGCGTCTTGCAAAGAAATATTCCCTCGGAATGAAGCAGAGGTTAGGGCTTGCAAGCGCTTTAATCGGTCAACCGCCGATTTTGATTTTGGACGAGCCGACCAATGGACTTGACCCTGTGGGCATTCACGAGATAAGAACGCTTATCCGTTCTCTGCCTGAAAAATTTAACTGTACGGTGTTTGTATCATCACATTTGCTGTCGGAAGTTGAACTGATGGCGGATACAGTCGGCATCTTAAATCACGGGCGTTTGCTGTTTGAGGGAACGCTTGAACAGCTCAGAAGCGGTGCCGCCGCACAAGGGTATCCTACCGATAACTTGGAAGATACATTCCTTGCTTTGATTGACGCAGACAACCGCCAGAGAGGAGCAGCAAAATGAGCCTATCTCTGGAATGTAAAAAAGCAAAACGAACAGGATTTATCCCCGCATTTTTATGCGGCGGCATTTTGGCGGCGGCTGTTCCGATTGTCAATATGGCAGTCCGTTCCGAAATGTATGTCGGACAACAAAGCTCCCCGATGCAAATTCTAATGGGAGCAAATTGGCAAATGATGGCGATGCTCAATATTCTGCTTGTTGTTGCAGGAAGCTGTCTGTTATATCATACAGAGTTTGCCGATAACGCAATGCAGAAAATGAAGTCACTTCCTATCAGAGAAAGCTCCATTTTCTTTGGGAAATTTATTTTGACCTCGATTATGAGCGTGGTTGTACTTGCCGTTGAAGCCGCTTCGATTGCGTTTTGTGTTTCGCACTGGTTTGAAATTGGGAATGATTTTTGGCTGGAATTAGGTAAGAACTTCGGATATTCATTTTTACTGATGTTGCCGTGTGTACTGTTATCGCTGTTGATTTCATCGGCTTGTAAAAATATGTGGGTATCTCTGGGGATTGGCGTTGTGTGCGTGTTTACTGCGACAATGCTGCCGACAAACAACTTTATGCTTTCTCTTTTTCCTTTTGCCACTCCATTTCAAGTCTTTGTGAATACGGAAATGGCACAGGCAATGCACTATGTTTATGCGGCGATTGCTGAAATCGTTGTTATCGGCATTGCAGAGCTTGTATTTATAAAGGTTAGGAGGTCGTTTGAATGAGTTTTTTATCTCTCGTCGGCGTTGAGTTTAAGAAAATAAAGCGCTCAAAGATATTTCTTATATTGTTTGTAGCAACGGTCATTCTATGGATACCATCAATACTTAATGCCGATATGAATTTCAATATGCAGGCAGAAGGAATTTCTCCAGAAAACAATTTTTTCATTCAAGGTTTTATGGGAATGGCGTGGTTTATGTTCCCTGCAAGTATGGTAGTGGGTACTGTTCTTTTAAGTCAAACTGAAAGAACAAATAAAGGCATCTTAAAGATGCTTGCTTTGCCTATCAGCACAGTCAAACTTTGTTTGGCAAAGTTTGTCGTGTTGCTTGCTTTAGCTGCATCGCAGATTTTGATGATGGTTGGAATGTACTACATTAGTGCCGCCGTAGTGACAGGGACGCAGGATTACAATTTCGTTTTGTCCCCGCTATTTGTTTTCAAAGAGGTTGGTTTTATAGCTGTTTCAACTATACCAATGCTGGCGTTTTTCTGGTTGCTCTCAATAAGTATTCAAACGCCGATTTTTTCCATCGGCATTGGATTAGCTTCCATTGTACCGTCAGTCCTGATGATTAACACAAAAGCGTGGTTTGCGTACCCAATGTCGTATCCGTTTTTCGTTATTACTTCAGAATATGGAAAACTTGCAACAAACCTTACGACTTCGCAGGTAGAGCTTTTCCCGTGGATACCTGTAGCAATCGCCATCACTATCGTTTGTTTATGCATTTCCTGTTTCCGTTTTGGGCAGGCAGAAAGGAGATAAAACTATTATGAAAAATAAGATTTTGACTACTATCAGTACCATTATGCTTTTTGTCCCGTGGACTATCCTACCTTTGCGAACTTTCGATTGGGCATTGGAGTCGCCTGTTGCAGAAATAATGATTTCCTGCTATGCCGCATTTATGATTTTTAGTGGGATTTTTACCATTGTTTCTTATGCGAAAGCTAAGGTGCAGAACAACCTGATGAAGGTTGATTTGGTCGTTAATAGCCTTTATGCCATATTTGGCGTCTGCGCTTTCATTATGATGGCGGTTACAAAGTTTTTTTAAATGGGGAGATTTGAAATGAAAAAGATAAAATCACTCGTTGCCTTATCTTTGGCACTTTGTATGATGCTTTGTTTTGCAGGCTGTAGCTCTAATCACGATGAAGGAAACTTGAAAGACAATCTGATTGGCGGATTTAATAATTGGTTAGAGTCATTCAGTAAACACGCCGTTACAAAAGACAAAAACCTGCAAGGCGAAAGAGAAAATGACATTGACCAATATACAGGTACTTACACAGCTTCGTATGATGGGTTTAACGGTGAGGAGTTTATTTTCGGCGGTACATCTTTAGAAAGGGAAAGCGGAAGCAATCTTGAAGCAACTTATTCGCTGACAATTACATCTGGAGAAGCTACTCTCTATTGGTTGAGTTCGGGAGAAGAACATATCATTTGCGAAGAAAGCGCAGACGATACTTATAAATTTACACTCAGCTCAGGTGATAACTATATTGTGCTGAGAGGTGATAATTTCAGCGGAAATCTCGAATTAACAGTTGAAGATGTGCAGAATTAAGAAAACAAAGACATATTTTCGGTATGCAGTATTGGGTATCAGCTTGGCTTTTATATGTTTGTTGCTGATACCCATAGGCATACTTGTAACACTTATCTATTTTATTTGGTCTATTACAGACCGCATCATTTATTGGTGTGAAAAAGGAGAAAAAGATGAATTACACTGAATGGGCATTTCACGATTTAGAGCCTGTCTATTTGCAGCTCATTCAAAAAATCGAGTATTCAATTTTGAGAAAGCAACTTCCTGCGGGAGAAGAACTCCCTTCTATTCGGATAATGGCAAAATCATTAAAAATCAGCCCCAATACCGTAATGAAAGCATATATGCGTCTAAGAAAAAGCAACTTAATTATTTCTTCCAGAAATGGACATTATTCTGTGATTGATAACGAGCAGTATATCTTGCAAGCAAAAGATGAAAAGGTACGGGAATTGTGTATTTCTTATTTGAGTAATATGATAAATCTTGGATTTTCCAAAAAGGAAGCAACTGATTTTTTGATTGAATATTCAAGTAAATTGAAAGAGCCAAATAAATGAAATCATCAAAAATAGTGCGAAAGGAGCTGTCAAATGAAAAAGAAACCAAGAAGTCTTATAAAAAAATTTGTACTTTATTTGTTTACAGCCCTGTTTTTCATTACCACTATCATTTTCATTGTGTTTGGAGTAAAAGGATACTTTATGTATCGAGAAGCTGTAAAAGCATATCCCATTTCTCAAATGGTATCATCAATCCAAAATAGAGAGAACTTTGTCGAATACGATGAATTACCGACAATTTATATAGATGCTGTGATTTCGGCTGAAGATAAAAGATTTGAAAGCCATTGCGGAGTAGATTTTATCGCCATTGGTCGTGCAGTTTGGAATGATATTAAAGCTATGTCTTTTGTAGAAGGTGGAAGCACAATTACACAGCAAATAGCTAAAAATCAATACTATACGCAGGAAAAAAAGCTCGAGAGAAAATTTGCGGAGATATTTACAGCTATAGAGCTGGAAAAGTATTGTTCCAAGCAAGAAATATTTGAGTTATATGTAAACACAATCTATTTTGGCGATGGATATTACGGAATTTATGACGCTGAAAAAGGTTATTACGGAAAATTGCCCTCTGAATTAAGTGATTATAAAGCCATAATGTTAGCGGGCTTGCCTAACGCCCCGTCTGCCTATTCGTTGAATACTAATCCCGACTTAGCATTTAGCCGTATGAATATCGTTTTATCACGAATGGTCGAATGTGGCGTAATTACGCAAGAACAAGCTGATGACATTTTAGTAAACGGTAATTAACCATACTTTCCAATCAATAAATGCGGTAAGCCTACCAAAAAAAAACGGTGTTTTGGTAGGCTGTATTGTCACGCTCAAGCGACTATCCCTCTAAACCCGTTTCGAGTTTGGAGGGATTTTTATGTGTTGGTGTAAAGCCGCCACACCGCTGCTAATTAGAAGCAGCAATTACCTACATAGCGTCAGATAGGAATAGAGATAATCTGTTAAAAAAATACTCAGTTGCTCGTGGCACTCTTATGCCCTTGAAATAGAAGTCAAATATCTACATTATAGAGTTTATATTGCCTATAACCGCAAAGGTCTGACTACCTTTGCGGTTTTTTGTTTGTCGTTTTTTGTCAAAACACAGGACAAGCCTGCTTTTGGTGTAGGCTGCCGTTCCCCGCCGACCAATCTGGATTTTCAAAAAAATTCAGATTGATTGGAGGAACGGACTATGGATGAAAAGCATCCAAATCGTAAAAAGGACAAGCATAACCCCTATACGCTGATGATTGTGGAGGGCAGATACTACCTCTCTTTTAAGGACGGACGGGGCGTAAGGCAGAATATTGAGATAGACAAGGTGCTGTATGAGTTGTTCAATCGCTTCGAGCTTGAGGATATTTCCCATCTCAACCGAGTGAGCAGACATATCGAACACTCCGAGCTGACGGAAAGCTCCTTGAATGACAGGGCTTTTTACAAGGCGGAAAGCCTTGAGGAAACCGTTTCAAGAAGCATCGAATACGAGCTGCTACATAAGGCAATTTCAAAACTGCCCGAAACGCAAAGACGCAGGCTGTTATTGTACTTTTTCGGTGAGCTGTCCTATGAGCAGATTGCTAAGTTGGAGGGATGCACCAAAATGGCGGTTAAAGGAAGCGTTGATATTGCGCTAAAGAAGTTAAAAAAACTTTTTGAAAAATTTTAATTTTAGCCTATACGAAACCGCTTTTGAGTGAGCAAACAGGTGAGAGGGTCTTAATTCCCTTTCACCTGTTTTGCATTGTGTGGCGAAAACGGGAGCGTTCCTTGACAACTGAATACCCATTCGCCAAATACTTCCTCTTTGTGATTGTGATGAGCATAAGCGTGTGCAGCGGTACGCCATGACCTGCCAAATGGCAGCGAGCGACGGAAAGGTGGTGAGCCTAAATTACCGACTGAAAATATCGGGCAGCCCCCGATTTCGCCATAACCCGCAAAGAGAACAATGGTACTCCCGTCCAGTCACAGTCCGAACGGTATCCAACCCGTCACAGGCAATGAGGGCGGCTCTGGCAGACCGTCAGAGAGGTGGAACTCCTGTGGTGTCAGTTCGCTGCTGACCGTTTGGCGACTTCCCTGTGTTCTATGAACACATTGCATTTCGGGGCGTCGAGGACAAGTTGAGATGCTTCTATCATAATGCCAGACGCAAGGCGGTCAAAGAAACAGAGAATTGTTTATACTCTCCCGACCTTAAAAACTTCCTTGTATCTGGCTGTTACATAGGTAAGCTCTGCTTGCCTAAATCCAGATAGGAGGTCTAAATATTATGGAAAGAACAATCAAGCGTGGCGATATCTACTACGCTAATCTCTGCCCTGTCATTGGCTCAGAGCAGGGCGGCATCCGACCCGTCCTCATCATCTCTAACGACATAGGAAACAGGCATAGCCCCACCGTTATTGTTGCGGCTATTACGAGCCGAGTACACACCAAAGCAAAGCTCCCGACACATATCTCAGTAAATGACTTGGAATGCCTAAGTACAGACTCCATCATACTGCTCGAACAAATCCGTACCATTGATAAGCAACGCCTTCGTGAGTTTATAGGAACTCTTGACGGGCATTATTTTTGTGCCTTAGACAAGGCTCTGGCAATCAGTATAGGACTTCACAAAAAGAAATAATCTCCTCGTAATATGGGACAATCATTGCTTCATATATTTGGAACGAGGGAGGTGTTGCGACTGGTGCATAGAGAATTTGTTTATGTCGGCGACCCTGTTCCAGAAATAAATGAGCAGGAATACGGAGCGTTTCTATTGGAATTTCAAAAAGCGTTGCTTTCATCTCTGAAAAAGAGAAATCTATTAAATCATTCGCAATACGAACGCTGTATTGATGAGCTTGAAAAACAATATCGTAGAAAAAGATGCAGCCAAGCCTAAACAGCTTGGCTCTTTACATATCTAAATGTACAATCTTCTAATTTGCACATTCGACACAAAAACCCCTTTTTACTATACTTAAAATACGGTTGTAACACCGAGAAAGGAGAAACTACAATGAACAAATATGAACGCCTAAATCAAGAAAGAAAGTTGATTGACACGAAAAAGCGAGTAGCCGCTTATTGCCGTGTTTCGACAGATAATGATGACCAAGCGAACTCTTTTGAGAGCCAACAGCGTTATTTTAAGCAATATATAGAGCGTAATCCCGATTGGGAGCTGTTTGAGATTTTTGCCGATGAGGGCATCTCTGGTACAAATACAAAGAAGCGTAAAGAATTTAATCGTATGATTGCGTGTGCGAAAAACGGCGACTTTGATTTGATAATCACGAAGGAAATTTCCCGTTTTGCAAGAAATACTCTTGACAGCATCTACTATACCCGTGACTTAAAGAAACACGGTGTAGGCGTCATTTTTATGAATGATAATATCAACACCTTAGACGGCGATGCGGAACTTCGCCTTGCTATCATGTCCTCTATTGCACAGGAGGAAAGCCGTAAGACTTCCGAGCGTGTAAAATGGGGACAGAAACGCCAGATGGAGCAAGGCGTAGTTTTTGGAAGAAGTATGCTTGGTTACGATGTGAAAGACGGTAAAATGTATATCAATGAAGCAGGGGCAAAAATAGTCCGCCTTATCTTTCATAAATTCGTGAATGAGGGTAAGGGAACTCATGTGATTGCCCGTGAACTTCGGGAGGAAGGCATTAAACCGATGCGTGTGAAAGAGTGGCAGAATACAGTCATTCTCCGTGTTATCCGAAATGAAAAGTATTGCGGCGATTTAGTGCAGAAGAAAACTTATACGCCCGATTATCTTTCCCATGAGAAGAAATACAACCGAGGGCAGGAGGAATTTGTTATTATCAAAGACCATCACGAGCCGATTATCTCCCGTGAGCTGTTTGAAGAAGCCAATCGTATCTTAGATGCAAAATCACTTTCTCCAGAGGGTAAAGCGAAACATAGCAATCGCTACCCGTTCTCTGGTAAATTGAAATGCGGCAGATGCGGTGCAAGTTATGTGGCAAGGTATAAAAAAAGGCAGGATGGCAGCCGTTATAAGGCTTGGCGATGTCTTGAAGCTGCGAGGCACGGTAGCCCACACACCGATAAGGCAGGCAATCGAGTAGGCTGCTTTGGCGAAAGCATCCGTAATGAGGATGCCATTCATATTATGTATCTTGTCTGCCAGACCTTAAATTTAGACCGCAAAAAGATTATCAGTAACTTGACCAAGACGATTGGGGCTATCATTTCTATGGATATGACAGGAACAGATACCAATGCTCTTGCAGATAAGATTGCAGATGCAGAGAGGAAGCGTACCAACCTCATAGAGCTTTATACAGGCGGCGATATTGACCGAGCCGAATTTACGGCACTTAGAGCCAAGTACGATGCCGAAATCGAGAGTTTGAAATCAATGGCGGAAAGCATTGAAAAACAACAGGCAATGGTTAAGAAGCAGCAAGAAGTTATGAAAGATATTAGAAATACCCTTGAGGAACTCATTAAGGGGATTGAGTATGAGGATGAGTTTTACACACAGATACTTGATAAAATGGTTATCAATGATAGAGATAACATTGATGTGTACTTGAACTTACTCCCTTTGAAATGGAGTTATACGGTGGCGAAAGCGTCAAAAAAAGCATTAGCCCCTAAAAGGAACATTTTAGGGGCTTCACTACCTATGTCGGTGAGAGTGCCCTTGAGTTCCGGCAAGGGCATTGCAAATCGTTGGCTCAGATATCGTAATGACGCACCCAACTCACCATCCGGACCGCCGTGTGGCAGAATGTTACTGACTTTGACTGAGAAATATGTTGAGGTGGGAGGCTTTGCGGTCAAATATTATTCTTTTTGTAATTATGGATAGTAAGTCGTTTTGCGCTTTTAAGGGATAATTTTCTTTAATCGAGAAAGCATCATTAATTAAATTGTTCTTTATGAGAATATTGATTGCTTTAATTACAACTTTTTCAATCTTTTCAATTCTTACGCTGTGTGACGAATGGCAGTTGCCGTGAATGTAGGCGGAGCATTGGAGAAAATTATTTTTAATCGGAACGAGGGTTGAATTGCAGTTTGAACACTTGACAAGATTTTGAATAAGGTGTCTAATTTCGGTTTGTTTATGGGAATGTTCTCTATTTATTATTCCTTGCAAGAATAATATTTGCTTTGTCTGTTCAAAAATTACTTCATCAACAATCGGCTTGTGAATGCCGTTTGAAATTATCAAATTTTCGTTATGGAAATCTCTGCCTGTTTTGCAGATTGGATTCCACCTGATTTTGCCGATATAAACGGGATTTTGCAGAATATATTCAACGGCACGGCAATCCCAATTATTGCCTTTGGAAGTTTTAATTTTTGCTGAGTTCAAGTTGTCACAAATCATATTTATATCTTTATTATTCAAAAAATCGGCAAAAATTTTACTGACAATTCGGGCTTTTTCAGCGTCAACCACAAGCCTTCCGCCTGTCACTTTATAGCCAAAGGGTGCAATGCTGACGATGCCGCCACGCTCGGCTTTTTCGGTCATTCCTCGCCTTACCTCACCCGAAAGCCGAATCGAATAGTATTCGTCCGACCATTCGATAATGCGTTCAATCAGCTTTCCAAAGGGACCGTCATCAACGGGTTCGGATACGCTGATGACTTCAATTCCGTTTTTTCTCAACAGCGATTTATAGAAAATGCTTTCCTCCTGATTGCGGGCGAATCGTGAAAATTTCCAGACAAGTACGGCTGAAAACAGGGGAGGCTTTTGCTTTGCAAGGCTTATCATTCGGTTAAATTCAGGTCGCTTGTCGGCATATCTTCCCGAAATTCCGTTGTCACGAAAAATGAAATCCTCATCAATCAGATAGCCTTTTTCATCTGCAAATTTTCTGATGATTTTCAGCTGACTTGACGGTGAAAGCTCAGTTTGATTTTCGGTTGACACCCTTATGTATGCCGCCGCAAAGTGATTTTTATTGTGATTCCCCGACAAATTAATCACCTCTTTAAAGAATAATTCTTTTATGCAATAATATGCCTGCGATTGGAAGAAAATTCTTCGGCAAATTTCTCGAAAACACTTTACTTTGCTAACGCACTAATGTATAATATACAGAGATTGTTTTGCAAGGTGATTTGCAGAACATAGGTAGAGAGTATATCAGATTACGGAGGAATAATTATGAAAAAGAAAAAGTTACTTTCTGTACTTCTTGCAGGTGCAATGTCAGCGTCAATTTTTGTAGGTTGCGGTTCTTCTGCAACGGACTGGGATTATATCTCAAACAAGGGAGAGCTTGTTATCGGTGTTACATATTTTGAGCCGATGAACTACCTTGATGCAGACGGCAAGCTTACAGGTTTTGAAACTGAGTTTGCAGAGGCAGTTTGCGAGAAAATGGGCGTTACTCCAAAGTTCCAGAAAATTGACTGGGATTCAAAAGAGGTTGAGCTTAACTCAAAGACAATCGACTGCATCTGGAACGGTCTTACAATTGATGACGACAGAAAGTCAACAATGGATATTTCAACTCCTTATATGGAAAACAAGCAGGTTATGGTTGCAAAATCTGATGTTGCAGACAAAATCAAGTCAGCAGATGACCTCAAGGATAAGACAGTAGTTGCAGAGAAGAAGTCAGCAGGTGAAACTGTTGCTCAGACAGACGAGTTCTTCTCAAGTGCAAAGTATGTTTCTGTTGACGCACAGGCTAAGGCTCTTCTCGAGGTTAAGTCAGGCACAGCAGATGTTGCGGTTATCGACTATGTAATGTCAATCGGTACACTCAAGAGCGGTTCTGACTACGCTGACCTCAAGGTTGTTGACGGCAAGGACTTTTCACCTGAGCAGTACGGTATTGCACTTCGTAAGGACAGCCCCGAAACACTCAAAAAGCTTAACGATGCTATTCAGGCAGTTGCCGATGACGGCACACTTGATAAGATTGCTGAGAAGTACAGCCTTCAGGATCTTCTTCTTGTAAAAAAGAAATAATTTAATTAAAATAAGTTTGTACATACAGGGCGGACTATGTTCGCCCGTTGTGCTTTTTATTGATTATAAATTTACAGGTTCAAATTTGTAAGCCTTTTGATATATTCAAAACTGAAAATACTTGGATAGAGTGGTATATAAAATGGATCAATTTTTTAATGTAAGCGGTCAGTTGCTTGAGGGATTCGGAGAAAACTGTATAATTTTCATTGTAACCCTTCTTGCGGCAATTCCGCTCGGACTTATTATCTCAATGGGTTCAATGTCAAAATTCAAGCCGTTAAAATGGCTGACAAAAACATTTGTGTGGATAATCAGAGGTACTCCGCTGATGCTCCAGCTTTTCGTAGTGTTCTATGTTCCGCCGCTTGTGTCAAACGGCAGTGTGACATTTGCACGAATGAATGCCGCACTTATCGCATTTATAATCAATTATGCCGCATATTTTTCTGAAATCTTCCGTGGCGGTATAGAGTCTGTTCCAAAGGGACAGTACGAGGCAGGTCAGGTGCTCGGCATGACAAAGGGTCAGATTTTCTTTAAGGTTGTGCTTTTGCAGGTTGTAAAGAAAATTACTGCACCCATGGGCAACGAAATTATTACTCTTGTAAAGGATACTTCGCTTTCAAGCGTTATCGCTATTCCGGAAATTCTTATGAGAGCAAAGGACTTCTCAATGCAGGGACTCATCTGGCCGCTTTTCTATTCGGCAGTATTCTTCCTCGCATTCTGCGGAATTCTTACCTTGCTTTTCTCATTTATCGAGAAAAAGCTTGATTACTACAAGGGTTAAGGGGGAAAGGTTATGTCTTTGTTAAATGTTGAAAACATCCGTAAAAGCTACGGCAAAACAGAGGTTTTGAAAGATATCAGCTTTTCTCTTAAAAAGGGCGAGGTGCTTGCGATTATCGGCTCATCGGGTTCGGGCAAGACAACACTTTTGAGATGCCTTAATTTTCTTGAAACTCCGAGCAACGGCAAGATTTCCGTCAATGACAAGGTGCTTTTTGACAGCAATGACAGCTCTGCAAAGAGCGACAGCGAAATCAGGAAAAGACGACTTCACTTCGGACTTGTGTTCCAGTCATTTAACCTGTTTCCGCAATATACGGTTATCGAGAATATTATGCTTGCTCCAAAGCTTGCCGCAAAAGAGCAGATAAAGCAGACAGGCGAATATATGGGCGCAAAAAGCTATAAAGAGGCTCTTGAAATTATCAAGAGCAATGCAAAGTCTTTGCTTGAAAGGGTAGGACTTTCCGAAAAGAGCGAGTCATATCCGTGTAACCTTAGCGGCGGTCAGCAACAGCGTGTTGCAATTGCAAGAGCGCTTGCACTCAATCCCGATGTTCTCTGCTTCGACGAGCCTACCTCCGCACTTGATCCCGAACTCACGGGTGAGGTGCTTAATGTTATCCGCAGTCTTAAAACCTCCGACAGCACAATGATTGTTGTAACTCACGAGATTGAGTTTGCAAGAGATGTTGCCGACAAGATCATTTTTATGGCTGACGGTGTAATCGCCGAAGAGGGCACTCCCGAACAGGTAATCAACAATCCGCAAAATCCAAGAACCCAGGCGTTTTTGTCAAGGTTCAACTGATAACTGAATATTAGGTGAGAAAAGCACTCGAAAGGGTGCTTTTTTACATATTTTTACAAATAACCTTGAAAAGTTTATGTCATTGTGCTATAATGATCGTGTCGTTCACTGACGAAGGCACAAAGCCTGAAAAAATGAGAAATCCCGATAGGGAAAACGGAGGAAAAACAAATGAAAAGAATTTTCACAATCAGCGTTGCGGCTGTTATGGCACTTCTTATGGTGCTTTCACTTACAGCTTGCGGTAATTCAACACTCGGCTATTACAAGCTTACAAGTGCAGAAGCAAGCGGTATGAGCTTTGACAGCAGTACTCTTGCCGCTGTCGGTATGGACAAAGGCTACATTCTTCTTAAAGAAGACGGCAAGGCTAAGCTTTCTGCAGCCGGTCAGGAGCAGGAGCTCACATACGATGACAAGAACTTTACAGCAGGGAGCGAGAGCATTCCATACACACTCAAAGACGGTGTTATTACAATGGAAAAAGACGGCACAAAGCTCGTTTTCACATTTGACGCTAATTTCAAGCCCGAATCTTCTGCTTCAGAATCATCAAAGTAATAAAACTTAACAGTGCAAAAATTTCGGCAGTCCAAATCGGACTGCCGTTTTTGTATATCCAACCCCAAAAAACAAGGGCAGCGGAATTCCGTTGCCCTTAATTTTATAAGATTTTATCAGTCTGAAAGACACTCGTCAAGCGCATCAACAATTGCGTGCCTGTCCATATGCTGACCGATGAATACAAGCTTGATTTCTCTGTCGCCGTATTTTTCGTCCCACTTTTCAGCCATATCCGGATACTCTGCAAGATAGAGCTTCTGCTGTTTCTTTGGGAATGCGGCAAGCCACTTGCCCTGTTCCGTAGCAGTAATCTGAACGCCTGCCTGCTCGAATACATAAACATCTTCTCTCTTGTCATCAAACCAAAGAACACCCTTTGCACGGACTACGCTCTTTGGCCAGTTCTCAACAAACTGCTGGAGCTTGTCCTGATTGAAAGGACGAATGCGATGGTAAACAAATGAACCGATGCCGTATTCTTCTTCGCCGTCCTCATGATCGTGGTCGTGGTGACAGCAATGACCGTGTTCGTGGTCGCAATGAGAGTGGTCAAGACCGTCCTCATCATTGTCATGATCGTGATGCTCATGTTCGTCATGGCCTTCATCATGGTGGTGATGGTGGTGATGATGACCGTGACGGTCTGTATCCTCGTCATCTTCATCCTTATCATAAATCTGAGCCCAACCTGCGGATGCGGCTGTTTCTTCAAAATTAAAGCACTTTGTATCGAGAATATCCTTAACTTCAACCTTGCCGAACTGTGATTCAATAATTCGTGCCTTTGGCTGAAGCGTCTTAATCATAGCCTTAACTCTCTTGAGCTGTTCCTCTGTTACCTTGTCAACCTTGTTGAGGATGATTGTTGAACAGAACTCAATCTGCTGGATAAGAAGACTTTCAACATCCTCTTCGTCAACATCTTCCTTGAGAAGATCATCGCCGCAGCCGAATTCCGTTGCCATACGGAGTGCGTCAACAACTGTAACAATGTTGTCAAGACGGACAAGCTCGGGAATATTGTTTTCCTTATCGCCCTCAAGAACCGAGATTGACTGTGCAATCGGAAGGGGTTCGCAAATACCGCTTGCCTCAATGAGAATGTAGTCAAACTTGCCTGACTTTACAAGGTCTGTAATCTGGTTGATAAGGTCAACGCTCAAAGTACAGCAGATACAGCCGTTTGTAAGCGGAACAAGGTTTGTATCTTTCTGAGTAACAACGCCTGCCTTTTGAATAAGCTCTGCGTCAATGTTTACTTCACCGATATCGTTTACGATAACGGCACACTTGTAGCCCTCCTGATTGCCGAGGACATGGTTGATAAGAGTAGTTTTGCCTGCACCGAGATAACCTGTAAGAAGCGTTACGGGAACAGGAAGCTTAATGTTAGCCATATATTTCATTTCCTTTCGTTGAATTGTGCTTATTAATGCGGATTACCGCTGTCCTTAAATATAACACTTTGCAAAATTATTGTCAATACAAAGTACGGAGTGCGGTCAATCCGAATAGCTGATTATTGCTGTACATTTTGTGTTTTTTTGTATAATCACCTTTTATTTATTTCGGTTTTATGTTACAATAGTCAAAAGTAATTTTACGGAGATAGATTATGATTGTACTTGCATCTGCTTCACCACGAAGAAAAGAGCTTTTAAGTTTTATAACAACCGATTTTAAAGTTGTTCCCGCAGACATTGACGAAACGGTTGAGAACAATGTTCCGCTTGAAAAGCGTCCCGAATATCTTGCCGTCAAAAAGGCATTGCATATTTCAAAAAACGGCTATGAAAAAAATATTGTAATCGGTTGTGACACGGGAGTTTTTGTTGACGGCAAAATGCTCGGCAAACCTAAGAACAGGGAAGATGCCGAGAATATGTTAAAACTGCTTTCGGGCAGACAGCACAAGGTTATCACGGGTTGTTGTACCGTCAAAAACGGTGTTGCAAAATCATTTTCCAATGTAACGCTTGTTGAATTTTTTGAACTTTCCGATTTGGAAATAGAGGAGTACATTGCAACGGGCGAGCCTTTTGACAAGGCAGGTGCATACGGAATACAGGGCAAAGGTTCTCTGCTTGTAAAGAAGATTGACGGCGACTATTTTAATGTTGTCGGACTTCCCGTAAGTGAATTAAACAGGATTTTGAAAAAGGAGTATTCATATGAATGATAATATAAATAAAACAGTCAATGAAATTCTCGAAAGCTATTCAAAGCATGAACAGACTTGCAGACTTTCGGAGGATAACATTATCAACAAATCTGTGCTTATTCAGGTGCTTGAAGAAATCCGCAAGCTGTTGTTTCCGGGCTACTTTGACAAGAACAGAGTAAGAGAAGAATACATCGGCTATATTGTAGGCGACAGAATAGAATTTATTCAGTACAACCTTAAAAAGCAGATTGCAAAGGCTTTAAAGGGTTGCGAAAAGTGCAACGACCTTTCATATGATGAGGTTATGGAAAAGTCAGAAAAGCTGGTTTATGAGTTTCTTTCAAAGATTCCGTCAATCCGTGATTATCTTGCAACAGATGTTGTTGCAGCCTTTAACGGCGATCCTGCCGCATACAGTACGGATGAAATCATTCTTTGCTATCCCGGATTTTTTGCAATCACGGTTTACAGAGTGGCACATGAATTGTGGAAACTTAAAATCCCGATGATTCCGAGAGTGCTTTCGGAGTACGCACACGGACTTACGGGAATTGATATTCACCCCGGTGCGACAATCGGCAAGTATTTCTTTATCGACCACGGCACAGGCATTGTAATCGGTGAAACTACCGAGATAGGCGAGAATGTAAAAATCTATCAGGGTGTAACCCTCGGTGCGTTGTCAACAAGAAAAGGTCAGCAGCTTAAAGGCGTTAAAAGACATCCTACTATCCGTGATAATGTTACAATCTATTCGGGTACAACTATCCTCGGCGGTGAAACCGTAATCGGCAAGGGTGCAACAATCGGCGGTAACGCCTTTATCGTGAACTCAATTACTGAGGGTATGAAAGTAAGCATTAAAAACCCCGAACTCCAGTTCAGCCCCGACCTTTCGGAAAACAATCAGGACAAGTATTGGTATTGGATGATTTAAGCCTATGTTTTAATTGAAAATTGAAAATGGAAAATTGAAAATTTTGGTCGGGAAAAAAGTTTTGCATAGAACAAACTTCACATTCCCGACCGTATTCGTATTGATTTGTATTGCAAATTATTATATAAACAAAATTCCATAAAAGAACAAAACCTGTATGGGCGGATATCATCCACCCGCACGGCGAGCCGCCGTACCCAACTCGTGTAGATAGTTTGTAATGCAAAAAAACACATTATACCCGAGCGTAACATTGTAATTGTTTTCACAATTCAGTAGGGGCGTTCATTGGACGCCCGCATTGATGAATATTTTTGTTTAATCACATATTTTTTGATGTGATTAAAATTGTGTATCCAAATGTAGCGACGAACCGTGTTCGTCAATCGTATCGTGTGTAAACACGATGCGAATAAATATACATAGTTTCAAAATAACCGAACTTTTAAAAGATACTTTAACAGAAAAACATAACCTTACTTTAAACTAATTATGAACAAATATCTTAAAGAAACGAAAATGTTGGATTATTCAAATCCTAACATACAGCAGTTAATTGAAAACAGAAAATGGCTTGAACTGCAGGAATTTGACAGGCTGAAATCAATTTATAATTTTGTGCGAGATGAAATACTGTTCGGCTACAACATTGACGATAACATTCCTGCCTCAAAAGTTTTGAAAGACGGTTTTGGGCAATGCAACACAAAGGGTACTTTGCTTATGGCTTTGCTCAGAGCCTGCAACATTCCTTGTCGGGTACACGGATTTACGATTGACAAAAAACTTCAAAAGGGTGCAATGACGGGAATTGTCTATAAAAATGCTCCGCAAAATGTGTTTCACAGTTGGGTTGAAGTGTATTTTGAAGATAAGTGGTACGAACTCGAAGCGTTTATTCTCGATAAAAAGTATCTGAACAATTTGCAGAAAATTAACAGCAGTTGCTCAGGTGCATTTTGCGGTTACGGTGTTGCCGTTAAAGATTTCAAAAATCCTGTCATAGATTTTGACCGAAATAACACCTATATTCAAAGCGAGGGTATTAATCAAGATTTCGGTGCTTATGATTCTCCCGACGATTTGCTCAAAGAACATCATCAGCAAATGTCACCAGTAAAGGCTTTTTTATATAAAAATCTCGGCAGACATTTAATGAACCGCAATGTCAGAAAAATTAGAAATTTTTAATTGAAAATTGAAAAAGGTGAACTAAAATGTTAAGACTAAGACCGTACAAAAGCTGTGATTCAAAACACATAGCCGATTGGATTAAAAATGAGGAAACTTTTGTAAAATGGGGCGGAGAAAGATTTGGTTCGTACCCGATTAATGCAAAAATTATTGATGATAAATATAGACTTAATAACGGCGATTGCGTTGAAGAGGACAATTTTTACCCTATGACCGCATTTGACGACAGCGGTGTTGTCGGACATTTTATAATGCGATACATAAACGGCAACAACAAGATACTTCGTTTCGGCTGGGTAATTGTTGACGATACGCAAAGGGGAAAGGGTTACGGCAAGCAAATGCTTGAACTCGGACTCAAATATGCCTTTGAAATTTCGGGTGTGGAAAAGGTCACAATCGGCGTATTTGAAAACAATATCCCTGCGTACAAATGCTACAAATCAATCGGTTTCAATGAAATTGCTACCGACTGCTACGAAACCGAAACCGTAAACGGCGAAGAGAGTAAAATAATCGAGCTCGAAATCACAAAAACCGATTATATAAACCACAACAAAAGGAAGTGACAATATGCCCGACTTTACAGTACGGTACGCTAAGAAATTAGAACTTGAGCGTGTGAATGAAATTCGTTATCAGGTCAACAGGGTTCATTCAAACGGCAGACCTGATATATTCCGAGATGATTTCTGCGATGAGATGAAAAACATAGTATACAAAGTTTTTGACGGCGAAAATTCCGATGTTATCGTTGCCGTGAACGGTGACACAATCTGCGGATTTGCAACCGTTGAATACATAGTCAAGGAAAAATCTCCGTACGGTTTGCAGAGAAAATTCTACCGGATTGCAGAATTCGGAGTTGATGAAAACTTCCGCAGAATGGGTGTTGCAACCAAGCTGATAAGCTTCTGCAAACAAGAGGCTAAGAACAGGGACTTTGACAGGCTGGAACTTGATGTGTGGGAATTCAACGAGGGTGCAATAAAATTTTACGATTCCGTAGGATTCAAAACCTACAGAGAATACAAGGAAATGAATATTTAAACCGAAAAAATCCGTATGAAGATTGCTCCATACGGATTTTATTTTGTGTATCAAATTTTATTTATCGCCATTTAAAGGTGACGAGTCCGTAAACATAGATAAATGCGATAGCTGTAGGAACTACATATTTGAAAATCGGTTTCATCCACGAACGCACTTTCATACCGATGCCCATGTTGGCTTCTTTAATGAAGTTATCCCAACCCCAGCCGAACTTGTTGCAACAGAACAGAGCAAGCACAAGAGAACCGAGAGGAAGAACATTTGTGGAAACAATGAAGTCCCAAAAATCAAGCCATGTTGTACCCTCTGCAAACGGCTGAAAATGAAGAACGCTGAATCCGAGAGCCGTTGTGAGTGCAAGCACAAACACTACAATTCCGCAAATAAGACTGCCTTTTATTCTTGACCAGCCTGTCAAATCACGAATCATTGCAAGAATATTTTCGCAAACACCCAAAACGGTTGACATTGCCGCAAACACCATAAACAGGAAGAAGAGCAAACCCCATATTCTTCCGCCGGGCATATTGTTGAACACGGTTGCCATTGTGTCAAACAAAAGGTTCGGACCTGAATTAACTTCAAGGTTGTAAGTAAAGCAGGCAGGGAAGATGATTATGCCTGCAAGCAGAGCTACGAGTGTGTCAAGAGAGATAACATTGATTGCCTCGCCCATAAGTGAATGGTCTTTGCCGATATAACTTCCGAAAATAGCCATACCGCCCATACCTGTTGACAACGAGAAAAATGCCTGATTCATCGCACCCACAACAACATCACCATTGATTTTTGAAAAGTCGGGTTTGAGGTAAAATGTCATACCCTCACCCGAACCGCTCAAAAACAGACTGTGGATTGCAAGCACAATCATAAGTGCAAGCAAAGCAATCATCATATATTTTGTTATCCTCTCAAGTCCGCCCTGAATGTTGAACGAGAGTATAACAAAGGCGATAACAACCGTTATCATCATAAAAATAACATTGACTGACGGATTTGCAATCATTGTGGTAAATCCGAGGTCACGGTTGTTACCCGTCAGAAAATTTACGAAGTAGTAAATTATCCAACCGCAAACAACTGTGTAAAAAGCCATAATTGCAAGGTTGCCCACAAGGCAGGCCCAACCGAAACCGCCCCATTTTTGCTTTGGCTTTTCAAGTTTGCGGTACATTTTAATCGGACTTGTCTGTGCCGCTCTGCCCACCGAAAATTCCATTATCAAACACGGAATTCCCAAAACAATAAGACAGATGATGTACACAAGCATAAAACTTCCGCCACCGTATTGTCCGCACATCCACGGAAACTTCCACACATTTCCGCAACCGATTGCACAGCCTGCCGAAAGCATTATAAAGCCGAGTCGGCTTCCTAATTTTTCACGATTCACAACACAAGTCCTCCTGCCGAATTTATTTTATCTACACAATATTTTTTCGTCATAAATACTGCTCATTTGTTTATTTTGCAATACAAAGAGTAGTATAGCAAATAAAATACCATTTGTAAAATTGATAAAACTGTGCTATAATAACGAAGATATCGTTCGTATAAAAGAGGATTTAGTTATGGATACCAATGTGCTTAAAACCTTTGTAGCTGTGTGCGAATATTCGGGATTTTCTGCTGCAGCGGAAAAGCTCGGCTATACCCAGTCAACCGTTTCATCACAGATAAAACAGTTGGAAAGCGAGCTTAACACGGTGCTTTTTGACCGCTTTTACCACAGAATCAGCCTGACTTCCGACGGCATAACGGTTCTGCAACACGCAAGAGAAATTCTTGAATCTCACGAAAAGATGCTTGAAGATTTGCGTACCCCCGAAACAATTGAGGGCAACATTCGCCTTGCAATGTCAAGTTCTGTCTGCAACCGATTTTTTAAAGATGATTTTCTTGAGTTCAGAAAGCATTTTCCTAATATTCACCTTGTCGTTGTCGAAAGCGGTACAGAGCAGATGTTTGATATGTTACGCAAAAATGAGGTTGATTTGATTTTTACGCTTGACAGCCACATTTATGATTCGGAATTTATAATTTGTGCAGAGCATGAGGAAAAGATTCACTTCTTTGCATCAGTTGACAATCCACTTTTGAATAAAGAAAATATTTCGCTAAAAGAATTATGCACCGAGGATTTTGTACTGACCGAAAGTAATATGAGCTACAGAAAATTGCTCAACAATGAACTTGCCGCACAATCGCTTGAAATTCACCCTGTTTTGGAAATAGGAAACCCTCTGCAAATTTGTTCTCTAATCAAAAACAGCAAAATGATCTCGTTCTTGCCTGATTTCATCACGGAGGATTACTACAATTCGGGAGAGATAAAACATCTTCCCGTCAACGATTGTGATGTTTCGGTGTGGACGCAGTTGCTTGTCCACAAAAACAAGTGGAAATCTCCTGCGCTTAATGCGTTTATTGATTTTTATCGGGATGTTATACGAAAATAAAAAGTATCACATTTTGCCCTACGCACCGCCGTATTGCGTTATGATAATCTTGGCAAGCTTTGCGTTCGGCTTTTTGATATTGACGGGGTACTGTAACTTTTTTTCATAGACAAACATCAGCAATCCTCCTCGTTTTCCCACGGCCACGGTCCCTTTATCCAGCTCCACATATTGGTGCTTGTCATACTCTTTTTCAAAGGACCGAATTTTTCTTCATATTCTTCAACAAGCGGTTTCAATTTTTCTTTGAAACCGTTCATTTTTTGTATCATTGCCGTATCGTGCGGATGAGTGTCAAGATAAATCTGAAGGTCAAGTGCGGCAAATTCGTAGGTTGAAATTTTCTTTAAAAGAATTTCTCTTTCAGTCAAGTCCCTCACCGCATTTCTTTCCGTAGAATGGTTTGTTGAGAACGGGGAACATTGTACCCGACTCAAGCCCCTGCAACGGGCTGTAAGTTGGGGAGTCGAACTGCTGAAAGGGAACATATGCCATAGCCTCGCTCGTTCTCTTTGGCAGACTCGGTATTCCGTACTGCTGAGAAATAATTTCTTTAATATCCAATTTAATTCTCCTTTTTGTTCAAACTTATGAACATTGCTGTTCATTCTCATAATATGTCCGTTTCATACTTGTGTTTACATAATAAAAAAACAGAGCCGACAGCAATGCCGTCAGCCCTGATACAGAGGTTTTACCGTGAATATCCGATTAAATGTTAATTAACCTTTTTGGCAGAATTTGAAGTAACCTTTGCAATGATTGCAAAAACTACGCAAAGCACAATTCCGATTGCCGAAACGATGCCTACAAGAGTGAAGTTTGTGTTTGAAATGAGTGAAAAATCAAGCACACCGCTGTCGGGATTCTGAAGTGACGCAAAAACTGCAACAGCGTCAACAATTACGGCAACCATAAGTGAAAGAATTGAAATTGATGCCGAAACGGTTTCTGCAAGGTTCTTTTCAATTTTCTTTGCAACGCTGATTTTTTCACTTCTGAAGTTAAGACAGCCGAAAAGCCAGAATACAGCCGCCGCATTGATTATTGTTTCGGGAATCATATATGTAGCGTTGTAGCTGAGTGAATAGAGAAGTCCGTCGGTTGAGGGGATTGAAACACCTGCCCATACGGTACAGCCCGAAATTACATGACAGATATATCTCAAAGCACAAACTCCTACCGTGCCTGTTACGGCAGCGGCAGACGGATTGCTGACCTTGTTTCTGAGAAAGCCTGCAAGACCGATAACCGTGAATGCAATTACATAGTCGAAGAGAATGATTGTTACGGCTGCCAAGAATGAAGTTGCGTATGAAAGGTTTGAAGCTCCCTGAATAAGCTGAATAATGCTGAATACAAATCCCGAAAGCAATCCCCATTTTACACCGTGACGATATGAGATAATTACAATCGGAACAATGCTGAATGCGGTAACACTGCCGCCGTAGGGAAGTTCAAGGATTTTTACAAAGCTTAAAACTGCCGCAAGTGCAATCATAATTGCACATTCGCACATAACAAGTGCATTTTTCTTATTGTTCGTTTTCATTAAAACTACTCCTTAAAATAAAATTCTCTCGGAGAAAAAACACAACAAAAAAGGAGTATGCCAAAAAGACATACTCCAAGTGCGTACACTTCAAGCTTGATATGTCCCTTCGTTGGCATTATCCAAATCAGGTTGACGGTCGAAATCGAATTTCCTCTCAGCCGGTAACAGCTCCCGTTTTGTATGTGATTATTCTCACTCTGATTACGAATATTACACATCTTTAGGTTGTGCAATATCTACACTATTATTATAAACTGTATTTAACAATTTGTAAAGTCTTTTGTGTGCAATGTTACAGATAATCGCATATTAATTGACAAACACTTTGCTTTTGTGATAATATGTATCCTGTGATTTTGCGTTTTATTGCCGAATGGCAGTAAATTTTGCAACAATTGATAAACTAATTGAAGAAGGTTTTTTAATGGACAGCAGATTTAATTCACCGGCTGAAATTGCGTCGCTGGTGTCAAAATCAGGTGTAACAAAATCAATGCTTTCTCTGCCGAAAATGATTTTGCTCGGACTTATGGCAGGCGCATTTATCGCATTCGGCGGTGCGGCAAGCGATGTTGCAATGCACGGAGTTGCCGATGTGGGGCTTGCAAGAGTGGTTGCAGGCGTAATCTTCCCTGTAGGACTTATGCTTGTTGTGTTTACGGGAAGTGAACTCTTTACAGGTAACTGCCTTATGATTATTCCGACGCTTGAAAAGAAAATCAAGCCTGTTTCAATGATAAAGAATCTTGCTACGGTTTATATTTCAAATTTTGTCGGTGCAATGATTATTGATTTGCTGATATTTTTTTCGGGACAGCTCAATTATTCAAACGGCGGACTCGGTGCTTTTACAATCAAGGTTGCACTTGCCAAAACAACAATAAATCCTGCAACAGCGGTTGTCAGCGGCATACTTTGTAACATTCTCGTGTGCCTTGCAATCGTTATGGCAACAGGCGCAACAGATGCAATAGGTAAGATTTTCGGTGTATTTTTCCCGATTTGCGCATTTGTAGTCTGCGGATTTGAACACTGCGTTGCAAATATGTTCTATATTCCGACAGGTGTTATGGCGGCAATGAATCCCGAATATGTTGCAAAAGCTCAGGAGCTTTACGGTATTACGGCACAGCAATGTCAGAATCTTGCAAATCTTTCGGGCTGTGAATCTCTGCTGTTCGTTACAATCGGCAACATAATCGGCGGTATGGTCTTTGTAGGACTTCCGCTCTATTTTGCCTATATTCGCAAAAAGAAAAGTGCTTAAAATATATAAACATAAATAATTCAAGAGAGCAGTCGTTTTGACTGCTCGTTTTCTTTTTAGTGCAAATTATTTAAAAGTATGTTATAATAAGCCTTACAAAACAAAAACGGAGGATATAATGGATTATTCACAGATTCTTTCACAGCAGTTTAATATTAAAGAGGAGTATGCCAAGAACATCATCGCATTGCTTGATGACGGCAACACTATTCCTTTTATTGCACGATACAGAAAGGAAATGCACGGTTCAATGGATGACCAGTTGATTCGTGAATTTGCCGAAAAGCTTGAATATTTAAGAGGACTTGACAAGCGCAGAGATGAAATCCGTTCACTCATTGACGCACAGGAAAAACTCACGGATGAAATCAACCTTGCACTTGACAAGGCTGCCACACTAAGCGAACTTGAGGATATTTACCGCCCGTACCGTCCAAAGAGAAAGACAAGGGCGTCAATTGCAAAGGAAAAGGGACTTGAACCGCTTGCTAACGATATTTTAAAGCAGGAAAAAGGTTTTGATCCGTCAAAGTCGGCAGTTGATTATATTGATGAAGAAAAGGGAGTTACCTCCGTTGAAGATGCAATTCAGGGTGCAATGGATATCATTGCAGAACTTGTATCGGATAATGCGGAAATCCGTAAGAGAATAAGAAATCTTACAAACGCAAACGGTGTGCTTGTGTCTGTTGCAACAGATGAAGAAAAGGACAGCGTTTACAAAAATTATTATGACTACAAAGAGCCTGTTAAAAAGATTGCAGGTCACAGAGTACTTGCCGTGAATCGTGGTGAAAAAGAGGGATTTCTCAAAGTCAGCGTTGAAACCGACAGCGAAAAACCGCTTAATTCAATTTTCAGAGCAATGATTACAGACAAAAATCAGCTTTGTTCAGACATTATCCGTGAGGCTTGCACAGACGCTTATCAGCGACTTATTTATCCCTCAATTGAGCGTGAGGTCAGAAACGACCTTACTGATACCGCCGCTGAAAATGCTATGAAGGTTTTTGCCGTAAACCTCAAGCAGCTGCTTATGCAGCCGCCTGTAAAGGGCAAAACCGTGCTTGCACTTGATCCGGGATATCGCACAGGCTGTAAGACTGCCGTTGTTGACAGCACAGGCAAGGTGCTTGATACAACCGTAATTTATCCTACACATTCAGACAAAAAAATTCAGGAATCAAAGCAGACCTTGCTCCGCCTCATCAAAAAGCATCATGTTGATATTGTTTCAGTCGGCAACGGTACTGCAAGCAAGGAAACCGAGATGTTCACAGCCGAAACAATCAAAGAGGCTGACCACCCCGTTTATTATATGGTAGTCAGCGAGGCAGGTGCGTCGGTTTATTCGGCATCAAAGCTTGCCGCAACAGAACTTCCCGACCTTGACCTCACACTCAGAAGTGCCGTGTCAATTGCAAGACGACTTCAGGATCCTCTTGCAGAGCTTGTAAAGATTGAGCCTAAGGCAATCGGTGTCGGTCAGTATCAGCACGATATGCCGCAGAAAAAACTCGGTGAAACACTTGACGGTGTTGTAGAGGACTGCGTAAACTCGGTTGGTGCAGACCTTAATACGGCATCGCCTGCACTTTTGTCGAGAGTGTCGGGACTTAACGCAACCGTGTGCAAGAATATTGTTGCTTACCGTGAAGAAAACGGTGCGTTCTCATCAAGAGCAGAACTCAAGAAAGTCCCGAAACTCGGACCTAAAGCGTTTGAGCAGTGTGCAGGATTTTTGCGTGTTCCCGAAAGCAGAAATCCGCTTGATAACACAGGCGTTCACCCCGAAAGCTACAAGAGTGCAAAAGAACTTTTAGGACTTCTTGAATATTCTGACAAAGAAATAAAATCAGGCAACTTCTCCGATATTCAGCAGAGAGTAAAGTCAAAGGGAACAAAGTCACTTGCCGATGTTCTCGGAATCGGACTTCCAACCCTTGACGATATTGTAAAGGAACTTTCCAAACCGGGCAGAGATCCCCGTGACGAACTGCCTGCACCAATGCTCAGAAGTGATATTCTCGACATCAAGGATTTGAAAGAGGGAATGGAACTTAAAGGCACGGTCAGAAATGTAATTGACTTCGGCGCATTTGTCGATATCGGCGTTCATCAGGACGGACTTGTTCATATTTCGCAGATTTGCGATAAGTACATCAAGCACCCGAGCGAAGTTCTCAAAGTCGGTGATGTTGTAAATGTAAAGGTTCTTTCAGTTGATCCCGAAAAGAACAGAATTTCCCTCACAATGAAATTTTAATGCGAATAAAGCAAAAAGACACTTCTATTGTTCCGCAAATCACCTTTGCATTATTCCGCAACTGTTGATATTGTTCCGCAAAAGGAGAATTTTAAATGCGTAAACTGGCTGTATATGTACACGGAAAGGGTGGTAATGCTACAGAATCGGAGCATTACAAACCTTTGCTACCTGAATATGATGTTATAGGCTTTGACTATAAATCAGAAATACCGTGGGATGCAAAACAGGAATTTACAAATCTGTTCGATAATTATTGCAAAAATTATGATTATATAGTTCTGATTGCGAATAGCATAGGTGCATTTTATTCTATGAATGCCTTTTCAGATAAACAGATTGACAAAGCTATGTTTATTTCGCCTGTTGTAGATATGGAAAACCTCATTACCAATATGATGAAATGGGCGAATGTAACAGAGAATGAACTTCGTGATAAGAAAACAATCTCTACTGAATTTGGTGAAACTTTATCTTGGGAATATCTTTGCTATGTTCGTGAACACCAAATTTCTTGGAATGTTCCCACCTCAATTTTGTACGGTGAAAATGATAACCTTACATCGTTTGAAACAATCAACAAATTTGCAAAGAAGATAAATGCTGACCTTACTGTTATGAATGGCGGTGAACATTGGTTTCATACAGCTGAACAGGTGAAATTCTTGGATAATTGGCTAACAAAGTTCATTTGATGATATTTTATAATAACGAGGTGTGCTTATGAAAAAGGCGGTTGCAATAATTTGTACTATTGTTATTTTTGCGTTTTATTTAAGCGTGTCGAATTGTTGAATCAATCTAAAAAGTGTATCGCCTTATTGAAAGCAGTTGAGTAAAAACAAAGGCTGACGATTTCTCGTCAGCCTTTTGTGTGTAATATTCGGTAATTATTCAGCCTTTTACTGCATATGATTTTCAAGGTGATTTTTCAATGCGGCAAAGGTTTCATCGCTGATAATGTGTTCCATTTTGCAGGCATCTGCGGCGGCAGTTTCGGGATTAACTCCGAGCATAACAAAGAGCTTTGAAAGAACGGTGTGTCTTTCATATGTTTTTTCTGCAATTTCCCTGCCGAGGTCGGTGAGAATAAGCGAGCCGTCATCGCCGACTTTAAGATAACCGCCCTCTTTGAGAAGACCAACGGCACGGCTGACGCTCGGCTTTGAATATCCCATTTCTTCACATACATCAATTGATCTTATATAATTGCTCTTTTTTGAAAGAACATATATTGTTTCAAGGTACATTTCACCTGATTCTTTTAATTGCATAGTCTGCACTCCTTTACATTGTCTAATCATATCATGATATGAACAAAAAATCAATAAAATTAATTGTGCTTTCAATAATTATGAAAAAACGATTTACCAAAATCAACAAAAATAATATCCGAATTACAGGCGTGAAATATTCAATTTGCCAAAATTCAAAATAAAATAAAATTTTTTCGCAAGCCTATTGACATATTTCGAGTTTTATAGTACCATATAATCGGTTAGCGAGAGCTAACCTTTGATTAACAAATATTGTTAGTATCTGCTAACTTAAAGGAGATTGATTTTATGATGCCTTTGATGTTTGCTAACACAGGTGAAACCAATATTATAAAGAAAGTCGGAGGTTCTCCCGAGGTTAAAAAGCACCTTGAAAATCTCGGTTTTGTTGCTGGCGGAGAGGTTACCATTATTTCGTCACTCGGCGGAAATGTTATTGTTAACGTAAAGGAAACACGAGTTGCAATCAGCGAAGAAATGGCTCGTAAAATTATGATTTGATTCTATGTAACAAACACACGGCGGAGTTGTTCCGAGAGGTGTTTTTATACGGCTTTATGCTCAATTTTAGATGGAGGAAACTGTTATGAAAACTTTAAAACAGGCAAAAGTAGGTGAAACCGTAAAGGTTGTTAAGCTTCACGGTGAGGGCGCTGTCAAACGCAGAATTATGGATATGGGCATCACAAAGGGTGTTGAAATTTACATCAGAAAAGTTGCTCCGCTCGGAGATCCGATTGAAATTACTGTAAGAAATTATGAACTTTCGCTCAGAAAAGCCGATGCTGAAATGATCGAAGTTGAGTAATTTATACTTATAAATCCTACGGGAGAAATCCCGTATTTTTATAACATTACGGTTAGCTTTTGCTAATCTAAGAGAGGATAACTGATATATGGAAATTAAAATTGCTCTTGCAGGTAACCCTAACTGCGGTAAGACAACTTTGTTTAACGCACTCACCGGTTCCAATCAGTTTGTCGGTAACTGGCCCGGCGTAACTGTTGAGAAAAAAGAGGGTAAGCTCAAAAAGCACAAGGATGTTACAATTATGGACTTGCCCGGTATCTATTCACTTTCACCTTATACTCTTGAAGAGGTTGTTGCCCGTAACTATCTTGTAGGTGAACGCCCCGATGCGATTCTCAACATCATTGACGGTACTAACCTTGAAAGAAACCTTTACCTCACAACACAGCTTACAGAACTCGGTATCCCTGTTGTTGTGGCAATCAATATGATTGACCTTGTTAAGAAGAACGGCGACTCAATCAACATTGATGAGCTTTCAAGACAGCTTGGTTGTAAGGTTATGGAAATTTCGGCTCTTAAAGGCACAGGTATTATGGAAGCTGCCGAGGCCGCAATCAAAGCCGCAGGCTCAGCAAAGACAATCCCCATGCACAGCTTTAACGGTGCTGTTGAACACGCAATTGCCCACATTGAAGAGGCTGCGGTTCACAATATGCCAGAGGAACAGCAGCGTTGGTACGCTGTCAAGATTTTTGAGCGTGACGACAAGGTTCTTGCAAAGCTTGACATTCCGCAGAATGTTATTGACCACATTGAAAAAGATATTCAGGCGGCTGAAAAAGAGCTTGATGATGACGCAGAGAGTATCATCACTAATGAGAGATACATCTACATTGCCTCAATCATCAAGAGCTGTTATAAGAAGAAAAACAAGGGTAAGCTTACAACATCGGACAAGATTGATAAGGTTGTAACCAACCGTTGGCTCGGCCTTCCGATTTTTGCGGTTATTATGTTCCTTGTTTACTACATCTCAATGCAGACAGTAGGTACTGCCGCAACTGACTGGGCAAATGACGGTCTTTTCGGTGACGGCTGGCACCTTTTCGGTATCGGCTCATCACAGGCTGCCGAGGCTGAAGAAACCTACGGTGATTCAGATGCAATTATCGAGGCATTCAATGCTCAGTACGGAAATGACGACATTGCCGAAGCTGTTGATCTTGAATCTAAAAATTATTCCGAAGATGCCGCTAAGGCTGCTCTTGCAGAACTCGTAAATCTCACACCTTTAGACGCAAGCGTTACATATTCTGTTCAGGATGAAGAAACTCTTGAAATTACAGAAACTCCCGACACTAAGAAATCTGATCTTGAAAAGGCTGTTTCAAACTACCTCAACACAGATTATAAAGAGGGTTACGGCGCTCCCGATGCCGCAACATATGGAATCTGGGTTCCCGGTATTCCTGTTCTTATCGGCAACGGCCTTGATGCAATCAACTGTGCAGACTGGCTCAACGGTCTTATCCTTGACGGTATCGTAGCCGGCGTAGGTGCGGTTCTCGGCTTTGTTCCGCAGATGCTTGTACTCTTCCTTTTCCTTGCTTTCCTCGAAAGCTGTGGTTATATGGCTCGTATCGCATTCGTACTCGACCGTATCTTCCGTAAGTTCGGTCTTTCGGGTAAGTCATTTATCCCAATGCTTGTCGGCACAGGCTGCGGTGTTCCGGGTATCATGGCGTCCCGTACAATCGAGAATGAGCGTGACCGCCGTATGACCATTATGACAACAACATTCATTCCTTGTGGTGCTAAACAGCCGTTTATCGCTATGATTGCAGGAGCTATCTTCGGTGGTTCACCGTGGATTGCAACATCGGCTTACTTCATCGGTATGGCTGCAATCGTAGTTTCAGGCATTATGCTTAAAAAGACAAAGATGTTCTCAGGAGATCCTGCTCCGTTTGTAATGGAGCTTCCGGCTTATCATCTTCCGACAGTATCCAACCTTCTCCGTTCAATGTGGGAGCGTGGCTGGTCATTCATCAAGAAGGCCGGTACAATCATCCTTCTTTCAACAATCCTTGTTTGGTTCACAACATACTTCGGATTTGTTGACGGTACATTCCGTATGCTCGGTGATGACGAAATCGGAAACTCAATTCTTGCAGCAATCGGTAACGGTCTTGCATGGATTTTTGCACCGCTCGGCTGGGGCAACTGGCAGGCAACTGTTGCATCCATCACAGGTCTTGTTGCTAAGGAAAACATCGTTGGTACAATGGGTATCCTTTATCCGGGCGGATGGACAGAAATCGGTGCCGCATTCACAGGACTCAGCGGTTTCTCGTTCCTTCTCTTCAACCTTCTCTGCGCTCCTTGCTTTGCCGCTATGGGTGCTATCAAGAGAGAGATGAACAACATCAAGTGGTTCTGGTTCGCAATCGGTTACCAGTGTGTATTTGCTTATGTAATTGCATTTATGGTATTCCAGTTCGGTTCAATCTTTGCAGGCGGTCTTAATGTAATCGGTCTTATCTTTGCCGTTGCAGTATTTGCATTTATGATTTATATGCTCGTAAGACCTTACAAAGAGGCTACAACTCTTAAAGTTAAGCCGGCTAAGAAGTAATAAATTTATTGATTAACAAATGGGAGGAATAAATATGTTGGAATGGTTAGCGGCTAATATCGGCACAATCATTGTTGCATTAATTGTTATTGCCGTGATTGCTTTTGTGGTTGCCCGTATGGTGAAAGACAAAAAAGAGGGCAAATCCTCCTGCGGTGCAAACTGTGCGCACTGTGCGTGTCACGGTGACTGCCATAATCATAAGTAAATGTTTTGTAGGGGGTACAGCTAAAAAGCTGTACCCTTTCTTGTTTGTTATTGAAATTATGAATTTGGTGTTGAAGAAATTTTACGGTGTAAAGTGTATTCAAAACTGTTCTGAATCGTAAAAAATAAAAGGAGAGATAAATATGGAGTATGTTTTTTACGGATTACTTGCCGTGGCATTCATTGCGTTTGTGGTTCTCGTAATCAGAAGTTACAGGAAAAAGCTTGCAAGCGGATGTTGCGGTGCAAGTGACGAAAGCGTTAAGAAAAACAAGGTTGCCGATAAGGATAAGTCACATTATCCCTATGAAAAAACTCTTGTTGTTGACGGAATGGTCTGCAAAAACTGTTCCGCAAGAGTAGAAAACGCACTCAATTCAATTGACGGTGTGTGGGCGGAAGCCGATGTTTCTTCCGGCAGAGTTACGGTCAGAATGAAAAGAGAAATTGAGGATAAAGTCCTCAAAAAGACAGTTAACGATATAGGCGCATACACCGTTATGAAGGCGGAATAAGGTTTTAGAAGCTTATGGCAGTATTGCAGAAAATTGACAATTCATACGGTATGATACAGACTGTTGAACACTGCGAATCGTTCAGCATATACCGTTCACAGGACAGCACTGGCGATTGCGAGGTCACCGTGTATCCTGTGTTTTCAGGCATTGAGCTTGTGTATTACGATGTACATATGCAAAGTTGTGACATTAATCTTGCAAAGGGAAGAGAAATGCTCATCATCACGCATTGTCAGGAGGGCAGAATCGAGTTTGAATACAAAAACGGCGAATATCTTTACCTTGCGTCGGGTGATTTGTCGATACAGAAGAATACGGAAAACATCCGACACAGATATTGTCCGCTGAGCCACTACCATGGTGTATCGGTTGCAATTGATATGAACCGTGTGCCAAGGTGTTTTTCGTGTATTCTTGACGATGTTTTTGTCAGCCCCGAAGAGCTTGAAATGAAATTCTGTTCCGAAAAGCCGTACTCAATTATGCGTGAAAATATCAGCATTGAGCATATTTTTTCGGAACTCTATTCCGTTCCCGAAAATATCCGAAAGGGTTATCACAAGGTTAAGGTGCTTGAACTTCTTTTGTTTTTGAGCGGTCTTGAATACAAGGGTGAGAGTGAGGAAAGACGATATTTTTCTCGCTCACAGGTTACCGCCGCAAAAGAGGCAAAAAAATATCTGCTTGCTCACCTTGACGAGCATATAACAATTACGGAGCTTGCCGATATGCTCGGCATCTCTTCAACTTCTCTTAAAATTTGCTTTAAGGGTGTCTACGGCGACACGATTAACGGCTACATAACGAACTGTAAAATGCAAAAAGCCGCCTCGCTTTTGAAAAACACCGACAAAAGTGTTCTCGAAATTGCAGGAATTGTCGGCTACAACAACGGCAGTAAGTTTGCGGGTGCTTTCAGAAGGGTGATGAATAAGTCGCCGAACGAGTACAGAAAATCGCTCGTCTGAACAGAGCCTTATATGTCCGTAAAGAGCAGTAAAAAGACTTTGTAAGGTGCTATAATAACATTGTCGAAAAGATACGCCTATATTCTTTTCTGACGGACTGCGGAAATATCCGCAGAGTATTTGATGATTACTTTGCCGGGTAATTATTCATAATATCTCTTCTCCTTTCAGGGACAGCGTTTGCTGTCCCTAAATCTTTGCTGAAATTGTCTGTCCGTTTGGAGCGTAGAAAACCTTTTAAGAGCCGATAACAACATTGATTGATGGTATATTTTAACTGTAAGATAAAGACAACAAAATAGTCTTGCTTATGGAATCAAGTTAGCAAAAGCTAACTGTAAAACAATTATCGGATAATCACTGTGGTGTATTTATTCAATTCTATTCAAATCATTCATTCAATTATTTAGAGGAAAAGATGTCAGAAGATTTAATTATCAAGCATTGTTCCCCAACGCTTGCAGGAATAAAAACGGCTAACCTTTTCAACTGTCCGTACTCATCACGGCTTGAGTGCGAATGTGATGTGAGAAAGCTGAATAAAATGTTCTGCAAAAAGGGAATAAAAGTTCTGCCACTGAAGTTCAGCAACGGAAAGGCTTTAATCTATATTTTTCGCCCGTCCAAGCTTGCTGTTGATTTGTCCGATGAATATGCGTGCAAGCTGCTTGAGTCGCAGGGGTATCATTCACACGATGCCGCACGCTGTATAAGGGAGCTTCGCCACCGACTTAAAGACTCAACCGAGTTCCCGCACGAAATCGGACTGTTCCTCGGTTATCCTCCCGAAGATGTCCGTGGCTTTATTCTTCATAAAGGAAATTGCTGTAAATATTCAGGTTGCTGGAAGGTTTACGGTAATGAAGAAAAAGCAGCCAAAGAGTTCGCCAAATTCAAAAAATGTTCTGACATCTATTACTCTAAGTGGTTACAGGGCACACCTATTCAGAAACTGACGGTTGCGTGTAACTGACTTAAAGTGTAATCAAGTACAAAAACTGAAAGGTGAGTATATAATATGAGTAAAGTAGCAGTAGTATTCTGGAGCGGTACAGGTAACACAGAGCAGATGGCGGAAGCCGTTGCCGAGGGTGCAAAGTCCGCAGGCGCAGAAGTTACTCTTGCAAATGTAAACGATTTTGATTCTTCATCGGTTGCCGATTTTGACGGCATTGCATTTGGTTGTCCTGCAATGGGTGCGGAGGTTCTTGAGGACAGCGAGTTTGAGCCTGTTTTCAATGAATGTGAAAGTGCATTAAACGGCAAAAGCATTGCCCTCTTCGGTTCATACGGCTGGGGTGACGGCGAATGGATGAGAAACTGGGAGGACACCTGTAAGGGTGACGGTGCAAACCTTATTTGCGAAAGCGTTATCTGTAACGATGCTCCCGATGACGACGCCCTTGAGGCTTGCAAAAAGCTTGGCGCATCACTTGCTTAACTTAGGCTGTAAGTATTCAATTAGTTAATACCAATTTCATAATTTCATAGAAACGCCTGTTTACGCTTGTAAGCAGGTGTTTTTATTTGTTCGTTATTAATATTTTATATTCTGTTTGCGAATTATGAATAAGACTTAAAAAAATCCTGTAAAAATTCCCTTTGTTTATTCTAAAAAAACTTGATTTTAAAGCCTTGTTGTATTAAAATAAGCAGTGGATACATATAGAAAAGGAAGTAATTGGTATGCTTACATTAGACAAAATCTATCACGCATCATATGTTTTGAAGGATGTTATCAGACAGACTAATATCGTTCAGGCAAGGGGTATTTGTGATGATTGTGATGTTTATCTCAAACCCGAAAATCTTCAGATTACAGGTTCATTCAAGGTAAGAGGTTCAGGCTACAAGATTTCTCAGCTTACCGAAGAAGAAAAGGCAAGAGGTGTTATTGCCTGTTCTGCAGGCAACCACGCTCAGGGTGTTGCACTTGCTGCTACAAAGTACGGTATCAAGTCGCTTATCTGTCTGCCTGACGGTGCACCTATTTCAAAGGTTGAGGCTACTAAGAACTACGGAGCCGAGGTTTGTATGGTTCCGGGTGTTTATGATGACGCTTATAACGAGGCTTTAAGACTTCGTGATGAAAAGAACTATACATTTATCCACCCGTTTGACGATGAAAATGTAATTGCAGGTCAGGGTACAATCGGTATCGAAATTATGAATGAAATGCCCGATGTTGACGCTGTTGTATGTGCAATCGGCGGCGGCGGACTTATTTCGGGTGTTGCCTGTGCAATCAAGAGCCTTAATCCTAACATTAAGGTTTACGGTGTTCAGGCAGAGGGCGCTCCTTCAATGGTTGAGTCAATCAAGAACGGCGAGCCTGTTCATCTTGACAGCGTTTCTACAATTGCCGACGGTATTCAGGTTAAAGAACCGGGTGAGCATACATTTGAATATGTTAAGAAGTATGTTGACGATATCGTAACAGTAAGCGATGACGAAATTTCATCTGCAATTCTCAAGCTTATTGAGTCGCAGAAGATGATTGCCGAGGGCGCAGGCGCAGCTCCTTTGGCTGCTGTAATGTTCAACAAGCTCCCCGTTAAGGGCAAGAAGGTTGTTTGCGTTGTATCAGGCGGTAACATTGATGTTACAATCCTTTCAAGAGTTATCAAGCGTGGACTTCTCATGACAGGCAGACAGCAGACTTTCTGTGTTGAACTTCAGGATAAGCCGGGTCAGCTCGTTGCCGTTTCAAATATCATTGCCGAAAAGGGCGCAAATGTAATTTCTATCCACCACGAAAGAGGCGGAGAGGGTACGGATGTAAACGGTTGTTACCTCCGTGTTGTTCTTGAAACAAGAGATTTTGCTCAGATTAAAGAAATTCGTGATGCACTTGTTGACGCAGGCTTTAAGCTTGTTTAATCAGTAATTTTTAATATATTGACAGGAGGTCATTATAATGGAAAAGGTTTATACTAAAAATGCTCCCGATGCTATCGGTCCGTATTCACAGGCTGTAAAGGTAAACGGTCTTGTTTTTACATCCGGTCAGATTGCAATTAACCCTGCAACAGGCAATGTTGAGGCTGCAACAATTGAGGCTCAGACAGAACAGGTTTGCACAAACCTTAAAAATGTTCTTGAGGCATCAGGCAGTTCACTTGAAAAGGCTGTTAAGACAGTTTGTTTCTTAAAAAATATGGAAGATTTCGGTGCTTTCAATGAGGTTTACGGCAAGTATTTCACATCAAAGCCGGCAAGAAGCTGTGTTGCAGTAAAACAGCTTCCAAAGGATGTCCTTGTTGAAGTTGAGGTTATTGCAGAAGTTTAATTCTGGCTAAGAATTAAAAAATATCCGTATAAAAATTACAATCCCGATTAACCGTAAAAAAGTTAATCGGGATTTTTGTGTTTATATTTGAAATATATGTTGTTATGAGAATGTAGGGGCAGATAGTTTTTAATGCCCACAAAACATATCAAGCCCGAGCGTAGCATTGTAATTGTTTGTACAATTTATCAACAATATTTTTTAAAATAAAAAAATCGGGAACAAGAATTTGCGTTTGTACACAAACCTTATTCCCGATTTTATCGAACAATTTAATTCTATTAGCCGACAGCCTTTAAAAGCTCGTCAACCTTATTTGTCTTTTCCCATTCAACACCGAGTTCTTCTCTGCCCATATGACCGTAAGCGGCAAGTGGGAGATACTTTGTTTCCGTGAGCTTGAGCTGTCTGATGATAGACTGCGGACGGCAGTCAAATACCTTTTCAACAGCGTTTGCCAGTTCTTCGTTTGAATATTTTGATGTGCCGAATGTGTCAACCATAATTGAAACAGGCTTTGCAACACCGATTGCATATGCAAGCTGAATTTCGCACTTCTTGGCAAGCTTAGCGGCAACAATGTTCTTTGCAATATATCTTGAGTAGTAAGCGGCACTGCGGTCAACCTTTGTCGGGTCCTTACCGCTGAATGCACCGCCGCCGTGACGAGAAAATCCGCCGTAGGTATCAACAATAATCTTTCTGCCTGTAAGACCTGAGTCGCCGACCGGACCGCCGATTACAAATCTGCCTGTCGGGTTTACGAAAATCTTTGTGTTATCGTTCATAAGCTCAGCAGGGATAATCGGTTTGATAACATACTCGATAAGGTCTTTTCTAATCTGCTCAAGTGTAACATCTTCATCATGCTGTGTTGAAATTACAACCGTGTCAATGCCGACAATCTTGTCATCGTCATATTCAACAGTGACCTGAGTCTTGCCGTCGGGACGGAGATATGAAAGAGTGCCGTCTTTTCTTACCTTTGTAAGCTGTTTTGCAAGCTTGTGGGCAAGAGAAATTGGCATCGGCATAAGTTCGGGTGTTTCATCACACGCATAACCGAACATCATGCCCTGATCACCTGCACCGATCTGATTGTCGGTATCGCTTTCGCCGTCTTTAAGCTCAAGACTTTCATTTACGCCCATTGCAATGTCGGGTGACTGTGCGTCAATTGATGTGAGAACCGCACAGGTGCTGCCGTCAAAACCGCACTTCGGATCGTTGTAGCCAATGTTGTTTACAACCTTTCTTGCAACATCTGCGATGTCAACATAGCAATCGGTTGAAATTTCACCCATAACATGAATCATGCCTGTTGTAGCCGTAACCTCACAGGCAACATGGGCGTTTTTATCCTGAGAGAGGATTTCGTCAAGAACTGCGTCGGAAATCTGGTCACACACTTTGTCGGGATGACCTTCCGTTACAGACTCGGATGTAAATAAATGTTTAGCCATTTAGAAAACTCCTTCCAAAAAAATAAGCACCGTTCATCCGAAAGGTGCCGTGTTTACTCATCTTTCGGTAAATACCGCAGGATTTGGCACCTTGCATACGCAGGTTGCCGGACTTCACAGGGCCTGTCCCCTCAGTCACTCTTGATAAGATCATTCTTATTCAATTCTATAAATAGATTATACAGTATCTTTCGACAAATTTCAAGATTAATTTGCAATTTAAAAAAGGTAAAAATAGTAAATATTTCAGCCGTTTGGATTGAAAATTTTAACTTATAGTGCTAAAATTAACCCGAGGTGACTGAAAATGAGTATTACCGTGAGAGAATACGGGGAAAATGATATTAATGGTATGATTTCCGTATGGAATGAAGTTGTAAGGGACGGAGTTGCCTTTCCGCAGACTGAAGAACTTGATTTTGAAAGCGGAAAAAAGTTTTTTGCAGAGCAAACTTGTTGTCCCGTTGCAACCGATGAAAACGGCGAGGTTCTCGGAATGTATATTCTTCATCCGAATAATGTCGGCAGATGCGGTCATATTTGTAATGCGAGCTATGCGGTTTCCTCATCGTCGAGGGGAAAAGGTGTCGGCAGAAAGCTTGTGTCGGATTGCCTTGAGCGTGCTAAAAAATACGGCTTCAAAATTTTGCAGTTCAATGCTGTTGTGAGAGCCAACAAACCTGCAAGAAAACTTTATGAAAGCCTTGGCTTTGTAAAACTCGGAGTTATTCCGAAAGGCTTTTTGATGAAAGACGGTCACTATGAGGATATCTGTCCTTATTATAAAGAACTTTAAAATTTCAATTTAATCAGGAGGACACGAGATATGATTATTGATTTCAAGAATATGGAAGAACAAATTTTGCCGAATTTTAAAGGCGGCGAAAAGGCATATGCCGTAAAGAAATTCACGGATGACAGAAATATGATTATGCACGGTCGCCTTGAAAGCGGTGCGTCAATCGGACTTCACACTCACGAGGGCAACTGCGAAATGTTCTACATCCTTGAGGGAACAGGCAAGGTGCTTATGGACGGCGAGTATGAAAGGGTTGAGGCAGGCGTGTGCCACTATTGCCCGAAAGGTCATACACACAGCCTTATTAATGACAGCGACTCCGACCTTGTATTCTTTGCTGTTGTTGCAGAGCAGAAGTAATTTTATTTTCGGTTTTTCGGTTTATGTTTTCCGATTATTCTCTGTTGTATCTTAAATCCCTATGCAAAAACTAAAACAGGGGTGATTATGGTGGACAGAACTGCTGAAATACTCGGAGAAAAATGGGATTTGCCGCTTGGCTTTACAATGGCACTCGGTGAAAATCCCGACGCAATGTTTGTCTTTTCAAGTATGCCGAAAAAGTACCGTGAAAGCTGCATTGACAGAGCGAGAAACGCAAATTCCCGTTCCGAAATGCAGAGAATAGTATCTGATATAGCGCAAAAATCTTTTAATGATTTTATAGGTTAACAAAAAAAGCAACGAAGCAAAAACTTCGTTGCTTTTAAATTGCTGTCTGTTATTCGTTTGCACTTTTATAAAAATCTCTAAAATTGAAAGTTGAAAATTAAAATTTTGTTCGGGCAACAGATTTACAAGATGCAAAATTTCTGTTGCCCGATTGTTTATGTAAGTAATCGCTATACATTAGCAATAAAGAGAGCCGACCATTAGTTGATAACTGAATTAGCATAGAAATTATAAAATAGATTACACTATTATAATTGTGCAAATATTACATAATACAGATGAAATATTTTGAAAATTATTGCATCGTGTAATTCTTAGTGGTATAATTAGTAGTATAATCCAAGTGAAAATTTGTGAAATTATTAATATGGAGGTTTAGTTGTGGCTAAAAGTTTAATTATTGTTTCAGGTGAAAATGAGAAAGTTTACGCTGAACTTTTGCTTTCTCTTGTAACTCTCATTGATGATGACAAAGAAAACGGTAAAGTAGTGGGAATAAAAGACGGAAGTGTTAATGCAACAATTTGGTCTGAAAAAATTTATGAAGATAATAATCCTCAAATGACTTCTTCAACCAAAATAGTTTTTTTAGGTAAAAGTAAATCAACAGAATTTATATTGCCAAATATTAAGTTTAATGAGGAACTAAAAAAATACGGAATTTTTATGGGCTGCACGGGTAATAAGTATGTTATTTATACAGATGCAAACATTTTGATTAATAACAAAACATTATATGATGAATTTTTTGACTTGTATAAAAATTTAGTAGATAAGTTTGATGATACTGTTGCCGATTCTTCTGTTGTAAAGAAAGCTAGACATACAGATGACTTAGGAACAGCTATCGGAAAAGGTGTAGAAAATGTTGTAGGTCTTGTAGGTAATTTATTTAATATCTTTTCCGGCGAACATAAGGAAATTGAATTGAAAGGTACAGATGCGTTCGATATTGGAGCAAAAATTGAAGCCGGAAAAGCTATTCCTGACCAAATGTTCCGCTTTATAATATTAAGTTTGTATTTAAATGATTTATATAAATTTATGGAGAATTAACGATGAGTAATGACTTTTTGCGTGGGTTTCAGCGTGTTATTGATATCGGTACTGTTGGTATATCAACACTTCCATCACAAGAATGGATTAATAGCGTTGAAAAAGCAATTGAAAATTTCAAATCTTCGGTAATAGACAGAGCTTCTTTAAGAAATATATCCACGGACATGCTACAAGGTTTTACTGCAGAAACTTTTCATGCGGAAACATTCAATATAAATGCTGTTATAAATGACTCGCAATCAAGAGCATTTGTGCCTGACTCTAATAAATTCGGTTCACCTGATATATTGCTTCGTAATCCAAAGTCGAAGTCGCTTATTGCAATCAGTTTAAAATATTATAGCAATGAAGACAAAACACTAAAGGCTTTATCAGAAACTCCCTATGAAAGATATTCAAAACTTAAACTCAGAGCAGAAAGTAAAGGTACTGTTTATAAACCATTAAACAAGTTTTCAAAAGAAAATGGCAGAAATATTAGTAGAAAAAATATAAATAAATCTATTTATTACGGTCAGAATAAGCTTGTTCCGTCTGAGCAATTGGAGAAAATACAATCTTCTTTAGATAATAAGATAAAAACCGCTAAAATGAATGGAGATGTTATAAGTTTAGAAAAGTATAAAGAAGTGAAAAAGACTGTCCAAGACATAATAAGTGACGGTAACGGATGTGAGTCTGTTCCGCTTACAAGAGAAAATTCACAAAAGCTTGCTGAGGCTGCCAGAAATGGAACTATTGATGATAAGCTGTTAAAAGAATTAGGTGTTGATAAATCGCAACTAATCGGTGATAAACATATAGCAAAGAAAGCTCTGTCAGCAGGAATAAATGCAGCGGTTTTAATGCTTGTTTTGAATGTTGCTCCGAAGATTATTGGTGTGTTAAGTACACTCATACAAAACGGAGAAATTGATGTTGAAACACTTCGTAGCGACGGGATCGACGCTGTTACATCTACAGCAAAATCTTACATTGAAGGTGCTTTAACATCCGGTGTTTATTTGTGTTGTAAGTTAGAGAAATTTGGAGAAACATTAAAAAATGTGGATGCAAATGTCGTAGGATCGGTTGTTGTTTTAACGATGTCCTTAATTCTTGATTCTATAAAACTTGCTTTAGGTGATATTACAAAGATTGAATTTGTAGAAAATGCTACAAGAAATTCGTTAGTATTAGGTTTGTCACTTGCCGGAGGAGCTATTGCTACCGCACTTTTTCCTGAATTAGCATTCATTGCATCGCTACTTGGAAGTTTGATTGGGTCTGCTGTAGGAGTCTTGATTTATAAATGTTTAGACCGTTGCTTTATGGCTTTAATTGTTGAGTCAGGTTGTACGTTCTTTGGATTGGTTGAACAGAATTATGAATTGCCTGAAAATGTTCTGAAACAAATCGGAGTTGAACCTTTTGAGTATGACAAATTTGAGTTTGATAAATTTCAATTTGATAGTTTCGAACCTGATACAGTTACAATTGATAAAATTGAGTATGAAAGAATTGGCATTAAGGTTCTCCGCAGGGGCGTTATAGAGGTTGGTAAAATAGGATATATGTAGTAAATAAGTCATCCTTTGTATGGGTGACTTATTTTATTGCCTCACAAACTGTACCTATAAAAATTCTGAAAATTGTACATACAAATAGTGACAGTGGTGTTGTATAATGACAACATCACAAGATAAATGTTGAACTGTTCAGAAATTTTAAGGCGTGGTATGATGACAAAAAAAGCTGTATTAATCAATGATCTCTCAGGGCTTGGTAAGTGTTCGCTGACGGCGGCAATCTCTGTTTTGTCCGTAATGGGCATTCAGGCGTGTCCTATGCCGACAGCCGTTTTGACAAGTCAGACGGGATTTGAAAGCTTTTACTGCAACGATTGCACTGATAAGCTTGATTATTACACAAGTGAATGGAAAAAACTCGGCTTTCAGCCTGACGGAATCTATACGGGTTTCCTCTCAAGTGAAAAGCAGGTGGACAAAATTCTTTCATTTATAGACAGCTTTGAAACCGACAACACGCTTGTACTTGTGGATCCGGTTCTCGGTGACGGCGGAAGAACCTACAGTCTTTATACCGAAACTCTCGGCAAAAAGATGAAAAAACTCGTTTCTGTTGCCGATGTAATCACCCCGAACCTTACCGAATGTTGTATTCTGTGTGATACCGACTATTCAGAACTGATTGAAAATGCCGATTCTCCCGATTTTCTCGATACGGTTGCAGAGCTTGCCAAAAAGCTTTTGAAACTCTACAAGGTGAAAACCGTGATTGTTACAGGCATTGAGCATAAAATTTCCGATGAGGTTACAAAGATTAACAATCTTATTGCAGCCGATGATGAGGTGTTTTGTGTCAGCTGTGAAAAGACGGGCGGAAGTTATTCGGGTACAGGCGACTTGTTTGCCTCGGTTGTCTTTTCGGGACTGCTCCGTGGTGACAGCCTGAAAGATACCGTAAATCTGGCGGTAAAATTCATACAGACCTCTCTTTGTGAAACCGTTAAACTCGGTATTCACCGCAACGAGGGTATTGAATTTGAAAAACATTTAAAAATGCTTTTGTGAGGAAATTACTATGACTGCTAAAACTGTTTCAAAAACCGATTCAAAATTTAATGTAAAGCTGATTGCAATTACGGCAATGTGTGCGGCTCTTATTACCGTTACAACTGCTTTTATCAAGATTCCGTCACCGCTTGGATACTCTCATGCAGGCGACTCTATGATTTATCTCGCCGCAAGTATTCTTCCCGGACCTTTCGGAATTATCGCATCATCAATCGGCGGCGCTCTTGCCGACCTCATTTCGGGTTATCCGCATTGGGCAATCCCAACAGCTATTATCAAGGCTGTCAACGCAGTTCCGTTTGTGCTTTGCAGAATGGCGATGAAGAAGCGTGGCAAAGATGAAAAAATCATCAGTCCGTCATCACTTCTTATGCTCATTCCAACAACAATCGTTACAATCGGCGGTTACTTTATTGCAAACGGTCTTATGTATGACTTTGGTGCCGCAATTGCGGAACTTCCCACTTGCTGGTTGCAGCCAGGTGTAGGAGCATTAATCTACATTGTTGTAGGCATCGGTCTTGATAAAATCAATTTCAAGAAAAAACTCTCGCTTTAATGTGAGTTTCAATAAGGAGAAGAAAACATAATGGCAGATATTCTTTATGTGTACAAAACATCTATCTATGCTAATCTGACGAACAAATGCCCTTGCAGATGCACATTCTGTATCCGCAACAATACCGATTCGGTCGGCAGTGCAGATACACTCTGGCACAAGCATGATCCGAGTATGGAGGATATTAAAAAGGCTGTTGATGATTTTGATTTCACAGGTTACAAGGAGCTTGTATTCTGTGGCTACGGCGAACCGACTTCGGCTCTTGATAATATGCTTGAAACCGCAAAATATGTAAGGGAAAAGCACCCCGACATCAAACTCAGACTCAACACAAACGGTCTTTCTGACAGAATCAACAACAAGCCCACAGCTGAGTTGATTTCAAAGTATATTGATTCTGTTTCAATCAGTCTCAATACCTGTTCATCGGAAAAGTATGACGAAGTTTGCCGTCCTGTTTTTGAGCATGCGTATGAGTCAATGCTCAAATTTGCAGAGGATGCAAAGAAATATTTTGAACATACGCAGTTTTCAATCGTAGATACAATCCCCGAGGAGGACATCAAGGCTTGTCAGAAAATTGCCGATGACAGGGGAATTTATCTCAAAATCAGAAAATATTCCGCTTAATCGTTAATTTTAATTTTTCATTTCATTTTATATTTCAGAAGTAAAGCCGACTTGTTGTTATGACAGGTCGGTTTTATTTTTATTCGGTATGTCATTGGCAACTGTCCTATAGGACAATTTCACTTTCAATTGATTCTATTCTTAAAGCTGTATATCCACCGCCTTGACGGAGGTAATTTTAATTGCTATAATTTATACAAATGGGGTGGTGCTTTGAAAAAGACAAAACTGTTGAAAATTGTCCTCAAACGGACGGGTGCAATCAAGCTTTTGTGCAGTTATGTTATCGTATTTTTTGCGGTGAGTGTTGCAATATGGATTTTTGAACCGAACATAACTCGGCTTTTTGACAGCATATGGTACTGTTTCAGCGTTGCCACAACAATAGGTCTCGGAGATGTGCTTGCAACAACGCTTGTCGGCAGAGTGCTTTCAATCTTTCTTTCGATATGTTCAATTCTCATCATTGCAGTAGTTCCGGGCGTAATCACAAGCTACTATGTCGAAAGTACAAAACTTCGTGCTGATGAAAGCAGTGCAAAGTTTCTTGATGATCTTGAGCGCCTTCCCGAACTTTCAAAAGAAGAGCTTGTCGAGCTTTCCGAAAAGGTGAAAAAGTTTAATCGTAAAAAGTAAATTTAATAAATGCGGACATAAAAAATCCCGACAGTATCAAAAACATACTGTCGGGATTTTGCTTTTAAAGAAATATATTAACTTATTTTATGAATCCCTGAACAATCAAAATCAGTACAAGAACAGGGAGTACATACTTGAAATACGGCTTTAAAGCCTTTGAAAATTTAATGCCTTTACCGGTGTTACACTCATCAAGGTAGTTGTCAAATCCCCAACCGAATTTTGTAACGCAGAAGAGGAGATACACAAGCGAACCTACAGGAAGAAGGATATTGCTTACGAGAAAATCTTCCATACCGAGAACATTCTGACCGAAAATTTGGAAACCGCTCCAAATGTTGAAACCGAACACACACGGCAAACTTGCGATAAGAATGATGATTGTGTTGATAAGAACAGACTTCTTTCTGCTGATGCCGAACATATCAATCCAGAACGAAATGATGTTTTCAAACACGGCAATGATTGTTGAGAAGCACGCAAAAGTCATAAACAGGAAGAACAGAGTACCCCAAATTCTTCCGCCGGCCATATTTACGAACACATTCGGAAGTGTTACGAAAATCAGAGCAGGGCCTTGGTCGGGCTGAACACCGTATGAAAAACAAGCGGGGAAGATGATAAGACCTGCCATAATCGCAACAAATGTGTCAAGTGCGCAAATTTTGATTGACTCACTCGGCAGAGTGTGGTCTTTTGACATATAACTGCCGAAAATTTCCATTGCCGCAATGCCAAGGCTGAGTGTGAAGAATGCCTGATTCATAGCGGATGAAATAACATTGCCAAGTCCGATTTCATTCACCTTGTCCAAATCGGGAATAAGGTAGAAGCTGAGTCCCTCGCCTACACCCGAAAGGAATAAGCTGTTGCCTGCGAGTACAAGAATGAGTATGAGCAACGCAATCATCATAACTTTGCTGACTTTTTCAATGCCCTTTTGAATACCTCTGCTGCAAACAAGGAATCCGAGGATGGTGATAATCGCCATCCAAATTACCATTTCAAGCGGATTTGACTGCAATTCGTTGAATACTCCGCCAACTTGCTCCGAGGTCATTCCGCTTTCAAATGAACCCGTCGCAAATTTGTAGAAGTAGCTCGTCATCCAACCCGAAACCGTGGTGTAGTACATCATCAAAAGGTAGCATCCGAGCATACAGAACCAGCCGTGAATGTGCCACTTGCTCTTTGGCTTTTCAAGTTTTTTGTAGCCGAGAACAGCACTTTTTCTGCTCGCTCTTCCGACTGCAAGTTCCATTGTCAAAACAGGAACTCCCATAAGAACGAGGAAGATTAGGTACAAAAGTACAAATAGTCCGCCGCCGTTCTGTCCTGCAACATACGGAAATCGCCACACATTGCCGATTCCGATAGCGCAACCCGCACTTACAAGGATAAACCCAAGTCGGGATTTAAAATTTTCTCTTTCCATAAACGAATTCTCTCCTATAAAAACAGACTTTTTAATTATACAAAAAATTCACACATTTGTCAAGATGCTCTGTTTTTAATAAATGAAGAATTTTCGCAAAAAAACCGCATAAATAAGCCGTTTTTTAGAGCAGAGGGTAGATAATGGGACAGTGGTTTATGGTATAATATTATTAAAGAAAAGGAAAGGAAAAACCTAATTAAAAGGGAATAACAATAATTGTTACTAAGTTAATGAAAGCTGGAAATTATTATGTTAATGAATTGTAAAAGAAAGATCCACGAAAAGCTTGTGTTTGAAAACGCACCGCAAAATCCCGAAGCAATCAAGGGTATCCGTGCATACCTTTTGGCGCTGCTTTTCTATGCAACGATGTCGAAGAGATGTGAAAATGCTGACTTTGATTTGCATATTGATATTGAGTGCGATGAAACGCTTTTTGAAACCGAAGACGAAAGTGCGGGCGAGATAATCCAGAAGCTCGGTAATCACGGCGGATTCACAATTGACATCACCTGCAGCGGAAAATTTGTGAATATCGGCAACTGTTCCGATGAGGAATTTATCACGGTGGCGTGTTTTCCTGATAGAGTTCCAAGCATTTTTGATTGCCTTGAAAATTCTGGCGAAAAGGACTTCAAGTACGGAAAAATAGCTTATTTTGACGGCATTGATTTGTGGTTATCCCAGTACATTGACGATAAAACCTGTATGGACAATGTTTTTGATTTTGGCGACATTGTTGAGAAAAAGGACTTCGCAATTTCAAATTTGTGGAATAGTGAAATGTTTCTTGTTATCGCATTTGATTTTGAAAAGTATCACGATGAAGCTGAGGAAATCAAGAATATAATCGAAAGATATATTTATGTTGATGATGAAAAAGCATTTAAAAAGTGCCGCAAAAAGTGGGATGAGGAAATGATAATCGGAATTGACGGTGTGCAGTGGATTCCCGAAAATGTGGGAGAAATCGTTGCATTTACCGATGAAATCAACGAAGTGCTTGCTCGCCTTGACAGGGATGAAGATGTAGAAATTGAATCGTATGGACTTTTCTGCAATATGGACGAGTTCTTCTCGGCGCAGATTTATGCAGACAATGAGGAACATTGCTTTAAAGTTGTTGCGGTTCAGTCCGTAGTATGAAAAAAGGGAGGGATTTCTCCTTCCCGATAAAAAGTTTGATTATTCTATTATGATGTTTTCAACGCCGTGACTGAGGATTACATTGATAAGCTCGTTTCTTGAATAATTTGTTTCTGCGGCAGAGCCAAGTGACAGTGTTAATAGTTCAACTGAACCTGTGACAAACACAACAGACAGTAATGTTCAAAATGTGACTGTAAATAATTCTGCTAATTCAGATAGTAGTACAAATGTTGAATATTCTCAGAATTTTGTTCAGGTTAATCCGAAAAAGAAACCTGCTCCAATAAAAATAGTGATACCTGTAGTGATATTATGTGTTTTGGCGGCTGTTTTGATTGCACCATTGATTGACGCAAATCCTGTTGTTTCTAACAGGTTGGTTGGAAAATGTAAGAACAGCAACGAAACAACATATGTATTTAATGAAAATGGTATTCAGTACTACTACAACTTACATACCTTGGTAATAAATGCATTTTCAGACGATTTTAAAGACGCTACTTTTGATAGAATTCATCTTTCAGAAAGTGATTTGCAGTAAACAAAAACGAGGAAGGCATAAAACCTTCCTCGTAATTTTTTTGCTATTTTGTTAAGTCGAAAAGTGAAAATTCAAAAATTAAAACTCAATTGCGTCTGTGAAATCGTCATCTGTATCATCTTCAGATTCGTCAAAATATTCGGCATCGTCAGAATCGCTTTCGTCTTCGGGAATGTCAATCATATCGAACTCGTCATATGTAACAGCCTTGTTGAGCTTGAAAAAGTTTGTCTGGCAGAAGTAGCGGCAGACACGGATGTAGTTGAGAAATTCGGGAGTTTCATTCTCATAGTCCTCGGCAGAAACACCCTCTTTGATGATAAGCAGCATCTCGACAATCTGCGAGTTACTGATAAAGAAGTTGTTATGCTCTTCAAAAATTATAAAAATGTCGTCATCATCGAGGTCATATTTTTCGCAGGCATAAAGCGCCTCGCTCTTTGAATTTCTCACAACCCTGTAAATCTCAAAATCAATCATATCAGGCTCATCGCAATCAATATTGCCCATAACGCAGAGTTCAAGAAAAGTCTTGCTCATAACAGCCTTGTCGGTTAGTTCAAGGTCAAAGTGCTTTTCAAGAGAAATGATAAGCTCCTCCTGTGACTTTATACCCGGTGTGATGAGTGGCTTGTATCGTTTGATGAGTTTGTTTTTATAAAATTCCGAATTTTCATACTTTAATGAAAGATTAGCGGCAATGTTGTCAAATATATTCATCGTTATCTCCTTAAAAACAAGTGGTTTTTATGTTTACAAGTAAATTATAATCGAATTTAAGGATAAAATCAATATGCTTTTTGAATATAATGCCCAAACAGATTTATAAATTCGCAGTTTTCATTTATAATCTTAATGTAGAATGACAAACTTGTAGGGGCGGATATCATCCGCCAGCCTTGATGCTATCATATGTTTTTCTGAATGTTTTGATATGATAAAAATTGTGTATTCGTAATATTGAAGTAAAATATATGATAAGCAGAAAACGGTAAGGAGGAGAGTTATGAGCTTGTTTGATAAAATGAAAAAACATCAGTCCCCTGAAAAACCGAATGACGGCGAATTTAAAAGCGATGTAAACACGATTCTGCACGGTACAAGCGTTCAGAACAGAAAAGAAATGTGCGAGCTTGAATATATGAAGGCAAGACGGCTTTTGAAAAATCCGACCGTTGAAACCGTTGCCCGTGCTAAAAATATAATGAATACCCTTGCAACCGATTTCGATTATCTTCCTGCCGTATTGTGGATGGCTGAATTTTCTGTAAACGGTGTCAAAAATCCCGAACAGGCGGCTATGTGGTACAAAAAAGCCGCAGACCTTGGCAGTGCGAATGGAGCGTCCAAAATTGCAGATATTCTTATGGACGGCAGAGGTGTTACCCGCAATCCGAAACTTGCAATGGAGTACTATAAAATTGCCGCCGATAATGGCATAGCGTCAGCATCATTCGCATTGGGTGAATATTATGCAAAAACAGGCAATAGGGAAGAAGCCGTAAAAGCCTATGAAAAAGCCGTCAAAGGCGGATATAAAGATGCCGAAAAAAAGCTTGCCAAATTGAAGAAAAAGTTTTGATTGGTAAGATTTTAATTTAGTCAAATAATATATAAATGAAGCAAAGTAGTTGTCATTTTGTAGGGAAGAACCGTGTTCTCCCATTGCAATTAAATTGTAAGCTTTATAAAAATGTTCTGATTTGATTGATGTTGTGTTTAAATTTGAACGCATGAACGCAGTAATATGTGCAAAAAGAAAAGGTACTCATTTTCGAGTACCTTTTAGTATGGAGCGGATGATTACTTTGTGGTACAGAAGTTGCAAATCTCGTCTTTGTCTAAAGCGTTTAGGCTTAACTTGGATCAACGCTACGCCCTAAAAACAGTTCGCTGAACTGTTTTCTAAACGGGCTTTCGATTCCCATCTGATTGTTTTATTTTTTAATTTTGGCAAAAAGAAAAAGGTACTCAGTTTCGAGTACCTTTTAATGGAGCGGATGATTACTTTGTGGTACAGAAGTTGCAAATCTCGTCTTTGTCTAA
>ERZ857785.508-NODE-508-length-51612-cov-25.364858_pt1 | contig 51612 bp, 40 predicted proteins | sample MGYA00519763_ERZ857785 | MGnify/ENA primary metagenome ERZ857785 (study PRJEB31778, sample SAMEA3449365) | human gut metagenome | biome: human gut; feature: human-associated habitat; material: faeces | place: United Kingdom | collected 2010/2012 ...
GCCTTCCGGAATCTCGTACACCTTGAGCCAGAAGCAGCGGCCCTTCTCCGTGAAGAAGAGCATCGTATTGTGCATCGAGGCCACGTAGATATGTTCGATGAAGTCTTCGTCGCGCGTGGCGCTGCCCTTGGCGCCGACGCCGCCGCGGTTCTGCGTGCGGTACTCGGCAAGCGGCGTACGCTTGATATAGCCCATGTGCGAAATGGTGATGACCATGTCGTCGTCGGCGTAGAAGTCTTCGGGGTTGAACTCCTCGGAAGAGTAAACGATCTCCGAGCGGCGTTCGTCGCCGTATTTCTCCTTGATTTCGAGCAGTTCGTCCTTGATGATCTGCATCTGCATGCCGACGTTTTCGAGCACCTCCTTGAGGTAGGCGATCTGCTTGGTAAGTTCGTCGCGCTCGGCGATCAGCTTGCCGTATTCGAGTCCGGTCAGGGCGCGCAGGCGCATCTCGATAATGGCGGAAGCCTGAATGTCGCTCAGGTTGAAACGCTCGATCATCGTCTGCTTGGCGGCGTCGGGCGTCTGCGACGAACGGATGATGTGCACGATCTCGTCGATGTTGTCCTGCGCGATCAGCAGACCCTGCACGATATGCAGGCGTTCCTCGGCCTTCTTCAGGTCGAAGCGCGCACGGCGCACCACCACGTCGTGGCGGTGATCGACGAAATGCTTGACCAGATCGCGCATCGGCAGCATCTGGGGACGGCCGTTCACCAGCGCGATATTGTTCACTGCAAACGAAGTCTGCAGCGGCGTATTCTTGAAGAGCGTGTTCAGCACGACGCTGGCGACGGCGTCGTGTTTGAGAATGATGATGATGCGAAGGCCGTTGCGGTCCGATTCGTCGTTGATGTAGGAGATGCCCTCGATCTTCTTCTCGTTGATCATGTCGGCGATCTTCTTGATCATCTCGGCCTTGTTGATCATGTAGGGAATCTCCGTGATGACGATGCACTCGCGGCCGCTGGGCGTATGCTCGATGTCGGTCTTGGCGCGCATCATCACACGGCCGCGGCCCGTCAGCATCGCCTCCTTCACTCCCTCGTAGCCGTAGATGATACCGCCCGTGGGGAAGTCGGGCCCCTTGACGTAGTGCAGCAGCTCCTCGCCCGTGATCTCCGGGTTGTCGATATAGGCGCAGCAGGCGTCGACCACCTCCGAAAGGTTGTGCGGAGCCATGTTCGTGGCCATACCGACGGCGATACCGCTGGCGCCGTTGACGATCAGCAGCGGGATTTTCGTGGGCAGGACCGTGGGTTCGGGAATCGTGTCGTCGAAGTTCAGCGTCCAGTCGACCGTCTCCTTGTCGATGTCGGCCATCACTTCGTCCGTGATTTTCTTCATGCGGGCCTCGGTGTAACGCATGGCGGCAGGCGAGTCGCCGTCCATCGAACCGAAGTTACCCTGTCCGTCGACCAGCGGGTAGCGCATCGACCAGTCCTGCGCCAGGCGGACCATCGCGTCGTAGACCGACGTGTCGCCGTGGGGGTGGAACTTACCGAGCACGTCGCCGACGATACGGGCGGACTTACGTGTGGGTTTGTCGGAGTAGAGGTTAAGCTCCGCGCTCATATCGTAGAGGATGCGGCGGTGCACGGGCTTCATGCCGTCGCGCACGTCAGGCAGCGCACGCGACACGATGACCGACATCGAATAGTCGATGTACGCCGATTTCATCTGCTCTTCGATATTGATGGGGATGATACGCCCCGTCAAACCGGCATTCTTTTCTTCTTCAGTTAACATATTAATACTTAATTCTGTTATTCTTCGTCTTTCCGTTTCGAAGCGGGCTTTCGCGGCGTCCCGCCGCGTTTACATACTTGGCCCGCTCCGGCGCCCGCCAAGACGGGAGCCTCGTCGCATCGCGACCGGAATTTCGACCGAATTATCTCCAATTCAAATTTTCAACGCTCACAAGCGCCGCGACCGGCCCGTCGATACCCGTCGAAAATTACCGTTCTTTTAACGAACAAAAATACGATTTATTTCCGGTTTGAGCAACTTTAGGGGAATAAATCTGCTTCGTGCGCGCGATATTTTCAGCGGACCACCCCGTTTTTGCCCCTTTTCCGGCGATCTGACGGCCCGAAAAAAATCTCCCGGCAAACTGCCGGGAGAAAGACGGATTGCAGAACGGTCCGCGACAAAGTCGAGCGATCACTCCGCACCTTTGGCCGGGCACGCCTCCGCAAGCGCATTGAGCTTCACATTGACCCAGAGCATAAGCACCAAATACAGGAGTCCGCACGAAAGACAGCAGCAGAGGGCCAGCTCCCCGGAGACATCGCGGGGCACGACCCGGTTGCAGAACAACTCACACAACTTAATACCGACACTCGTTAAAAGCGGCACGGACCACGCCAGCACGAGTTTCAGCCGGATGATACGCCGGTCGACGCCGCAGGCCCGCATCCTGGGGCGGACGATATGTTCCACTACCGGAAAAATAAACGAAAAAGCGACGAACATAACGACTGCAAGGGGAATGATCCACCCCGTAGGCCTCCACTTTCGGTATTCGGATACGGCAAAAACGATAGCAACCGCATAATGCAACACCCCCAAGACCGCAAACCCCGCCAACGTAAAGCCTAATTCATCCATAATAGATTAAATTTAAAGTGTTCAACATACGTCAGGACATCCTAAAACAAATATAAGGTAATATTTTAATAAATAACATGAATTTATGTTAAGATTTATTATCCTTGACGCATTTATTAAAAACACACGTTAAACTCCCCATCCTCCCTGCATTCGGCGACAGCAAACGGCGCGACAATTTGTCATTTACGCGGGATTTCCACCATTGCACCCACGACCTCGACGCCCCGAAAAAAAATCTCCCGGCAGAGTGTCGGGAGAAAAGGCCGAAAAACACGATGCCGTCCGACATTCGGAAATTACATAAACATAACTTTTTTGGATAAAAAAAGCACTTCAAACCATAGAAATTATCGCCTTTTTTCGCTATATTTGATTCAAATTAAAATTCATATCTATTTAGTTTAATTAAGTAAAACAAAACGGCAAGACCTATGAAAAAAACTTTTATCTATGACAAGATCTATAAGTCTGAAATGCAGAAAACCACAAATACAAATCTCGCAAAGTATTTCAGTTTAGCAATAATCGTATATCTCGGTTTAAACCTAACAAGTTGTGCAAGTGGATATTTTTGCACGCTCAATTCAAGAGGTGAAATACCTTCTGACAAAACATATTATATTGTCTCGGTCGATTCAACCGAAACTCACTATTTAGAATTTCAAGAATATGTAAGTATTTTAGAGAAACGGTTAGGTGAAATCGGATATATTGAAAGTAATCCTCAAAAAGCATTTTTGCGCATCCAGCTTAATTATGAGATGGGAAATCCTTATTTAGCAAAAGTATCTGCAACAGCAAATGTATACGGTTCAAATTTTTATGCAACAGGAAAAGAAACAGAGACAAAAAATTACAAAATACCTCTCTTGGTTACAATTAGAGCTTTTGACAATAAAACCAATAAACCAATTTGGGAAGTTCTTGCAAAAGACGAATTAGATAGAGAAACACAGATACAATCTGTTATGCCTTGGTTGCTATCGAGCATACAAGAGTACATAGGGAAAAATTCCAATGGAGAGCAAACCGTTAAAATTATGAACACAATAAAAAATAAAGAAAAATACAACCTTGCTTGGCCATATTAATTATAATTCAAACCTAGTTTAATTAAGTAAAACAAAACAGCAATACCCATGAAGAAACTTTTGTGTGTAACTATTGCTCTCTTGTACGCCGCGGCCATGCAAGCGCAGGAAGAGGAGAAAGACGTGACGAAATTCCTCGGAATTCCGGTTGACGGATACAAACCCGCCATGATTGAAAAACTGAAAGCCAAAGGGTTCACTCCCGCCATAGCGGGCAAAGATGTTTTGGAAGGCGAGTTCAATGGAACCGATGTTCTATTACTCATTAATACAAACAACTATAAAGTCTGTGGGATTACATTGATAGATAAATATATTTTAGATGAATCAGCTATTAAAATTCGATTCAATAGACTTTGCGAACAATTTGAAAACAATCCAAAGTATATACCTAACACCGAACCCGATAAGGAACAGACAATTCCCGACGATGAACACCTTTCCTATGAAATGGGTGTAAATAACAAACGCTATGCGGCTTTTTATTCACAACTTCCGGACTCCGTTACCAAGGAACAAGCATTGGGTTATCTGACAGGTCCGATAGGAGAAGTATCACCTGAAAAAATGCTTGAACGCGCCTCCATCCTCAGAAAATGTTATATGGCAGCTCAAAATAAACGTGTTGGGTTTATGCTCGTTGAAGAATCTGCTGGAAAATATCGCATCTATATGTTTTACGAGAATGAATATAATAAAGCCAACGGCGAAGATTTGTAACAACAGTCTGACCGAAAACACACCGGGCCGCCATGCGATTGCGTACATGACGGCTCGGTGTTCCATTTCGTAAAAAATTACCGAAAATCTATGAATTCATATCCGGCATAGGCATTTTTATCGAACCGCCGGACGTGCCCCGCAAGGGGCGCGACCTCCAGCACGTTCACCAGCACCTGTTCGCCGTCGTAGTCGTACGAAAGCGAGCGGGGACGCATCGTCGCAGTGTCGACCGTCAGCGTGACATCGCCTGCCGGGGAGTCGTTCCCGGCGGCGGGCGTCAGCCGCACGACGGCGCGGCCGTCGGCTTCGGAGACGAGCGACGGCGTATATTCGCTGCCCAGAAAATCGAAGGCCCGGACCGGATTGTTCAGGATGTTGCGGCTCGCAGTGTCGACCTCCGTAACGGTCACCTCGCGGCGGCGGTTGTCGACCTCGCGGCGCACGGCTCCGTCGGCGAAAACCTCCGCGTCGCCCAGCACGAGGTAATAGCTGTCGCCTTCCACGACATAGCTGCCGCGGGCTTCGTAGTCGCCCGAGACGACCCCGAACTTCACGCCGTAGCCGTCCATCTCACGGAATCCCGCCGCAAGGCGTTCCAGTATCTCCGTGGCACGAGGCTGCGCCGCATTGCCTTGCAATATGCCGCAAAACAATACGGCAATGAAACAATGAAAAATGAAAAATTTTCGTCTCCCCATAGCGTCAGCTCCCGCAATTTTCAATTCCTAATTTTTAATTCTTAACCACAGGAACTGGGATTGTTTTAAGTCCTCGGCTTAAAACAATCCCAGTTCCTGCAATTTCGCCTCCAGCGAAGGCAAGTCGTGGTAGAGGATGTCGCGCGGTTTGGCCCCCTGCTGGCGGCCGACGATGCCGGCCCTTTCGAGCTGCATCATAATGCGGCCGGCGCGGTTGAAGCCCACCTCGTAGTTGCGCTGAATCATCGAGGTCGAGATCTGACCTCCGGACACGGCGTCGCGGGCGATCTCGGCAAAGAGCGAGTCGTATTTCACGGGCGCCGAGGACTCCTCGCTGCCCATTTGAGTGCCGTCGCCGTCGGGCGTATAGTCGGGCAGCGCATAAGCCGCCGTGTAACCCTGCTGTTTGGAGATGTATTCGCAGATACGCTCGACCTCGCGGGTCTCGACCAGCGCACACTGGATACGCGTCAGGTCGCCGTCCTTCGAGAAAAGCATGTCGCCGCGTCCGATAAGCTGGTTGGCCCCCGGCTGGTCGATGATCGTGCGCGAGTCGATCATCTGCATCACGCGGAAGGCGATGCGGGCCGGGAAATTGGCCTTGATGCCGCCCGTGATGACCTTCACGTCGGGACGCTGCGTGGCGATGATCAGGTGGATGCCGATGGCGCGGGCTTTCTGCGCGAGGCGCATGACCGGTCCCTCGACCTCGCGGGCCGTCATTATCAGGTCGGCGAACTCGTCGACCACCACCACGATATACGGGAGGTAGCGATGTCCGTTCATCGGATTCAGCCGCCGCGAGGTGAATTTCTCGTTGTACTCGGCGATGTTTCGCGCCCCGGCCTTCTTACACAGTTCCAGACGGTTGTCCATCTCCGTACAGAGCGAGTTGAGCGTATAGACCGCCTTTTTGGGGTCGGTGATGATCGCGTCGTCCTCCGACTCCATCTTGGCCAGGAAATGGCGTTCGATCTTGGCGTAGAGCGAGAACTCGACCATCTTGGGGTCGATCATCACGAACTTCAGCTGCGCGGGGTGTTTGCGGTACAGGAGCGAGGTGATGATGGCGTTCAGCCCCACGGACTTGCCCTGTCCCGTGGCTCCGGCGACCAGCAGGTGCGGCATCTTGGCCAGGTCGAAGACGTAATTTTCGTTCTGGATCGTGCGCCCGATCACCACCGGAAGCTCGGCCTTCGACTCCTGGAAACGCAGCGAACGCACGGCCGAATACATCGAAACCACCTGCTTGTCGCGGTTGGGAACCTCGATGCCGATGGTTCCCTTGCCCGGAATCGGCGCGATGATGCGGATACCCAGTGCCTTGAGGCTCTGCGCAATATCGTTTTCGAGGCCCTGCACCTTCGAGATCTTGATTCCCTGCGCCTGCACGATCTCGTAGAGCGTCACCGTGGGACCCACCGTGGCCTTGATGCGCTGGATGGGAATGCCGAAGTTCTTGAGCGTATCCTCGATTTTGGTCTTGTTCTCGAAAATCTCCTCGTCCGAGACCTCCGAATCGGAAATGTAGTCCTCCAGGAGCGTCACGGGCGGCTTGCGGTAGTTCACCAGGTCCTTCAGCGGGTCGTAGCTCTCCGTGGGGATCGCCTTCTCGTCGAGAAGTTTCGCCTCGTTGGCCTCGACCGTCACCACGACGCCCTCCGGCTCCGCGGCGGGCGCGTCGTCCAGCACGGTGATCTCGGTAAAGGGCGCATCGGAATCGGACTGTGCAAGCTCTCTCTCCGGAACCTCCTCCGGGGCGGGCTCCGCAGCCACGGCGTCGCGCACCGCAGGGCGTTCCAGCTCGACCAGCCCGCTGCGGCCGATCACCACACGGCCCTCGGGACGCGAAAGGTCCACCTCGATGAACTCCCCGTCCTCCGCGGGAGGGGGCGTCTGCTCCGCGGCAGTCTCCCCGGCGACGGGTTTCCCGTCGGGCGTCAGTTCGAGGAAGGGATTTTCGTCCTCTTCCGGCACGAACTTCCGGGCCGCAACGGACTCCGACGGACGTTCCACACGGATCGGGGCGGGTTTTTGCGCCGCGGGTTCCGCCGCTTTCGGCGGCGCGGGCTGCGGTGCGGCCGCCTTCGGGCCGGGTTTCGGAGCCGGTTCGGGAACATCCTCCGCAGCCCCGTCCTCCCCGGCCGCACGTCCGTGCAGCACGACTTTGTGCTTGAGGATCTCGACGACCTTCCCGCTCTTGTCGACCACCACGTTGCCCGCCTCGTTGACCTTGTTGATGAAGTTGCGGTTGATGAAAACACCTGTCAGTATCCAGCCGCCGACAAGCAGGATCAGCGTTCCGAAAGCCCCGATATGCGTGCGCAGCAGGGCCGAAGAGGCGATGCCGAAAGCGCCGCCCCACCCCGTCGAGCAGCAGAGGCTCCAGCGGTTGGCGAAGGCGAATCCCAGCGTCAGCGACCCCAGGATCATAATCAGAAACAGCGAAAGGATCGAATGGTTGAACAGCAGCGGCCGCTGACGGACGATCCGCACGCCGACCAGCACGATCATCGCGGGAATCAGGATGCCGAAAAGCCCGAACGAATGATCGACCAGCAACATCCCCAACCGCGCTCCGGCCCAGCCGCAGAGATTTTCCGGTTCGATGCCGAGCGTCACCCGTTCCTCGACCGATTTTTGCAGCCCGCTCTGGTCGGCGGCCCAGCTGAAAAACGAAAAGAACACCGCAGCGGCGGCGAACAGACCGATGAACAGCAGCAGCAGTCCGGCGATCCAGCGCGCACTGTCGCTGTTGGAACGCTGAACGGCCTGCCGGCTGTTGGAGGATGTATTTTTAGATGCCATTCCCGAATGTCGCTATTATCGAGCGAAGGTACGAATTTTTTCCGACAATTCCGAAGGCGCCGCAAACTTTATCAATCGCCCGGAACGATTCCGGCCGGAAGCGTTCCCGCCCGCGAATGGGGGGGGGGCGGAGCCGGGAGCGTCTTACAGGTACGCCGCAACCTTCCGTTCGAGACGCAGGCGGTAAAGCTCGTCGGCGAAGGTGCGGAACGTGAGCGCGGGACGGTTATCCGCCGAAGCGCGCAGGCCGTAGCGGTCCAAAAGCTGCCCGACGCGGCGGGCGACGGCGGGCGACGGGTCGACGATCGCGGCCCGTCCGTCGACGATGCGTTCCATCACGGGCGTCAGAAAGGGATAGTGCGTACACCCCAGCACGATCTGGTCGGCGCCCCGCGCCAGCATCGGCTCCACGGCGGCGCGCACCGCGGCTTCGGCCTCGGGCGTATCCTCCCGGTCCCCCTCGACCAGCTCCACGAAACCCGTGCCCGGGTAGGTCAGGACTTCGATGCCGCTGCCGTACCGGGCGGCCGTGCGGCGGAACAGCTCGCCGTCGAGGCTCCGTTCGGTGGCCAGCACCCCCACCACCCCGCTGCGGGTCGCCAGGCAGGCCGGTTTCACGGCCGGCTCCATGCCGACGATGGGCATGCCGGCGTATTTTTCGCGCAGGAAGCCGATGGCCGCGGCCGTGGCGGTGTTGCAGGCCACGACGACCATCTTGCAGTCCAGCTCCACGAGCCGCGCCACGGCGGCGTCGGCCAGCGCCTGCACCTCCTCGCGGGGCCGCGAGCCATAGGGGCAGTTGGCGCCGTCGCCGAGGTAGGCGAGCGATTCGCCGGGCAGCGCACGCCGGATCTCGCGCCAGACGGTCAGTCCGCCCAGCCCCGAGTCGTAAATGCCTATGGGTCTGTTGTCAGCCACGGTCGGAGAAAGTTTGCACGATATGTTCGACCAGCTCGTCGTCGGACATCGGGTCGCAGTCGACGACGAGCGAAGCCTGCGCGTAGAACGGTTCGCGGGCCGCCATGTCGCCGCGCATGAAGGCCACCAGCTGTTCGTCGTCGAGACCTTGCAGACGGGGCCGCTTGCGGCGTCCGTAGGGGCTTAACCGCCGGGCGATCTGCTCCGGCGAGCGGCGCAGGTAGACCGTATACCCGACGGCGTTCATGCACGGCATGTTATCGCGCCACGTGGGCAGCCCGCCCCCCGTGGAGACCACGGCGAAGGAGGCTCCGGCGATCACCTCGTCGAGGACCCGGCGCTCCGCCTCGCGGAAACGCTCCTCGCCCTCGTAACGGAAGACGTCGGCCACGGAGGCGCCTTCGCGCTCCTCGACCAGCGCGTCGGTGTCGATGAAATCGACGCCCAGACGCCGCGCCAGCTTACGTCCAAGGGTGCTCTTGCCGCAGCCCATATATCCGACCAGAAAGAGAGGTTTCATCGCAGGCGGTTCGTTAAAACAGGTTCAGCTGTTCGGGGTCGATCATCTCGCCGGCGTCGCCTTTCGGACGCTCCACCTCGAACTCCACGCCTCCGACGATCGTTCCGGCCGAGGGCTGGCCCGCCGAAGCCTTTCCCGGGGCGGGCTTGGCGCCGAGCGGCTCCTTCAGGGCGGATTTTCCGGAAGCTTTCCCCTCTGCCGCAGCGCGTTGCGCCGCGTCAGCTGAAGCGTCCGTCAGCTGACCGTCGTCAAGCGACTCATCCTCCGAAGGTTCCGGTTCGGGAGGCAGTTCGGGTTCGATCATCCGCAGCCGGTCCACGTCGTAGGTCGTCAGGCGTTTGCCCTTGGCGCGGTGGCTCTTGACGCCCACGAACTCGTCGACGTCGATCACATCCGCGGGCCGCGAGGCGTGCGCCCCCTTGTAGGTGATCTCCAGTTTGGCCCCGGCGCGGTCCGTCACGCAGATGAAATCGGCGTCGGCGTCGAGGAAATCCTGAATCTTGTCCGACATCTCGGCCGTGAAACGCTTCATGTAGTAATACTTCTGGCCGCGGTCGTAGTAACACAGGCTGTAAACCCGGTCGGACTCGTAACGCGCCACGAGGACCGTGTCGTCGGGGAAGTGCTGCATCAGGTCGTAGCCCGTGATGTAGTACTGATTCTTCGAGGTCCAGACGATCAGGCGGTCGTCGCCCTTGAACTCGCCGAGCAGCTTGCCGCGCCCGTCGGCGTTCAGCCGGCGGACATCTTCGTCGAACCAGATGTCCTGCCCCCCGAGCGTCGAGGTGCCGCGCTCCTTCAGCACGATCTTGTGGATGCCGTAGCGCGAGAACAGATTGCCCTGGCTCTGGCGCCCCTTGATGGCGAGGGTCGAGAAATCGAGATCGACGATCACCTTCTTCAGGCGCGGACGGGGCTTGAAGTAAACCTTCAGCACCTCGGCCTCACCGTTCGGATTGACAGACATATACAGTATCTCGCTCTTGGCGGTTCCCTTGGTGATGTCGTACTCCTTGTCGCGCGTGATGCCCTTGATGGCGCAGCGCTTCATCATAATCGCGCCGTTCTTCCCGTCGCGGTAGAGAACGTTGTAGATCGTGCGGTCGTCGTTGCGCTTGAAGACCCCGATATAATAGATGTTTTTATCGAAGAAGGCCTTGTCCGAAACCTTGGTGATCACGTAACGCCCGTCTTTCGTGAAGACGATCACGTCGTCGATGTCCGAGCAGTCGCAGACGAATTCCGCGTCCTTCATGGATTTGCCGATGCCGAAGAACCCTTCGGCCCGGTCCACGTACAGCTTGGCGTTCGTGACGGCCACCTTCGTCGCCTCGATCGAGTCGAATTCGCGCAACTCGGTGCGACGCTCCCTGCCCTTGCCGTACTTGTCGCGGATGCGCTCGTAGTAGGCCACGGCGTATTCGGTGAGGTGGTCCAGGTCGTACTGCGTCGACTTCAGGTCCTCCTCGATCTGGCGGATCTCGTTGTCGGCCTTCTCGCTGTCGTAACGCGAAATACGGATAAATTTCAGCTCGGTGAGCTTCTGCACGTCTTCAAGCGTCACTTCACGTCGCAGCCGCATCTTGAAGGGTTCCAGACCCTTATCCACGGCGGAATAAGCCTCCTCGCGGCTCTTGCACCCCTCGATCAACTGGTAGAGCCTGTTCTCGATGAAGATGCGTTCGAGCGAGGCGGCGTGCCATGCCTCGCTCAACTCGCCCAGCCGGATTTTCAGCTCCAGCCCCAGCAGCGACTTGGTGTGCTCGGCCGAGCGGCGCAGGATCTCCGAAACCCCGAGGAAGTGCGGCTTCTCGTCCCAGATGACGCACGAGTTCGGGGCGATCGACACCTCGCAGTCGGTGAAGGCGTAGAGCGCGTCGATGGTCTTGTCCGACGACTCGTCGGGCGAGACCTGAATGACGATTTCGACCTTGTCGGCCGTATTGTCGTCGACCTTTCGGATCTTGATCTTGCCCTTGTCGTTGGCCTTGATGATCGAATCCTTGATCGACTCGGTGGTCGTGGTATAGGGAATCTCGGTGATGGCAAGCGTCCGTTTGTCGATCTTCGAAATCTTCGCCCGCACCTTCACCGTGCCGCCGCGAAGGCCGTCGTTATAGCGGCTCACGTCGGCCATGCCGCCCGTCGGGAAGTCGGGGTAAAGCTGGAAATCACGTCCCTGGAGGTGCGCAATGGCGGCGTTGATCAGCTCCACGAAGTTGTGGGGCAGGATTTTCGAAGCCAGTCCCACGGCGATGCCGTCGGACCCTTGGGCCAGCAGCAGCGGGAACTTGATGGGCAGCGTAACGGGTTCCTCCTTGCGGCCGTCGTACGACAGCATCCACTCCGTCGTCTTCTTGTTGAAGACCACGTCGAGGGCGAATTTCGAAAGACGCGCCTCGATATAACGGCCCGCGGCGGCCTCGTCGCCCGTGAGGATGTTGCCCCAGTTGCCCTGACAGTCGATCAGCAGGTCCTTCTGCCCCAGCTGCACCAGCGCGTCCTTGATCGACGCGTCGCCGTGCGGGTGGTACTGCATGGTCTGGCCCACGAGGTTGGCGACCTTGTTGTAACGGCCGTCGTCGACGACCTTCATCGCATGAAGGATACGCCGCTGGACGGGTTTCAGTCCGTCCTCGACATGCGGCACGGCGCGTTCGAGGATCACGTACGAGGCGTAGTCCAGGAACCAGTTCTTATACATGCCCGTGAGCTTGCGGACGCCGCCCTCCTCCTGCGTCAGGCGGTCGAATTTGCCCGCCTTGGCCGGAGCCTCGGCCACAGGCGTTTCGTCCGTCGCGTCGTCCGCGGTTTCGGGAGTCGAGGCGTCCTCGTTGAGCGCTTCGTCGCGCCCCGTCTTATCGTTCTCTTCCGCCATGAAATCGGAATTTTTAATTTTTAATTCTTAATTTTTAATTAATCGCAAGGTCCTGCTCGACGATGTCCTCCTCGATGCGCAGGTTGTCGATGATGAAGCCCTGACGTTCGTAGGTGTTCTTACCCATGTAGAACTCCAGCAGGTCGTGGATCGGGTCGTCCTTCGTGATGCGGACCTTGTCCAGGCGCATATTCTCGCCGATGAACTCCTTGAACTCGTCGGGCGAAATCTCGCCCAGACCCTTGAATCGCGTGATCTCGGCGTTCGCGCCGCACCGGGCCACAGCCTTCAGGCGCTCCTCCTCGGAATAGCAGTAGAGCGTCTCCTTCTTGTTACGCACGCGGAACAGCGGGGTTTGCAGCACGAACAGATGCCCCTGGCGGATCACCTCGGGGAAGAATTGCAGGAAGAAGGTCATCATCAAGAGGCGGATGTGCATGCCGTCGACATCGGCATCGGTGGCGATGACGACCTTGTTGTAGCGCAGGTTATCCATGTCCTCCTCGATGTTCAGCGCCGCCTGAAGGAGGTTGAACTCCTCGTTCTCGTAGACCACCTTCTTCGTCAGTCCGTAGCAGTTCAGCGGCTTGCCGCGCAGCGAGAAGACCGCCTGCGTACGCACGTCGCGGCTCTTGGTGATGGAGCCTGACGCCGAGTTGCCCTCCGTGATGAAGATCATCGACTGTTCGGCCAGCTCGTTGCGATCCGTGCGGTGGATCTTGCAGTCGCGCAGTTTCTTGTTGTTCAGGCTCACCTTCTTGGCCGTCTCGCGGGCCTTCTTCTGGATGCCCGAGATCGCCTTGCGCTCCTTCTCGTTCTCGACGATCTTCCGCTGGAGAATCTGCGCCGTCTCGGCGTGCTTGTGCAAGTAGTCGTCGAGGTGCTTGGTGAGGAAGTCGGCCACGAAGTTGTTGACCGAGACCCCCGGTTCGACCTCCTTCGAACCGTACTTGGTCTTCATCTGGTTCTCGAAGATCGGGTCGGTGACCTTGATCGAAATGGCCGCGATGATCGACGTGCGGATGTCCGAGGGGTCGTAGTCCTTGTGGTAGAATTCCTTGACCGTCTTGGCGACGGCGGCGCGCAGGGCCGTCTGGTGCGTGCCGCCCTGCGTGGTGTGCTGGCCGTTGACGAACGAGTCGTAGCTCTCGCCGTAGCCCGTGCCGTGGGTGATCACCACCTCGATGTCCTCCCCCGTGAGGTGGATGGGCGGGTAGAGCGGGTCCTCGGTCATGTTGTCGTTCACGAGGTCCAGCAGACCGTTTTTCGAAACGTAGCTCTTGCCGTTGAAATTGAGCGTCAGACCCAGGTTCAGGTAGCTGTAATTGCGGATTTTCTGCTCGACGTATTCGAGGTTGTAGGCATATTCGCCGAAAATCTCCTTGTCGACGCGGTACGAGATGAACGTGCCGTTCTTCTCGTTGACGCCGCTCTCCCACCTGTCGCTCACTTCGAGACCCTTGGCGAAGGTCACCGTACGGGCCTCGCCGTCGCGGACCGAACGGGCCGTAAACTCTTCGGAAAGCATGTTCACGGCCTTGACGCCCACACCGTTCAGGCCCACGGTCTTCTTGAAGGCGTCGCCTCCGTACTTGCCGCCCGTGTTCATCTGCCCGACGGCCGCCGCGAGCGACTTGAGGGGGATGCCGCGGCCGTAGTCGCGCACCGTAACGACGTTGTCGGCCAGCGTGATGTCGATCTGCCGGCCCGCGCCCATGATGAATTCGTCGATCGAGTTGTCCACGACCTCCTTGATCAGCACGTAGAGCGCCTCGTCGGGCTGCGAACCGTCGCCCACCACGCCGACGTACATGCCGGGGCGCAGGCGGATGTGCTCCCTCGGCGAGAGGGTCACGATGGCGTCGTCGCCGTAATTGTTTGCGTTCGAGTTGGTATTATTGAGTAAATCTGCCATAACTTAATTAAGGTGAAAAGTGAAAGGTGAGAAATTAAAAAATCGGCGGGAAGTTCAACGCAACTTTTTTTGAATTTTTCGTGTTCCAACCTTTATTTGCGACATTTCACTTTTGATCTTTCACTTTTAACTTTTCGTTTCTCACTTCTCCCAGCGCCGTGCACATCCGTTCATGCACCTCCTGCATCAGTTCATGCGTCTCCAGCGCGGCGACCCGTTCGGCCGGAACGGGAGGCAGCACGCGGACGGTGATCCGGTTGCCCCAGTTGAATGCCAGGTTCTTTTTGATCAGCGTCTTGGTTCCGTCCAGCACCACGGGAAGGATCTCCGCGCCGGCCTCCTTGGCCAGCGTGAAGGCCCCGGCCTTGAAGCGGTGGATCTCACCGTCCTTCGAGCGCGTGCCCTCGGGAAAAATCGCCACCGAAGCCCCGCGCGAAATCCACTTTTTCCCGTCGCGAACCAGCTGTTCCAACGCCTCGGCGGCGTGGCCGCGGTCGATGCAGATGTCGCCGTGCAGCAGGAGGAACTGGCCGAAGAAGGGCGTTTTGAAGACCTCGCGCTTCGACACCCAGCGGAAATTGAGCGGAATGTAGTAGAGCGCCGGGATGTCGATCACCGTGTTGTGGTTGATGACGATGACGTAGCTCTTCTTCCGGTCGATCAGTTCGCGGCCGATGACCCGCTGCCGCCAGAAGGGCGGCAGGAAGAAGAAAATCCGCACCAGGATGCGCGACAGTTCATGCACCGTCCGGCGCCCCCGGTCGAAGGGATAGCAGACGACCAGCGCAAGGGCCGACAGAATCATAAAAAGCGTGCACAAAAGCACCAGCAAAAGGTAGTATAAAGCACTTAACATACGATCATCGTTCTATTACAGCATTTGCAAAACAGACTGTCCGAACCCGCGGCCGCGGGCCGCGTCCACAAATCCGGCCCGCCCCGGATTCCCGCCTCCGGGAGGGACCCGGCAAAGGGCGCAGCCGGTTGAAAAAAGCCCGTATCAGACGTCCGGGGACAATTAGCCACATTAATTCAATTTGCAAATTTAGGAATTATTTCCCGGGATTCCTACCCCGCCAGTCGGCGAATTTTCAACAAAATATTCACTGCACCTGTTTTCAGGAGGAGAAAAAGCGGGACCGCGAAAAAAAGTTGCGGAAAAATTTGGTTCGCAGCCGGGGGGGGGTATCTTTACACCCGGAAAACACCCCCGCAAGAACCGCGGGCCTCCATATACATAAGTATCGAAAATTTTCTGAAATTTACAGTACTATGTCTTGCATAGTATAAATATTATTACATATCTTTGCACTGGCAAATAAAGTGCAAAACAGAATATTATGAAAAGACTGATCCTCCTTATCGTAACGCTCGCAGCGGCCGCGACCCGGCTCTTTGCGGCGCACCTCTGCCCCTCGACGGGCCGCGTGGTGGACGAACAGGGAAAAGCCGTCGAATACGCAACGGTCGTCCTGCTGAAAGGAACCGAGCAGGTGGCCGGCATGGCCACCGACGCAGAAGGACGCTTCGCGCTGAAAGCAGCTCCCGGCGAATACACGCTTCTGATTCAGTACCTCGGATTCGACCCCGTGAAAAAGCCGGTGCGCGTGGAGCAGGAGAACCATCTGGGCGATTTCGTGATGCGGACCTCGGCGACCGGCATCGAAAGCGTGGAGGTAAAGGCCCGGCTGGTGCGCCGCGAGGCCGACCGGTTCGTGGTCGACGTGGCGAACGCCCCGGCGGCCATCGGCAAGGACGGCATTGAACTGCTGGAACGCGCCCCCGGCGTATGGATCGACGGGGAGAAAATATCAATCAACGGCAAGAGCGGCTCGAAGGTCTACGTCAACGACCGCGAACTGCGCATGGAGCCGGAACAGCTGCTGACCTACCTGCGGTCGCTCCGGGCCGAGGAGATTCAGAAAATAGAGGTCGTGCCCACCTCGGGCGCCGACTACGATGCCGACTCGGCGGGAGGCATCATCCGCATCACGCTCAAAAAACGCCGCGAGAACGGCGTCAACGGCTCGGTGGCGTTCAACACGACGCAGGGAGAGATCGTACACAGGTACAATCCGTCGGCCAACATCAACCTGCATTCGGGCCGCGTGGACTTCTACGCCTCGGCATGGGGATCTTTCGGAAAGGACGAGACGACCACCGGCGAGCAGACGCGCTACGAGGCCGCGGACAAGGAGCTGAACGCACATTCGTCGATGAAAGGCCGCAACCGCAGCCTCGGGACCAGCGCCGGCGCGGTGGTCGAGATCGACGGCAGGAACAGCGTCGGCGCGGAGTTCGAGTACTGGCGCAACCGGAACGGGGAGCCGAACGACACCTACACGGATTTCCGGAACGCCGGCACGGTGACACGCACGGACAGCCATTTCGACAAACTCGACATCCGCAACAACTACTCGGCGACGTTCAACTACATCCGCAAGATCGACACGCTCGGCTCGACGCTCAAACTCCTTGCCGACTACACGCGCCGCGAAACCGACTCCGGAAACGACAACTTCAGCCGCATGACGGCTCCGGGAGCAACGGCGGATTCGACCTACCGCGACAACACCGAGAGCGTCTACAACATCGCCACGGCGACGCTGGCCCTCGAAAAGAGGTTTTCGCCCCGCTGGACGCTCAAGGCCGGAGCCAAATACACCTACAACGACATGCACAACGACGCGCTCTACGAATACCTCAAGGGCGACGCATGGACGCGCAACGACAACCAGAGCTTCACGATCGACTACACGGAGAACATCGCGGCGGCCTACGCCGTCGCCTCGGCGCAGCTCGGCCGCTGGGGCCTCGTGGCTGGTCTGCGCGGCGAGTACACCCACACGACGGGAAAAAGCGTCGGACAGGATTATTTCTCGCTCTTTCCAAACGCCAACGTCTCCTTCGCCCTTTCGAAGGAGAAAGGATGGTCGCTGATCGCCCAATACGCCCGGACCATCGAACGGCCGCGCTTCTGGTGCCTCAACCCCCAGCGGATGCAGATTTCGGACTACACCTACCAGACGGGAAACCCGTCGCTCGACCCGGCGTTCAAGCAGGACGTGAACCTCACGCTGGTGGCCGCCCACAAATACACCCTCACGGCCGGCGTGCAGCTCGTCAGCGGCGAGATTCAGCAGACGATACAGGCCGACCCGGAGAATCCCGACCTGCTGCAACTGGCATGGGTCAACTACGACCGCACCAAAAACTATTACGTCTCGGTCAATCTGCCTTTCCAGCCCGCGAAATGGTGGCAACTGAACGCCAACTTCACCTACATGCGCCACGGTGAGCGCGTCGAGCAGCACGGCGCCGAAACTTTCTACAACTGGGCATTCGGCAGCATCTCGACGACCTTCACGCTGCCGGCTAAATTCTACATCGACCTCTCGTACAACTATCAGAGCCGCATCGACCTGGGCAACTGCTGGGTGCTGCCCGACCACCGGTTGCAGGCCGGCGTGAAGAAACGCTTCGGCGACCGGTTCACCGCCTCGTTCTCGGTGCAGAACCTTCTGGACCAGGGACAGGTGATCGGAGCGCACGGCGACGGATTCGTCCGCACGATGAACGCCCGGCAGACGTGGAGCAACCGCTCGTTCCGAATCGGGCTGACCTACAACTTCAAGTCGGGGAAGGCCTTCAAGCGCAAAGCCGTCGAGGCGGGGTCGGCCGACGAAAAGAGCCGGCTGTAACGGTACGAAGACAAACGCGCCGGCGTGTTTTTGCAAAATCCGTCAGCGGGTACGGCGGATGCGCGGCAGCGGCAGGCGGCGCGCCCAGCGCACGGCCCAGCGCGGCAGGCGCGGACGGGCCATCCACCGGGCCAGGTGCGTGACGGAGGTGGGGATGCGGATTGATTTGCCGGCGATGATGAGCGTCACGGCGACGAGGATCAGCAAAACGCCGGTTCCGATGCGCAGCGTGAACCGCTCGCCGAAGACCGCGACGCCGAAAAACAACGCCGTGACGGGTTCCAGCGCCCCGAGGATCGCCGTGGGCGTGGAGCCGATGCGGCGGATGGCCCCGGCCATCGCGACCAGCGAAACGATCGTCGGGAAAAGCGCCAGCGCAACGGCGTTGACCCACATCAGGGACGAAGGGACGGGTTGCAGATCGGCACAGCCCCGCAGCCGAACGACATAGACCAGCGAGCCGAAAACCAGACAGTAGAAGGTGAGTTTCTCGGTCGGAAGGTCCTTGAGCGACGAGCGGTTGACGGCGACGATCCAGACCGCATAGGAGAGCGCCGAAAGGAAGACCAGCACGACGCCCGCGAGGTTGAGCGTCGCGCCGTCGCCCCCTTTGTAGAGCAGCGAGATGCCCCCGCACGCCAGGGCGATCGAGACGACCGTGGCGGCGGTGACCCGCTCGCGGAAACCCACGGCCATGATGACCGCGACCATCACCGGATAGACGAACAGGATCGTCGAGGCGATGCCGGCGTCCATGAGGTTGTAACTCTCGAAAAGCAGCAGCGACGAGACGGAGAAGAGCACGCCCATAGCCGCAAGCGGCAGGACGTCGCGCCGCCGCAGGGCGAACGACTGCCGCCGGAACAGCATCAGCGCACCCAGCATCACCACAGCCAGCACATAGCGGTAGAACAGCACGGAATCCACTCCCAGGCCCGCGCCGTAAAGCGGCAGCGCAAAGAGCGGATTCAGTCCGTAGCTGGCCGCGGCTATGGCTCCCAGCACATAACCGCGGGAACGTTCCGAGATCATTTAGAAGGTGACCTGCGGAGCGGCCGCGGCCCCTTCGGCCGACTCGAAATAGGGCTTCTGGCCGAAGCCGAACATCCGCGCGACGAGGTTGGCCGGGAAGCGGCGCACCGAAACGTTGTACTGCTGCGCCGCGGCGTTGAAGTCCTTGCGGGCGACGGCGATGCGGTTCTCGGTCCCTTCGAGCTGGGCCTGCAATTCGAGGAAATTCTGGTTGGCCTTCAGGTCGGGATAGCTCTCCGACACGGCGATCAGGCGGCCCAGCGCGGAGCGCACCTCGGCCTGCGCCCGCTGGAACTGTGCGAGCCGCTCGGGCGTCAGGTCGTCGGCCGAAAGGTTGATCGACGTGGCCCGGGCGCGCGCCTCGGTAACCTCGTTCAAGGTCTGCGTCTCGTGGGCCGCGTAGCCCTTCACGGTGTTGACCAAATTGGGAATCAGGTCCGCACGCCGCTGGTACTGCGTCTCGACATTGGACCAGGCGCTTTTAAGCCCCTCCTCCCTGTTCACAAAACCGTTATAGGTCGCATAAAAGAAGATCGCCACCACGGCGACTACGCCGATCCAAATCCATTTTTTCATAACAGAAGCTATTTATATATATTTAAACTCATTTCGCATCAAACCGCCGCAGTCGCCGCCTCCGGCGCCGTTTACAAGCCAGGCCCCGTCCCAAACCCTTCCTTCAGGGGAAGGGCTTGTCGCGACGCAACCGAATTGCAGACGCTTTTCAGCCCAACATGCAACGCCCCGGAACTCTGCACCTTAAACTACCAGCGCGAACCGGCTCCGCCGCCGCCGAAGGAGCCTCCTCCGAAGCCGCCGCCCATGCCGCCGCCCATGCCGCGTCCGAAGCCGCCGCCGATGATCGTGCCGCCCCCGGCCCCGCTGCCGAAATTGTCGTCGCGCAGGTTGCGCGAACGCCGCTTCACGACTGCACCGCAGTTCGGGCAGACATACGTATATTCGACCAGCCGGTAGTTCCGCGTGACGCTCAACACCTGCTGCGACTGCTGTTTCAGCGTCAGCTTACGGCACTTCGGGCAACGGCGGGAGAAATAGTAGTTCGCCAGCACCATGCCCAGCGGGAAGATCACGAAGCCGAAGACGATCGTGAAGATCATCCATGCCGGAAGGTCCTCGTCGGCGTCGCCGCCCAGATCGACCTCGCCGCCTTCGAGGATCGTGGCCGCAGCCCCCACCCCGGCGACCATGCCCGCGCTGTAATCCCCCTCGCGGAAGGCCGGAAGCATGTAGTTGAGCTGAATGCGTTTGCAGAGCGCGTCGGGAAGGATGCCTTCGAGGCCGCCGCCCGTGACGAAGCGTATCTCGCGCAGGTCCTTCACCAGCAGGATGCCCAGTCCGTTATTGCTTTTGGCCGAGCCTACGCCCCAACTGCGGAACAGATCGACGGCGAACGAGAACGTATCGCCGCCCGCAATGTCGTCGACGGCGACGACGGCGACCTGCGCGAGGCCCCGCTCACGCAGCGAGGCGCAGACGGAGTCGATATGCGCCACGGCGGCAGGCGACAGGATACCGTCGGGATCGGAGACATAACGCCGCCGGTCCATACGCTGAACATTGGGAATCTCGTCCGCGCGGTAGGTTCCCGCAAGGGCGGGCAGCGCACAGGCGAGCAGCAGGCAAAGGATCGCAATGTTTCTCATGCGGCAAAGATAAAGAAAATGAAGAATTAAAAATGAAAAATGAAAAATTATAACGCAGGCTGCATCACAACGGCCCGAACAGTCGGGCTGCAAAGAGCATTACAACAGCCAATCATTCGCAAATAATAATTTTTAATTCTTAATTCTCAATTTTTAATTACACAATATCCGGTAGCTCCACGGGGCCATATCCTCCTCGACGCGGCCGCGAAGCTCGTAAGGCTCGCCCGTCATGGCGTCGGTGTACATCCCGGCGTAGATGCCCGTATAGTAATCGGCATGGATGGCGTAGGGCGAGAGGTTCATCACCGCAACGACACGGTTGTCAGCCGTCTCGCGGACCAGCGTCATCAGGCAGTCCTCGGCGTTGTTGCGGATCTCGGTCATCGCGCCGCCCCGCTCCCCCGCCGCCAGGGCCGGGTTGTCGTGGCGCAACGCCGTGAGGCGGCGGTAGAACCCGGTGAAAGCATTGGCCTCGTAACGGGGAATCGGATCGCGGTCGAAGAAGGCGAACGAATGGTCGTAGCCGATCTCCTGCCCGGTGTAGATCAGCGGCAGGCCGCGCGGCACGACGAACGTGAAGACCGCCATGATCTCGCGCGCATCGCCCAATCTGGAAAATTCAGAGCCGTTCCACGAATTCTCGTCGTGGTTCGACGTGAACGCCAGCCGCATGGCCGAGTCGGGATAGTCGTCGCGGTCGGCGTAGATGTAGTCGCGCAGAGCCGTGACGCGGGTGCGCTGCCGGGCCACGTCGTTCATCAGGTGGTGCATCCGCCAGGCGTAGCAGGCGTCGAAAGCCCCCTCCTCGAAAAGATTCCGCTCCTCGGCCTCGGCCAGCATGAACAGATCGGGCTTCACACGCCGCAGGCGCAGCGAGGTCTCGTTCCAGAACTCGATGGGAACCAGCATCGCCATGTCGCAGCGGAATCCGTCGACGTCGTGCTGCGTGAGCCAGAACTCCATGGCGTCGGCCTGCGCGCGCCACACGTCGCGGTCGGCGTAGTTGAGCTTGGCGGTGTCGGACCAGTCCCACGGCACGGCGGGACGGCCCGCGGCGTCGCGTTCGTACCACGAGGCGGGCTTTTCGGCGATCCACCGCGCGTCGCGCGCCGTGTGGTTGGCCACCCAGTCGAGCAGGACCCGCATGCCGAGGCGGTGGGCCTCGGCGACGAAGGCGTCGAAATCGGCCATCGTGCCCAGCTCGGGGTTCACGGCGCAGTAGTCGCGGATCGAATAGTAGGAGCCGAGCGAGCCTTTGCGCCCGGCCTCCCCGATCGGATAGACCGGCATGAGCCACACGGCGTCGACGCCGAGGTCTTTGAGGAAAGGCAGTTTTGAAGTTGCCGCGCGCAGCGTGCCTTCGGGCGTGAGCTGGCGCACGTTCATTTCATACAGGACAGCCTGCGGCCAAAAACAATTCATAATTCACAATTCATAATTACCTTGTCCGCGATCAGCCGGCGCACGCCGCGGATTTCAAGTTCGACGGGGGCACCTTCGTTCGCCACCTCGACCGCATTGCGGGTGATCCGGACCGTCAGGACCCGGTCCCGGAAATTGACCTTGAACGAGAGGGACTCCCACGCGGCCGGCAACTGCGGGTCGAACGACAGCACGCCGTCGCGGACGCGCATGCCCCCGAAACCCTCGACCACCGAGAGCCACGAACCCGCCATCGAAGTGACATGGCAGCCCTCGCGGACCTCGCGGTTGTAGTCGTCGAGGTCCAGGCGCGCCGTGCGCAGGTAGAGTTCGTAGGCCTTGTCCAGATCGCCGATACGCGCGGCGAGGATGGCGTGGACGCAGGGCGAGAGCGACGATTCGTGGACCGTGCGCGCCTCGTAGAAGCGGAAATTGCGGCGGACGGTGTCGAGGTCGAAATCGTCGCCGAAGAAATAAAGCCCCTGCAACACGTCGGCCTGCTTGATCAGGCACGAGCGCAGGATGCGGTCCCACGACCAGCGCTGGTTGATGGGGCGATCCGCAGGGTCAAGGTCTTTGGCCAACGTCTGCTCCTTGTCCAGATAGCCGTCCTGCTGGAGGAAGATGCCCAGTTCGCGGTCCTCGCCGAAGTACATGCCGTCGGCGATTTCGAGCCACCGCTTCGTCTCGGCCGTCTCGTCGAAACGTCGCTTCGCGCAGATGCGCGCGTAGTCCGCAGGCCGGTTTTCACGCACCCACGCCGCCGACTCGGCGGCATAGCGCATCGACCAGCAGGCGATGTAGGAGGTATACCAGTTGTTGTCGACGTTGTTCTCGTACTCGTTGGGACCCGTGACGCCCAGCATGACATATTTTTGCCGCGCCCCGGACCACGTGATGCGCTGCGCCCAAAAGCGCGCCACGGACAGCAGCACCTCCAGCCCGCAGTCGGCCAAATACGCCGTGTCGCCGGTATAGCGGATGTAGTTGAAAATCGCGTAGGCGACGGCGCCGTTGCGGTGGATCTCCTCGAAGGTGATCTCCCACTCGTTGTGGCACTCCTCGCCGTTGACGGTGACCATCGGGTAGAGCGCCGCACCGTCGCGGAAGCCCAGTTTCGCGGCGTTTTCGATGGCCTTGTCGAGCTGATTGTAGCGGTAGACGAGCAGTTCGCGGGCGACGGCCCGCCCGGCGGTGGCCAGGTAGAACGGCAGGCAGTAGGCCTCGGTGTCCCAGTAGGTCACGCCGCCGTATTTCTCGCCCGTGAAGCCCTTCGGACCGATATTCAGACGGGTGTCCACCCCGGTATAGGTTTGCAGCAACATGAAGATGCAGAAGCGGATGCCCTGCTGCGCCCGGGCGTCGCCCCCGATTTCGATGTCGCAGCCGTGCCAGCGGGCGGCCCAGGCGGCTGTCTGCTCTTCGAGCAGGGCCTCGAAGCCCGCCTCCTGTCCCGAAGCCGCCGCGGCGCGCGCCGCGGCGATAAGGTCCGCCGGAGCGTGGTTGAGCGACGAGCAGATGCCCGCATATTTATATAAGACGGCGGCGCAGCCCTTTTCACGGCTGACCGCCGCGGTGGCCCGGACCTTCTCGGGGCGGGTTTCGCAATGCCACTCGGCGCCGTCCAGCTCGACGGCCTGCGCCCAGGCCGCCTCGAAACCGCTCTTTTTGGTACGGCTCTGCGTGGCGTCGGCCTCGGTCGAGACCTCCTCCCAGAACTTTTCGTCGTAGTTGGCGTCGGCATTGCGCACGTCAGCGTCGACATGGGGCGAGAAGGTGATCCGGGCCGCCCGGTTGAGCGGCGTGACGGCGTATTTCACGACGCCCAGTTCGCGGCACGCCAGCGAGAGGAAACGAACCGTCTCGACGGCCACCTCGACGCCGTTTTTCAGCACGACCCTCATGCGGCGCGTCAGCACCGAGCGGCGCATGTCCGTCTCGCGGTAAAAGCTCTTCACCTCCGCGACGGTCGCCAGGTCGAGCGGCTCGCCGTCGACCGCGACATCGACCCCGATCCAGAACGCGGCGTTCGGGACCTTGGCGAAATACTCCGGGTAGCCGTTCTTCCACCACCCCACGCGGGTCTTGTCGGGATAATAGACCCCGCCGATATAATTGCCCTGAAGCGTCTCGCCCGAGTAACGCTCCTCGAAATTGGCCCGGCCGCCCATCACGCCGTTGCCCAGCGCGAAGAGCGACTCGGAAGAGAGCGCCCGCGAAGGGTCGAAGCGATCCTCGACGAGGCGCCAGGGATCGGTTTTTACATATCCGTCGTTCATAATCTATACTCTTTATCGCTCGTTTCACCGCCCCGGCCGCAGCCTTCCGCGGCGTTGCGCCGGGGTTGCAATCAGTCCCGGTCGATCTTCATCGCCAATTGTTCAAACGTAAACCCCGCGAAGGTTTCCAGCCGCATCGTGGCGGCCGAAAGCGACGCACCGCCCCCGACGCCCACCGAACGCATGCCCGCACGCGAAGCAGCCTCGATACCCGCGGCGGCGTCCTCGAAGACCACGCACACGGAAGGCGCGGCGTCCACGGCGGCGGCACCCTTCAGGAAAACCTCGGGATCGGGTTTGGCCCGCGAAACCTCGTTGCCGTCGACCACGGCGTCGAACAGCGGCCGAAGGCCGCACCGGTCGAGGATCGTCCCCGCGTTCTTCGACGCCGAACCGAGCACCGTCCGCACGCCGCGGCTGCGCACGTCGTGCAAAAACGCCGCCGCGCCCGGAAGCACCTCGGCGGGTGTCATTTGCGAAACGAAACGCAGGTAACGCGCATTCTTTTCGGCGGCGAGACGCTCCCTCTCGGCGGCGGAAAAACGCCCCTCAAGTCCTCCGGCGCGCAGGACGATCTCCAGCGACGCCATGCGGCTCACACCCTTGGTCGCTTCGCCCTGCACGGGCGTGAATTCAAAGCCCAGTTCACGAGCCAGCGCGGCCCACGCCAGATAGTGGTAGCGGGCCGTATCGACGACAACTCCGTCCAAATCGAATATGCAGCAGTCTATCATTTTTTGAATTTCGGATACCAAAGATACGATTTTTTTGCAAAAAAAACACGTATCCGGCAACGCATTACCTACATACTTGTAAAATATCACCTTCGAAAAGCGGCTGTTTTTCAGAATTAATTTATATCTTTGCGCACGTAATTACAATCAACGCCTTATTAAAAATGAAGCAACTCTGCCTTCTCATCGGGACAGCGGTCCTCGGCATACTGCTCGTTTCGTGCTCCGCACAGAAGCGTGTATGGTACCTGCAGGACGCCCAGCCCTTCACACCCGAACAAATCGCCGAAAACGGACAGATCCGCATCAAGCCGCTCGACCGGCTGACGATCGTCGTCAACAGCAAGGACCCCGAACTGGCAGTGCCGTTCAACTCGGCGACCTCCTACAATTCGCTCACGGGAACCAACGTCTCCAGCGCGGCAAACTCGCAGGCGCTCCAGATGCGCACCGTCGACGAGAACGGCATGCTCGAAATGCCCGTGATCGGCAAGATCGAATGCAAGGGCAAGACCCGCAGCGAACTGGCCCAGGCCATCGCCAAGAAGATCATCGACGGCGGATATATCAACGACCCCACGGTCAACGTACAGTTCGCCGACATGAAGATTTCGGTCATCGGCGAAGTGGCCCGCCCCGGATTCTACGATGTCACACGCGACAAGGTTTCGATTTTCGACGCTCTGGCGATGGCCGGCGACATGACCGTATACGGCGTGCGTTCGGAGGTGGCCGTGACGCGCGAGGTGGACGGCGTGCGCACGATCGAATACCTCGACCTCACATCGACCGACATCTTCAACTCCCCGGCTTTCTACCTCCAGCAGAACGACGTGGTATACGTGAAACCCAACAAGTACAAGGCGCAGACGGGCGAGATCAGCCAGAACCGCAATTTCTACCTTTCGCTGGTGGGAACGGCGATTTCGGTGGCGACACTCATCGTAACCCTCACCAAATAGCAAGGCTCCATGGCAGAACAACAGATCAATTCACAGATACAGACCAACAACGAAGAACTGACGAACACGATCACCCTGCACGACATCATCCGCATGGTGATCGCCAACTGGTATTGGTTCGTGCTTTCGACCGTATGCTGTCTCTGCGCGGCCTACTACTATCTGGCCAGCACCCCGAAGATTTACAGCCGCACGGCGACCATTCTGGTCAAGGACAGCCGCAAGGGCGGAGACGTGGACCTCACGGCATTCAGCGATCTGGCGGGATTCCAGAACCGCCGCAACGTCGACAACGAAGTATTCATCCTCCAGTCGCGGCGTCTGATGACCAACGTGGTCAAGCAGCTCAACCTGACGGTCAACTACTCGGTGAGCGAACGGCTCCGCCGGCGCGACCTCTACGGTCAGGCCCCGATCGACGTGAAGTTCATCAACGACAACGACAACCAGTCGCTCGCAATGGAGATCACGCCGATCGACGACGACAAAATCCGGTTGAGCGGATTCGAAGACCAGTTCGTCACCAAGCACGAGAGCCGCAGCGTCATCACGGCGGCTTACGGCGACACGATCCCGACTCCCGTGGGCCAGGTCGTGGTGCAGAAGTCGCTCTACATGGCCCCCGACTACATCGGGGTTCCGATCCGCGTGACCAAGAGTTCGCTGGGACGGACCACCAACGCCTACCGCGCAGCCGTGAAAAGCGACGTGGCCAACAAGCAGGCTTCGGTGGTGACCATCTCGATGAACAACACCGTCCCCCGGCGCGCCGAAGACGTGATCAACACGCTGATCGAGGCCTACAACGAAGACGCCATCGAGGACAAGCGCCGCGTGTCGGTCGCTACGGGTAAGTTCATCAAGGCCCGTCTGGACGTTATCGGACGCGAGCTGGGCGACGTGGACCGCAATATCGAGGACATCAAGAAGGACAACCGGATGGTGGACATCACCTCGGAGGCCGCGCGCAGCGTGTCGGAAAGTTCGCGCTACAAGACGGAAGGTCTTTCGCTCGAAAACCAGATCAACGTGGCGGAGTACATCCGCACCTACCTGAACGATCCGAAAAACGTCGGTGAACTGATTCCGGCGATGGCGGCCGCAGGAACCAACACGGCCATTGCCAAGCAAATCGAAGATTACAACTCGGCGATCCTGCGCCGCGAGAAACTGCTGGAGAACAGTTCGGAGCGCAGCCCCGTCATTCAGGACCTCGACAACCTGCTGGCCGCCGTGCGGCGTTCGATCATCTCGTCGCTCGACTCCAACATCTCGACGCTCGAAATCCAGCGCGACGCCATGCGCAAGGAGGAGACGCAGGCCAACATCCGCATCTCGACCATGCCTTCGCAGGAGAAGGTCATCCTGGGCATCACGCGCCAGCAGAAGATCAAGGAAGAACTGTTCCTCTACCTGCTGAACAAGCAGGAGGAGAACCAGCTCAACTACGCCGTGGCAGAGAGCAACTCGCGGTCGATCGACTACGCCTACGGCAGCAACGCTCCCGTATCGCCCCGACCGATGATGATTCTGGGCATCGCCCTGATCGTGGGTCTGGCCATTCCCTTCGGCCTGCTCTACCTGATCGGCATGCTCGACACGACCATCCGCGGTCGCAAGGACATCGAGGACAACGTCAACGCCCCGTTCCTGGGCGACATCCCCTACCACGAGGGCGGCGGCAAGGCCGGGATCGTGGTGCGCGAAACGGGCCGCGACGCCCTGTCGGAGGCTTTCCGCATTCTGCGCTCGAACATGACGTTTATGAGCGTCTCGGCCGGAACCGACATCCGCACCATTCTCTTCACCTCGTCGGACCCGCACGCAGGCAAGACCTTCGTGGCGACGAATCTGGCCATGACCCTCGCCATGGCCGGCAAGCGCGTGCTGCTGGTCGACCTCGACCTGCGCCGCCATGCCCTGTCGTCCCAGCTGGGCCACAGCAACAGCAAAACCGGCATCACGAGCTATCTCGCAGGAACGGTTTCCGATGTGGAGAGCATGATCCAGAACTCCGGATTCCACCAGAATCTCGACGTGATTTACGCAGGAGTGCAGCCGCCCAACCCGGCGGAGATGCTCCTTTCGGACAAACTCGACAAGCTCATCGCCGAAATGCGCGGCAGATACGATTATGTCTTCCTCGACAGTACGCCCGCCATGTCGGTGGCCGACGCAATTATCACCGACCGGCTTGCGGACCTCTGTATATACATCGTACGCGAGGGCGTGCTCGACCGGCGCCAGCTGCCCGACATCGAGCGGCTCTACCGCGAGAAGAAGCTCCACAACATGTGCATCGTTCTGAACAGCACCCGCGCCCGCCGTCACGGATATGGATACGGGTATGGCTACGGTTACGGTTATGGATACGGATATGGCTACGGAGACGATTACAAGGAAGTAAGCTACCGCAAACGCATCAAGCTCTTCTTCCGGTCGCTGGCACATAAAGTAAAACGGTAACGATGGCCATTCACGACGCAACAATAGCCATCGACTTCGACGGTACGGTCGTAACGCATGCCTACCCGGAGATCGGTGAGGATGCGGGGGCGGCGCCCGTGCTGAAAGAGCTGACGGACAACGGTTGCCGACTGATCCTCTACTCGATGCGGCACGGAAAACTGCTGGACCGCGCGGTGGAATGGTTCCGCGTCCGGGGCATTCCGCTCTACGCCGTGAACGAAAACCCGTCGCAGAAGCGCTGGACCTCGTCGCCGAAGATTCATGCAGACCTTTACATCGACGACTGCAATCTGGGATGTCCGCTGCGGTTCATCGACGGAGAGAAACATCCCGTGGCCGATTGGGCCAAGATCCGCGAGCAGCTCGTCCGGGAAGGTTTTCTGGACTGACGCGCAGAAAGTCGGGGGGGGGCTGACGAAGGCCCAAACCGGATAATAAAAAAGCGAGACTTTTCAAAGTCTCGCTTTTTTTGCAGGCAGGCGGACTGGAGCGGCCGAGCAGGCCGAGCAGGCCGAGCAGGCCGAGCAGGCGGCGGGCAGGCTGGAGCGGCGGGCAAGCTGGAGCGGCGGGCAAGCTGGAGCGGCGGGCAAGCGACGGGCAGAAGTATACAGGCGGTGGCAAAAACAGGCAGAGGTAGGCCTATAATGACAGAGATAATAGGAGCTGGCAAGTTCCGGGCATCGTGAAGAACGGGACGGATGGGTAGCACTCAAGTGCGTCCCATTCGTCCCGTTCGGGAGAATTACGGAAATGACTGCATCTGAAGCGGAACCGGTTTTTGATTATCGCGGAGCAGATTTTGCCATAACGCAGTTCGGCCCGGACGGGACATACCGAAGTATTTCCCGTTCGGGCCGGACAAGGCAGGGCGAAAGATGCCCGTGAGAATCGAAAACTACGCCCAGAGATTCCGGGGATATTTACCCTCGGCAATCATCTTCTCGATGGCGGCCATCAGCGCGGGTTTGTCCTCCTTGTAGGTGACGCCGTGCCACTGGGCGGCCGAACGCAGCACGCGGAGCGTAGCCGTGCCGTCGCCGATCAGCTTGTTAACCATCGTCGGGATGTAGAACTCCGACTTGATATTGTCCTTGTTGGCCTCGAACCAGACTTTGAAGTACTCCTTCGAGTAGGTGAAGAAGTCGGGCGTGAAGCCGAAGAGGTTCATCGAAACGGGAGTGTCCTCGGAGAGAGGCTCGTCGGCGCCGTTGTCGTGGAAGACGATCTGTCCGTCGGGCATCCGCTCGATCTGCGTCCGCTCGACCATCGACGTGAGGTCGCCTTTCGGATCGACGCCGCAGACGCCGCGCGAAACCGTACCGTTCTCCGAAAGCGTCTCGTTCAGGTCGTAAGCGACCATGCAATAGCTGTTGCGGCTCTCGCCGAGCTGCGCCAGGTAGTCCCCGATGGTCTTATAGGCCTCGGCGCCGTAGAAATCGTCGGCGTTGATCACGGCGAAGGGTTCGTGAACCGCATCGGCTGCCATCATCACGGCGTGGTTCGTACCCCACGGCTTGACACGGCCTTCGGGAACGGCAAGACCTTCGGGCAGGTAGTCGAGTTCCTGGAAAACGAAATCCACGGCGATGCGCCCGCCGAAACGGTCGGCCGAGAAGACCTCGCGGAACTCCTTCTCGAAGGAGTGGCGGATGACGAAGACGACCTTGCCGAAACCGGCGCGGATGGCGTCGTAGACCGAATAGTCGATGATGGCCTCGTTATTGGGACCGACACCGTCCATCTGTTTGAGCGACCCGTAGCGGGAGCCCATGCCCGCGGCGAGTACCAGTAATGTGGGTTTTACCATGTTATTTTATCTGTTTATGACATTGGTTCAAAACATCCACAAAGGTAAAAAATTAAGCGCGCCCCGCAAAGGATTTATGCAAATTTGCCTATCTTTGTAGGGTTAACAAAGAGAAATCGTACCCGGAGAGATGAAATTTCTGAAAACCATACGGGCATGGTGGCGCGGCCTGTTCCGCAAACGCCGGTTCAACATGCTCAACGCCACGGACAACACCGAAGAGTGGCACATGCACCTCTCGCCGGCGAGTATCCTCGCGGGACTGGTGGCGTTCATGCTGATGCTCTTCATCCTCACGCTGTCGCTGGTGGCGTACTCCCCCATCCTGGAATTCCTGCCCGGATACCGCACCGAGGCCGACCGTTCGCGCGAAAGCCTCGTGCAGAACATCATCCGGCTCGACTCGATGGAGCGCATGATGAACGACATGCTGACCTACAACGAGAACATAGCCCTGATCATGGAGGGACGCACGCCCGTGGCGCGCGTGCTCGCCTCGTCGGACTCGTCGCGCATCAGCAAGGTGCTGGTGATGCCCTCGCACGAAGACTCGCTCCTGCGGGCCCAGATGGAGGGCGACGGCGAATACGCCATCGCCGGACAGGGCGGCTCGCGGCGCAAGGTGCGCGAGGCCATCGAGCTGGCGACGCCCGTCGAGGGAATCATAACCGGAAAATTCGACATCCGGCAGGGAAATTTCGGCGTGAAGATCGCCGCGACCGCCGCCGACCGCATCACGGCCATCGACAACGGCACGGTGGTTCAGAGCCTCTGGACCCCGGAGACGGGTTACATCGTGGTCCTGCAACACGCCGGGAACCTGATCTCGGTCTACAAGAACCTCTCGCAGTCGCTCGTAACGACCGGCCAGACCATCCGTTCGGGCGAACTGATCGGCTACAACGCCGAAGTGCAGGACGGAGAGGTCCGGCTCTTCGAATTCGAACTCTGGAACAACGGCAAACCCGTGGACCCCGAGGGGTACATCGTCTTCTGACAAACGCATGAAACAAAGACTCGCAATACTGGGTTCGACCGGCTCGATCGGCGTGCAGACGCTCGACATCGCCCGCGAAAACCCCGGCCGCTTCGAGGTCCGCGTCCTCACGGCCAACCGCAACTGGGAACGACTGGCCCGACAGGCCCGGGAATTCGACGCCGACGCGGCGGTGATCGCCGACAAACAGCACTACGCGCAGCTGCGCGACGCACTCGCGGGAACCGACACCAAAGTATATGCCGGAGAGGAGGCCGTGGCGCAGGTCGCGGCCGGAGGCGGCACGGACGTGGTGGTGAACGCCCTGGTGGGCTACGCCGGACTCGCTCCCACGGTGGCGGCCATCGAGGCAGGCAAGAAGCTCGCGCTGGCCAACAAGGAGTCGCTCGTGGTGGGCGGCGCCTGCGTGATGCCGCTGGCCCGGGAGCGGAAAGCCCCGGTGATTCCGATCGACTCGGAACATTCGGCCATCTTCCAGTGTCTCGTGGGCGAGCGCGCCCCGGTCAGAAGGCTGATCGTCACGTGCAGCGGCGGCGCATTCCGCGACTTCCGGGCCGAAGAGCTGGCGAACGTCACGGTGGAGCAGGCCCTGCGCCACCCCCAGTGGGACATGGGCGCGAAGATCACGATCGACTCGTCGACGCTCGTGAACAAGGGGTTCGAGGTGATCGAGGCCCACTGGCTGTTCGGGACCCCGGCGGAACGGATTTCGGTGTTGCTCCACCCGCAGTCGATCATCCATTCGATGGTCGAATTCGAGGACGGCGCGATCAAGGCCCAGCTCGGAACGCCCGACATGCGCCTGCCGATCAGCTTCGCGCTGCTGTACCCCGACCGGGCGAACCGTCCCGGCGAGCGGTTCAACTTCCTGAACCATCCGCAGCTGACCTTCGCCGAAGTGGACCGCGCGAAATACCCGGCGCTCGACATCGCCTACGACTGTCTGCGGCGCGGCGGCACGGCGGCCTGCACGATGAACGGCGCAAACGAGGTGGCCGTGGCGGCGTTCCTCGCCCGCAAATGCGCATGGCTCGACATCGTGCGCGCCATCCGCTACGCGCTGGAGCACGCCGCATTCGTCCCCTCGCCCACCCTGGCCGATTACGCCGAGGCGAACGCCGAAGCCCGCGCGCTGGCGGCGGAGTTCCTACAATTAAAAAATTAAAAATTAAAGCTTGTGGACATTCTTGTAAAAATCATTCAGTTCTTCCTCTGTTTCACCATCCTGATAGGCATTCACGAGATGGGTCACTTCATCATGGCGCGGGTGTTCAAAATCCGCGTCGAGAAATTCTACATCTTCTTCGACCCGTGGTTCTCGCTGTTCAAATTCAAACGCGGAAACACCGAGTACGGTCTGGGATGGCTGCCGCTGGGCGGATATGTCAAGATCGCCGGCATGATCGACGAGTCGATGGACACGGAACAGATGAAACAGCCCGTCAAACAGGACGAGTTCCGCGCCAAACCCGCCTGGCAGCGTTTTCTGGTGATGATCGCCGGCGTGGTGATGAACGTCGTGCTGGCCGTGGCCATCTACATCGGCATCTGCTACACGTGGGGCGACACCTATTTCTCGAACGCCGACGCCAAGTGGGGCTACAACTTCAACGAGGCCGGGCACAAACTCGGATTCCACGACGGAGACCGGCTGGTGAGCATCGACGGCGAAGAGGCGGACGACATCAACAAGGTCGTAAACTCGCTGATCATCACCGAAAGCGACCGCAGCGTCGTGGTCGAACGCAACGGACGGCAGGTGGAACTGATCCTCCCGCTCGACGAGCTGATCTCGATGCGCCAGCAGAAGGGATACGAAAATTTCCTCCTGCCCCGCATCCCCTTTCTGATCGACAGCGTCGTAAACCCGACCGTCGCACAGTTGCGGAAGGGAGACGAGATCGTAGCCATCGACAACGTTTCGGGTCTCGACTTTGCGGGCTACGGCCAATACCTGAAGGCGCACGCCGGAGATTCGGTGCTGCTGACAGTCCTGCGGGAAGGGGACATGCTCTTTGAATTCAAAGCGCCCGTCTCGGAGAACGGCACGCTCGGAGTCATCCGCAAGGGCCTCGCGCTGCGCACGCAGAAATATACGTTCCTGGAGGCAATTCCGGCCGGTATTCAAAGGACGGGCAAGGTGATCTCCTCCTACTGGGACCAGCTGAAGATGATCGTGCAGCCCAAAACCAAGATGTACGAGGAGCTGGGCGGATTCATCTCCATCGGCAGCATCTTCCCCTCCACGTGGGACTGGCAGGACTTCTGGATGAAGACCGCCTTCCTGTCGATCATCCTCGCGGTGATGAACATTCTGCCGATCCCGGGACTCGACGGCGGGCACGCGATCTTCACTTTCTGGGAGATGATCTCGGGCCGCAAGGTGAGCGACAAGGTGCTCGAAGCGGCGCAGTATGTCGGACTGATCATCATTCTGTTCCTGCTGCTCTACGCCAACGGCAACGACATTTACCGGTTCTTTATCAAATAAATGCGGAGCCGATGACAAACCGAACTGCGGAAAAAACGGAAGCCTGCGCCGCGGCGCTGCGGAGACACCGTTTCGAGGCCGAGGTGGTGAAGGACGCCGAAGCGGCCTTCGCCCTGATGAAGGCCGTCGTGGAGGCCGAAAACCCGCAACTCGTGTCGTTCGGCGACTCCATGACGATGCGCGGAACGGGCATCGTCGAGTGGCTGCGGAGCAACGGGCGGCTGACGCTGCTCGACGGGTTCGACGCCTCGAAGCCCTACGAGGAGCGGCTGGAAATCCGCCGCCGCGCGCTGTTGTCGGACCTTTTCATCACGGGCGTGAACGCCGTGACGGAGCAGGGAACACTGCACTGGCTGGACAAGGTGGGCAACCGCATCGCACCGGTGGCATTCGGTCCCCGAAAGGTGATCATCGTGGCGGGACGCAACAAGATCGTGGCCGACCGCGACGAGGCCGAGGAGCGCATCCGCCGGATCGCCGCCCCGCAGAACGTAGCGCGACACCCCGGATTCCGCACCCCCTGCGCCAAAACGGGCGTCTGCGCGGACTGCAACTCGCAGGACCGCATCTGCAACACCCGGATGGAAATGCTGCGATGCTGGCCCGACAAACGGGTGTTGGTAATACTGATCGACGAAGATTCCGGATTATGATGAAACAACTGAAATACGGCACGGCCTGCCTGCTGTTGCTGGCGGCCGCCTGCGGAGACGATTCCGACGCATTTTACACGGCGGTTTATCCCGTCGTGCGCGTCGAGGCCGAAATCACCCTCCCGGCCCCCGAACCGGGCCCCACCGATCCCACCGACCCCACTGATCCCACCGATCCAACAGATCCCACGAACCCCACCGATCCCACGGAACCGGAGACGAAGGCAGGGGAAAACGAAACGGACCCCGTGGTCGAACGGATCAGGGAGGAGATCGAAGCGGCGGCTCCCGTGAAGGCGGGCGGAAGCTACGTGCTGGAATTCACCAAATACAACGGCGGGCGCCTCCGGATCAGACAGACGGCGGAGGCGGACCGGGTGCGGGGCGTCTTCTTCAAGGACCCGGGCGCAACCGACATCCTCGTCTACTGTCCGGAACCGGCGATGAAGTACACCTGCGTCGTCTCGGCCTACAAGGCCGAGGACGGCACGAGCAAGACCCTCCTGACGGTCGACCTGACCGAAGAGTACCAAGCTCTCTACCCCGAGGCCGGAATCACGAAGGCCGTGCGCCGGGAGTACACCTCGGCAAACGCAAAATAGGAGGACGTATGGCAAAGGTCAAAAAGGCATTTTTCTGCAAAAACTGCGGGTTCGAAGCCCCGAAATGGCTGGGACGCTGCCCCTCGTGCGGCGAATGGAACACGTTCGCCGAGGAGATCATCGCCCGCGAGAGCGGTTCGGTCCCGGCGGTCGCGGCGGGTCCCCTGCCCGCGGCGAAGCCCCAGCGCGTGAGGGACATCCGCGAAAGCGAGCACGTCCGCCTCGATCTGGGAAACGCCGAGGTAAACCGCGTGTTGGGCGGCGGGATGGTCCCGGGGTCGCTGGTCCTCGTGGGCGGCGAGCCGGGAATCGGCAAATCGACCCTCTCGCTGCAAATCGCGCTGGCGGCGAACGGACTGAAAACCCTCTACGTCTCGGGCGAGGAGTCGGCCGAGCAGATCAAGATGCGCGCCGCGCGCATCGGCATCGGCAACGACGAATGCCTGATCTATCCCGAAACGCTGCTGGAAAACATCGTGACCCAGATCGCCGAACACCGGCCCGATCTGGTCGTCATCGACTCGATACAGACGATTTACACCGACCTCCTGGACTCGTCGGCGGGAAGCGTGTCGCAGATCCGCGAATGCGCGGCGACGCTTCTGAAATACGCCAAATCGACCGGAACGTCGATCTTCATCATCGGCCACATCACCAAGGACGGCTCGATAGCCGGTCCCAAGATACTCGAACACATCGTCGACGTGGTGTTGCAGTTCGAGGGCGACAGCAACAACATCTACCGCATCCTGCGGGGTATCAAGAACCGGTTCGGAGCGACGTTCGAAATCGGGGTCTTCGAGATGCTCGACGCCGGACTGCGGGGGGTCGACAATCCGTCGGAAATCCTGCTGACGCACTATGAGGAGCCGTTGAGCGGCATCGCCGTGGGGGCGTCGGCCGACGGCGTGAGGCCCTACCTGATCGAGGTGCAGGCGCTGGTGAGCGGTGCGGCGTACGGCACGCCCCAGCGTTCGACGACCGGATACGACGCACGGCGCATGAACATGCTGCTGGCCGTGCTGGAGAAGCGCGTGGGGATGAAGATGTTCCAGAAAGACGTTTTCCTGAATTTCGCGGGCGGATTCAAGGTCGCGGACCCGGGGCTGGACCTCGCGGTCGTGGCGGCGGTGATCTCGTCCTACTACGACCGTCCCGTGGCCGAGGGGGTCTGCTGCGCCGGCGAAATAGGCCTGTCGGGCGAAGTGCGCCCCGCGCCCCGCACCGAACAGCGCATCAGCGAGGCCGCAAGGCTCGGATTCAGGCGCATCATCGTGTCGGGCTATCTGGCCAAAGGCGGCAAGCGTCCCAAAGGCATCGAGGTAGTCCCGATAAACAGCGTCGACCAGCTCCCGAAGGCGCTTTTCACAGAATAGGCCGACATCAAAAACAACAGATAAGGAAAGGAGCGGCTTCTGGCAGTCGCGGCCGGAAGATTTTCGATTCGCCTCGGGTGAATCGGCAGGCCGCAGCTCCGCCCTGCGGAGGCCTGCTCGTAACTGTCCTTCGAGCGGACCACCGCGAGCTGCCGCCTGAAAACGCGACAGAAGTTCCGGAGAGCGAATCTTCCGACCTCGCGTGGGCTTCCGGCCGGATTGCCGCCGGTATGGAATGGATTTTGCTTTTTCCCCGGTAAAAGGGAAGAAAATGCAAAAGAGAATAGTCGTACTGGGCGGCGTGGGATTCATCGGCTCCCACCTGTGCCTGCGTCTGTTGAACGACGGGCACGAAGTCTTCTGCGTGGACATACGCGACACCGCCGATTCGCCGCTGCTGCGCGACATGCCGCCGCACCCGGAATTCCGGTACGTCCGCCACAACATCGTCAACGCATTCGGCATCCGCTGCGACGAGATTTACAACCTCGCGGCGCCCTCGCGCGTGCGCTACAACAAGGCGCTGCCCGTCGAGTCGCTCAAGGTCAGCATACTGGGGTCGATAAACGCCCTCGACACGGCCCGTTCGGAGCACGCACGCATCCTCTACGCATCCACCGGAGACATCTACGGCACGGGATACCGCGACACCTCGGTCGAGGCGGCGGACGGTTGTCCGACACACCGCACCCTCGCCGAAGGCAAACGGGCCGGGGAGGCCCTGCACCGCGCCTACCAGTATGAATTCGGGGTCGACGCACGCATCGCGCGCATCTTCAACACCTACGGCAGCGGCGCCGACCTGATGGACCAGCGCGTGGTGATGAAGATGATCGTGGCGGCATTGCAGAACCGCGACATTCCGATCAACGGCAGCGGCGAGCAGCTGCGGACCTTCTGCTGGGTGGAAGACGTGGTCGACGGACTGGTGCGGCTGATGGAGGCCCCGCCGGCCGAGACGACGCGCACGGCCAATTTCGGCAGCAGTCACGAGGTGACGATCCGCTCGCTGGCCGAGAAGATCATCGCCCTGACGGGCAGCAGCTCGCACATCGTCCACGCCGAAGCGCGTATCGACGACATACGCCGCCGCACGCCCGACATCTCGGCGACACGGCGCGAACTGGCCTGGGCGCCCCGCACGCCGCTCGTCGAAGGCCTGCGGCGCACGATCAGCTACGTCGAAAAGGAACTTGCGGAGAAGAACTATGCGGGAATATCGTGGGTGGAAATAAACTGATCGGAAGATATGACCATGACGGACTTTGACAAGATCATTTGGCGGGACGCGCTGACGTTCGTAGACTTCTTCGCCACCTGGTGCGGGCCGTGCCGGATGATGATGCCGGCCATCGACAAGTTTCGGGAGCGGATGAACGGCCGCGTCGACGTCTACAAAGCGGACATCGACGACCCCTCGATGCGTGAAATCATACGGCGCTACAACATCATGTCGGTCCCGACGCTGATGTTTTTCTGCCGCGGAGAGGTATTGTGGCGCGAGAGCGGCCGCGTGGGGTACGAACACCTGATCAACGTGCTGAACGAACTCGAAAAGCGCGAACAGGTGATGCAGCCCTAAACCTCCAGTCGCCAGGCCAGCTCCTCGTGGACGCAGTCTTCGGCAGGGAGCTGACCCAGAGAGCCGGCCGCGCGGAGAACCGCCTGCCGGTTCTCTTCGTTTCGCGTCCCGAGGGCCGTGAACAGCGCCACGGCGCCATGAGCCAGCAGGTGCGCTTCCGGGATGCTGGCCGCAGCGGCCCCGTGCACGACGGCCGCAGCCGGAACGGCCCACGCCGGAGAAGGATGCGGAACGCGGGCCGCGGCCATCAGGGCCGCATACTGCCGCAGCCACCCGGCATCGGGCGCAATCCACGCCGCGAACAGTTCGGGGAACGCCCCGATGCGGCTCAACAGCGCGAAGGCGGCCTCCGCGGCGATTTCGGAATTGAGAAGCCCGTCGCCCCAGAAGGCGAACTCCCCGGGCGTAAGGCGCGCCGGATCGGCGATGTGCAGCGCGGCAAGGCGCAGGCAGCGGACATCCTGCTGCCAGAGATATTTGGCGAAATCGTGATCGACGGCCTCAGCCCGCGCCAGCGTGCGGAGCGTCGGCAGGCTCACGCCGTAGTTCAGGCCGCAGGGTGCGCCGTAGAAGCGCATCGAATCGGCAACGGCGCCGTTGCGCTCGCGGCGGAATGCCCCGAGCAGCGCCGCCATGCGGGAGGTGAAATCCATCGGAAGGTTATTTGCGGCGCGGCAGGGCGACGTTGATCGTACGGCCGAATTCGAAAACAGGAAGCACGGCGCGGGCATACTCGCGGCCTCCCGAGACGACGATGCAGGTCGAGGGATCGGCCACGCGGCACGCCACGACCTGCGTCTCCTTCGGACCGGCCTCGAGGTCACTCTTCGCAGCGCCCGAAGGTTCGATCTGCAACAGCACGATGTCGCCCGAAAGGTCCGTGTCGGGAAGCAGTCCGGCCGCCGGGCTGAAGCGGCAGACGATATACTGTTTCTTGTCGGCCTGCGGGCAGACCACGTAGCGGCGGGTCTCGGTCGAGACGATCCGCTTGCCGAGGAACAGCTCCAGATAGCTCTGCTCCAGACGGTCGATCTCCTCCAGCGCGGCCTTCAGGCCCTCGCCGAAGACGTTCTCGCCCGCTTCGCCCGTGACCAGCTCGATGCGGTGGCGGCGCAGCGAGAAGATTTGCGCGGCGGCGGTGCGCGCGGCGTCCTCCAGCGCGGGCGTCGTCATGTCGGTCTTGTCCGGCTGCAAGCGCGCGAACTTGTTTTCGGAGGCGGTGTGCGACAGCACGCGGGTCGAGGCCGGAGCCGGAGCCGCGGCATTGAGGTAGGTGTCGCCGTCGAGCAGGGCGATCTGCGCCCCGGTGACGCTCCACACGGTCTTGTCGGTGAGCGGAGCGCGCACCCCGAGGTATTTCTGCGCATAACGCGCATAGGGTCCGCTCAAGGTGACGTCGTGTTCGACGGTGACGTCGACGGCGAGGATCGTGCGCGGCTGGGCGACGGTAAGGCCGCCGGCGGTTTCGTTCGCGCCCTGAAGGGAGATGTATGGGTTCTGGGCCGAGACGCCGCCCGAAAGCAGCAGGGCAAATGCCAAAAGTCTGAATTTCATGGTCCGAAAATTTTATTGCGGTTTCACAAATGTAGCTTATTTTCGCGTGCCGTCAAAATTTCAGGTAAAAATCACGGGTCAGGGCGCGGTATTCGGGCGTGTAGCATTCGTGCTCTCCCGTGCCGACGACCAGTTCCGAGACCTCGGGCACGGCGGCGGAACAATCGGCAGAACAATCGGCGGAACAATCGGCGGGGCAGTCGGCGGAACAATCGGCGGGAGGGGCGGCGGGGCGGTCGGCGCGGACGAACTCCATCAGCGCCCGTTTGGCCGGGCGGCGGGGCGTGGTGCGCACGTCGGTGCGGCGCACGAGGGCCAGTCGTCCGGCACAGACCGCGAGGAAACGCTCCGCTTCGGCCGTGGGAAGGATGACGGCAAACCGGCCTCCGGGAGCCAGCAGGCGGAGGACGGCGTCGCGCAGGTCGCCGAACGGCAGGTGCACGGCATGGCGGGCCGCGGTGCGTCCCCCGTCGGGGCAGGTGAGCGAGTCGACGAAAAACGGCGGGTTGGAGACGATCAGATCGAACGGCTCCGGGGTCTCGAACTCCTGCACGGGGCATTGAGCGAACGCCACCCTGCCGCTCCAGGGCGAAGCGGCGGCGTTCTCGCGGGCCTGCCCGACATCGTCGATGTCGACGCCCGTGACATGCGCCTCCGGGGCGCGCTGGGCCAGCATCAGGGCGATCAGCCCCGTGCCCGTGCCGATGTCGAGCATCCGCCGGTCCTGCGGCCGAACCGCGGCCCATGCACCCAGCAGAACGCCGTCGGTCCCGACCTTCATCGGGCAGCGGTCCTGACGGACCGTGAATTGTTTAAACCGAAACCCGCTTAAGAAGCGGGATTTATGAGTATTATTCATTGTTCATTCAAATAGCCGTCCATGCCTGCGCCGAACAGCGAAAAATCGTACCGCGCGGGGTCCTCCGCATCGAATGCGCGCAGGGCGTCCGTCAGCTCCTCGACGGCCCGCCAGTCGTTCTGGCGGCGGCCAAGCAGTCCCAGCGCACGCGCCGTCTCGCCGACATGGACGTCCAGCGGCAGGTAGAGGGCCGACATCGGGATACGCCGCCACAGACCGAAATCGACACCCCGGTCGTCGCGGCGCACCATCCACCGCAGATACATGCACAGCCGCTTGCAGGCCGCGCCGCGCTCGACGGACGAAACATGCTTCTCGCAGCGCGGAGCGTGCTCCCCGGCGAAAAACTCGCGCCGGAAGTCGGCCAGCACGGCGGGCATGCTCTGCGCGGCCTCATAGCGCGTCTCGAAGAAATTCCCGATGCCGCCGTGACGCTCCTCCATACGCCGCAGGGCCAGCACGAAATCGCGCAGGTCCCCGCCGTTGAACGTGCGGTGGACGTAGGACGAAAGCAGCGCCAGTTCGCGCTGCGAGGCGTTGCGCACGAAATCCGCCGGAGCGTCGTCCATGAAGTGCATCATGCGGTGGCCGCTGCGGACAATGGCCTTACGGTTGCCCCAGGCGATGGTCGCGGAGAAAAATCCCGCGATCTCGCGGTCGGCGCGGTCCGTATAGCGGTGCGGTACCGAAATCGGATCGTCGGCGATGAAGTCGGGGCTGTTGTATTTGTCGTGGAGCGCGTCGAGCAGCTCCTTCAGATCGGTGTTCGTCATGGCGTGCGGAGCATTCGGAGCAAGACATCGGTTTGCGGGATGCCGTAACCCAGTTCGCAGCCGGGAGCTGCGGCCCGCGTGCCGGAAGCGTGCAGCAGTCCGATGAGTTCGCCGCGTTCCATAGGACGGTATTCGAGCAGGCAGGCGCAAAGCCCCGCGATAACCGGCGTCGAAAACGAAGTTCCCGACGGCGAGGCTCCGGCGACGAAATCGGGCTTCACATAGCCGGCATCTTCGCGTCCGACACCACTGGAGCGGGAGCGGGAAACACCGTCGGAATCGCACGAACCGACCGTGATGACCTGCCGGACATCGGCCGGAAAGGAGACATTGCGCCACGCCTTGTCGCCCTCGTTGCCGGCGCTCTGCACGAAAACGAGTCCGGGGCGCGCCGTGAGCAGGCTGTCGAGGTAGCGCGAGAGCGTCGAGGTGCAGCCGTCGAGCATCGCGGGCGTATAGCCGCTGAAATCGTCGAACGTCGTATAGCCCAACGACGAGGAGATCACGTCGACGTCATGCGCCAGGAGCCACTCGATGCCGCGGATCAGCTGCCGCTCCTCGGCGCGAGGCTCCACTTCGGCGCGGTCGGTTTTCGCAAGATAATACTCCGCGCCCCATGCCAGCCCGCGGATCGTATCGCCCGAACGGCCTCCGAGGTTGGTGCAGACCCTCGTGCCGTGGTCTGTGGCGTCGTCGAAGAATGCCGTCTCGTCGCCGCCCGTGAAATCGCGCCAGGCGGCGACGTGCAGCCCCCGCGTCCAGCGGTCGGTGCGGAAGCCCCCGAAACCCGCGTCCAGCACCCCGATGCGGACGCCCCGTCCGGAGAGGTTCAGCGAATCGAACGCCCGGGACATCGTCTGCCCCACGGCGCGCGAATAGGTCCGGGAGTAGTCCGAGGTCCACGCCCCGCGCACCTCGCGCACGAGGTCCCACGCACCGTAGGCGGCAAGAGCCGGAAGAAGCAGCCAAAGCAGTTTTTTCATGTTACCGGACCGTTTCGCAGCCGAGGATCAGACCGTCGGACATGGTGATCTTCCGGTCGGCCATTGCGGCGAGGTTTTCGTCGTGGGTGACGATCACGACGGTCTGGCCGAGCCGTTCGCGCAGGTCGAAGAACAGGCGATGGATCTCGTCGCGGTTGTGCGAGTCGAGGTTGCCCGAGGGTTCGTCGGCCAGCAACACGGCGGGCGAATTGACCAGCGCACGGGCGATGGCCACGCGCTGCTGCTCGCCGCCCGAAAGCTGTCCGGGCTTGTGGTCGCGCCGCGCCGCGAGGCCCATCATGTCGAGCAGTTCGGCGGCACGGCGTTCGACATCGACGCGCGGACGCCGGCCGATCAGCCCCGGAATGCAGACGTTCTCGAAAGCCGTGAACTCCGCAAGCAGGTGGTGGAACTGGAACACGAAGCCGATGCGCTCGTTGCGGAACTGCGACAAGGCCCGATCGCCCAAGGCCGAGACATCGCGGCCGTCGATCTCCACGCGCCCGCCGTCGGGACGCGACAGCGTGCCGATGATCTGCAAAAGCGTGGTCTTGCCAGCGCCGCTGGCCCCCACGATGGAGACCACCTCGCCCTGCGCCACGTCGAGCGAAACGCCTTTCAGCACCTCCAGCGTGCCGAAACTCTTGTGTATGTCGGTAACCCGTATCATTGGCGGAACATATTGAACAGTTTGACCGTGTCCACAGCTTCCCGCACGTCGTGGACGCGGAGTATCGCCGCACCCTGGCGCAGGCACTCCCAGCCCAGGGCAACGGTTCCGGCGAGCGATTCGGCGGGAGTGGCGTCGAGGACCTTATAGATCATCGACTTGCGCGAAAGCCCCGCCAGCACCGGGTAACCCAGCGCGCAGAGGCGGTGCAGACCCGCGAGCAATTCGTAGTTCTGCTCCGTGGTCTTGGCGAAGCCGAAGCCGGGGTCGAGGATGATGTTTTCACGCCGGATGCCCGCGGCGAGCATCTCGTCGGTGCGGCGGCGGAAATAGCCGACGACCTCGGTGACGATGTCGCGCCGGTAGTCGGTCTGCGACTGCATGGTTTTCGGATCGCCCTTCATGTGCATGGCGATGTAGGGTACGCCGCAGTCCGCAACGACGGAGAGCATCGCAGGGTCGAGTTCCCCGGCCGAAATGTCGTTGACGACGAGCGGCCCGAACGTTTCGACAGCCTTCGCCGCGACTTCGCTGCGGAACGTGTCGACCGAGACGGTCATGCCGGGCGCCAGCCGACGCACGGTCCCGACGCCCAGCCGGACGCGACGCCACTCCTCGTCGGCGGGGACTTCGTCGGCCCCGGGACGCGAGGAGTAGCCCCCGACGTCGATCAGCTGCGCCCCTTCGGACACGGCTTCGCGGACGCGGCGCTCGACGGATTCGGCCTCCGGAGTGCGGCTGCCGGCATAGAAAGAATCGGGGGTGACGTTAAGAATCGCCATCACCTGCGGCGAGGAAAAATCAATGTTCATGGGCTTCATGGCTGAAAATTCGGTGCAATTCCGCGACAGCGGGTTCAAGGTCGGATTCGAGGATGTTGACAAGGGTGTAGTCGGCCTTCGCGCTCAACGTATCGTCGTCCGTCTGGGCGGCGATACGGAGGCGGACCTCCCCGGGTGTGCGCCCGTCGCGGCGGCAGGTGCGTTCGATGCGCAGCGCCTCGGGGGCGAGGACGGCAACCGTGCGGTCGACGCAGGCATCGAACCCCGCATCGAAAAGAAGGGCGCTTTCGAGGATCACGTAGTCGCCCTCCTGCCGTTCGGCCCACGCCGCGAAATCGGCCCGGACGGCCGGGTGGACGATGGCGTTCAGATCGGCGAGGGCCTGCGCCTCGGAGAAGACCCGTCCGGCAAGGTAGGTCCGGTTCAAGGTCCCGTCCGCATAGGCTTCGGCCCCGAAACGGTCCGTGATGCGCCTGCGCAGCTCCGCATCCTCCGTCATCAGCCGTTTGGCCCCGGCGTCGGAGTCATAGACCGCGACGCCCAAACGCGCGAAAAGACGGCAAACGGTGCTTTTGCCGCTGCCGATGCCGCCTGTGATTCCGACCTTCATCATGGGTTACGGGGAACGTCGATTTCGGGAATGTCCCCGATGGAAATGATCTTGATGTCGCTGAACCGCGGCGCAAGGGCGTTTTGCAGCGACTGGGGGTCGATGATGAGTTTACCCTCGTGCCCCTCCTCATACGAACGCTTCGTCTTGAGTTCCGCAAGCGGAATGCGCAGCGTCTTGTTCATGTAGACCCGGTAGCCGAAAAGGTTCGTACCGACGCCCTCGACCACGCAGGTAACCTCGAAAGGCTGTCCGTCGACACTCACCCTCACGGTCTGCTCGGTGGTGTACGTATAGCTCAATTTCGCGATATACCAAAGGATGAACGACGCGACGAGCAGCGCCAGAAAAACCGGCGACACGTAGCGGTGCATCCATTTCAACCAATTTTCCATCATGGGAACCTATAATATCCGTATGACAAAGATAGTGCAAGGCGGGGCAATATCAAATTTATTTTGCACATTGCCGAGCCGCAGCCTGCCCAAGCGGGCGTCTGCTTGCCCGCAAAGATAGTGCAAGCCGGCCGCAATGCCAAATTTATTTGAAAAAACGGACCGCACCTTCGGGTGCGGTCCGTTTTTGTCGGATCGGGAGTCTATCCATTACTTCTCCACGTCGGTCTTGGCGCGCTTCGTCATCAGATCGTAAGCGATCGGCGTCGCGAGGAAGATCGTGGCGGCCGTACCTACGACCACGCCGATGATCAGCGCGAAGATGAAGCCGCGGATCGTCTCGCCGCCGAAGAAGAAGATGGCCAGCAGCGTCACGAGCGTCGTGCCCGAGGTGTTGATCGTACGCGACAGCGTCGAGTTGATGGCGTTGTTCACGTTATCCTTGAGGTTGCGCTTGGGATAGAGGCCCAGGTACTCGCGGATACGATCGAAGACGACCACCGTATCGTTGATGGCATAGCCGATGATCGTAAGGATCGCGGCGATGAACGCCTGGTTCACCTCCAGGTTGAAGGGCACGAAACCGTAGAGCATCGAGAAGAGGCCGATGATGAACAGCGCGTTGACGGCCAGTGCGAGCGTGGCGCCCGATGCCCACTGCCAGCGCTTGAAGCGGAACGTGATGTAGAGGCCGATGGCGATGAGCGAGAACAACACCGAGTAGATGGCGTTCCAGGTCATGTCCTTGGCGATCGAAGGGCCGATCTTGTCGGCAGTGAGGATACCGTTGACGTCGGTCTGGGTATTACGGAACTGCTCGAAGGAGATGTCGTACGAATAGAGCGGCTTCAGGGCGTCGAAGATGATCTGCTCCACTTCGGCGGTAGCCTCGTCCGACGTGTCGTCGTAGCGGTACTGCGTCACGATGCGCATCTGGTTCTCGTTGCCGTACTGCTTCACCTCGAAGCTGATCGCCGAAGCGTCGGCACCGGCGTGCTGCGAGAACGCCTCGCCCAGGTTCTGGCGCACCTCCTCGGCCGAAACGGCCTTGTCGAAGCGGATCACATAGGCACGGCCGCCGGTGAACTCGGCACCGAGGTTCAGGCCGCGGGCCACGAACGAGATGCACGAAAGGGCGATCAGCACCACGGCGATCGTATAACCCACCTTGCGCACGCGGATGAAATCGAAATGCGTGTTGTTCAGGAAGTTCTCCGACCACTTGCGCGAGAAGGAGATATGTCCCCACCTGGCGACGATCCACTCGATCAGCAGGCGCGTAATGAACACGGCGCTGAAGAACGAAGTGATGATACCGATGATAAGGGTCGTGGCGAAGCCCTGTACGGGGCCGTTACCGAAGATGAAGAGCACGATACCGGTGATGATGGTCGTCAGGTTACCGTCGATGATGGCCGAGTAGGCTTTCGAGAAACCGTCTTTGATGGCCAGCGAGAGCCCCTTGCCGCCGCGCAGCTCCTCCTTGATACGTTCGTAGATGATGACGTTGGCATCGACGGCCATACCCATCGTCAGGACGATACCCGCGATACCCGGCAGCGTCAGCACGGCGCCGAACGACACCAAGACGCCCATCAGCAGGAAGACGTTGGTCAGCAGGGCGACGTCGGACATCCAGCCTGCGGTCTTGTAGAACAGGCCCATGTAGAGCAGCACGAGGATGAAGGCGATCACGAACGAAAGCATACCCGCGTTGATCGACTCCTGACCCAGCGAGGGGCCCACGACGGTATCTTGGATGATCTTGGCCGGAGCGGGAACCTTACCCGAGTTGAGTACGTTGGCAAGGTCTTTCGCCTCCTGAATCGTGAAGTCGCCCGTGATCTGCGAGGAACCCTTGTCGATCTTGGTGTTCACGCGGGGTGCGGAATATACGTACCCGTCGAGGACGATGGCGATGCATTTGCCGATGTTCTCGCCCGTCAGACGCGCCCACTCCTGCGTACCCTCGCCGTTCATGGTCATCGACACCTCGGCCGTAGCGCCGCGCTGGGCGTACTGCTCCGTGGCGCTCGTCACGACCGACCCGTCCAGCGGAGCCTTGCCGTCGGGCGTGGAAACCTTGATGGCATAAAGGTAGTAGCGGCCGTCGATCTTATCGTCGCCCTTGACACCCCACTTGAAGTCGATGTCGGCCGGGAAGAGCTCGCGCACCGCAGGGTTCGCCAGGTATTCGTTGACGGCAGCCATGTCGGCCTTATAGGCGGCACCGATGGCGGCCCCACCCGCATAACTAGGGTCGAGCACGGCCAGCAGCGGGTTCTGCGTACGGTCGTAGCGGCCTGCGTCCACCTGCCCGGCAGCGGCAACGGAATCGGCGCCGATCTCGGCGATCAGGCCTGCGGCGTCGCCGGAAGCGGTCTGCTCACCGACGGCCTCGGCTTCGGCCGAAGCGGTCTCGGGCTGCGTGGCGGCGGGGAGCTCGGCCAGCTCGGCCTTGACGAGCTTATCGGCGGCTGCCAGTGCGGGAAGCACCTCGCGGGCATCGTAGGTCAGCCAGAATTCGAGCGACGCGGTACCCTGCAACAGGTCGCGCACACGCTGCGGCTCCTTCACGCCCGGCAGCTCGACCAGGATGCGGTGCGAGTTGGGCAGACGCATGATGTTGGGCTGCGTAACGCCGAAATGGTCGATACGGCTGCGCAGGACGTTGAACGAAGCGGCGATGGCGGCATCGGTTTCCTTCTTGAGGATTTTCTCGACGTCGGCATCGGAGCTTTCGAGCGTGATGTCCTTGCGGTCGGGGCTGACGAAGATCGCAGCCAGCGAACCGCCGTTCGAAAGGCGCTGGTAGGCCTTCACGAAGTCGGAAATATAGTCTTTCGAGGTGCCGTCCTTCAGGGCCGCGTTGGCCTCGGCGATGGCGCCGACGAAGGCGGGATCGTGCTGGCTGTCGCCGGCGAGCGCCTTGACGACATCCTCGACCTGCACCTCCAGCATGACGTTCATACCGCCCTTGAGGTCGAGACCCAGGTTCAGTTCCTTCTCCTTGCACTCCTTGTAGGTGAACTTCTTGAACCCGAGGTTATAAACACCCAGATTCTGAACCGAATCGAGGTAATGCTGTTCGGCCTCGCCCTGCTGGTCGAGGGGGAACTGCGCGGCATAAGCGGCCGCCTGCTTCTCTACGCCACGCGTCTTGAACGTAAACGAGAGCTGATAAACACACGCGAGAGCCAGCAGGACCGCAATGAGTTTAATAAAACCTTTACTTTGCATTTGAGTGAAAAATAGTTATTGTTATTTGTTGTAATTATTGTCATTACGCACAATAGCACGCAAAGATAGAAAAATAAAGTGAAAAGTGAAAGGTGAAAGGTGAAAAGTGGTGCGCCGGCGCAAAAAAATCCGTATTTTTGGAGCCGTATGATAAAATACACGGAATACAAATACCACCTCGCGGCGTTGTTCACGGTGACCGTATGGGGCGCGACGTTCGTTTCGACGAAGGTCCTAATCGCCAACTCGCTGACTCCGGCGGAAATTTTCCTGCTCCGGTTCGCTATGGCATACGTCTGCATCCTGCCCTTCGCCCGCGGACGCATGTGGGCCGCGAACCTGCGCGACGAACTGCTGCTGGCGGCCGCGGGGCTGAGCGGAGGGTCGCTCTATTTCCTTACCGAAAACATGGCTCTGGAGTACGCCCCGGCCTCGAACGTTTCGCTGATCGTCTGCACGGCGCCCGTGTGGACCGCCGTGGTGATGAGCCTCTTCTATCGCGGCGAGCGGATGTCGCGGCGGCAGATCGCAGGCTCGGCGCTGGCATTCGCGGGGATGGTGCTCGTGGTACTCAACGGGCATTTCGTGCTCCGCCTCTCGCCGCGGGGCGACATGCTGGCGCTCTCGGCGGCGATGCTATGGATGGTTTATTCGCTGGTGATCAAACGCCTCGGAGGCCGCTACCCCGCTATCTTCATCACCCGGAAAGTCTTTTTCTACGGACTCGTGACGATCCTCCCGGTCTTTGCGTTCCGGCCTTTCGGCGCGGACTGGGAGGTGCTGTCGCGGCCCGTCGTGTGGGGCAACCTGCTCTTTCTGGGCGTCGTGGCCTCGATGCTCTGCTACGTGCTCTGGAACGCCGCGATGCATCGTCTGGGAGCCGTCAGGACAACCAACTACATCTATTTCAACCCGCTGGTGACGATCGTCGCGGCGGCACTCTGCATCGGCGAGCGGATCACCCTCGCCGCTTTGGCCGGAGCGGCGCTGATCCTCTACGGAATGTGGCGGGCGGAGCGGGCCTAATGCACCATCTTCAGGCCGACGATGCCGACGAAGACCAGCGACAGGAAGAACATCCGCCAGAAGGTCACGGCGTCGTGGAAGAAAACGATGCCGAGGACCACGGTTCCCACGCCCCCGATACCGGTCCAGATCATGTAGGCCGTACCCATCGGGATCGTCCTCTGGGCCACGTAGAGCAGCCAGCCGCTCACGCCCATAGACACGACCGAAAGGGCCAGAAAAAGAAAATGGTAACGCGGGCAGAGGTTCGCAAGTTTGAACCCCAGCGGCCACCCCATCTCGAAAAGTCCTGCCAGAATCAGATACAGCCAAGCCATCGGAAACGATTTTTACGGACGAAGATAGCAAATTTTACATCCCGGGCAAAATAAAGAGCGCGACTCCCGCAGGAATCGCGCCCTTTCGCGTCGAATTAATTCTTAATTTTTAATTGGCGAAGCCCTACTTCACCTCTTCGAACTCCACATCCTCGGGCTGCCCGTCGCCGCCGCCCTGCTGGCCGCCGGCGTTCGACTGCGACTGCTGACCGGCATCGGCTCCGGGCTGTGCGCCCTGCTGTGCCTGCTGCTGCGCGTAGATGTCCTGCGAAGCGGCCTGCCATGCGGCGTTAAGCTCGGCCATCGCCGTGTCGATGGCGGCCACGTCGGCGTTCTTGTGCGCCTCCTTCAGCTTGCCGAGCGCCGTCTCGATGGCGGCCTTCTTGTCGGCGGGAAGTTTCTCGCCGTACTCCTTGAGCTGCTTCTCGGTGGTGAAGATGTTCGAGTCGGCGGCGTTGATCTTGTCGATGCGCTCCTTCTCGGCCTTGTCCTTCTCCTCGTTGGCCTTGGCCTCGTCGCGCATGCGCTGGATCTCCTGCTCGGTAAGGCCCGAGGAGGCCTCGATGCGGATCTTCTGCTCCTTGCCCGTGCCCTTGTCCTTGGCCGAAACGTTCAGGATGCCGTTGGCGTCGATGTCGAACGTAACCTCGATCTGCGGAACGCCGCGCGGTGCGGCGGGAATGCCGTCGAGGTGGAAGCGGCCGATCGACTTGTTGTCGCGGGCCAGCGGACGCTCGCCCTGGCAGACGTTGATCTCCACCGAAGGCTGGTTGTCGGCAGCCGTCGAGAAGGTCTCCGACTTGCGCGTCGGGATCGTCGTGTTGGCGTCGATGAGTTTGGTCATCACACCGCCCAGGGTCTCGATACCCAGCGACAGCGGCGTAACGTCGAGCAGCAGCACGTCCTTCACCTCGCCCGTGAGCACACCGCCCTGAATGGCGGCGCCGATGGCCACGACCTCGTCGGGGTTGACCGAACGGTTCGGGGTCTTGCCGAAGAACTCCTCGACGATCTTCTGGATCGCGGGAATACGCGTCGAACCGCCCACGAGGATCACCTCGCTGATCTGCGAGGCGTCCAGACCCGCGTCACGAAGCGCCAGCTTGCAAGGCTCGATGGTCTTGCGGATCAGGTGGTCGCACAGCTGCTCGAACTTGGCGCGCGTGAGCGTCATCACCAGGTGCTGCGGAATGCCGTTGACAGGCATGATATACGGCAGGTTGATCTCCGTGGTGGTCGAGGACGACAGTTCGATCTTCGCCTTCTCGGCGGCCTCCTTCAGACGCTGCAAGGCCATCGGGTCCTGACGCAGGTCGATCTGGTGCTCGGCCTTGAACGACTCGGCCATGTAGTCGATCAGCACGTGGTCGAAGTCATCGCCTCCGAGGTGCGTATCGCCGTTGGTGGACTTCACCTCGAAAACGCCGTCGCCCAGTTCGAGGATCGAAATATCGAACGTTCCGCCGCCCAGGTCGTACACGGCGATCTTCTGGTCGCTGGACTTCTTGTCGAGGCCGTAGGCCAATGCGGCGGCCGTCGGCTCGTTGATGATGCGGCGGACCTTCAGACCGGCGATCTCGCCCGCCTCCTTCGTAGCCTGACGCTGCGAGTCGGAGAAGTAGGCCGGAACCGTGATCACGGCCTCCGAAACCTCCTGGCCCAGGTAATCCTCGGCCGTCTTCTTCATCTTCTGGAGGATGATGGCCGAAATCTCCTGCGGGGTGTACTGACGTCCGTCGATGTCCACGCGCGGGGTGTTGTTGTCGCCCTTGACGATGGCATAGGGAGCGCGCGCGATGTCGGCCGAAACCTTGTCGTAGGTCTCACCCATGAAACGCTTGATCGAGAAGACCGTGCGCTTGGGGTTGGTGATCGCCTGACGCTTCGCGGGGTCGCCGACCTTACGCTCGCCGTCGGCCGTGAAAGCCACGACCGAAGGGGTCGTGCGGTGTCCCTCGGAGTTGGGGATTACAACAGGCTCGTTGCCCTCCATCACTGCCACGCAGGAGTTCGTGGTTCCTAAATCAATACCGATAATCTTTGCCATAATAGTAATATGTTTTAATTGTTTATTTTTCGGTTTCGTATCCGCCGGTCCGGGCTTTTTCCGACTCCGGCCGCCGGTTACGCCCTCGAACCGAACAAAGGTCGTGCCGATCGGCAATCCCTGCCAAATTGTCAGCCCGATGGCAGAAAAATGCCGTGCAACGTCATGGCGCACGGCATTTTGTCACCCGCCTGAAAAGCGGTTTTTGAGGGGCGCGGCGCACTCGGGGGTGTTCGCAGTCCGGCGACTTGCGTTTTTTGCCGCTTTTTGGTCAGCGGTTAACCGCGGTCTCGGCCCGCAGAGTTTTTTGTCCTTTTGGGCCGCAAAAAACTGCTAACCGCGGTCTCCGCCCGCGGAAGCTTATGTACTTTTTGACCGCAAAAAGTACCAAAAACTCCCCGGCAGATGCCTTCGCCTA
>ERZ857785.511-NODE-511-length-51371-cov-5.595857_pt1 | contig 51371 bp, 44 predicted proteins | sample MGYA00519763_ERZ857785 | MGnify/ENA primary metagenome ERZ857785 (study PRJEB31778, sample SAMEA3449365) | human gut metagenome | biome: human gut; feature: human-associated habitat; material: faeces | place: United Kingdom | collected 2010/2012 ...
CATCATTATACGGGACCAATCATATCGAACGACATAATTTAACGATCCGGACTCATCTGAAACGTTTAGCACGAAAAACCATTTGCTTCAGTAAGAGTGCAGTCATTCTGTCAGCAATCTTGAAGATTTATTTCTGGGGATAAGGCAATATAGAGTAACACTGCATTATAAAGAGCAAGTATAAAGCTCAAATTATAAATAAATTCAATACTTCACGTGGTTAAAATTCATATTATCTAATCCTTTTGTAGCATCATATATATGAGCTGTACAGAATCTGCATACCCATTCTAATAAAATTGATTTCTAATTTTTTAGCATAATTTTATTAGATTTGTTGATGAAAGAATTAATTATTAATTTTCGAAAGAAATAATATTGCTCACTGATATCTTGGTGGGCTGTTACTAGTATAAACTATGAGCCTAGAACAAGGAATTACACACAGAAGAACCGAGGATAAAAAAAGTGAAACTTCACAGTGGTTCGCAACATTAATCCAACCACATGAATATGTGGGGGAACTTTTTTCAATTAATTATGAAACTGCACGGGTAATTATCCATGATAGTGAACGCAAAAAGGTTGGAGGAATTCCAAGCCTGAGTTTCCTGATAGCTACTCGTATTGATCCTAATAAAACAGAAAATATTGATTTCAAAACGGAGGATGCCTCGTTTATTTTATTACGAGTTATGGATAGTGCTCCTTTGCCGTTAGATAAGGAAGCCGAAAGAATAAGGGTTGAAACAGCACAACGAGTAAGTGGGGAAACTGAAATTCATTGGGATAGTGAGAATGCGATGGATGCCAAGACCCGGGTGTTGCTGGGGTATGCAGGTGTCCAATGTAGAATCATAGGGACTTTCTTTCTGGAAGACGATTCTCAGAATCCAGAATCTCCTTTAACTCTGAAGTTTGGAAGCGATATATCAAATTACTATCCCAATAGAGGATTGAAAGTTTATAAACCGAACGGGAAGTCACTGGAAGAAATTGTGAACTATTGTGATCCGACAAACAAACAAGAACACAGAGATAAATTCAATAGTACAGAACGAGTTAAATTAGGATTTGTCAGATATGCATCCACCAACCGAAAATATCAACGTATCGATAATGTTCCTGTTTATATTTATCCTGCAGATCTTTTGAGTCAAAAGTCTGCTTTGTTTGGAATGACCCGAACTGGAAAATCAAATACGACAAAAATTATTGCTAAATCGGTTTTTGAATTAAGAATCCCCCATTCTCAAGACGATGCTGCGTTGAGAATCGGACAGATTATTTTTGATCCAAACGGAGAATATGCAAATGAAAATGCTCAAGACAATAACAATGCTCTGAAAAATATTTGGCATCTTGTTCCAAATGCAGAAAAATCCAAAGAGGTTGTTACATACGGAATCACAAGACATCCTAATGATCCGGATAGAGTCTTAATGAAACTTAATTTTTATCGAGACGAGAACATACAGGTCGGAAAGGAAATTATAGATTCTCTATTATCTGATGATACAACGATTTATATTAAGAACTTCCTACAAGTTTGTTTTGAAACACCTGATCCTACAGACAGAAGTGCTGTAACTCGATTTAATAGACGTGTACTAGCATATAGATCGGTTCTCGCACGCGCAGGGTTTCCAGTACCCGAAGGACTGACTATATCTACTCATGGACTATTTAACAGCAACTTACTCAATGCCATGAGAAGTAGCTCTTGCTCTAACGCCGCTGAATATCAATCTGCTGCTCAGACTTTCTCAACGGCAAATCCATCATTGCATCAATTAGCCAATGCTTTTGAATCTCTCGATAAATTTATTAGAGACAGAGATAGCGGTTATCAGGCTTTTGAAACGACATATGTTAACCGTCCAAACGGGTCCGGAGATAGATGGGCAGATGAGGATTTGAAAAAGATAATAGGAGTTTTCCAATATCCCAATGGTACACGAAAAATCGGGAAAGCGGCGGAACAACATAGTGCAGAAACTACTGTTGACTACGCCGAGGATATATATAATCATCTGGTGGCTGGTAGGTTAGTAATAATAGATCAATCCAGCGGAGAGCCAGATTTAAATAAATCATCAGCTAATCGTATTATGACTAAAATATTTAGGGAGAATCAGAGGCGTTTTATTCAGGGTAATTCAGATATCCCTGAAATACTCGTTTATGTCGAAGAAGCTCATAATATTTTGCCGGCAGGAAATAATATGGACCTATCTGATATGTGGGTAAGAGCTGCTAAAGAAGGAGCAAAATATAGAATAGGGATGGTGTATGCAACTCAGGAAGTGAGCAGCATTCAAAAAAACATACTACGGAATACATCTAATTGGTTTATTGCTCACTTAAATAATACAGATGAGACTAAAGAATTGTGCAAATATTATGATTTTGCTGATTTTGAACCATCTATAAGGCGGGCGCAAGATAAAGGATTTTTAAGAGTAAAAACTTTGAGTAATCCTTTTGTTATTCCTGTCCAAGTTGATAGATTTGAAGTTGAATAGTATGGGATTTGAGGGAGAATTTGCAAGCTATGAGCCTTTGCGCCGAATACTTAATAGCGAAAAAATTAAAGCTATAGAAAATCGTATGCGGATCAGAGAAGTAAATTCTGACACTGATACGTCTTTTGAAACTAATCTTGTACATAAACAAAATTTACCGCAAAGTATTATCCAGCCCGATCTTATACTCGCTATTGACGGTAGTAATTTAACTGCAAAAGCAGCCAATGGATTCCCTGGTGCCGAGATAGGATACGTTACAATTGCTTCTGTTTTAATTGATCTCAAACTAGTTCGAGAATTAGAAAAAGAAGAATTCATTAACCCAAAAGACTTTAGAGAAACAGAGAAAGCGTCAACCATAGAGAGTGTCTTTCCTGGATGTAATGTTATTCTGGATTCAGAAAAATGTGCTAAATCGTCTTTTAGAAGAGCCTTATTTGATGAATTAAAGAGTAATGTGATTTTTTCAGAAGGAGAAACATTGTTGGACACATATGAACATTTGTTCCAATTAAAAAGAAGCAAATATGCGGAATCTCATTTACCTAAAAGCCCTATAGATGGTGTAGAAGAGGATATGACCTATGGACATGGTGAATATGTGTGTCCGCATTCTGGCGAGCCTCTTTTTTCTACAGATGCATTAAGGCTCCATGAGTTAATGAATCCTGGAGGAAGTAATGGGGAGCTTTTCGGACAGACGATGGCTACCTTTGAAAAATTGTGGCTGATTCATATCTTAAGATCTTTTGAAAAGAAAGGGTGGCTGAGTACTCTTCACCGAGTTGCATTCGTGATGGATGGGCCATTAGCAGTATTTAGCACCTCATCGTGGCTAACAAAAGTAATTGAAGATGAATTGGTGCGCATTAACAATCTTCAAAAGCAGATAAATGGACAAGATCTTTTAATAATCGGGATCGAAAAGTCGGGAACTTTCTTTAACCATTTTGAAGAAATTGATACAAATCAAGAAGGTATAAATGATGTTTTCCCTCACCAATCAGCATTTTTATTGGATGATGATTACATTAAGAAGAACATTATTTTTTCAGAGAGCCAGAAGCCATATGGGCAAGATACATATTTCGGTCGTAAGTTTTTCTACAAGACTATTTCGGGTCAACGAATAGTTCCTGTAGTTGCATGGTTTAACGATTACCAGAAAAATATTAGAACTGCTAATGCGGATCAGTTTACGCGATTAGGTGATGTTATGAATTTATTAGACAGTCTTGTGTCTAGTAGATATCCAAATTCATTAACTCCTCTCATATCGGCTCATGCAGAAGCTGCTATACCTTTAAATTTGGGGACAAGAATCTTTGAAGATATCGCACGCGAGATACGGGAAAAATCAACAAAATGTTAGATACGAATAAAATACTCAATGGTTATTCTATAGCAGAGGCGCGCTGGGCTCGGTATGGGCCATATTATGCGATGTTTCCTCTTGAATTTGCGTTTGATGTAGTAAATAAATATTCCAAAGAAGGAGACTTTATATTAGACCCTTTTGCCGGCCGATGCAATAGTATTTATGCCGGCGGCGTATTGAATCGGGTAAGTTTAGGAATTGAAATTAATCCCGTAGGATGGCTTTATGGAAAAGTCAAGTTATCTCCAGCAGCCAAAGATGAGGTTATTGTCCGTTTGGAGGAAATATATAAAAAACGTCGTTATTTCAGCCAGAGTATCGAAAAACTGCCTGAGTTCTTTCGTATTTGCTATTGTGATGAGGTTCTTAAGTTTTTACTTTCGGCCAGAAAATATCTGAATTGGGAGAACGACAAGATCGATGCGACTCTTATGTCTATACTGGTTGTCTATCTCCATGCCAAAATAGGAGAAGGACTATCTAACCAGATGAGAGCTACAAAATCAATGGGGATGACCTATTCGGTTAATTGGTGGAAAAATAATAATATGACAACTCCTCCGGATATAAATCCGTATGAATTTATTTTGAACAAAATAAATTGGAGATATGAGAAGGGAATTCCCAACATTCAAGAAAGTACTGTACTACATGGAGACAGTACAAAAATACTTCCAAGGATATTAGAAAGATGTAAAAAAAACAATGTAAAATTTTCATTACTTTTCACATCTCCCCCATATTGTTCCATAACGGATTACCATGCCGATCAATGGTTGAGACTATGGCTTTTAGGAGGAGATGCATCTCCCAAAACTCCTAAGATTAAACACAAAGGACGATTCAACAATAAGCAGGAATATTATGAGTTGCTCGATACTGTTTTCGGTTTTTGTTCGGGCTTGATGGATGAGCATAGTACAATCTACGTTAGAACTGATAAAAGAGAATACACTTTAAACTCAACGGTAGAAATTTTAAAGAAACATTTTCCGATGCATGAAATGCAGATACATCAGAAACCATTAAAAGATGATACCCGCACTCAAACAAAACTATTTGGAGACAAATCTTTTAAACCAGGCGAAGTGGATATAATTTTAAGGAAATAGCTATTCTGAATAAAAAGCATATCATTTTATTGGGAATGATGAATATCCGATTCTAAAAATGTTGGAGAAAAATTCAAACAAAGGATCAAAGTCAAGTCCGACCTGCTGGAACGTATCACGGCGGGTTTCACCCGCGCTGCCAACGACAAAGGACTTCTCTTTCAGTGCGATTTCGAGGGTACGAACGTTACGGTCTGCGGCGACAGCGACCGTATCGAACAGATCGCAGACAATCTGCTCTCGAACGCCGTCAAGTTCACCGAGACGGGAAACGTCAGCTTCATCGCCCGCTATGGAAACGGGACGCTCCTGCTGACCATCGAAGATACGGGTATCGGCATGAGTGGGGAAACGGTGGCACGCATCTTCGACCCTTTCGAGCGTTCGGCTTCCGATATAAACGCCGAAGGCTTCGGCTTGGGGCTGTTAATCACGAAAAGGCTGGTCGGACTGCTGGACGGGGAGATTACAGTGGCCAGCGAAGTCGGTAAAGGCAGCACGTTCCGCGTGTCGCTTCCCCTGCCGCTGACGAACGAAGCGGGGGAAAGAGAGGTACAAACACAAATACCTCCTCGTACCTTCCACAACGGGTCATCGCCATCGACGACGACCCGTTGCAGCTCAAAATCGTCAAGGAGATGCTTGAACGCAACGGCGTTTCCTGCACGACCTGCGAAAATACTCGTGCGCTTGTCGGGGAGATATGCAAAGCGAACTACGACCTGCTCCTGTCGGATATACAGATGGCCGGAACGAACGGTTTTGACCTGCTGGAACTGCTGCGCAATTCCAATATTGGCAATTCGCGCACGATTCCGGTCGTCGCCATGACCGCACGGGGTGACAAGGAACGGGAGGCTTTTGCCTCCGCCGGATTCGCGGCCTGCATCTACAAGCCGTTCTCGATGCACGAGCTGCTCGACCTTATCGCCTCCGTGGTGAGCGGAATGAAACCGGAGGCCGTATCTGCGGATTTCGCCACGCTCACGGCAGAGGTGAGGGATAAAAAGAAACTGCTCCGGACGTCTATCGAAGCCTCCCGCAAAGACATCGCACAGCTCCGCGAGGCGGGCAACAACCGTGAAAGGCTGCGGGAGGTCGTACGCCGTATGTTGCCGATGTGGGAGCTGCTGCAAACGGACGGGCTGCTGCACTCCTACCGGAACGTGCTGCATGACGACAAGGCGGACGACGGAGCGGTCGGGGAATACACGCAACGGATCATAGACCATACCGTCCTGCTGATTACGGAAGCGGAAAACGAAATGAAGCATAAAATAGAAGCCCGATTATATACTTTGATACAACCAGCCGTTTTAGGAAGTGTTTTCGGTTCATACTTCCCGGTGGGTGGACACCCTCTGACGTGTAGCCGACTGGAAAATGTTTGCACTTGACACATTTGGTATATTAATGTATATAATCGGTAACAGAAGATATTGATCGTTGAAGATAACGTCGGCCTGTCGCAGATGCAGAAAGACTGGCTGCAGCAAGCCGGATACGAGGTGACGACGACCGTAAACTGCGGCGTGCTGCCCAAAGAACTCGCCCCGTCCCTCTTTTTCGGCCATGTCAAGGGAGCGTTCACGGGAGCCGACGCGAACAGGGAGGGATACTTCGGCATGGCCGAAGGCGGGACGCTGTTTCTGGATGAAATAGGCACGATGCCGTATGAAATACAGGCCATGCTGCTGCGGGTGTTGCAGGAAAACACCTACCTGCCCGTCGGCGGCAGACGGGAGCGGAAAGCGGACATGCGGATCGTCGCGGCCACGAACGAGGATATGGCAAAAGCGATTCGGGACGGTCGTTTTCGGGAGGACTTGTACCACCGACTGAACGAGTCGAAATCCGGCTGCCGCTCCTCTCGGAGTGTCCCGACGACATCCTGCCGCTCGCGGAGTTCTTTCGGGAGCGGTACTCGAAAGAGCTGCGGCGCGAAACGCAGGGATTCTCGGAGAAAGCCGCCGAACGGCTGCTCGCCTACGCATGGCCGGACAACGTGCGGGAGTTGCAGAACAAGGTCAGACGGGCGGAGCTGCTGGCCGAAAGCGGCATCGTCCGTGTGGAGGAGATGGGGTTGGAACCTGCCGAACCGACAAGCGACGCGGATCATTCGCTGGCCATCCGGGACGAGGCGGGCGAAAAACGGCGTATCGTCGAAGCCCTGAAACGGTGCGGAGGCAACCGCACGGAAGCGGCCAAACTGCTGCGTATCAACCGCACCACCCTCTACCGTAAAATGATAAAATACGGACTGAATGAATAATTAACGTTTGTCTGTTTTGTAAATTCCAAGAAAATCTCTACATTTACATAGAGTTGTTCGACGAGATGTAAAACACAGTAGTTCAGTTCAGCACAGTTACACGGTCGCTAAATCATTAGCAACGACTTTCTTAATCTCCACACTGTCATTCAGACAGATACAAAAAAGTTTCTTATTCTGAGCAAAGAGAAGTATTATTGCTCAGAATAATTCGTATTATGCAAATTTATTTTGCAGATCCCATCATATTCTCTTTTAGTTTGCAGGTTCTATGGAATATATTAGCTTGTCTCATCGAATATTTGTTTTCGGAATTACGGTCATCTCATAATTGAAAAAATCGAGAAGTTGATTCTTGTTTAACCGTTTCGATTCCTTTTCTGGTTAAAAGTTACGAACAATACGTATTTCCGTACCGGATTTCAATGCCCCCTCTTGTGTCAAATCAGGATTGCTCTCGCAACATTTTACCGTAGCAGACAGATTACATAAGTGTTTTGTATTGTCCCATTTAGGCAATAAAATCAATACAAATATTTTAATTATATCAGATAGGTATTGTTTTCCCCTCATTATTGATCATGCCCGGTAAAATATACAGTGGGGTCATTACCTCCATGGCATGTATATCCGGCATCTTAATGCGATGCAATTCCCCGACACTGTTTCAGAACGGTTGCTGCCGCAACCATATAGCCATAAAGCGGTCGTAGACGATATAACCGTCCGCCGTTTTGTAGACCATTTCCCGGTCGATCAGCCTTTTGAGGGCGCTGTTCACGCTGCTGACCGCCCGGAGTCTGTATTCCGTAATGAAATCCCCGGAATTGATCTCCCTGACGCATCCGGCTTTGGCGATGGCCTTAAGCAATCGGATATTGCTCGCCGGATAAGCCGCCAGCAGGTTCTCGTACGTATAGGTCGATTCGGCGACCACCTCTCCGATGGCATAATCCACCATTCCGATATCCGGGTTCCCGGCATACCCGTAAAGCCGGTTGAGCAAGGTCTGGATGTACCATGTATGCCCGTCGAAGGCGTCATAAAGATACCCGAACGTCTCTTCGGCCAGCTTCCGGCCCTGCCGAGTGAAAAAGTCGGCTGCGAAACGATAATATTCGTCTCTGGCTATCCGGTCGATGACCTGCGTTTGCGTACTCTGGTAGAAAGGACGTTTGGCCGAATGGAACATCTGCTGCATGATATGCTGCTTGCTGCCGGCGAATATGAAATTGATATTCGGGACGAACTGGATGTACGAGCGTAATAGAGCCTCGGCCCCCTTCTCCGGATATTCCGCGATCTGCTGGAATTCGTCGATAGCGATATAGCACCGCTTCTCAGACGATTGCAGATAGTCGAATATCTCCCTGAGAGTGGCTTCCTCGGATGAAGGAACAATGTCGATGGTGACTTTCGGCTGTCCGGTCAGCTCGTCGAACGTAAATACCGGGCGGCAGCTTTTGATGAACTTGCCCACGCGGCCGAGCGCCTTTTGCGGAACAGAGTCCAACCGACCGAGTACGGTACTGGCGAAAAGCCGGATGAAATCGCCTAATGACTGTGTCGAATAAATATCCATATAGAACGTCACGATATCCGGTTCCTGTTCGCGGAGTTTGTAGAAAACATTTTTGACCAGGCCGGTCTTTCCCATACGGCGCGGAGCGATCAGCGTCACGTTCCTGCCGTTGTACAACGCTTGGATCATGGTTTCAGTCTCCTGCCGCCTGTCGCAGAAATATTCCGGGCTGTGGTATCCGGTCACCAGAAAAGGATTGTTCGGCTTCATATCATTACGTTTTATTTGTTACTCATTTATCGTTACACAAATTACGCAACAATATTTATGATTACCAAATATTACCTGCTCGAACTAAAGGACATGGTACAAACCGTAACAATTATAAAACGTATACTGATATGCCTTTTGCAAATCACGTTTCATACCGTCATTGTAAATAAGTATGATGCAAAGAATAATTCATCACCATTCCCATTAACGGGGTATGATGGCAGGTAATCAATGTGTTTGATTTTATGTCATAAGCTTTTGAAATAGAAAAATATTTACTACTTTCGCAACATCGTTCTAAAGAAAGGTTGAGGGCGTCAGATTTAGTACCCCAAATTGTACTACTTGGCTTGGTTAGATAGAAATATAGCCTGTAAAGAGCTAAAAATAAGATAAATGCGAGAACGAGGTTAAAGTCTCGTTTTCCGCTCAGAAGCAGTTGGAAACAACTGCTTTTTTATTTTCAACGTATACCATTTATGCGTTTGAAAGCACGGTGCTCCCCAGCGAAAAATTGACAAGAACGGTTTTCGGGGGGGGAACCGGTCGCAAGAAACGAATCCCGACCTATTAAAAATCGGGCAATATTTACCTTAACCGTCGAAACGGTTTTCGTTCCGAGACTATGTCTGCTAAACCCAAGAACGGATTCGTCATACAATACCGTTGCTCCATCTCATTTCGCTTTCCTTCCTAACATATAATCCGAAAATTTCTATAAACGTACACTCGTCGCCGGACTCACCGTATGAAAGACGCACGAAGCACATTCTTATATTTCCCAGCCCGGTTACCGTATAAGGTCTCGCTTTAGCGACTTGCGGACACAGTAGCCCATTCCGGCACACGGATTGTTCAGAAGTCCGGGACGGAGCGCTCGCTCCGCCGCATGGAACGCAACCAAATACCCTACGAAATATGTTTACGGGAACCGATATCGTCAAATTCTTTCAAGAGAATTCCGCGCTGGCCGTCTTTCTGACCGTAGCGATCGGCTTCTGGATCGGCAAGTTCCGCTTCGGAAACTTCTCGCTCGGCATCGTAACCAGCGTACTGCTCGTAGGCGTCGTCGTCGGACAAATGAACATCCGGATACCGGAGCCGGCCAAGACGCTTTTCTTTCTGATGTTTCTATTCTCGATCGGCTACTCGGTAGGGCCCCAATTCTTCAGGGGGCTCAGAAAAGACGGTCTCCCGCAGGTCGGCTTCGCGGTAGTCGTCTGCGTGATGTGTCTGCTCTCGGTATGGGGCTGCGCGATCGTCATGGGCTACGACGCGGCGCAGGCGGCCGGCCTGCTAGCCGGCTCGCAGACGATGTCGGCCGTCATCGGAGCCGCCACCGATACGATTCACGAGCTGCCCGGCGGACGCGACACGGACCTGAGCGTGATGCCGGTCTGCTACGCGGTCACCTACATCTACGGCACGGCCGGATCGGCCTGGGTACTCGGCACCCTCGGCCCGAGGCTGCTCGGCGGCGTCGCGAAAGTAAAGCAGGCGGCCAAGCAGATGGAATCGCAAATGGGGGACGACATGAGCCTCAGTCCGGGATTCGACCCGGCGGCGCGTACGATCGTTTTCCGCGCCTTCAGCGCCGACAACGAGTGGTTCGAGCCGGGGCGGACGGTACGCGAGTTCGAGCAATACATGGCCGGGCAGCAGAAGAGGATTTTCGTCGAGCGCCTCCGACAGCAGGGATCGGTCAAGGATCCCTCCCCGAAAACCGTCATCCGCCGGGGCGACGAAATCGTCGTCAGCGGGCGCCGCCGGTTCGTCATCGAAGAGGAAACATGGATCGGACGCGAGGTCGAGGACAAGGAACTGGTCAACTTCTCGGTCGAAACGCTGCCGGTCGTCGTCAATAAAAAAGGGGTAGCGGGCAAGACCGTCCGCGCCCTGCTGAAAGAAAAATACATGCACGGCGTATCGATCCGCTCGATCCGTCGGGCGAACGTGCAGATACCCGTGCTGGGCGGCAGCAAGCTCGACGCCGGCGACCGGATCGAGCTGGTCGGACTGCGGCAGGACGTCGAGCGGGCGGCCGAAGAGATCGGATTCAGCGACGCGCCGACCGAGAAAAGCAGCATGACGCTCGTGGGAATGGGAATCTTCCTCGGCGGGCTGATTTTCGGATGGGCGTTCGTCACCCGGATCGGCAACGTACCGCTGAGCCTGACCGTCAGCGGGGGCGTGTTGATCGCCGGGCTGATCTGCGGCTGGCTGCGGGCCAAGCGTCCGACGCTGGGAGGCGTGCCCGAACCGGCCGTCTGGTTCATGAACAACGTAGGCCTGAACGTATTCATCGCCATCGTCGGCATCACGACCGGTCCGAGCTTCGTCCGAGGGTTTCAGGAAGTGGGCTGGAGCCTGTTTCTGGTCGGAGCCGTCGCCACGACGATTCCGCTGGTGGCGGGCATTTTCATCGGGAAATACCTGTTCCGCTTCAACGAGGCCATCGTACTCGGCTGCGTATCGGGCTCGCGCACGACGACGGCCGCTCTCGGCGCCGTCGAGGAAACCCTCGAGAGCAACGTGCCCGCGATGGGCTATACGATCACCTACGCCATAGGCAATACGCTGCTGATTATCTGGGGCGTGGTCATCGTATTGCTGGTCGCCTGACACGGCCTTAGGAGGCAAACAGCGGAACCGGACGAATGCCCGGGAAGGTTCGCTCCGACGGTTTTCCGCGTCCGAAGCCGGACCGAACCGAAGTCCCGGGGATATTTTGCCGAACGGTTTATGCCATGCACTCTATACTTTCAGCCATGATCCTACTGCAAATCATCTCGGTTCTGATCGTCGTCTCGGCTCTGATCGCCGCGCTGATCATCGGTCTCGACCTGACTCGCCGCCGCCAGCCGATGCGAATCATGAATCCGGTCTGGATTCTGACGGGCCTATGGGCCGGAGCGGCCGCCCTATGGGCCTACTTTTCGTTCGGCCGCTCCGGTCCGGCAACCTCCGACGGCCGGTCCGGACCGAGGCCGGCTCCCTACCCCATCCGGCCGCAGACCGACTGCGGCCCGAAGCTCAGAGAGACCGAACCGAGTGCCGGGCCGACCGCCGCGTCAGCCGAAAGGGAACGCACGACATACCCGGACGACGCAAGCCGAACGGAACATCTCGGCGGCCTCTGCGAAACGGCCTCCGGCAACGCACCGGCCGGACAACGGACCCAAACGGCCATGCCAGCCATACCGGTCGAGCACGCACGCCCCATACGGAACGGCCAACAAAAGAGCGATAATTCCCTCAGCCATGCCCCGATGCCGAAAACGGTCGGGCCCGAGGGCGCGAGTCCGATGGAGGACGCGATCATGCCAGGCATGGCCGGCATGAAGGGCATGAAAATGACTGTCGAAGGAAAGCGCTCTTCATGGCAACGGACGGTGCTCTCGACCCTCCACTGCGGAGCCGGCTGCACGTTGGCCGACCTGATCGGCGAATGCTTCGCATGGCTCGTGCCCGTCTCGCTCGGAGGTAGCCTGCTGGCCGGAAGCTGGATGCTGGACTATGCGCTGGCCATGGTTATCGGCATCGGATTCCAATATGCCGCCATACGAGAGATGGAGCCCGTCGGCGTCAGGGAAGCTCTCGGCCGGGCAGCTAAAGCCGATGCGCTGTCGCTTACGGCATGGCAAATAGGCATGTACGGCTGGATGGCTCTGGTGCATTTCGCGTTTTTTGCCGATCACCCGTTGCCAAGGACCTCATGGACCTTCTGGTTCATGATGCAGATCGCCATGGGCTGGGGATTCGCATTTTCCTACCCGGTCAACGCATGGCTGATCCGGCACGGAATCAAGAAAGGCATGTAGCCGGTACGAAAAATCCTCATTGTCTCCCGAGGCTTCGGTCTCGTCCGAGCGGCCGCATCGGCCCGCGAGTTCCATGCCAAAACCGACGCCGCCCCTGAAAGCTCCTTGTCCGCCGCTGTTCCGAGAAAAGCATACCCGGCCGCCGGCTCCGGAGGAAACGGCGATCCTGCATCCCGTTCAATCCTGTCTCGCATCGTAACGTACCTCTATGTCCGAAGCCCGAGCCGGCGAAAATACAAACGGAATCGAACGACGGCCGAATCGTCCCTCGCTATGCCGAACGAAACCGCCGGTCCCGTTTTACGGGACCGGCGGTCGCTCTCTCCGGCGAGACACAAGCCGCTCTTACTGCTTTTTGAGCAGCAACTCGTCGATCGCCTTTTCAAAATCGGCCTTGCTCATCGCTCCCTGAGCGACCTGAGGCCGTCCGTCCGTCGGACAGAACAGCAGCGTGGGAATCGAACGGATGCCGAAAACGGCCGCCAATTCCTGCTCTTTCTCGGTATCGACCTTGTAAATGTCGATCTTCCCGTCATACTCTTTCGCCAGTTCTTCCAAAATCGGCGCGATCATCTTGCACGGGCCGCACCAGCTCGCATAGAAATCGACGATACAGGGCTTGTCGCCCAAGAACTTCCACTCTTTCGGGGACGCCTCGTAATTAGCCACTTTGGTCAAAAACTCGGCTTTGGTCAAATGCTGTACTCCCATTTTCTTCTCTGTTTTAGTTGTTTGCTTGTTTCGGTTTTGCGATTCGCGGCCCCCGCACGAGACAAGCAGTACGGCGGCCAAAGCGGCGATCCAAAGATTTTTCATTACACTATGATTTACTGTTTTCAATTATCGTTCCCGACCCGACCGAAGCTTCGTATCCCGACCGTTGCAAACGGGTAACCGGCATTTCCGGACCGGCCTCGCCGACGTAACCGATTACGACACGCCCGCATGGAAGACCGGTTCCCGCGCCGCAGCCCTTCGGACCGAACTCCTGCCCCGCACGATAGAACCGCTGCTTCCGCAGGCCGTTCTGCCTTTTCACATCAACGGCCGTTCTCATCCTCTTTCGGCTTTCTTTTGAACATACTCGCCAGCAAGCCGCCGAACGCCGCACCCCATACCGAACTCAGCCAAGGCGACGAAGTAATCGGGCAACTCCCGTCCACACATCCGACCTGCCGGTAATAAAAATATCCGGCGAGAGCCCCAAGGACTACGCCGATCAGCATCAAGCCGTATTTTTCCATTCTCTTTCTCATCTCTTTCTCATTTTTCCGACGCGCCGCAACGCTTCTCGAACACGGGCCTGAGCAACTGCGGAACCTCCACGCTGCCGCAGCGCATTCCGTCCAGACGCTCGCGTCCGCAGGGCGTCAGGTCGAAATACATCTGCCGGCGGTCCTGCTGGCCCAGCACGCGCTCGACGAGTCCCTTGCGCTCGATGCTGCGAATAACCTTCGACGCATGGGACGGAGTGAGTCCGACTTTAGCCGCGATGTCCGAAGCGGAAAGCCGCCCCGACTTCAACGAGCAGAGAACGGCCGCTTCATTCAGGCAGACGCCGTGCGTCCGCTCGAAATCCCGTTCGAAATCGTTCAGCGCCTTCAATATATCGCGCATAAGACATGCTATCTCCATCTTTTCCACGTTTAAGCTTGAAGCTCTCGGCTCGAAAATTTCTCACATCAATAATTTCCATCGGAAACTACACGACAAATATACGACTATTTTCCAATAAAACAAATTTCCAATGGAAATTATTATTCGGAACGGAAGCGAAACGGGCCAAACCCGCTTGCCGAAAGCAGGATACATCCGTACGACAGACCGTTCGGAAACCTCGAATCCGACAGCCAAGGTTTACAAGCCTATCTGCCCGTCTGAAACGCGCCCTATATAAAAAAAAGACTATGCCGTTGCCTAAAGCCGCCCGATCTATCGCCCCGGAATCGAATCGCGGCATTTGCGCAAGGCCCTCCCCCCGGCGAACTGCTTGCAACGGCAATGAAACGAACCGGCACGGCCGGTCCCTTTTGTCGTCCGCCGCGACATTCGCTTCAACGGCAACCGTCCGACCATGCCCCGGTGGTCGAGAACATAACGATTTCGGATGCTGCAAAAATAAGGAAGTCCTGCGCGGCAATCCGGACGAATCTCAACAGTCGCCCGATTCCCCCAAAATCGCAGGACGCAGAAAAACTCTCTTAAACCGTATCTCGCAACGATCGCCGTGATCGGCGAAACAATGCTCGACCAGTTTCTGCTGACTATCGCATACTTTGAGCATGCGGAAAAACCTGTCGCGTTCCGCATCGGTCGGCAAACGGGAATACGAGAGTCCGTGAGGCAAACGGCAATCCCAATCGATTCTCATGCTCGGTTCGGGCAACGGAGACTCGGTCATCAGCACGCTCAGAGAAATCCCGTCGCATGCCCAGCCGCTCACGACCGCATAAGAGGGAGGATTGAAAAACTCGTTGTCAGAAAACACGTACAACTCACCCGACCGGAGATTTTCCATATTAACGACTTGATACATCATTTTACATGCAAAGTCACAGAAAGATATGAATATCGTTTCTTTCCTGGATTCAAATGCGGTTTCAATCCGCTATCCAGGGATTGTCTTCCATGAAATCCATCCCTTATATGGCCGATACCCTCCCTACCGGCCTTGTTCAAACAAAAAAAGCGGACGAAACGCTCGACCGACAGACTGAAAAGATTAGGGGGCGGAAGGGATACGCTCACCCATTACATATACCCTTCCTTTGTGCCCCCTAATTTTATCTATGCAAACCTCTAAATAAAACTCCTATCTGTTCGTAAACTCTCCGTAGAAACTCCCGACGGGCTCGCCGTTCATATCGATCGGATAGAAATGAACCGTCATTTTACCCGAGCCCAAACCATTGGTACTTATCTTCCCGTAAAGTCCCTGCGACGGATAGAGCATTTTGAACGAGCCTATGGGGCTGAGCCCTTTTTTGAACACCACTTCCGCATATTTCACGGGTTCGGAGAAAGTAACGTAGATCGCGTTGGCGGACCCATCGTAATACCATCCTAAGAACTCGCCGTCTCGAATCGTTATGACAGGAATTCCGCTCGGTTTGGGACCCTCCCCATCGTCAGGTTTCCTACCCCCCATTTCTATTCTTTCATCGGTAGGACCTCTCGTCACAGGAGTATCGGGGACCTCGGCCCCCGCCGACAAAGCGCTGGCCAATACCGCCGCGATGGCCAAAAACAAAACTCGCATTTTCATAATCTCATCCTGAAAAAATTTCCGGGTCGCAGACTCTTAACGGATAGTCGAAAAAGAAACGACATCGTCATACAGCAGAACCGAAACCCGTTGCAAACATATCCAATTTTTTCAGTGTTGATACCCGAACACACGATACCGGACATATGACAAATACGAAAAAACGGAATTTTTCGAAAAATTTATATCCTAATTATCAGACAATTAAAACAGGCTGAAATTTGCCTGTAATTTCATATGCGGACAAATCGGAATACGCATAAATATACTATATATCAATAATTTATCTTAAATCAAATCCAAGCGGACAGTAGCTTTTTGAGCGTCTTGTCGGAGTTTCCGTCGATTTTCTTTTTCAAACGGTTCCGTTTTTTCGATACGGAAGCCGGCTGAATGCCTAAAATATCGGCGATCTGGTTCGTCTTGATCTCGACGAGGACCATGCAACAGAGCTTCAGATCGTCCTCGGACAGCTTCAACTCCGTCGCGCGCAGACGGTGCAGAAAATCTTCGCTGACGATATGATTCGATATTTCGTATATATCCTTCCAACTGTCCTGCGTGAATTTATAGTCGTCGAAAAACTCCTTGGCCGCCAGCGCAAAGCGCCGATTGTCGCGTCGGTCGTCGCTCCACAGCTTCAGGATATCGTTCATTTTCTGAATGATTCTCAGCTTGGACTCGATCAGCGTCTTCGCGCTCGACTTCAGCAGATTCAGCTTGTCGATTTTCATTTCCAGTTGCTGATTGTCGATCGTCTTTTGCTGATTCGCGATTTCCGCCTCCCGCAGCTTGACCATATCGTCGCTGATCCGCTTGTTCTTTTTCGCGACAACGACCTTGTAAGTGCTGACCGAAGCCACCGCGATCAGAAGCATGACCAGAAAACCGATCAACAAGGTTCTGTTACGGATAATCAGCTGCTGCCTTTGCGAGTTCAATCTCTCGCTGTCATATTTCTGCCGAATCTCAATAATGGAGTTCCGCTCGTTTCTGTCGTTTATTGCCAGATACATCTTATGGTATTCCTCGAAAGTCTTTAATGCCTCTTGGAAAGCATATTGCTGACTTTCCAACCGGTATAAACTATATAAAACGCTCGCAACCTTCGCCGTATCGAGGGGCCTATTCGATAGATAATAGTTATAAAAGAACTTCGCCGAATCCAACTGACCTTGCCTGAAGTAGACATCACCTAAAGAAACATAATGATGGTTCGTGTTCTCCTTATTGAATTCGGTGCACTTGATAATACATTCTTTCGCTTTGTCATATTCATCCAACCAATTATACAAGTTGCTTAAAGACCTGAAAATTTTGTTCAGACATGACGTGTCACGCATATCTTCGGCGATAGCCAAAGCCGCCCTAAAATTCTTTTCCGCTTCGACAAAGTTCTTCACGTACAAATACGACCATCCCAAACTATGCAATGCGTAGAATTCGTTTTTCGCCTGTCCCGACCTTCTATAATGTAGGAGAGCTTTTTCATAATAACGTCTTGCTACGCTATCAACGTATTGCTTTTCATAAGCCTCACCCAAATAATAGTATATCGTACCGGCCGCTCCGTCATTCCGGCATTCAGGAATCAACGCCTCCGCGCTTAACAATGCCTCCAGCCGAGCCGTCTCATCGGAATTCAGAGACTTGCTCTGGTAATAATACGCCATAACCGCATGGGAATCTTTCAGATGCCTCGAATAATAGTTCACGGCAACGTCTATCAGCGAGTCGGAAGGAAGAGGCAGTCCGGCTTTGTCGGCTGCCTGTATGCTAAGCAAACAATAGAGAGCCCGGTTCGGCCGGCTGAGCCACCTCGGGTTGGTAATCTCGCCCAATGTCCGGACGGCGCTGTCCGGACACGAGTCCATCACGGATTCGGCCCTCGAGAGAATTCCTCCCATCCGGTCGTTGAATTTTCCGCAGGACGCCAGAAAACCCGTCAAAGCCAGTGCAAACGCGAAAATCCGATTTCGTCCCATATCATTTTGCCAATCAATTTATTATTCCCCGGTCTGTGAAGAACAAAATTAATGATAAAAAACGGTGCGTAAGCGGTTTCCGTGTAAAAATTGTCATCAAACGACCGAAAAATACGGATGTTCCCGCTCTATTTCCAACCGATCGGCATATCACATTTAGGCCGTATTCTATGCTCTAAGGGCCGCCCCTGTCCCCGCATCAGAGCGCCCGGACGCTCCGATGCGGACGCAGGCCGTGCCGCCCTTGCGAAATCGCCCGGAATTTCCTACATTTATCGATCAATTCAAACGAGAGATACCTATGAAAAAGACCTTATCGCTGTTCGCCGGCGCCCTGTTCTGGATTTTTCCGGCGACAGCTCAGATTCCCGAAGCGCAGCCGCTCTACCCGCAAGGCGCGCCGGACAACAACGGACTGCCCGCAGACAAGGCCGTTTATGCCGAAAGCCATGCGGAGAAGATCGCCGAGGCCGACTACATGCTGTTTCGGGCCGATCCGTCCAAGGCAACGGGCCAGGCCGTCGTCATCTGTCCGGGAGGGGCTTACCTGGGCGTAGCCTACACCCATGAGGGCATTCAGGTCGCCCAATGGATGAACGAGCGCGGGATCACGGCGCTGATGCTCCGCTACCGGATGCCGAACGGACATCACGACATTCCGCTGCACGACGCCCGGACGGCGATCGCGCTGCTGAGGGATCACGCCGCCGAATGGGGGATCGACCCGCATCAGGTCGGCATCATGGGCTTCTCGGCCGGAGGGCATCTGGCCTCGACGGTCTCGACCCATTTCGAGAACGACTCGCAGCGCCCCGATTTCTCGATCCTGATCTACCCGGTCATCACGATGGACGAGCGCTACACGCATAAGGTATCGCGCGAGGAACTGATCGGCCGGGACGCTCCGATCGAGCTCGTGGACCGATACTCGAACGAGAAGCAGGTGTCGGACCGCACGCCCGTCACGTTTCTGGCGCTGAGCGATGACGACGGAGGAGTGCCCCCGGTCAACAGTACGATGTACTACGAAGCGCTGAAGGCCCACGGCGTACCGGCGGAGCTGCACGTCTACCCGTCGGGAGGCCACGGCTGGGGCTGGCTCGAAACCTTCAAGTACCACGACGAGCTGCGGACATCGCTCGACCGCTGGCTGAAAGAGATACGGAAGTAGTCCAGTCGCAGCGCCCCGCGCCGGACACACCGCACGGACGGGATAAGACCGGTCGGACGGTCGGTTCGCGAACCGGCGGGCGGAATCGTTCCAAACAAATCGCATATCGTGTCGCGGACGATGCGCTGCGTTCCGATCGTCGCACTGCGAGCGGAAGTGCGCCGTCCTTGCTTCGACTCGGCCGGCGCTCGGCAAAGCGCGCGAAGTTTCGCCGGCCCTCCCTGCATTCCGACCCGTTCCGGCGAGGCGAGGAATTTCGGTCGTAACGACCGAGGAGCCCCAAGCGTTATCCGCATAAACGGACGACCGGACCGCAGACGCGACGGCGGACGAGCCAGAAAAAACTCCGAGGCCGGACCGCACGGCTGCCGATTGCTCCGGGGAAAATAGACCAATATCGAACGCCATGAGAAAATATCGCATCCGACCGATTCTGGCGACAGCCTGTCTGCTGAGCCTCTGCCACCTGCAGGCCCAGACGCCTCGGGCCCGGCCGCTCTACCCTCAAGGAGCACCCGACAGCAACGGGCTGCCGCCCGAAAACGTACGCACGACGCAGGACATCGTTTTCGGCGCTACGGAGGCCGACTACCTGGCCTACCCGGCCGATGCGGACCGGGCCACAGGCCAAGCCGTCGTGATCTGTCCGGGAGGAGGCTACGCGGCCGTCTGTTTCGACCACGAAGGGATACAGGTCGCCCGGTGGCTGAACGAGCGGGGTATCACGGCCGTCGTGCTGCGCTACCGGATGCCGAACGGACATCCCGACATTCCGGTCGAAGACGCGCTGGCGGCCATACGAATGGTCCGGGAAAAGGCGCGGCTGTGGCATGTCGATCCGCACCGCGTAGGCATCATGGGCTTCTCGGCCGGAGGACATCTGGCGGCGGCCACATCGACCCGATTCACGGGAACGGACGACCGGCCCGACTTCACGGTACTGATGTACGCCGCTATCTCGCGCGACGAGAGGATGATCGACCGCGAGACGATGGGCAACCTGTTCGGAGCCGACGTGCCGGCGGATTCCGCGCTTTACTCCTGCGAGAAGGAAGTGACAGCCCGGACGCCACCCGCCTTCATCGCCATGAGCGACGACGACGACAACGTGCTGCCCGGCAACAGCATCTGCTACTATACGGCGCTGAAAAGGCACGGCGTTCCGGCCGAGCTGCACGCCTACCCCCGCGGCAAGCACGGATGGGGCTGGAACCCGTCGTTCAGGTATTATGACGAACTGACCGCCTCGCTGGGACGCTGGCTCGAAGAGATCGGCGAAAAACAGGCCGGACGCTCCGTTCCATAGTCGCGCAACGCCCGGGCGAAAACGGGAGGAAGCGACGGACGCGACCGCGGAACGGGACCGGCAACCCGGCTATCCGCTGCTTCTACCGCCACGTATCCGCCGCCGCACGACAGGAGGAAACGGGCATCCGCGCCGGTCCGCATAACGGAAAAACCCCGTTTTCAACGGGAAGCCGCGCCGCCGGGCAAAAGCACGTTGCGGACCGGTTCCCGCGAATACGTCTCCGCCGCGTTCTCCGCCCAACTCTCGCAATAACGGCCGAAACCTCAACGAACGCCTTGCGCAAACGGAAAAAGCCGGGCGCTTTCCGGCCTACGGGCCCGCCGGAAACGCTCGAACGGACCGGTCCTCTCCAAACGAGAAATGTCCGGACAGCTCGTCGCCATCCGGACATTCGATCGGAAAACGCTCGGCGCGTCCGCCCCTCCCTTCCCGAAAACGGGAAGCGGCGGAACCGCCTTACAACAGCTTGGTTATTTTCTCCTCGAGCACGCTCTTCGGACAGGCGCCGACCTGCTTATCGACCACCTGACCGCCCTTGATAAAGAGAATCGTCGGGATGTTGCGAACGCTGAACTGCGTGGCAACGGCATTGTTGTCGTCCACGTCGCATTTGCCGATCTCTACGCGGCCTTCGTACTCGGCGGCCAGCTCGTCGATAATCGGGGCGATCGTCCGGCAGGGTCCGCACCATTCGGCCCAGAAATCGACGACCAGCGGTTTGCCCGAATCCATCAGGGTTTTCAGATTTTCAGAGGTGATAGCAAGTGCCATATCGGTGAATTTTAAATGATTTGTCTGTCGCAAAGTTGACAATTCCTTCCGAAAAAAACGCATCGCGGCGGACAAAACGGTCAACAAGTTATTTACGTTTTTCGCATCGCGCCGAACCTCAGCGAGATACGCTCTACATCAACGTATATCGAAGCGAGTAATCGTCGAAAGTCCGGATCAGATCGCCGGTCAGCGCGACCTTGACGCTCTTCGAATACAAATTCACTGCCACTTCGGCTGCCGGGTCGTACACCTTGAAACGCAGGATCACCTGGCCCCGGTTCTCCTTCGCGGCGGCCGACAGCCTGCCGACCAATTCCTCGGTCAGCTCGTCGACGGGAACCGACACGGTCACCTCCTTCATCAGCGTCTCCTGCGCTTCGGCCAACATCATGATCGACGTAATGCGCGTCTCCAGCTCGTTGGGATTGTATATGCGCGGAGCGACCTTCCCCTTGATAAGCAGATAGTAACCCTCGAACAGGAAGCGGCGGAAATTCTCGTAATCCTTCGAGAACAGCACGAATTCGTGCGAACCGTTGTAATCCTCGATCGTGAAGCGTCCGTAGGGCTTGCCCGTCTTCGTGGTCAGGTGCATGACCGAGGTGACCATGCCCGCCGCGACGAAATCTCTCCCGTTCATCGACGGCAGATCGGCCAGATCGCCCAGCGAGCAGGTACAGTAATGTTTGATAATCAATGAAAAGTCATCCAACGGATGCGACGACAGGTAGATCCCGATCACGTCGCGCTCGCGGTTCAGCGTCTCGAGTTTCGTCCAAGGCGTATATTGCGGCGGCTCGGGCTTCTGCACCGACGACTCCTCGGTAATGCCGCCGAACAGGCTCTGCTGCACGTTGTTCTTCTCGCTCTGCACGCGGTTTCCGTACCGTACCAGCGCATCCAGCAGCGTACCGTCGTGCTCGTCCCGCGCCAGATAAGCGCTGCGCGGCAGGTCGCTGATCGCGTCGAACGCGCCTCCGAGCACCAGATTTTCCAACGTTTTCTTATTGACGGTCTGCAGATTGACCCGCTCTACGAAATCGTACACGGACTTGAAAGGCCCTCCTTCCTTGCGCGTGTCGATGATATTCTGCACGGCCGACTCGCCCACGCCTTTGATAGCGGCCAAACCGAAACGGACATTGCCCCCCTCGTCGACCGAGAAGCGGATCTTGCTGTGATTGACATCGGGCCCCAGCACCGAGAGGCCCATCCGCTTGCACTCGTCCATGAAGAAGCTGATCTTCTTGATGTCCGACAGGTTGCGGCTCAGCAGCGCGGCCATGAACTCGGCCGGATAGTGGGCCTTCAGATAGGCCGTCTGATAGGAAACGTAAGCGTAGCAGGTCGAGTGCGACTTGTTGAACGCGTACGACGCGAACGCCTCCCAGTCCCCCCATATCTTCTCGCAGATTTTCGGGTCGTGCCCGTTCTTCTTCGCGCCCTCGATGAACTTGGGCTTCATCTTGTCCAGCACGTCGCGCTTCTTCTTTCCCATCGCCTTGCGCAGCGTGTCGGCCTCTCCCCCGGTAAAGCCGGCCAGCTTCTGCGACAGCAGCATGACCTGCTCCTGATAGACCGTAATGCCGTACGTGTCCTTCAGATACTCCTCCATGTCGGGTATCTCGTACGTGACGGGCTCCAGACCGTGCTTGCGGGCGATGAAGTTCGGAATATATTCCATCGGACCGGGCCGGTACAGCGCGTTCATCGCGATCAGGTCCTCGAAACGGTTCGGCTTCAGGTTGCGCAGGTGTTTTTTCATGCCGGGCGACTCGAACTGGAACAGCCCCGTCGTCTCTCCCCGGCTGTAGAGGTCGTAAGTCAGCGGATCGTCGAGGGGGATCGCGTCGATGTCGGGCCGGCTGCCGGTCGTCGACTCGATGTTCTCGAGCGCATCCTTGATGATCGACAGCGTCTTGAGACCCAGAAAGTCCATCTTGATCAGCCCGACGCTCTCGACCAGCTTGCCCTCGTACTGCACGACGTTCAGCTCGGCGTCCTTCGCTATGGCCATCGGAGCGAACTTCTCCAAATCGTCCTGTCCGATAATCACGCCGCAGGCGTGCACGCCGGTCTGGCGCACGGAGCCCTCGAGTTTCTCTGCGTACTTCATCGTGTCGCGGATCAGCGGATTGTCCGACTCCTTTTCCTTTACCAGCTCGGGAACTTCCTTGTAGGCCTTGGCGAAAGTGGTCCCGGGCTTTTCGGGTACCAGTTTCGAGATGCGGTTGCTCTCCGAGAGGGGCAGCTTCTGTACGCGGGCGACGTCCTTGATCGCGGCTTTCGGCGCCATCGTGCCGAACGTGACGATCTGTGCGACGCGCTTGCTGCCGTACTTCTCGACCACGTAGTGCAGCACGTCGGCGCGGCCGTCCTCGTCGAAATCGACGTCCACGTCCGGAAGCGAAATCCGGTCGGGATTCAGGAAGCGCTCGAACAGCAGGTCGTACTTCATCGGGTCGATATTGGTGATCGTCAGCGAGTAGGCGACGACCGACCCGGCCGCCGAGCCCCGGCCCGGCCCCACCGAGACGCCCATTTCCCGGGCGGCGCGAATAAAGTCCCACACGATCAGGAAGTACCCCGGGAAGCCCATCCACTCGATCGTCGACAGTTCGTACTCGATACGCTTGCGGACAGCGTCCGACAGCGTGCCGTAGCGTCTCTCGGCCCCCTTGTAGGTCAGATGCTCCAGATAGCGGAACTGCTTGGCGATCGTCAGCTGGTCCGACAGCTCGGGATGCCGCCCGACCACCTCGTCGAGCGAATCCGTACATCGGTCTATCTCGGCGAGCACGGCCTCGTCCTTGATCTTCTTGCGGAACGTTTCCTTGAGCTGGTCCAGCGGTACGTCGAAGTCGTCCGGAATCGGGAAGTTCGGCATCAGAGGTTTATGCTCGAGCGAGTATTCCTCGACCTTTCCGGCGATCTCGGCCGTCGTGGCCAGAGCCTCCGGATGATCGGGGAACAGCGCGGCCATCTCCTCCTCGCTCTTGAGGTACTCCTGCCACGTATAGCGCATACGGTTCGGATCGTCCAGATCGCGGCCCGTATTGAGGCAGATCAGCCGGTCGTGGGCCGGCGCGTCGTCGGCCATGATGAAGTGCACGTCGTTCGAGCAGATATATTTCACGCCGTACTCGGCGGCAAGCTGCAACAGCACGGCGTTCACCTTCTTCTGATTCTCGTACACCTGCTCGTCGATACGCGGAATACCGCTCTGATGAAGCTGCAGCTCGAGGTAGTAATCCTCGCCGAAAATGGAGACGAACTCCTCGACGACGCGGCGCGCCTCCTGCATGTCGCCCCTCATGATAGCCTGCGGCAGTTCGCCGCCCAGGCAGGCCGAGCAACAGATAATCCCGTCGTGATAGAGGCGCAGCAGCTCCTTGTCGACCCGGGGACGGTAGTAGAACCCCTCGGTAAAGGCATACGACACGATTTTGGAAAGATTGTGGTACCCCTCCAGATTCTTGGCCAGCAGAATCAGGTGGTCGCCCCGGTCGTCCTTGCCGCTCTTGTCGAAGCGGCTGCCTCCGGCCACGTAGACCTCGCAGCCGAGAATCGGCTTGATCCCCTCCTTTTCGGCCGCGTCGTGAAACTCCTTGACTCCGTACATATTGCCGTGGTCGGTGATCGCCAGCGCGGTCATGCCGAGCTCCTTGGCACGCTTGAGCAGCGGCTTGATAGCCGCCGCGCCGTCCAGAATCGAATATTGCGTATGTACATGAAGATGAGTGAACTGCCCCATTGTTTCCCATTATTATGCCTCGACACAAAAGTAACGAAAAATAAACGGAAATACCGGGCACGGAAAGTGCATTTTATCAACAATATTTCGTACATTGTATCGGGAAAGGGACCGAAATCCGGCATCCGGATCCGCGCGGTCCCCGACCGAACAAACCCTCAATACGCAAAGCCATGGACAACTCGAAATTATCGGTTCTGAAAACCTTTTCATCGGCGGGCGAGGCCTCGATCTATCAGAGCCTGCTCGAGAGCAACGGCATCCGGTGCGAACTGCTCAACGAAGGCATCTCGGACATTCTGCCGATTCCGGGCGACCTGTCGAAAATCCGTCTCGTGGTCAACGAGGCCGATGCCGCGAAGGCCGAGGAGATCCTTGCTGCCGGATTCGATCAGGAAGAATTCGACACGGAGAGCGCCAAACGGCGCAAGAAGCCCTGAGCAAACGCCGTTGCCGCCCCGCGTCCGTCACCGTCTCCAGGCCGTTGACGGTAACGGACCGCACGACAGTCGGAAGGACAAGACCCGCTTGCTTCTTTCCGGTGCGTTGTTACAGCTATCCGCTCGGAGAACCGGTATGCCAGGAGCATGCGGCAAAGGATCACGGATATTCTGCCGCCCCCGGACGGCTTGCAGGGAAAAGGCATCCGCGACCTACCGAACGAGCGGGCGATCTCTCGACCTCAAGATAAAAAGCGGGACTAACCGTATGCCGCGACAGACCGACACCGCCGAGCCTTTCCCCAGAGGAGACGACATGCACGCGACATCCGCCAAAGAAACGACACGCTGACGTCCTCGCCTTCCATGCCGCCGATTCCGACCCGAAACGACCCGTATTTCGCCAAACAAAACAAAGACGACGCCCCGCCGGCAGTGCCGAAACCCCAACGCCTGCCCCGGCACGACCCGGAGTATCCTACGGCACACGGTTATCCCCGCTTTTCCTTAATTTATGCCCCTGCGTCCCTGTACAAGACCGACTATATCCCGCATCACGGAAAAAGAACGGTCCGCACAACAGAGACCGAACCGCGCTACATCCATCCAACCCTCTCCGTTATTTGCCGAACACCTGATAAAATACAGAACCAAACCTACGGAAAAAGCAGCGGCGTCTTATGCGGACGCCGCTGCCTATCCATATTCCGTCTCCAGAAAACCGGTCTTGTCTCTACACCCGGTCCGCCCGGCTTACGGGCAAGCTACCAGCCGAGCACATAGGCGAAAATCAGCGGAGCGACGATCGTGGCGTCCGACTCGACGATGAATTTCGGCGTATCGGGCAGCAGCTTGCCCCAGGTGATTTTCTCGTTGGGTACGGCGCCCGAATAGGAACCGTACGAAGTGGTCGAGTCCGAAATCTGGCAGAAATAGGCCCAGCACGGAGTGTCCTCCCACTCCAGATCCTGATACATCATCGGCACGACGCAGATCGGGAAGTCGCCCGAAATGCCCCCGGCAATCTGAAAGAAGCCGACGCCTTTCCCGCCGCTGTTGGCGCGATACCACTCCGTCAGGAAGATCATCGTCTCGATACCGCCCTTGACCGTCGAGGCTTTCAGCTCGCCCTTGATGACATAAGAAGTGAAGATGTTGCCCATCGTGCTGTCCTCCCAGCCCGGAACGATGATCGGGATGTTTTTCTCGCAGGCGGCCAGCATCCAGCTGTTCTTCGGATCGATCTCGTAATACTGCTCCAGCTCGCCGCTGCGCAGCAACTTGTACATGAACTCGTAGGGCAGATAGCGCTCGCCCTTGTCGTCGGCATCCTTCCATATCTTGAAGATATGTCCCTGCAGGCGGCGGAACGCCTCTTCCTCCGGAATGCAGGTATCCGTCACGCGGTTCATATGATTTTCGAGCAGGTTCCACTCGTCCTGAGGCGTCAGGTCGCGGTAGTGCGGCACGCGCTTGTAATGCGAGTGGGCCACCAGGTTCATGATATCCTCCTCCAGGTTGGCACCCGTGCAGGTGATAATCTGCACCTTGTCCCGGCGGATCATCTCGGCGAGCGAGATGCCCAGCTCGGCCGTGCTCATCGCACCGCCCAGCGTAATCATCATCTTGCCACCGGCGTCGATATGGGCTTCGTATCCTTTCGCGGCGTCGATCAGGGCCGCCGCGTTGAAATGGCGGTAGTGATGCGTGATAAACTGTGAAACAGGTCCCTTTTCCATTTTGTTTGCTGATTAAGGTTTCAAGAGCCACAAAGGTAGCAATTTAAACGGACAATCGGCAAAAAATTCTCGGCCGCCGGCCGCCTCCGGCAACGGGTCGACAAGAAGCGAGGAAACGCTCCACCCCGGCCCGGAGGGCGCACCTCCCGTCCGGTCCGAGCTCCGGCGCGGACCGAAACGGCGCATAACGACCGGTCGATTTCCCCGATCATATGACTTTCGATCCTTGTCGGCCAGTGGACGCTTTTTTACTCCTACACTTTGAGCTCGGGTTGCAGACGCCCCGGGACGAGAAGACGATCTGCCCGCGCGATTCACAAAGACCTTACTGAATGAAAAAGCATCGGGAGCGACGATTCCGACCAATCATATACATATTCCGCTCTGCCGCCTCATATATCCCGCTGCCGCAACTTTCACCATCTCAATCAGACGGTCGATACGCCACCGAGCCATAGAACTCTTTTCTATGAGCGGTCCGGAACGATCGAACCGTCCGGAACGGCCGCAAAAAAGCATTATAATTACCGGAAACTCAGGATCGCGGCGAACGGGACGAATACGGCGACGGTTACGGCAAGCGAACCGGCCCGAACGATACAGCGGACCGACGCCTCCCCCACATGCCGCCCCGGCTGCCAGCGCGCGGCCCCGCTCGCCACGCAACGCCCCGTACCTACTGTTCGATATAGCCGAACCGGCGGAGCTGGCGATCGTCGTTGCGCCAGTTGTCGTTGACCTTGACGAACAGCTGAAGGAAAACCTTCTTGCCCAGAAATTGTTCCAGCTCCTCGCGGGCCTGCGTTCCGACCCGTTTCAGGCGCTCGCCCCGATGACCGATCACGATGCCTTTCTGGCTCTCTCGCGCCACGTAGATCGTGGCCGATATGCGGTCGATCGACGGCTCCTCCTTATACTCCTCGATCGCTATCTCGACCGAATAGGGAATCTCCTTCTCATAGTTCAGGAATATCTTCTCGCGGATGATCTCCGAAGCGAAGAAGCGCAGCGTCTTGTCCGTCAGCGCATCCTTCGGATAGAACGGCTCGCCCTCGGGCAAAGCGGCCAGAATCCGGTCGAACAGCCCGCCGATATTGAAATCGTTCAGGGCCGAGACCGGAACGATCTCGGCGTCGGGCAGAATCCCGCGCCACTGCCCGACCAGCTCCTCGAGCCGCTCGGGCGTCGTCAGATCGATCTTGTTGATAACCAGAATTGTCCGGATACCGCTGCGCGCGATACGGTCGAAAATCTCGCTGCGGCGGTCGGTCCCTTCGACCACATCGGTCACGTACAGGATGACGTCGGCGTCCTTGAGCGCCCCCTGCACGAAGCGCATCATCGATTCCTGCAGCTTATAGCTGGGCTTCAGGATGCCCGGCGTATCGGAATAGACGATCTGGAAATCGTCGCCGTTGACGATGCCCAGTATCCGGTGGCGCGTGGTCTGGGCCTTCGAGGTGATGATCGACAGCCGCTCGCCGACCAGCGCGTTCATCAGCGTCGACTTGCCCACGTTCGGATTGCCTATGATGTTGACGAAACCTGATCTATGCATAGCCGTATTTTTAGCCCAAAGATAGGTTTTATTTGCGGGATGCGAAAATCGGCGCGCCACATTCCGCAGTGCCCTCCGCACATCGCAGCCGGCCGGCAGAAACGGCACAACGGCGGACAAACCAATCGGATACGGCAGACCTCCGTCCCGCCGAAACGGCGTATTCCTGCCTTTCCGGCACAGTTCCTCGCATGTCGGCATCCATCGATCGGACGGAACGGCCTATCGGAAAGGCCGAACAGACCGCACCGGAAAACAACGTGCGAAAGCCCTGCCGTCGCCCGTCGGCACCATATACGCCGTCATAGCGGACGCCGTACGACCTCTACCGAAAAGGCGCCCGAATTCTCTTTCGCCGCACGACCGAAACGTACAGGAGAGGCCACGGCCGGACCGCCGCACTGAGACCTCCGCGCCCCGTTCGGAACGTCCTTGCGATCTCGGGAGCGAAAAGCCCGCCCAATCACCATGCGAAAATTCACTGCGTTTATTTCCGAATCGGTCCCGATTTTCGCATCTCCCCGGTTTGAATCCCTTCCGCCGTACATCGGATTTTTCCGGCCGCACGCCGTCGGAGAATACGGACCGACGATCCTCACCGACACAGACGGGCAACCTGACGGACGGACCGTCCGAACGATACGATCCGGTACCGTGAAAAACAACAGAGCGCGTCTTTTTTCGATATATCGTCGAAAAATTGTTTAAATTCGTGGAGAAAAACGTTTTTACCCGTGCAAGCCTATACTTATATCGAACGAGGAAAGTTCGAGCTGCTGGACAAACCGAAGCCGGAGTTGGAAGATCCGCGCGATGCCATTGTGCGCGTAACGCTGGGCAGTATCTGCACCAGCGACCTGCATATCAAGCACGGCAGCGTGCCTCGCGCCGTACCGGGCGTTACGGTCGGCCACGAAATGGTGGGTATCGTAGAACGAGTCGGCCAGGCCGTCACTTCGACCAAGCCCGGCGACCGGGTAACGGTCAATGTCGAAACTTTCTGCGGCGAGTGCTTTTTCTGCAAGCGCGGGTATGTGAACAACTGTGCCGATCCGGTCGGCGGCTGGGCGTTAGGCTGCCGTATCGACGGCGGCCAGGCCGAGTACGTGCGCGTGCCCCATGCCGATCAGGGATTGAACCGTATTCCCGACACGGTTGGCGACGAACAGGCGCTTTTCGTAGGCGACATTCTGGCCACGGGTTTCTGGGCCGCCCGGATCTCGGAAATCGCCGAAGAAGACACGGTGCTTATTATCGGCGCCGGGCCTACGGGCATCTGTACCCTGCTCTGCGTCATGCTCCGGCATCCGAAACGCATTATCGTCTGCGAAAAGTCGCCCGAACGAATCCGTTTCGTGCAAGAGCATTATCCCGAAGTGCTGGTCTGCGGGCCCGAGGAATGCCGGCATTTCGTATCCCGCCACAGCGATCACGGCGGAGCCGACAGAGTGCTCGAAGTGGCGGGAGCGGACGATACGTTCCGTCTGGCATGGGAGTGCGCCCGTCCCCATGCCGTCGTTACCGTAGTGGCGCTCTACGACCGGCCTCAAACACTGCCTCTGCCGGACATGTACGGCAAGAATCTCACGTTCAAGACCGGCGGCGTGGACGGCTGCGACTGCGCCGAGATTCTACGCCTGATCGAACAGGGCCGGATCGACACCGTGCCGCTTATTACGCACCGTTTTCCACTGAGCCGTATCGACGAGGCTTATCGCCTTTTCGAAAACCGGCAGGACGGAGTAATCAAAGTGGCGATCGAATGCGGCAAATAACGGCCACGGCTCCGACAATCGACATTCCAATCATATAACCGGCTCCACGTACGCAATCTCCTCCGACGGAGGAGACTTCACGGCAGGAACCTAACCGGACACGAAACCAGGGGCCGCATGCCGCAGCTAACAGACATAATGACTTTTCCGGGTGCGAACATGCTCGGCATGTTGAAGTATATAATTGCCTATCGTTAATTCAAAGAACGACATATGACACAATACAATGATTTGATTGAGGAATTACAAAACAAAGCAGAAGATGAATTCGGGCAACAAAAACGCGGTGTTAAAATCCGTTACGTAGATTTTGATAATAATGGACCATATGTATTTTACAATGAAAAATAATCTTGATGATATTACTATTTACATTAGTACAAATTGCATTAATAATCAGGATTTAGCTAAATTCCAAATTGCGCATGAGATAATTCACTGTTTACACCCTAACCATACCCAAGATGTAACAAATTTGGAAGAAGGTGTTGCAGTATTATTTCAGAAGAGATGCATGCCGATGATAGATTTGGCCCCAATGACGGAAAATATGTAAACGTCTATAATTTAGCGAATAATTTACTGAAATATGACGAGCAAATTATTAAGAAAGCAAGGGAATATGAACCAAATATTTCAAAGATTCCTATACCTTTGCTATTGAATATATGTCCGCAAATAAACCATAATCTACTGAACGCACTCGTTAAGCCATTTTACCGGTGAAACCTTTGGGTCCAAATATTCCATTGAGTTTTAGATAATCCTCGAATGAACCATCAAACAGCCCATATTCAATAGCATATATAATTCTCTATTAGATCTTCGAGGTCATCAAAGTCTTTTATTAAGATTTCATTCATATTCAAAGTTTTTGCGTACTTTTGAATATATATCTCCGACGAAATCTATGTACATCAGGTTGGTACATTAAAGTATATAATTGGGAAAAATTAAAAAGCTTTATAGGAACTGAAAAGCAAGGGAAAAAATATGGCAGCAAAAGCTATTTTCAAAAGCGTGTGCGGTCTTACGATCGCAATTGCGTTTGCCGCTTGTGGCGGAAACGGCATCGAGGGCGAATGGGTCGAACCCATACCCGGTATGGAAACTCAAATGCAAGGTGTAAATTTGGAAAAAGGCGGTAAGGCTTCTTCCATTAACATGGCGACCTTGCAATATGAGAAATGGGAAAAGAAAGGCAATATGTTAATTCTTTCTGGCAAAAGTATCGGAAATCACGAAACGATTTCTTTCACAGATACTCTTACCATTGAAGAATTGACAGAAAACAAATTGACTTTGAAAAAAGGAAGTTTGACCATAAACTATCAAAAGCAGTAACTCCGATAACCATACCTCAAACGCCACCCAAATTTTATTTAGGGTGGCGTTTTGATAAATTTAGGAAAACCGCCCGTCCCTGCGTGGCTCTTTTATGTTCGACCGGTCCATCATATCGTAATCCGTCTTCCGCTCCATCGTGGTACGTCCGGCCTCTATCCAAACCCCCGGACGGAATTTCGTATTCGCACGCTGCCGGCAGTTTCGACAGCCACGATATATTCATCGCTCGTCCCGAGCCCAACCGACGTTCGTCTCGCCGGCCCTTAAAAGAACAACGGCTACGCCGCCCTAACGACCGGAATGAAGAACAGGCCAATGCGGATACGGACACCCTTATCCGTACGGTTCTCAACGCCGTCATCGGCGATACGGCCTAAGAACTGACATTCCTAAACGGAGACTCCCGGAACGAGGCCCAAACGACCGCAACTGGCGCAAGGAGCCAAGGACGTACATGCCTCGAAAACCTTTCTCGACAGGACTTCTTTGCTCTATCATGCAGGAATGCCGACTGTTTTCCGCCCCTGCCGCAGGGGGGACCGCACCTCCGATCCGGAAACGGACAAGCGGCCGCACGAAACGATCAGTCCGAAACGGCCTCCGCACAGGGACAGACCGAATCGCAAATCGGCCGGCTTCGCTTTCCCTGCCCCGGCCCGTACCCTCGCCGATGACCGTGCCGGGTCCTCATTGCGGAGCGCATCTCGGTCCATTTTTGGTATTGGGCATCGGTCAGCACGGACTTGATCTGCTCGTCCATTTCCTGCCGCTGCTCGGCGCCGGGACCGAAACGCCTGTCCGAAGGCCGAGCCGACGGTTCGCCGGCGGGACGCCGCGGTGCCAGAGGCATTTCCTTGAAATGATCGAGCAGAATCTGCTCGATCTGCCGGGCCTGCTCGTCCGAAAGCGACAGTTGTTCGGTCATGCGCTGAGTCATTCTCTCGGCCCGCTGTTCGGGAGTCACCTTCTGTCCGTCAGGACCCTGAGCCGCGAGGCTCCCCGCCGAGAACAGCAGTACGGCTGCCGCGACGGTCATTCTTACGATACTTTTCATAGCTTCAGTTTTTAAATCCGGTTTCATACCGTAATTGCAAAAATAGCTCCGTAACCCTCCGTACGAGCCGGGAAAACCGTGAACCGGAAAATTCCGCGCGCGAAACGCCTTCCGGGCCCCGCGAACGTTTGACGCAACCTCGCCGGGAAACACGGTGCGCCCCGACCGGCAGCAACGAATCGGGCGGAAACCCGCCCGGCTAAATTCATATCGCCCCGGACCGATCCGAGCCTCATCGAATACCGAAAATGCTCCCGGCTAAGCGAAGCGCGCCGATGAAAGAAAACGCCCGTGCCTATTTCCAGAACCCGGCATCAACCCGACTCTCTACGCGGCGCTCGATGCTGTCGGGCAGCGCCGGGAAAAAGTCGATCCCGGTCAGTTCCTCCAAGCGGTCGACACTCAGCGAATAGTCGGTCCAGCGACCTTCCGGCGAGGCGACGTTCGGAAGCCTGAAGGCAATCGCACGCCAACCCTTTTCGGCTCGCGCCAGAAGCGCCTTGAAATAATGCCGAGGGATCCCCGTCCCGCCCCGGATGCGCCTCAGTCCCGGCTCCAGCTCGCCGCCGGTCACCACATAGATCGAATCGTAGCGGTCGGCCCAGCGGCGAACCTGCTCCTCGAGCAGCCGCCACTGATTCCTGTTCAGCTTCGGATACTGGGGCGATACGTTCGACAAATAGAACGTAGCGTCGTTTTCGGCCCGACTGTCGTCGCGGTCCGCCGAAGGAAGCAAATGTCCCCGGTCGAAACCGCTGCCCGCATAGTCGCGGTCGACGGCTGTCGGCCAGCCGCGCGCGACGACTTCCGGATCGCAGCGGAACGCGTTCCGCCGCTTCGCACCACGCCTGCGCACGTCTTCCCGCGTCAACAGATAAGCGACCCATGCCGCTTGGCGGTAGGCCGTATCGTACAGCAGGGTATAGCGGCCCGCTTCGTTACGGATCAGAAACTCGCCGCGCGAACAAGCCGGCAGCTCCAGTCCGGCGCACGGTCTTCGCGGATCAGGCATCCGCCCCGGGACGGACGGCATTCCGTCCGCCTTCTCCGCCGGAGGCAACACGGGCATGACCGACACGGCGCCTCCCGTGCGCGAAACCATGCAGCGGGAAACGACGACGGCCGCAGCCAGCAGGAGCAACAGCGAGAAAATCAGCTTTCGGTGGACCTTCTTAGAGAGCCTGATCGGCGGGGGCTTTCGCATAGGAATACATATCGAGACAAAGGTAGCAAATTCCGGAATCATCCCGAAAGCCGCGAAGTCCGCGCAAACCGGGAAAGCGGCCGCGACCGCCGGACGGGTCGAAACCGCAGGCGACGGGAGCATTAGGCCGCCCTGACAAACCCGTGTCTTCCTAGTATAAGGGACCTGACCGTGCGCACGGCAGAACCGGAAAGCCTCAGCCGCTCCGGACGAGCCTGCATTCCGAAAGCACAGTCCGAAAAAAAGCGTATCTTTGCACGGCGCGCCGAGGAAACACACCCGCCGCCGCAGGGGAGGAACGGTATTTGCGCCGGGCCTCGTACGAACCGCACCAAAACGCATCGAACATGGCATCGTCCAATTTCGTAGACTACGTGAAGATATTCGGCCGCTCGGGCAAGGGCGGCGCCGGCTCGCGCCATTTTCGCCGGGAGAAGTTCGTCGAGTTCGGCGGTCCCGACGGGGGCGACGGAGGCAACGGAGGCAGCATCGTTCTGCGCGGCAACAGCCAATACTGGACGCTGATACACCTCAAGTACCAGCGCCACATCTTCGCCGGCGACGGAGAAAACGGCAGCGGCGCGCGCAGCACGGGCAAGAACGGCGCCGACGTGGTGATCGACGTCCCGCTCGGAACGATCGCGCGCGACGCCGAGACCGGAGAGATCGTCTGCGAAGTGACCGAGCAGGGGCAGCGGGCCGTACTGCTCAAGGGCGGACGGGGCGGTCTGGGCAACTGGCACTTCAAGACGGCGACCAATCAGGCGCCGCGCTACGCCCAGCCCGGCGAAGACTGCACCGAAGGCTGGTTCATTCTGGAACTGAAGCTGCTGGCCGACGTGGGACTGGTCGGTTTCCCGAACGCAGGCAAATCGACGCTGCTGGCGGCCCTATCGGCCGCCAAGCCGAAAATAGCGAACTACGCCTTTACGACGCTCGAACCCAACCTGGGTATCGTCGAATACCGCGACCACCGATCGTTCGTCATGGCCGACATTCCCGGAATCATCGAAGGGGCTCACACAGGCAAGGGACTCGGCACCCGCTTTCTGAGACATATCGAGCGCAACTCGATTCTGCTGTTCATGATTCCGGCCGACTCGAAAGACGTGCGCGAGGAGTACCGCATCCTGCTCGGCGAACTGGAACAGTACAATCCCGAGCTGCTCGACAAGCAGCGTCTGCTGGCCGTCACCAAGAGCGATCTGCTCGACGAAGAGCTGACCGAGGCGATCCGCTCCGAACTGCCGGACGTTCCGTCCGTTTTCATCTCGGCCGTCAGCGGATACAATCTCCAGACGCTGAAAGACATGCTGTGGGAAGCCCTCCAAAAGGAGAACGCCTGAGCGGGATCGATCCTCCGACCGCTCCGCCGAACGTACCCGTTCAGACTGCGGGCACTCTTGCCCGCCGCAGAAAATCTCACGGCCTCTCGCACGATACCTCGGCCATCGCTTGCCGGCTTCGGCGGGGAAGCTCGCACCGGTCCCTCGCAAACCCGTTCCGAAACGGACTCCTCGTCGTCACGGAGCGACACGACCGGCTTCGGACCGGAAAACCGGCACGAACCTCGGCGAATCCATGACGACGTTCCGGTCCGTATAGACTTTCAGTTGATAAGTCCGATTGAACCGGCTCAGAATACCCTCGACGTAGCCGCTGCCGGCAGGCAGCAGCCGATACGCGAAATCGGCCCGGCAGGACGTTCGCACGACGAGCGTGTCGCCCCGGCAGTCGACCAGATGCCTGTTCGTGTCGGCGTCCGGATCGCACCACGCGAGCGAAAGCTCCTCGTCGACGAACTGCACGCGCTCAAAAGCGACTAACGAGCCGAGACGCCGGTCGTCGAGCCCGGCAAAAGTCGCCGTATCGGGCAACGCCTCTCCGGGTTCGCCGTAAGGTTTCAGATAATAGGTCCGGTCGTCCCGAGCGATGAACCCGTTCGGATAGGCCGGGTCGTCCGAGGTCGCACCGAGCGACACCTCTCCGGCATAGTCGCCCAGCACCAGCCCCTGACATCGGACCCGCAGCGGCTGCCCGACCGGGAAATCGAGAAACAACTCGTCGCCCGAAACCTTGATCTGAATTCCTCCCGTCGAGTCCCGAACCCACAGGGCGTTCCGGAAGCTCCCGAAGCGGTCGTTGGCCGTCACGACGACGTCCAGCTGCCAATCGTCTTTCACTTCCGAAGGATACCCCCGATATTCGGAAAGCAGCCGGGCAACGCTCACCCCGGTCGTCCCGGGCGGGACAGGCAACGGCCCGTCGTCCGCCACGAACGCATGCTTCTCCACGCAGCCGGCCAGCGCCAGCGCCGCCAGACTCCACTCAATCGCTCTGTATGTCATACCGATCCCTCATTTTGAGTTCGTAAACCATCTTGCCGCCGACTTTGCCCCGAAGCAGAATACCGGTCAGTTCCAGCCGCCCGCGCGGAACGGTATCGCCGGCGAACGAGGCGTAGCCGCTCGTCGAGACATAAAGCGAATCGCCCCCGTCCGTAAAGAACTTCAACAGGGCCGTCCGGGGCGTTCCGTCCGCCGACAGACGCGCCGGCACGGCCCAAGTCGTATCGCGCACCGGTTCCATGCGCAAACCGGCCACCCGGACAAGCGATCCGAGCTTCGCCTCGGCGAACCGGCTCGGAGCGAGCGGCATCGGTGCGGGATCGATCGTCCGGCCGGTACGAACGACATGCCTTGCGACAACGACCCGGCTCTCCATATCCAGCACAGGCTCGTAATCCGTCCCCCGCAACCCGATGCGGAGCAGGCCGTCGTCGAGCGCCGCCGACAGTCCGTCCAAGCGCAGCGCGACCTGTTCCCCGAGGCCGTACATATTGTGCAGGTCGTACAGTCCGGCCCGCACCTCGAGCGCTCCGGTCCGATCCTCGACGAAAAAGCTGCGGTAAAAATTGTTCGCCCGGTCGGAGGTTGTCACATAGCCGGTCAGCACGGCCCCACTTCCCTCGATACGTATCGGACCGTCGGCGCAGAGCGAGCGGAGCGACGAGACCGTCATGTTCGGAAGCGGCGCGGCGGGCCGCCCATCTCCCGGCGGCCCGAACTCGTTGTAACCGCACGCCCCGAGCAGGACGGCTCCGAAGACGGGAAGCGCTTTCGGAAGTATCCGTCGCGCATGCTCCGAAAATTCGGACCGCCGCACGCGCCGGGAAACCCGGCCGACGAACGCGTCGAGGCGGCGGAACACGGACAGCGGCTCCTGCGCACGGACCGTTCTTACCGATACCCGGACCGAGGGAGAAGAAGACCGCCCCGTCGCGAGCCGCACGGACCCGCACTGCCCGGCATACAGGACAGGCGACACGAAACCGACCGCCCGGCCACGGAGAGCGCGTTCTGCGACATCGGCCCGGCTCCCCGTCCCCGGCATATCCGCTTCCTGCGGTAGAAAGCAGTCGACACGACAACAGGAAATCGGCGGCAACGGCCCTGCGAAGCAAAAACTTCGGACCGCCGGAAGCAAGACGGAGAACGATATACCCGGATTGCGAGCTTTTCTTCGTTCCGGAAACGGCGACGGTCGATCGCACAATACCGTCGGAACCCGCTTTACGCAGGTCATTTTGCGGACAATCGGCCGTTCCGACAACGGAAACGAGTTTTTCCCGCTCCCCCGGAGCCGGCCGGAATGTCGCACAGGTTCCCCATCGCCCGAAAGCTCCGGAGAAACGAGGAAACCGGGAATCGCTCCCGCCGCAGGAAACCGGCTCGCGGACCCGCAGGACGGGAGATCGCGACCCGCCGGCCCCCTCTCCCCGGCACAGCGGGACGACAGCCGGACAAAACGAAGAAACCAACCGAACAAGAATCTCATCAGAAACGGAAATTAAGGGTCAGATAACAGGTGCGGCCATAAGCGTACAGATATTTCGATCCGAAAGGCTCGACTCCCGCGCCCGCACCCGAGCCGATCTTGCGCAGGCGCATCGACTCGTAGCCGCTGTGAACGATCCGGCGGTCATCGAAAAGATTGTCCACCGATCCGCTCAGCGACAGATAGCGGGCCCCGAGACGGAACGTCTTGCTGGCAAACAGTCCAACCGTCGCGGCCCCGGGAAAACGCTCCTGCCCCGTCAGCGTCCCGACCGCCTCGGGCGAGGCCGCCCGGTCCCACACGCGCCGCATCCGGTACAGCGGGCTCGGCGACACGTAATGCTCTCCCGCATAGGCCGCCGAGGCGGAAAGAGTCCACATCCCCGCGCCCTCGTAGCGCAGCTCGGCCGCCGCCACTCGACGCGGCGAACCGCCCAGATCGAGCCCCCGGAGCAGCGTGCGCGAGCGATCCGAGATTACGTGCCCGTCCTTGTCGGAGCGGATCACAACGGCCGGGTCGTTACGATAAACGGCCCGCGACTCGGCCGCAGCCACACGGAGCGCCAGCCGCGAAGCGAGCCGGAACTCGGCGCCGAGTTCCGCCCCGGCGTAAAGCCGTCCGATTTGCGACAGCATCATATCCGAGTAAACCGAGGCCAGATCGTCGTAATAGCGCCTGACCTGCGTCCCGTCCGAACACAGCGTCCCGTACAGGCTCAGCGTCAGCGACACGCTCCCTGCGTCGAGCCGGTAGCCGAGTTCGCCGCTCAGGAAACGTTCCTGACCGACCCCGGGAACCGTCTCGTTGCGATAGCGGGGCGACACGAACGCGTCGCCGGCCAGCGGCGCCCGCCGGCCGCAGGCCAGATCGAGCGCCAGACCGTGACGGGGCGAAAAACGGTATCCGACGCCCGCCTTGACCGTCCAGTCGGTGAAGCGCAACGGCTCGGAACGGCCGAACGAAGCCCGCCCGGCATACAGCTCCTTTTCATAGCGCCCGTTGCGCGAGAATCCGATCCGGGCCGCCTGCAAACCGGCGTATCCGCTCCAGCGGGGCCGGTTACGGCGGCGCAGCCGTACGAGCAGCCAGCACTCCAAGCGCATGTAATCGAGATCGTAAAAATAGCCGTAAGCCTCGCCTTCGGCGACCCGGCGGCCGGGACGACGCAGATCGTTTTGCAAACGGTCGCCGAAATAGCGGTCGTCGATCAGATAGGGATCGATGTCGGTCAGATAGGCCGCGCCGAGCAGATCGTCGAGCCGGCGAAAGCAGGTCGTCCGGCCCGCATGCCCCCGCAGTCCGCCCGTCAGGCTCACCCATGTCGACGGATCGTAAGCAAAACTGGACACGAGCTGCACGCTCTTGCGGCGGCTGACGTCGCTGGCCACGACATAGGCGGCCGACGAATCGCCCCGCAGGTCATTGGCCCGATAAAGTTCCTCCCAATCGATCTGCGTCACGAGCGGATCTCCGCCCGTCCATGCCTCGCGCACCGTTTCGGCCGCTTCCGGATTGTCGAGGAAACCGGGGAGATAGCGGTAATAGTCCGGCTGCGGACTGGAAGCATCGTACCAGTCGGACGAGCTGAGCGACGAATGTCCCCACGCGCCGGCGAGCGTCGTCGTCAGCCGCCAGGGCGAGTCCGGCGGATCGAACCGCCATGTGAGCAGAGCCAGCGGACAACGGTCGACGCTCACGCGCGAGGAGCGCGTCCGACCGCGCTGTACGCCCCATGCCGGGTTGTAAAGCGGATCGCCCGTCAGCGAGAAGGCCTCGGCTACCGTCGCACTGCGAAGCCCCCGCTCGGAAGGAGCCTCGACGAACGACGCCGTCAGCGAATGACGCTCGCCCCAACGTTTGGCGACCGCCGCATAGACGGTCCAATCGTCGGAATAGACGCCCCGGATGCGGGCGTCGTGTCCCCAACGGCGCGACACGGCCGCAGAAACGGCCCAGCCTCCGCGCATGAGCCCGGTGCTTCCGCCGACACGCAGGCCGTAGCGAAACCTGCGTTCGGCAAACATCCACCCGAAGCGCCCGCCCCGCACGTCGGCCGCAGGATCGGCCTCGAACTCGCCGAGTCCCGCTTCGGCGCCGAGTGCGAAAGTACCGGGAAGCACGCCGCCCCACACCGAGCCGGACACGCGCGCCTCCCGGAGAGCCGTCATCGCGCCCCAACGCACCGCCCCCGTCGCAGGATCGGCCAGATCGACCCCGGCAAGCAGAAAGCGACTGCGGCTACGGTCGTAACCGCGCGGTGCATAGCGTACGAAAGAAAAACGGAAACGGGACAAGGCCTCCCATGAATCGTCGTATGCGGCCAATAGTCCGCTGAGCAAGGCATCGGTCTCTTCGACGCTCCACTCGCGCAACGCGTCGGGCGCCGGTCCCGAATCGTCGGCCGAGGCGCCGCCCTGACCGCGAAGGCCGGCCGTCGCGGCCAGCAGCGCGACAAGCGACAGGATCGTTTTCATTTGTCGGGTGATTCGTGATCGGGAACGCTCCCTGCCCGGACGGAAACCCGCCGGCCTGCGCCCGTATTCCGCACCGGATGTCCGGCGTATGCCGGACGCGGACCCGGCTTTCCCCGCAACAAGCAAACGCTCCTTTTTCGTTTTGTACAAATATAGCAAAAACAGGCTAACAAGCAAGAAATCAACGTAAAAATTCCATCCCCGATTACGTCGCCGACCGAGACCGGAATGTCGGTTTTCCGGAGACCGCGCATCCGAAAACCGCAACAATTCTACCCGCGACGACGAACGGGCATAAAATTCGTCTGAAGAATCGCCTTTTGATTCGCAAGAAAAACCACTGAAAATATTACGAAATATCACCCGACAAGGTCGATTTATTTCTAAAAGTATCGAACGGACCTTCCGGACCTACGATACGTTCCGACCGAAATACGCACATCGGCCGTCCGTTACAATTTTTTAATTATCTTTGCATGTAGAATCAACGCATCGTGCGATTCCGATTCGATTTAGTCAAATCGGATTCACCCAGGAGTTACGGTCGTTGAGAAAAAGTTCATGCATCGAACACAAAGTCGAAATCCGAGGTCCATTATTTCCTTATCATTATCTTAAATAACATTTTCTATGAAAAAACTGTTCTATTTCGCATGCGCCAGCCTGCTGGCTTTGGGCACCGTCTCGTGCGACGACGACGATGAAGCGCCGGTACGCTCGCTGAGCGCCACTCCGGGAACCCTGACTTTCACGGCGACTCCCGACACCCCCAAGACGATCGATGTCAAGGCCGAGAACGTCAGCTGGAAAGCGACGACCGAGGCGGGCTGGCTGACCCTCAAAAACGCGGAAGGCACGGCCGACGGCACGATCACGGTCGAAGCACAGAGCAATACGACGACCGACCCGCAGAACGCCACGATCGTCATCAAGGCCGAGGGAGTCGACGACGTAACGATCACCGTTACCCAGGATGCCGGCGAGCCCGCGATTACCGAACCGGCCATTATCTGGGACAGAAGCTCGCGCTCGCGGATGAATCTCCAAGGCGACGTGAAAACGGTATCCGTTTTCGGCAACCATCTGGACGACACGTTCATCTACAACCTGACATTCGACGATAACGGCATGCTCTCGTCCTACGACAGAATGTACGGCTCGACGACGGTCCACTTCACGCTCACCTACGACGGAGAGAACCGCCTGACGAAGATCGCGACGGACGAGTTCGCCATCGATTTGGGCTACGCCGATCACGGGAAATACGTCAGCACGGATAACATATTCACCAACCTCAGCTGGTCTTTCAATACGGATTTCAAAGTCTGGCTGCCCCGTTTCATCAAGAACCTGTCGAGCATCACGGCCGCGGATGCCGAATACAGCACCTCGATCGCCATCAACGTATCGGGCGATCAGGGCAACATCGTTTACGACGGGGATGAGGAAGGCGCCACGCCTATCGCCTTCTCCGGCGAATTCATGTCGGAATACAAAGGCGAAGGCTACTATGCCACCACGGAAACCTTCACCGTCAATCCGGAAAACGGGAATCTTCTGGTCCACCACATCATAGATCCTTTCGGAGCCATGGACCGCAAATACAACGACGACCGGATCAACTCGATTTCGGAACTGACCGGAGGCGACATCCAGCAGAAAGCCGTCTATAACGAAAATCTGGATATGACGAGAGTCGAAAACATAGACGACGCAAGCAAGAATTTCGACATTGCATACGAGTACGACGAGCACCAGAACTGGATCAAGGCCACCTATTCCGGCGGCTCGTACGACGGCGAGGTGCTCGACAGAACCGTCACCTATTAACCTTTTTCGCAGGAAATACTCAGCCGCCCTGCATGCGAATGCAGGGCAGCTTTATTTAACCGGACGACGCATTCGAAAGAAAGCGCAACCAATTCAATTTTAAACATATGACGACTATAAAGAAATATTTCGCGCCGGTTCTGGTCCTTTCCGCTGCCCTGCTGCTGCTCTCGTGCGGCAAGGACGACAACGGAAACGGCGGAGGCAACGGAGGCGGAGAGGGAGGCGATCCCAATCCGCCCGTGCCGACCGAGAAAACGACCATATGGGACAGCAACAGCCTCCATTTCGCCAAGCTGTTCGGCGAGGTGCAGAAAGTGGACACGCTGTTCGACGGCGTCAACACGGCCCTGTTCGACCGCAACGGCTATATTACCTCGTACAAGATCAAAGGGTACGACGCCGCGAACAACCCGGTGGAATACGCTTTCCAATGCACGTACAATGCCGACAGCCTCGTTACGTCGATCACGAGCGACCAAATGACGGTCACGTTCCTGTACGGCGATCACGGCAAGTACATCGAGGTCGAGCAGGATATTTTCGAATACAACCAGCTCGACTACCTGTACGTTTTCCAGCCCCGGTTCCTGAAAAACCTGACGTCCGTCGTCATCAATGCCCAAGGCCAGCGGCTCGAATTCGGGTTCGAGGTCAGCGGCGACCGGATGACGGTCAAGGCCCCCGACGGCACGGTCTGGTCCGAGACGACCTATGCAGGCGAGTTTCCCGCGCAGCGGGTGACCGAGTACAGCGGCGAGGAATACAAGACGGACGACGAGGGAAACTATGTCAAGGAGGACGGGCAATACGTCAAAGTCAGCTACACGGCCGTAGCGACCGAGACGTTCCAGTTCAACGCCGAGAACGGCAACCTGCTCTCGTACAAGGACGAGGTGGTCAAAACCTTCGAGGATAACACGACCTCGACGAGCCAGACTCAGAACCTGTATAACGACGACCTGTTCAACACGATCGCCCGCGAGGGCAACACGGTCTACACCTACGACGACTTCGGGGAGTATATCCACATCGAGAGCGACATGCTGGTCAGCGACTTCACGATGCAGCGCGACGAGCGGAACAACTGGTACGACCGCACGGAAACGACCGTCCTATTCGGCGAAACCTTTACTTTCCGCGACCGGCGAAACATCAGCTACTATTAGCGACCGGACGCAAAACGGCAATAAAAAGCGGGACGCGCTGCGTCCCGCTTTTTATTATTCCGGCATGATCCTGCCCGTCTTCGTCAGCCGTTCCGATTCGCAACGGCTCCCGTTTTTCCCGAAGAAAACCGTACATCGGGCACCGTACCCGAAAAAACGCGGACCCTTCGCTCCGGTTCGGTCCGCACCGGGCCTCCGGCGATTCTCTCGCGGCATCCGCCGCAAGCTCGGACATCCCCGCGACTTCCGCCCGCCGGCGTTCCGGCATATTCGACAATTTGGGAACACACTTCCGTACCGGCGATTCCACGCTTCCTTCCGCCCTCTATCCGAACAAGCGAACGTATCGTCTTGCGCAGCCCTTCCCGGACAGTTCCGAAAGCGAGCCCTGCCCCATCCAAGCCGCATATTCCGAAGGCTCCGATGTTTCTACTGCTGGAGCAACTTCTTCACCGCTTCGGAAATCGCGCGGCCGTCGGCACGGCCGGCCAACTGCTTCGTAGCGACGCCCATCACCTTACCCATGTCGGACGGCGCTTTGGCTCCCACCTGCTCGATAATGGCTTTCAGAGCGCTCTCCAGCTCGACCCCGCTCATCTGAGCAGGCAGGAAACCTTCGAGTTCGGCGGCTTCGGCCAGTTCGTTCTCGGCCAGTTCGGGACGACCGCTTTCGGTATAGACGGCGGCTGACTCGCGGCGCTGCTTGACCAACTTCTGGACGATTTTCAGCACGGCGTCGTCGGCTATCGTTTCGGAGCCGTCGGCCGTCTTGGCCAGCAGGATTTCGGACTTGACGGCCCGCAGCGCGGTCAGGCGCACTTTCTCCTTGGCGAGCATAGCGGCCTTGATTTCATCGTTGATCTGTTTTTCGAGACTCATGGCATCTTCGTTATTGATCGTTTTACGCAAAGTTAGCAAATTTTCCCCGAACAACGGTCCGCAGAAACGGCATATCGCAGTTGGACCGCCGTTTGCCCAAGCGAGGAAATATGTTATTTTTGTACCGTAGAACTAACCCCAAAACGAATGAACCGAAAACTTTTCGCCCTGATTTTCGCCGGACTGTGCGCATTTCCGGCCCTTCTGACCGGAGGCGACGCTCCGGAACGAACGATCACCGTCTTGTGGAAAAATGCTCCGGCCGAGGTCTCCCTGCAAGCCGAAAACGGCCGGATAGGCTCCGTCCGCGCCGTCCGGGGACAGGCGACCCGTCGAAAGGACGCGCTCCGCTTCGCGCCGGGCGCCGAAGCCGCCGTCGCCTGCCGGATCGACAGCGCGCGAACGCAAGCCGGCCCCGAATCGACGCTGATTCACGTCCGGGCCGGCAGCGGCTCGTTCTCCTTCTTCCTGCGGGACGTTGGCTCCGAGAACCCGATCTACATCCCGGCCTACGGCACGATCGTACTGCCCGGAGGAGACGACCGAAGCTACGACGAAGCGGAAAACGACATCCTGTCGAGAAAAAATCTGACCAAGATCCAGCGGATCGAGCGCGAGCCGGAAACGTCCTTCGCGTCGGCCTCGGCCCGGACACGCCGCTCCAACGTCCCGATCTGGCTGGGACTGAGCCGCGACATGCGGATGTTCGAGATCGCCGAGGAACTCGAGGATACCTATCTGGACGAGAAAGTGATCAAGCCGATGAACTCCTCTTCGGCCGTCGTATTGCCCGAAACGTCTCCGACCCATATCGAATACCGCTACGCGCTGGGACGCGGCGTGGGCGTCATGGACAATATCCGCCGAAGACTCGAGGACGGAGTGCTGCCGATCTATCACTCGGAAATGACCGACGACGACATCGTCTACCGCAGCACGTCGTTCGTGTCGCTCGCCGGAACGCCTCTGAACGAGCGAACGGTGCGGGGCACGCACTACCTGATTTCCGACCGGCACTCCGCCGGCCGGGTATTCACCGACGAACAGTCGAAGCAACTGGAGCAAGTACAACGGCAAGACACGGCCGCCAAACCGCTCGTAGCGCTGTATATCCGGACGATCGCGGAAAACACGGGCTCCGTCCCGCGTTACGCATGGTTCAAGGCGCCGCGTCCGTCGGCCGCCTACCGCTTCGACGGCGGGCGGGGCTACACCGGCTTTTCGGAAAACCGCATAAGCTGCATATCCAAAGTGGACGGGAAAGCCCTGCATGAAGAAGAAACCGCCATACTGCTCCAGCCCGGCCAACGGATAGAAATCGATTTTCTCATCCCGCACGAGCCGGTTTCGGCCGAAACGGCCGATGCGCTGACCCGGGAGAACTTTTCCGACCGGCAAGTCGAATGCAAGGCCTACTGGCAGAAAAAACTCGACCGGGCCGCTCGCATCCGGCTGCCCGAAAAGCGAATCGACGAGATGCTCCGGGCCGGCCTGCTCCATCTCGACCTGATTACGTTCGGGACGGAACCCGACGGAACGCTGGCCGCGAACGTGGGCGTATACTCGCCCATCGGCACCGAAAGCGCCCCGATCATTCAGTTCTACGCTTCGATGGGACTGGAACAGCAGGCCAAACGGGCGCTGAACTACTTTCTGGACACCCAGCAGCCCGACGGGAACATCGAAAACTATAACGGTTACACGGTCGAAACGGGAGCGGCGCTGTGGTCAGTCGGCGAATATTTCCGCTACACGCGCGACCGGGCATGGATCGAGCAGATACGCCCCAAGCTACTCAAAGCCTGCGACTACCTGATGCGCTGGCGGGCCAAAAGTTTCGACGAAAAGCTGCGCGGCAAGGGTTACGGCATGATCGACGGCAAGGTGGCCGACCCGGAAGATCCTTTCCACCAGTTCATGCTCAACGGATACGGCTATCTGGGACTGAGCCGGATGGCCGAAACGCTGGGTGCCATCGACCCCGCCTGCGGCGACAGTCTCCGCCGCGAGGCCGAGGCATGGAGACAGGACGTCAGGGAGTCGTTTTTCCAGTCGCTGGCCCAGTCGCCCGTCGTACCGCTGGGCGACGGCACATGGTGCCCCACCGCCGCTCCATGGGCAGAGGCCCCGGGCCCCCGCCTGCTGTTCCTGAAAAACGAGAAGTTCCGCTCGCACGGAACCTTCATCGTCCCCGACGGACTGCTCGGCCCGATGTATCTGGTATTCTGCGAGGTGATCGAACCCGACGAGCCGGCGGCGCGCATGTTGCTCGACTACCACAGCGAGCTGATGTTTCAGGAAAACTCGGCCTTCAGCCAACCCTATTACAGCCGCCACAACTGGTATCAGGCCAAAACGGACATGGTCAAACCGTTCCTGAGCACATATTACCACACGGTAGCCCCCCATGCCGACCGGCAGACCTATACGTTCTGGGAACACATGTACAAGCTGTCGGCCCACAAGACCCACGAGGAGGCCAACTTCCTGATGGAAACCCGCTGGATGCTCTACATGGAGGATGCCGACACGCTGCATCTGTTCCGGGTCGCTCCCCGGGCCTGGTTCGCCGACGGCGAGCGGATCGACCTCGAAGGCGTCCGGAGTTATTTCGGACGGATCGACGCCCGGGTTCGCTCCCATGTCGGCGAGGGATACATCGAGGCGACCGTCACGTGCGACCCGGAGCGGAAACCGTCGCGGTTGGCGGTTCGCCTGCCGCATCCTCAGGGCAAAAAACCCGTCCGGGTAACCGGCGGCCGGTATGACGAGACGACGGAGTCGGTCCTCATCGACGACTTCGACGGCGAAGCCTCGATCCGCCTCGAATACTGATCGCGACTTGCCGGTAGCGACCGAATGCAATCCCCGCTCCTGTAAAGAGCGGGGATTCGTCGTATAGAGCGGTTCGGAATATCTGCTACGGACGGTCCGTCACGGGGGAAACGCGCCCTCGCCACGACAGTCGTATCAACTCACCCCGAAGACAATGACCCCGCACCTGCACAATACGGCAAGCATCTGGCAGACATACCGTTGACCTTGCGGGAAAGCAGCCATAGAAACGGACCCAGAAAACACGGGGACGACAAAAACGGCAGGACAATTCGAGCAGCCGCTCGAGCTGCAACCGCGCTTACGCAAGATCTTTCTCACTGATTGTCATTCGGTAGTATTCACTGCTGGTACCGAATCTCCGCATACGCTCACTAAAGGACCATATCGGCCGAAAAGCGGTCCGAATCGCAGGCAACGATTCGGCAGATACTCCCGCGCCCGTCGTTTCCGGTCCTTATCCTTTCAGAGCCCCTTTTTGTCAGCAGCCCGCTTTCGGCAACGACTTCGGTATGACGAGAGATGCGCGGTCACCGGACACGGCAATACGCCTCGGGAAAATCGGCGTAAGCCCCGGCCCTCATCGCCCCGAATTTCCAACGGAACCCATAAAGCCCGATCACGCTTCAACACCGTTACTGTCCGACGAGGTCCGACCAAGTCCGACGGTCGAGACGGCAGAACCGGCCGAAACCGCAAGCGGAAAAGTACGGCGGCTTTCGTTTTCAACGCAAGACTCGCCGCCGGCTTTACCCGACGGACAAGACACGCCCGCCGTCCGCGCGGCTTCTTCCATCCGACCGAAGCCGGGACCGCCCCCTTGCGGCCGAACCGAACAGCCGGCAGCCGCTCCCCGGACCGTAAGACCGTACCGATGCCGGCCGAACAAAGCCACAAAGCACCGTGCGAAAATCACCGATAGCTTCCGAGCCTCCGCGCCAAACGACGCGAGGAAACGCCTCCCTTTCGTCACGCGCCAAGCCCGGATTTCAGCGAAACAATAAAAGCCGTAGCTTATCGCTACGGCTTTCTGTCCGAAACGGCTCGAAGATAAGCCGGAGTTATTGTGCTTTCGCCATGCTAAATTCCATAGACATCGGTTCGAAATTCGGAATAGACACGTCCGCTCCCTCCTCGTCCTTGACAGAAATCTGCATTACCGTCAGCGTGAACTTCAGATTAGAGGTCTCGAGTTCATAATCTCCGACATCCTCCGCTGAGATCTGGCTTTCGATATTCAGTACGGCAGGCTCCGCATCCGGACTTTCCGACGGAACGGACACCGTGGCTTTCAACGGTTCGGGAGCCATTCTGAAAGAAACGCTATCCTGAGCCTCGCTGAGCGCCGGAGTATAGCCTACGCTGTATTTTATGTCGCCCAGCATTTCGATAATCGCCGGCGCCTCCTCCTCTCCATAGAGAGAAATAATGATGTCCTTCACAGGGAAAGCATCGAAATAAATCGTATCCCTGTCCACTTTGACACTCACCTCGGCTCCTTCGGAGGTTCCGCCTTCGCTGCTCTCCGTTTTCTCGTTGTGGGTGACCTCTACCGTCCGCACGGTACCGACATAATTCCCGTACATATCGCTGGCAGAGGGAAGCGTTCCTCCGCCTCCGTTATCATCATCGCACGATGCGAATCCTACTGTTCCGACCACGAGCAAGGCTGCCGCGAGCAAACTGCTGGCTTGAATTTTCGTATTCATAAGAATTTTTCTTATACCTTAAATTAAAATACAATTACAGTTAAGCAGTCGACTGTCTTGGAATTCCGAATAAATAGATGTTCGGATAAATCCGAACGTTGCATCCTTTTCAACCGTTTGTAACAAATTACATAAAATAATATCGGAACTTCCGCTTATCCTAACGCCTTCCATATTCACGTCCTGCGGCGCGAGGCTATGTTCGACCGGCAATTTACATTCCCGACGCATGGATCCGCCGGAAATTTTCGCCCGCCAACGGGCCGTATCCGTCAATGCCCCGCGCCCGACAGCTCCCCTCATAGAACAACGCGCGCCTCCGGCTCGGGATTAGCGGGAAACAGGATGCAATCGGACGCGTGAAAATGCATCCGACAAGACAAAACGTTCCCAAACGGGAACAAAATGTGTACTTAATATCGGATTTTCGGACTCGATTCCGTTTTTCCGGCCATGCAAAACGACCGGCAAAAGACTGTTTTTCAACGAAAAAACAAAAAAGGCGTACTTTTGTACGCCATTCTTGTGAACCAGCCGGGGCTCGAACCCGGGACCCCAACATTAAAAGTGTTGTGCTCTACCAGCTGAGCTACTGATTCTCCGTTTTTTCGGTGGTGCAAAGATAACCAGTTTTTTCGTTAAACCAAAAAAATCATGTTCCAAATAGAGACGAGACCCTCTCGCGGCACCTTTTCGCCCAGCATCGGCGGATCGACACGTCACGGCAGTATGCCGATCGCGGCATCGACCGCTCCGAACCGTTGTTCTCGAGCGTTTCCAGACCGACGATCGCGGTCATCAGTTCCACGCGGTCATTCGTCGTCAACCGGAAATCGGCGCTGAGCTCCTTGCGGTACGGTCCGCTCATCAGCACGATTCCGAATCCCCGGACCGGCATTGCCGAGCGACGAGCCGAGCACCCTCCCTTCAGTAAGACACGGGCGGGAAAAGTCCCGCACGCGGAAAGCGGTCCGGAAACGAACTGCCTACGCCTCGTCTCCCGGACGGTATCCGCGATCCTCGAACAAGTTCGGCGACTGCGAAGCGGCAACGGCCAGACGATCGCAACGTTCGTTCTCGGGAATGTCGGCATGTCCCTTGACCCAAACAAAACGCACGCTGTGACGCCGATAGACGCGTAGGAAGCGCTGCCACAGGTCGGGATTCTTCTTATCCTTGAACCCTTTTTTCTCCCAGCCGAACACCCAGCCTTTCTCGACTGCGTTGACCACATACTGCGAATCGCTGTACACGGTTACCTCGCAACCATCGTTCTTGAGGGTTTCCAGACCGACGATCACGGCCATCAGTTCCATACGGTTGTTCGTCGTCAGCCGGAAACCGGCGCTGAGCTCCTTGCGGTACGGTCCGCTCATCAGCACGATCCCGAATCCCCCGGGGCCGGGATTGCCGAGCGACGAGCCGTCGGTATACATCGTTATTTTCGACATAATCTGCTTTCGACATAAAAAAGAGGGTTCTCGAACCCTCCTTTTATTAAAGAATACGAATCTGGCGGCCTGCGGACGCACTACTTGTGCGACTCGCCTTTCGCCTCGATGCAGAGCGTGGCGTGCGGCACGATCCGCAGACGCTCCTTGGGAATCAGCTTGCCCGTTTCGCGACAAATCCCGTAGGTCTTGTTCTCGACGCGGACGAGCGCCGCCTCCAGATGCTGGATAAATTTCAATTGCCTTTGCGCCAGCCTTCCCGATTCCTCCTTGGACAACGTAGCGGCCCCTTCCTCCAATACCTTGAACGTAGGAGAGGTATCCTCTATGTCATTGCTGGAAGTGTGCGTAATCGTGGAACGTAGCAAATCGTAGTCAGCCTTTGCCTTCGCCAGCTTCTCCAGTATGATCTGCTTGAACTCTTGGAGCTCCTCGTCAGAATACCGCGTTTTTTCATTCTCAGACATGGCCTTGCATTTTAGTTGTTCGGTGATAAAAATAGCGCTATTTTATGAATAAACAAACTATTTCGCACGGCTCCGCGAATAATGCCGGACAGTCTATGCCTTTTCGACCGACAAGCCGACTTTCAGATCGTCGATCTCGATCTCCTGCGCCCCGGGCATCGCCGACGCATCGGCCATAACGACCGAAACGGCCAGCGTCTGCGCGGCAATGTAGTCGCCGAACGATTCGACCGCCCCGGCAAGCGCCTCGTGGCGCCCGATCGTCACGCGGATCTTGTCCGTTACGTCGAAGCCGCTCTCTTTGCGAATGTTCTGGATGCGGTTCACCAATTCCCGTGCCACACCTTCGCGCCGCAGTTCCTCTGTCACAGTGATATCCATAGCGACGGTCAGTTTGCCCTCCGTAGCCACCAGCCATCCCGGCATATCCTCCGACGTG
>ERZ857785.544-NODE-544-length-48977-cov-8.622195_pt1 | contig 48977 bp, 47 predicted proteins | sample MGYA00519763_ERZ857785 | MGnify/ENA primary metagenome ERZ857785 (study PRJEB31778, sample SAMEA3449365) | human gut metagenome | biome: human gut; feature: human-associated habitat; material: faeces | place: United Kingdom | collected 2010/2012 ...
CAAATCACCTAATATTCTTATAAAATCTGCTTTCTGAAAGAGTAAATTCTACTTTATTTTTCATTTTTTTAAAGTGGAATTTAACTTTTCACTTTAGCATTTCTACTCTTAAATTCATGATTTTTAATGATGACAAATAATAAGAATAACAATTTCTAATGATTATTTGCACATTTTTTTGTGAACTTTTTTAATTTAGAAAAATTCTCTTTATTGTGAATAAGTTTCCTTACTTTATTATTCACATCTTGTGATATATCGAAATAGATAGAAAATTGTATAAAAAGAAGTACTTTTATCAAAAAAAGTACCATCACTAAGCATAACTCTTATTAAATGCACATTATTTGTGAACATTTTTCAATCAAGTACGTACGACAACATGTGAATTTCTTTAAAGCTCATAAAAAAACTTATTCACATTTTCCTCCAACTCCTTATAAATCCTTGTTTTTCCCCCTAAAATTAAGTGTGCATTTCTAAGTATTTACGTACTTTTGTATCAATATTTATACAATATATTCAAAATAGTCACTAATCTAATGTGAATAAACTCTTTATTTTAGATATTCACATCCTAAAGTGAATATTATTTCATCTTAACATTTATCTTACATTTCTTCTATTTTTCTAGGAAAAATCGGATTTTTTCTTAAAATTCACATTGTGAATATTCATTTTTTGTTAAATTTTATATTTTGACAAGTTTTGCACATGCTTATTCACGTGGTGAATCGAGTTATTCATATGGGTGAATTAGTAAAAAATATACTGATATCAGCGTATTTTTTATTGTGAACAGCTATGTGCACATTGTTTTTTATTCTATACAATATGCACTAAGTTCACATTTAATAAAATTCATAGCGAAAAACGAAGTTGTGAATAATGTGAATAAGTACTCTAAATGATTGATATTTCTCACATTTTTTGTGAATAAAATTGTGAAGCTTTTGTGCAGACAGTATTTTTCCTTTAAAAGAGTTCACATCTTTTATATAATTGAGTCGAAAGGGAGTTGAAAATTGTGCAAGATTTAAACAAAATCTGGTCATCTTGTGTAGAAACTTTAGAAAAAAATAAAATAGTTGATGATAAGATCATCTTGGACTCACTATTTAAACCTGCAACTCTAGAAGAAATTGAAGATAATCAAGTTATTATCACCACTGAATTAAAATGGAATATTGATGCTATTTTAGAAAAACAAGCAGAAATAGAATCTATTCTTTCTAATTCTTTTTCTAAACCAATAAAAATCAAAGTATTAGAAGTAGAAGAATATAAAAAATCTAAACAAAAAAGGGTTCCTAAAATCGATAGTCATCTTCATCCTGATATGACATTTGCTAATTTTATCGTAGGAAATTCAAACCGTATGGCACAAAATGCTGCTTTACTTGTATCAACTAAACCTGGTATGAACTTTAATCCTTTATTTTTATATAGTCATCCAGGGCTTGGAAAAACACATTTATTAAATGCTATTGGAAATAAAGCAAAAGAAACAAATCCTAATTTATTAGTAAGATATATTACTTCTAAGGATTTTGTAGATGAAATTATTAATTCTATAAAAACAAATACAACAGATGAGATTTATAGTTATTATAGAAATCTTGATATTTTATTAATTGATGATATTCAATTTTTATTTGGAAAAGAAAAAAGTAGTGAGATGTTCTTCCATATATTTAATGAAATCATTAATAACAATCATCAAATTGTTATTACAAGTGATAAAATGCCTGATGAACTTCAAGGAATTGAAGAACGTTTAATTAGTCGTTTTAAATCAGGTCTATCTTTTGGAATAGATCCACCTGAATTTGAAACAGCAAAGGCAATTTTAGAGAAGAAAATAGAAAATCTAGGTAATACAGATTTAGTTATTACAGATGATGTTTTAGACTTCATGGTTATGAATTATTGTAATGATATTCGTTCTTTAGAAGGTCAATTAAAACGACTATTCTTCTGTAGTATCATGGAATCAACTAATTACATAGATATGAATTTTGCATCTGAAGTCTTTAAAGATCAAAAAACTATAAAAAAAGCACAAGAACCACTAACAAAAGAATTCATTTTAAAAACAACCGCTGAATTCTATTATTTAACCATTAGTCAAATTATTTCTAAAAATAGAACGAGAAACTTGGTAACACCTCGTGAAATATGTATGTATTTAATGAGGGAACTTTTGGATATTACTTTTAGTGAAATTGGAACAACTTTTTCCAATCGAGACCATTCTACAGTTATGAAAGCTTGTAAAAGAGTAGAAACAAAAATCAAAAAAGATCCAGATTATAAACTCGCTGTAGATAAGCTTAAACAAAAGTTAGGCACAATGTAGTGACTAATATCAACAATATGTGCACATTGATATTCATATAAAAAACATTGATAAAATCAACATGTTTTATATTTATGCACATTGTTCACATGCTAATAGTAATAATGACTTATTTTTAAATATATAAATAACAGGAGGCAAATATGCATTTTAGAATTAAAAGAATCAAATTATTAAACGCACTTGCTAAAGCAACAAGAGCTGTATCTGTTCGTAGTCCTTTACCTGTTTTAACAGGGATTAAATTTGATTTACAAGCTCATCAACTTATCTTAACAGGAAGTGATAGTGATATCACTATTCAAACAATTATTGATGAAGATGATGATTTAGTAATCCTTAAAGAAGGAGCAGTTGTTTTAAATAGTCGTTATATCTTTGATATTGTAAGAAAGATCAATAGTGATGATATTGAAATTGAAATTATTGATGGTTTACTTACTCGTATTAAAGGAAGTCAAATTGAATACAGCTTAAATGGTACTGATGCTATTGAATATCCACGTATTGATTTAAGTAAAACAGGAACTCATTTTATGATGAATGCTCTTGTATTAAAAGATATTATTGGAGAAACAAAGTTTGCTGCCAGTGATAAAGAAACAAGACCTATTTTAACTGGTATCAATTTTAAAGCGCATGATCATGTTTTAGAAGTTGTTGCTACTGATAGTTATCGTTTAGCTAAAAAGATTATTTCTATTGATGAAGATGTGACTTTTAATATTACGATTCCTAAATTAAGTTTAGATGAAATTAGTAAGATTATTGAAAAAGATGAACTTATTGAATTATATGTATCTGAACGTAAAGTATTATTTGTGTTTGATAAAAATATTATTCAAACACGTTTAATTGATGGATCTTATCCTGACACAGCTCGATTGATTCCTTTAGAATTTGATTATGAATTAGATATTAATAGAGCTGATTTATTAAATGCGATTGACCGTGTTTCATTATTATTAAATGAACAAAATAATATTGTGAAATTAGATATGTCTAATGAACAAGTTATTTTATCTTCATATCAACAAGAAATTGGTTCAGTAGAAGAAAATTTAGCTTCTTCTTTCTATAAAGGAGAACCACTTACTATTTCATTTAGTTGTAAATATGCAAGTGATGCTATTAAATCATTTAGTGGTGATAAAATAAAAATATTATTCACTGGAGAAATGAAACCATTCATCGTTAAAGATTTTGATTCTGATGAATTATTACAACTTGTTTTACCAGTTAGAACATATTAAGAAGCGAAAGCTTCTTTTTTTTGTAAATTTTCCTTTTAATTGTTTATTTGGGGAGTAATTTTTATTTTAAGAGCTTTTTTATCAAAAAAGTATTTTTCTATTCATAAATAAAAATAGCGAATATAGCGCAATATTTTGAATTTTTATGATTTTTATGATATACTAACTTAGTACAATTATAGAGAAAAGAAGGTTAAGTATGAAAGAAATACCAATTAAAGATGAATATATTAAATTAGATCAATTTTTAAAATTTGTTAATCTTGTATCTAGTGGGATTGAAGCAAAAATGATTATTAAAGATGGTCAAGTAAAGGTCAATGGTGAAGTGGAACTTAGAAGAGGAAAAAAGCTTCATGATGGTGATCAAGTTGAATTTGAAGGAAATTTTTATTGTATAAATGCGCATCAATAATTTAGAACTGACTGATTTTAGAAATTATAATCATTTTTTTATTGAGTTTGATCAAGGAATTAATATTTTAATTGGTGGGAATGCTCAAGGGAAAACGAATATTATCGAAGCAATCTATTTATTATCTGTCTGTAAATCTTTTAGAACACATATCAATGATCAAATGATTCAATTTGATCATGACTTTGCAAAAGTAAAAGGAAATGTTTTTTCTAATGAAAGAATGCATCAATTAGAACTTATTTTATCTAAGGAATCCAAAAAAGCAAAAGTAGATGGAAAAGATATTTTAAAGATTTCAGATTATGTAGGTTATTTAAATGCGGTTGTCTTTGTACCAGATGATTTATCATTGGTTAAAGGTTCTCCGAGTATTAGAAGAAAGTTTTTAGATTTGGAGTTATCTAAAATCTCACCAATTTATGTTTTTTATCTTACTAAGTATAATCGATTATTAAAGGAAAGAAATCAGTATCTTAAATTATTGAATCAAAGAAGAGGTAAATATGATGAATATCTAGAAACTTTAGATGAGCAATTAGCTGAAGTTCAAATTAAGATTATTGAAAAAAGAAATAATTTTATCGAACGTTTATCTTTAAAAGTAAAAGATATTTATTTAAATATTGCAAATTGTCATGAGATCGTTGAATTGCAGTATGAATGTTTTATTAAAAATGTTAATAAAGAAGATATTTTAAAACTTTATCAAAAAGGATTTGAAAGAGATTCAAGATATTTAAGTACTTATTATGGAATTCATAAGGAAGATATGAAGATCTTTATTGATAATAAGAGTGCACATCAGTTTGCTTCTCAAGGTCAACAAAGAACAATCGTTTTAAGTATGAAAATAGCTTTAATAGAATTAATAAAAGAAGAAATTGGAGAATATCCTATTCTTTTATTAGATGATGTTTTATCAGAATTAGATGATCAAAGAAAAACAAAACTTTTAGATATTTTAAATAATCGTATTCAAACGTTTATTACAACAACATCAATAGATGGAATAGAACATCATGTTATTAAAGAAGCTAAGAAAATTAATATTAATCATAGGGAGGAAAAATGATGGCAGAAGAAAATAAAGTACAACATAGCTATGATGAGTCAGATATCCAAGTATTAGAAGGATTAGAAGCTGTTAGAAAAAGACCGGGTATGTATATTGGTACAACATCATCTAGAGGGTTACATCATTTGGTTTGGGAAATTGTTGATAACTCAATCGATGAAGCTTTAGCAGGGTATGCAAGTCATATTAAAGTAATTTTGAAAGATGACGATGTAGTTGAAGTTATTGATGATGGTCGTGGAATGCCAACTGGAAAACACGCTAAGACAGGTAAATCAACAGTTGAAACAATTTTTACTGTTTTACATGCTGGTGGTAAATTTGGTGGCGGAGGCTACAAAGTTTCCGGTGGATTGCATGGTGTAGGTGCTTCTGTTGTTAATGCCTTATCTTCATGGCTAGAAGTCAATGTTTATCGTGATGGAAAAGAATACTATCAAAGATTTGAAAATGGTGGGACACCAGTTGCACCATTAAAAGAATTAGGACATACTGATAAGCAAGGAACAAAGGTTACTTTTAAAGCAGATGCTGAAATCTTTAAAGAAACAACAACTTATGATTATGAAGTTTTAAGACAAAGAATTAGAGAACTTGCTTTCTTAAATAAGGGATTAAGAATTAGTTTAACTGATTTAAGAGATGGACAAAATCGTGAACATGATTATATGTATGAAGGTGGTATTAAGGAATATGTTGCTTATATCAACAAAAATAAAACACCAATTCATGATGAAATCATTTATGTAGAAGATATGCAAAATGATATTAAGATTGAAGTTTCAATGCAATATAATGATGGTTATCAAGAAAATATTTACTCTTTCTGTAATAATATTAATACACATGAAGGAGGAACACATGAAGAAGGTTTCCGTTTAGCTCTTACAAGGGTTATTAATAACTATGCAAGAAAAGGAAACTTCTTAAAAGAAAAAGATGATGCTTTATCAGGAGAAGATTGTCGTGAAGGTTTAACAGCGATTATTTCTGTTAAACATCCTGATCCTCAATATGAAGGACAAACAAAAACAAAATTAGGAAATGCAGAAGTAAGAAAAATTGCTTCAAATATTATTTCTAAATCATTGGATCAATTTTTATTAGAAAATCCTGATACTGCCAAAATTATTGTTGAAAAAGCAATCGTTGCTTCTCATGCACGTTTAGCTGCGAAAAAAGCACGTGAAATGACAAGAAGAAAAACAGGAATGGAAATTACATCATTGCCTGGGAAATTAGCTGACTGCTCATCAAGAGATGCTAGTGAATGTGAAATCTTCATTGTCGAAGGGGATTCTGCCGGAGGTAGTGCTAAGATGGGTAGAGATCGTCGTATTCAAGCTATCTTACCGCTTCGTGGTAAAATCTTAAATGTTGAAAAAGCGCGATTAGATCGTGTTTTATCAAGTGATACGATTCGTAGTATGATTACTGCTTTTGGTACAGGAATTGGTGAAGATTTTGATATTAATAAATTACGTTATCATAAAATCGTTATTATGACCGACGCCGATGTCGATGGAGGACATATTCGTATTTTAATGTTAACTTTCTTATATCGTTATTTAAAACCTTTAATTGAAGGTGGCTTTGTTTATGCAGCTCAACCTCCACTTTATTTATTAAAACATGGAAAAGAAGAACATTATTTATATAGTGATGAAGAATTAGATGATTTAAGAACAAAGTTAGGTGAAGGTGCAAAATATTCTATCCAAAGATATAAAGGGTTAGGAGAAATGAATGCGGATCAATTATGGGAAACAACAATGGATCCTGAACATCGTATTTTAAATCGTATTGAATTAGATGAAGCAATGGAAGCTGATATGATTTTTGATGTATTAATGGGAGAAAAAGTTGAACCTCGTAGAGAATTTATTCAAGAAAACGCAAAATATGTAACTGATTTAGATATTTAGAAGGAGTAGAAAATGGATAATCAAGAAAAAGGAATTAGAAAAATTCAATTAACATCAGAAATGAAAACTTCTTTCATGAATTATGCCATGTCAGTTATCGTAGCACGTGCATTACCTGATGTAAGAGATGGAATGAAACCAGTTCAAAGACGTATTGTTTATGGTATGAATGAACTTGGTTGTTATAGTGATAAAGCGTATAAGAAATCTGCGCGTATCGTTGGGGAAGTTATGGGGAAATATCACCCTCATGGAGATTCTTCAATTTATGAAGCATTAGTGAGAATGGCACAAGATTTCTCATATCGTTATATGCTTGTAGATGGTCATGGAAACTTTGGTTCAATTGACGGTGACGGCGCTGCCGCTATGCGTTATACTGAAGCGAGAATGTCTAAAATTTCAATGGAATTAATGAGAGATATCAATAAAGATACGATTGATTTTATTCCAAACTATGATGGTGAAGAAAGAGAACCATCGGTATTACCTTGTCGTATTCCTAACTTATTGGTCAATGGGACAACAGGAATCGCTGTTGGGATGGCTACAAATATGCCACCTCATAATATTGGTGAAGTGATTGATGCCGTTATTGCGGTAAGTAAAAATCCTGATATTACTGTTTTAGAATTAATGGAAAATTATATTCAAGGACCTGATTTTCCAACTGGTGGATATATTTTAGGAAAGAGCGCTATTAAAAAAGCCTATGAAACAGGTAATGGTCTTATTGTTATGCGTGCTAAAACAGAAATTGAAGAACATAAGGGTAGACAAAGAATTGTTGCTTATGAAATTCCTTATCAAGTAAATAAAGCAAGATTAGTCGAAAAGATTGCGCATTTAGCACGTGATAAAGTTGTTGAAGGTATTAGTGATGTTCGTGATGAATCAAACCGTGAAGGAATTCGAATTGTCATTGAATTAAAGAGAGATGTTCAAGCAGAAGTTATTTTAAATCAATTATATAAATTAACTTCTTTACAAACAACATTTGGTGTCAATAATATTGCTTTAGTTAATAATGAACCTAAAACTTTAACACTTAAAGAATTAATTCAATATTATTTACAACATCAAGAAGAAGTTATTCGTCGTAGAACACAATTTGAATTAAATAAAGCAGAAGCAAGAGCACATATTTTAGAAGGTTTAAAGAAAGCCTTAGATCATATCGATGAAATTATTCAATTAATTCGTACAAGTAGAACAACTGAAATCATTCAACAAAGATTAATGGATGAATTTGGAATGTCTGATAAACAAGCTAAAGCTGTAAGAGAAATGCAATTACAACGTTTAGCTGGTTTGGAAAGAGAAAAGATTGAAGAAGAATTAAATAATTTATTAATTACAATTGCTGATTTAAAAGATATTCTTGCTAATGAAGAACGTATCTTAGAAATCATTAGAAATGAATTATTAGAAATGAAAGAAAAATATGGTGATAAACGTCGTACTGAAATTATTCAAGGTACATTTGATATTGAAGATGAAGATTTAATTCCAGTAGAAGATGTTATTATTTCACTTACTAATAATGGTTATGTAAAACGTATGCCAGTAGATACTTATAAATCTCAAAATAGAGGTGGACGTGGTGTCAAAGGTATGGCAACAACACAAGATGATGTCATTAGTTCACTTATTCATATGTCAACACATGATGATTTATTGATCTTTACAAATAAAGGAAAGGTATACCGTTTGAAAGGATATAATATTCCTGAATTTGGTAGAACTGCTAAGGGATTACCAATTGTTAATATTTTAAATCTTGATAAAGATGAAAGTGTTAAATCATTAATTAATATTAATAAGAAAATGATTGAAGAAGATAAACATTGGTATTTATTCTTTGCAACTGAACAAGGTTTAGTTAAACGTGTTGATATTTCAGAATTTGAAAACATTAGGCAAACAGGTAAGATTGCTATTAAGTTAAAAGAAGATGATTCTTTAGTTGGTGTTAAATTAACTAAAGGGGATGATGAAATCTTAATTGCTGCTAGTAATGGTAAACTTGTAAGATTCTCTGAAGGTCATGTTAGACCAATGGGAAGAAGTGCAAGTGGTGTAAGAGGTATTAATGTTGATGGTTCTAAAGTTATTGGTATGACAACAAACCGTGAAGGACAATTAATTATGGTTGTTACGGAAAAAGGTTATGGTAAGATGTCACCAATTGATGAATATCGTGTTTCTAATCGTGGTGGAAAAGGTGTTAAGACAATTAATGTTACTGAACGTAATGGACAAATTGTAGCGATTAGAGCAGTAGAAGGTAATGAAGATTTATTAATTATTACAGATGATGGTATTGTGATTCGTTTACCTATGGAACAAGTTAAAACAGCAGGACGTGCGACTCAAGGTGTAAGACTTATTAAAGTACATGATAGCAAGGTTTCTTCTGTGGAAGTTGTTGCTAAAAATGAAGAAGAAGTTGTAGAAGAAGGTGAAGAAGAGTCAGAGTAATCTGACTCTTTTAGAAATGAATGGGGAAGAATTAAAAAGATTGTTTAATCGTTTAGATCATTCAAAGTTTAGAAGTTCTTTTCATCTTGCTAAAAAGTATAAAGATTATTGTAATGAAAAAGGCTTAGATGTTATAGAACAACACGCCAGAGATTTTATTTCTAAAAGAATAGCACCGGCTGTGATTTTAAATGATGGAAAGCAAACACCGATGAAAAATCATCCTGTGTTTATTGCTCAACATGCCACGGCTTCATGTTGTCGAGGGTGTTTATATAAGTGGTATCATATTAAGCCACATACACAGTTAAATGACAGTCAACAAGAGATGATTGTTCAAGTGATTATGGCTTGGATTAAAAGAGAATTGCAAAGAAAATAGCCTTGATGTATAATCAAGGCAGTTATTAATAATATAAGGGGAAAGAAAATGATTGATATTAATTTAATTAGAGAAAATCCTACTTTAGTCAAAGAAAATATGAAGAAAAAATTTCAAGATGAAAAAGTTGGATTAGTAGATGAAGCTTATAAATTAGATAAAGATTATCGTGAAGTTGTCACAAGAGCAAGTGAAATTAGAAGTTTAAGAAATAAATATTCTAAAGAAATTGGTGCTTTAATGAGAGAAGGCAAAAGAGATGAAGCTGAAGAAATTAAAGCAAAAGTAACTTCTATGGCAGAAGAATTAAAAGATTTAGAAGTTAAAGAAGAAGAATATGGTAAAGAATTAAAAGAAATCATGATGAAAATACCAAATATCATTCATGATTCAGTACCTATTGGAAAAGATGATTCAGAAAACGTAGAAATTCAAAAATACGGAGATCCAGTTGTACCTGAGTACGAAATTCCATATCATGCTGATATCATTGCTCGTTTTAATGGTTTAGATAAAGAAGCTTCAGGTAGAACAAGTGGAAATGGTTTCTATTATTTAATGGGAGATATCGCTCGTTTATCATCAGCAATGCTTTCATACGCTAGAGATTTCATGATTGATAAAGGATTTACTTATTGTATTCCACCATTCATGATTCGTAGTGATGTTGTTACAGGTGTTATGTCATTTGATGAAATGGATGCTATGATGTATAAAATTGAAGGTGAAGATTTATACTTAATTGGAACTTCTGAACATAGTATGATTGGTAAATTTAAAGATCAAATCGTTAAAGAAGAAGAATTACCAATTACAATGACTTCTTATTCACCATGTTTTAGAAAAGAAGTAGGTGCTCATGGTATTGAAGAACGTGGTATTTATCGTGTTCATCAATTTGAAAAACAAGAAATGGTTGTTTTATGTAAACCAGAAGAAGCTATGGAATGGTATGACAAAATGTGGTCATATACAGTTGAATTATTTAGAAGTTTAGATATTCCAGTAAGAACATTAGAATGTTGTTCTGGAGATTTAGCTGATTTAAAAGTTAAATCATGTGATGTTGAAGCTTGGTCACCAAGACAACAAAAATATTTTGAAGTTGGTTCTTGTTCAACGTTAGGAGATGCACAAGCTAGACGTTTAGGTATTCGTGCTAAAGGTGAAAATGGAAATTATTATGTTTCTACTTTAAATAATACAGTTTTAGCTTCAACAAGAGCAGTTATTGCTTTTATTGAAAATAACTATAATGAAGATGGATCTATTAATATTCCAGAAGCGTTACGTCCTTATATGGGTGGTAAAGATATTATTATTCCTAAAAAATAGTCACTTCGGTGACTCTTTTTTATAGAAAGGTAAAAGAAAGATGGAATTATTTATAAGTGAAGCAGAAATTGAGGATGCTTCAATGATTATTGATTATTTAAATCAGGTTGGGGGAGAAAGTGATAACTTAACTTATGGTTTAAATGAATGTTATTTAAATGAATTTGAAGAAATGGAAGTTATTCAAGATTTTATTGATCAAGAGAATAGTTTACTTTTATGTGGTTTTATTGATGATGAACTTGTTTCTTTATTATCTATTCAAGGTGAACAAAAAGAAAGATTAAAACATATTGGTCATTTTGCAATCACTGTAAAAAAAGAATATTGGAATATGGGGATTGCTTCAATGATGATGGAAGAAGCTTTAGAAATGATCAAAGAAACATCTTTAAAAATTCTTGATTTAGAAGTGAAAGAGGATAATTTATCAGCTATTAATCTTTATAAAAAGTTTAATTTTCAAGAAATAGGGAGATACCCTCAAATGTTTAATGTCAATCAAAAGTATTATGATGCACTTTTAATGAATTTATATATTGATTAAAAATCTAAAATACGCTATAATCATATTTGCCATTACAATAGGCGGCTTCGAACCATGTCAGGACCGGAAGGTAGCAGCATTAAGAAGTACCGTCTATGTGTGATGGTCTTTATTTTTAGAGGAAAAAAAGATGAATGATGAAGAATATATGGAAATAGCTTATCAAGAAGCTTTAAAAGCATTAAAACATGATGATGTGCCAATTGGATGTATCATTGTAAAAGATGATCAAATTATTGCCCGTGCATATAATCAAAGAGAGTATTTAAATCAAACTTATGGTCATGCAGAAATGTTAGCTATTGAAGAAGCTTGTAAAAAAATAGAAAGATGGCGCTTAGATGAATGTACACTTTATACAACTTTAGAACCTTGTTTAATGTGTTCGGGAGCTATTATTCAAAGTCATATTCAAAGAGTTGTTTATGGTGCAAGTGATACAAGATGGATGTCTTTAGATAAATTGATTCATTTACCAGATCCTAAACTTAATTATATTCCCATGATTCAATCAGATATTTTAAAAGATAAATGTTCAAAGTTAATAAAAGACTATTTTAAAAAGAAACGTCAAAAGATATGATTACTCATATCTTTTTTTCGTGTATAATGTAGGAGATAGGAGTTGAGAATATGTCATATAAAGCCTTGTATCGTACTTATCGTCCGCAAACATTTGAAGATGTCGCTGGACAAAGTCATGTTACAATTACATTAAAAAATGCAATTAAAGAAAATAGAATAGCGCATGCTTATTTATTTGCTGGACCACGTGGAACAGGGAAAACAACGATTGCTAAAATATTAGCTAAAGCTATTAACTGTACAGGAGATCATCCTCCATGTAATGAATGTCCTAACTGTAAAGCAATTACTCAAGGAGATCATCCTGATGTTATTGAAATTGATGCAGCAAGTAATAATGGAGTCAATGAAGTTAGAGATTTGATAGATAAAGTAAAATATGCCCCTATTAATGCTAAATATAAAGTTTATATTATTGATGAAGTTCATATGATGACACCTGAAGCATTCAATGCTTTATTAAAAACATTAGAAGAACCTCCAGCACATATCGTATTTATTCTAGCAACAACAGAACCACATAAAATTTTGCCAACTATTATTTCACGTTGTCAAAGATTTGATTTCAAACGTGTGGATGAACATGATATTATTAGTCGTTTGGAATATGTATTAAAAGAAGAAAATGTAGAATATGATGAAGAATCTATTGAAATTATTTCTAAGTTGGCTGATGGGGGAATGAGGGATGCTTTAAGTATTTTAGAACAATGTTTAGCGTATGATAGACATTTAACAGTAGAAAATATTAATAAAGTTTATGGTTTATTAGCAAATGATGAAAAAATACGTTTAATTAAATTATTACTGACAAAGGATATGAAGAATGTTTTAAAAACATTAGATCATATGATGTCTTTAAGTATTGATTTAAAGAGATTGACACAAGATTTAATAGATGTTTTAAAAGATGTTATTATTTTTAAAAACACGCAAGATTTATCTTTATTATTTGTTTTGCATAAAAACGATATCCAACAAATTGTTCCTTATATATTAGTAGAAGAAGCATTTCAAATGATTGATATTTTTATGGATGCAAGTAGTCATTATGGACAGGCTGTAGATTCATCAACATATTTTGAATTAGCTTTATTAAAGATATGTAATCAAATTGAAAATGAACATAAAGAAGTTGTTGTAGAAGAACCAAAAGTTATTGAAAATGTTTCACATGAAACATTGGTTGAAGTTCAACAAGAAGAAGTGGTTGAAAAACCAGTAGAAAAGATACAAGAACCAGTAATTGAATCTCAAGAAGATTTACAAGAAAAGGTAGAAGAAAAGAAAGAACCGAAAGTTGAACAAGTAGAAACTCCTGTGGAAGAATCTAAAGAAGAGGTAAAAGAAGTAAAAACAACAGCTCAAATAGAAGTAGACTTTAATGACATTTTAAATATTTTAGTACAGGCGAAAAGAACAGTTTTAAATGATATTCAAGATAAATGGCCAGTTATTAGAAGATATTGTTATAATCTTAATACTGCTAAATATGCAAATATGCTATGTGATGCTAAACCTGTAGCTGCTGGCGAAAAAGGTTTTATTTTGACATTGAAATATCAACCAGAAGTGAATAGTATTAACTATACAGAAAATTATTATCCATTAAAAAATTTCTTAAAGGAAGTTTTAGGATCAGAATATGATTTTATTGCAGTAATGGAAGCAGATTGGCCAAATATGAGACAAAAATTTATTCAACTTAATAAAGAAAAAAAATTACCACAACCACAACCAATTGTTTTACATCATATTGATGAATATCATGAACCAGTTGTAGAACTTACAGAAGCTCAACAATATGCGATTGATATGTTTGGTGATGAGATTGTTGAATTTGAAGAATAGGAGTGTATTATGAATTATCCAAAGTCATTTACAGATTTAGTTGAATGTTTTAAAAGACTACCAGGAATAGGTGGTAAATCTGCAGAAAGATTAGCTTATCATGTTTTATCAATGGATAAAGAATATGTCCAAGAGTTTGCAAATGTGTTAGCTCATTTTCAAGATAATATCCATTACTGTAAAAAATGTGGACATATTTGTGAAGGTGAACTTTGTGAAATTTGTAAAGATGAAACAAGGGATCAATCAGTTATTTGTGTTGTAGAAAGTCCTAAAGATGTTTTTGCTATGGAAAAGGTAAGAGAATATCATGGATTATATCATGTTTTACATGGGACGATTTCTATGATTGATGGTAAAACGATAGATGATTTAAATATTAATTCATTATTTGAAAGACTTGATGGAGTTAAAGAAGTGATTATTGCAACGAATCCTACAAGAGAAGGTGAAACAACAGCATTGTTTCTAGCTAAGTTGTTAGCGAAAAAAGGAATAGAAACAAGTAGAATTGCTAATGGATTACCAATAGGAAGTAATATTGATTATGCAGATGAATTAACATTATTAAAATCTTTAGAAGGAAGAAAGAAAATATAAGACCTTGCAAGAGGTCTTTTCTTGTTTAAATAGAAAAATCAGTTATAATAATGAAGAAAGAGGAGAGAAGTATTATGACAGGAAAGTTTATTACATTAGAAGGACCAGAAGGTAGTGGAAAAACAACAGTTTCTAAAGAACTTGTAAAAATATTAAATGAATCAGGATATAAAGTCTTACTTACAAGAGAACCAGGTGGGGTTGATATTGCTGAACAAATAAGAAATGTTATTTTATATAAGAAAAATACAAAAATGGATGCACGTACAGAAGCTTTATTATATGCAGCAGCAAGAAGACAACATCTTGTAGAAAAAGTATTACCAGCTTTAAAAGAAGGGTATATTGTATTATGTGATCGTTTTGTAGATAGTTCACTTGCTTATCAAGGTGTTGCTAGAAATCTAGGAATTGATGAAGTTTATAATATGAATTTATTTGCGATAAACGATGTTATGCCAGATAAAACTTTATTTTTTGATATTGATTATAAAAAAGGATTAGAAAGAATTAAAGTTAATCAAAGAGAAACCAACCGATTAGATTTAGAAAAAAGTGATTTTCATAAAAATGTTTATGAAGGTTATTTAACAATTTGTAAACAATATAGTGATCGTATTGTAAAAATCAATGCAGATCAAAAGGTTGAAGATGTTGTACAAGATGCCTTAAAGGAAATTAAGAAAATATTATGATCAAAGATTATTTAAAAGAAAATCAACCTTTATTCTATAGAATTATTGAAAATGAATTTAACTTAAAAAAAATACCACATGCATTCTTACTTGTTGGAAATAATACTGATCAACCATTACAGTTTCTAACAATGTCACTTATATGTAATGAAACCTTAGCTTGTGAACAATGTATAGATTGTCAAAAAGTATTAAACCATCAATATGCAGATATTATAGAAATTGATGGAGAAGAGGAAAGTATTAAAAAGAAACACATTGAAAATATACAAGAAACTTTCAAAAAGTCTTCTCTTGAAGGTAAGGCAAAAGTTTATATTTTAAAGAATGTTGAAAAAACAACCAAAGAAGCTATGAATGCTTTACTTAAAATATTAGAAGAACCAACAGAAGGTATTTATGCAATTTTTACAACTAAAAATATCAATCGTATTTTACCAACGATTATATCTAGATGTCAGGTTATAGAATTAAAACCAGATAATAAAGAAGTACTTAAAGAAAAATTGATTGCTAAAGGATATGAAGAAGAAAAAGCAAGTGTCTTATCTTATATTATTAAAGATGAAGATGATTTAGAAAATTTAAATCAGGATAATTTTGATGATATTATGTTACAAGCAATTAATTTTGTTGAGGATTTATTTTTATATAGAGAAAATCTTATCATAAACACACAAATTCATATGCTTAAAGATCATAAAGAAAAGGAAAATATTAAATTATTTATTAATTTAATTATTCTTGCACTTAAGGATATGTTTCACGTGAAACAAAATGAAAAAGCTGTTTTTTGTAATCACGTAGAATTTTTTAATTCACTAACATATGATAACAATGATATAATAAAGAAAATTGAATTATTATTAGAAACATCATACTTATTAGATACAAATGCTAATATTCCATTACTTATGGATAGTATGATGTATAGAATATAGAAAGGAATTTATATGGAAGAAATTAAACTTGCAAGTGTAAAATTTAAAAGTGCTGGTAAGATCTACTATTTTTCCACAAATTTAAAATTAAAAAAAGATGACCGAGTAGTTGTAGAAACTGCTAGAGGATTAGAACTTGGAGAAATATCACAGGAATTAAAAGATATATCAGAATTTAATTTAGATACAGAATTAAAAAAGATAGTTAGAAAAGCTACAAAAAAAGATATAGAAAATTATCAAAAAAATGTTAGGGATGCAAAACAAGCATTAGTAACATGTAAAGAAATTGTTTCAAGATATGATGTTAATATGCAACTTACTAATTGTGAATATACATTAGATAAAGCAAAAGTTATTTTTATGTACACTTCCGATGATCGTGTTGATTTTAGGGAACTATTAAAGGAATTAGCTGTTGTTTTCAAATGCAGAATAGAGTTAAGACAAATTGGTCCAAGAGATAAAGCAAAAGTAATTGGTGGAATTGGAACATGTGGTTTACCATTATGTTGTTCAACTCTTTTAGGAGAATTTAATGGAGTTTCTATTAATATGGCTAAAAATCAAATGTTAGCAATTAATATAGAAAAAATATCAGGTGCATGTGGAAGATTAATGTGTTGTTTAAAATATGAAGATGAAATTTATTCTTTAGAAAAAGAACGTTTTCCTAAAATAGGATCACATGTAAAATATCAAGATAAAGATGTAAAAGTAACAGGATTAAATGTTATTAATGATCTTGTTAAAATTGAAACAAATAATGGAATTGTATTCGTTGGTTTAGACGAAATTAAATTTGATAAAAATAATCATGCAGGAAAGAAAAATGGAAAACCAAGAAGTCATTAATTATTTATTAGCACATAATGATTTGAAAATTATCCAAAGAAAAGATATGTTTAACTTTTCTTTGGATACTGTTTTATTATCACAGTTTTGTACAATCAATAAAGATGTAAAAAATATTGTTGATTTTGGTACAAATAATGCGGCTATTCCATTATTGCTTTCAAAAAGAACACTTAAAAAAATTATAGGTATAGAAATTCAAGATGAAGCTGTTGATCTTGCTAGAAGAAATGTTGAGATGAATGATTTAAATGACCAAATCGAAATCGTTCATGGAGATATTAAAGATGTTGTCAAAGAGTTACCAAAAGCACAGCTGATTGTTTGCAATCCACCATTTTTTAAAGTAGGAGAAAATAGTAATTTAAATGATAATGAATATTTAACAATAGCACGTCATGAAATAAAAATTGATTTAGAAGGTATTATTTCAGCGGCAGCTTATTTATTAGACAACAAAGGAAGATTTTCAATTGTTCATCGACCTGATCGTATGATTGATATTTTAAATATTATGCAAAAATATGATATTGAACCTAAAAGAATACGTTTTGTATATCCTAAAATGAATAGAGATTCACATGTCTTATTAGTAGAAGGAATGTATAAAGGGAAAAAAGGATTAAAAATCGAACCACCATTATATGCACATAATGATGATGGAAGTTACAGTAATGAAGTAAGAAGAATGTTTGGAGAGAAGATAGATGAATAGACAAAAGAGTTTTGAAAATGAAAGACCAACATTATATTTAGTAGCAACATCTATTGGTAATTTAGATGAAATGACATATCGATCTATTAATACTTTAAAAAATGTAAAATATATTGCTGCAGAAGATACAAGAAATACTGTTAAGCTTTTAAATCATTTTGAAATTTCAACAAAACTTATTTCTCATCATGAACATAACATAAAACAATCAATTCCTAAACTTATACAATTATTAGAAGAAGGAAATGATATTGCTTTAGTAAGTGATGCCGGTTATCCTGCTATTTCTGATCCTGGATATGAATTAGTTAAAGAAGCAATAGAACATGAAATAAATGTTGTTCCTATTTCAGGATGTAATGCTTGTTTAGATGCTTTAGTTGTTTCAGGAATTGCTCCACAACCATTTATGTTTTATGGCTTTTTAGATCATTTAGATAAGAAAAAGAAAAAAGAATTAATTGATTTAAAAAAATATAAAGAAACAATTGTTTTTTATGAATCACCACATAGAATTAAAAAAACATTAAATTTAATGTTAGATATTCTAGGAGATAGAAATATTGCTTTATGTAGAGAAATTACTAAAAAACATGAAGAAATCATCAGAGGTCATATTTCTGAAATTATTTCTATTGTAGAAGAATTAAAAGGAGAAATGGTTATTGTTGTTGAAGGTAGTCAAGAAGTAAAAGAAGAAATAACTTTTGAAACAACAATCAAGGAAGACGTAGATACGTATATTGAAAAAGGAATGTCTACTAAAGATGCAATTAAAGAAGTTGCTAAACAAAGAAATCTTAATAAAAATAGTGTTTATCAAGAATACCATTCTAAATAATGGTATTTTTTTGTTTCACGTGAAACAAAAGATAAAATTATATATTTGTGGTATACTATAAGCAGGAGGAACAAGGAAATATGTATAGTAAACAAAGCTACAATTATGGTAAACATGGAAGCAAAAGAAGATTAAAATCCATACCTGTAATTATTACATTATTGGTTGTGATATTAATATTGGGAGGTATTTATTTTTTACTATTTAACGAGAAAAATAAATATGAAGATTATAATACTTATAATGAAACAAATAAACAATATGGAACAGTACAACACTATGAAAAAGAAAATGATGATTTTTACATTTCATTATACTATCCTAAATTAAAAGAAAAGAATTTAAATAAAATTATTAAAGAATCATATAGCACATATTTAAAATCAGAAAAAAAGAAAAAGGATCAAAAAGATATATTATATCTAGATTACTCTTGTAAAAAGATTTATAAACAATATGTTGTTGTTGAATTAGATTATAAGCGTATTAATGAAGATGAGACAAAAACAAAAGCAACAAAATCTATAATGACATATGATTGTAAAACAAATCAATTGTTAACATTAAAAGATTGTTTACATGGTAAATATGGTGATTTATTAAATACTTTAGGAGTGAGTGAGTATGATAAAGAATCAACTTCTATTAAAGTAGATCAAGATAGTTTTACATATTTTACAGATCAAAAACTAAAAAATAAAATTACTATTAATTATAAAGAAAATAAAGATTACATAAAATTAGCAAATAAAAATATTCCATCTAATGCACCATTAGATGTCAAAGCACCTAAGTTAATGAAAGTAGATCCAAAGAAAAAAATGGTTGCTATTACATTGGATGATGGACCACATAAAACATTAACAGAAAGAGCAATGAATGCATTTGAAAAATATAACGGTCGAGGAACATTCTTCGAATTAGGTCAAAACATGAATCTTTTTCCAGATATTGTTAAATCAGTTTATGAAAGAGGACATGAGATAGCAAGTCATACATATCAACATGCACAACTTACAAAATTAGATGCTACTGCTTTAGATGAAGAAATCAAGAAAACACAAGAAGCATGTTTTAAAGCCTGTGGAACAGAACCAACATTAATAAGACCACCTTATGGAGCAAAAAATGATACAGTTAAATCTGCATTCTATTCTTATGGTTTAAGTATGATTCTATGGGATGGAGATACAGAAGATTGGCGTTATAGTAAAGTAACAAATGGTGCTCAAATCGTATGCGATAATATTATTAGAGATGCTAAGTCTAAAACTGGTGATGGTAATATTGTCTTGATTCATGATATTCATGAAAATTCTGTTGCTGGATTAGAAATGGCTTTAGATCAATTAAGTAAAGAAGGTTATCAATTCGTTACTGTATCAGATTTATTAAAATATAAAGGACATTCTGAATATAAATAGTATAGTTTAGGCTATACTATTTTTGTTTCACGTGAAACATATTTTCTTTCAATGAAACTCATTGACATTGATTTAAGGGTTTGATAAAGTTAATAAGGATACAATAAATACGAAGAATGGAAGATGTTAAAGCAAGACATTTAGAGAGCTGATGGCTGGTGAAAATCAGTATGTTAAACTTTAAGAGATGGCCCAGGAGTAGTTATTTCAAATAGTTAGAAATAATCGTTAACTGCGTTAAAGTTTTGAGTGACACAGCAATGTGTAAAAAAGGTGGTACCGCGATTATTCGTCCTTTTATAAGGGCGTTTTTTATTTTTATAAAGGAGATTAGAAGATGAAAGACGAAAAAGATTATTATCTTACAACAGCAATTACTTATACTTCAGGTAAACCTCATATTGGAAATACTTATGAAATTATTTTAGCTGATGCAATTGCTCGTTTTAAAAGACAAGAAGGGTACAATGTTCGATTCCAAACAGGAACAGATGAACATGGACAAAAAATTGAAATTAAAGCTAAAGAAGCAGGAATTGAACCTAAGCAATATGTAGATCAAGTTGCAGGTGTAGTTAAAAATATTTGGGATATGATGGATACATCATATGATCGATTCATGAGAACAACTGATGAATATCATGAAAAACAAGTACAAAAAATCTTTAAAAAATTATATGACAAAGGTGATATTTATTTAGGTCATTATGAAGGTAAATATTGTACAGCATGCGAATCATTCTTTACTGAATCACAATTAGTTGATGGTAAATGTCCTGATTGTGGGGGAGATGTACATGATGCTAAAGAAGAAGCATACTTCTTTAAATTATCTAAATATCAAGATCGTTTAATTAAACATATCGAAGATCATCCAGAATTTATTCAACCAGTTTCAAGAAAAAATGAAATGATGAATAACTTCTTAAAACCTGGATTACAAGATTTATGTGTTTCTAGAACATCATTTAAATGGTCTATTCCAGTTGATTTTGATCCTAAACATGTTGTTTATGTATGGATTGATGCCTTAACAAACTATATTACAGGACTTGGATATGATGCAGATGGAAATCATGGTGAATTATATAAAAAATACTGGCCTGCTGATTTACATTTAATTGGTAAAGATATCGTTCGATTCCACACAATTTATTGGCCAATTATGTTAATGGCATTAGATATTCCATTACCTAAACAAGTATTTGGACATCCATGGTTATTACAAGGTGAAAGTAAAATGTCTAAATCAAAAGGAAATGTTATCTATGCAGATGATTTAGTAGATATCTTTGGTGTTGATGCAGTAAGATATTTCGTATTACATGAAATTCCATATGATAATGATGGAAGTATTACATGGGATTTATTAGTAGAAAGAATTAATAGTGATCTTGCTAACGTTTTAGGAAACTTAGTTAATAGAACAATTGCTATGTCTAATAAATACTTTGGTGGTATTGTAGAAAACAAAAACGTATGTGAAGACGTAGATCAAGAATTAAAAGATTTAGCGTTAGCTATGCCAGCTAAATCTATTGCTAAAATGGATGAATTCAAAGCATCAAATGCATTAGATGAAATCTTCAACTTATTAAGAAGAACAAATAAATATATTGATGAAACAATGCCATGGGCATTAGCTAAAGATGAAACTAAAAAAGATCGTTTAGCTACAGTATTATATAACTTAATTGAAGCAATCAGATTCTCAGCAGTTATGTTATATCCATACATGCCTTCAACATCTACAAAAATCTTAGATCAAATTAATACAGATCAACGTGATTTTGAAAGCTTAAAAGAATTTGGTAAATATGCAAATGGTACAAAAGTTGTTGAAAAACCAGAAATGTTATTTGCTAGATTAGATCCAAAAGAAGTTTCTAAAAAAGTAGAAGTTATTGAAGCAAAACAAAAAGCTTCTATCAAAGCTGTAAAAGAAAAGAAAGAAAAAGAAGCTAAAGAAACAAAAGAAGAAATTACAATTGATGACTTTTCTAAAATTCAATTAAAAGTAGGAAAAGTTATTAAATGTGAAAAACATCCAAATGCTGATAAATTATTAGTAAGCCAAATTGATGTTGGTGAAGAAACACCAAGACAAATCGTAAGTGGTATTGCTGATGTTTATTCACCAGAAGAATTTACTGGTAAAAAAGTTATTGTTGTAACAAACTTAAAACCAGCTAAATTAAGAGGTGTAGAATCACAAGGTATGGTTCTTGCTGGTGGAGATAAAAAAGTATTAGGTGTTGTAGATGCAGGAGAATTACCAGTAGGGACAACAATTAGATAATCTAAAATCGCATGATTTCATGCGATTTTTTTCTATTCTGTCTATATTTTTTTTATCAATTATAATATAATGTCCAAGTACAAAGTAAAATTGAATAATATTTATAGGTTTTAAATATTATATATTTAAATTAAAAAGGAATCAGGTGAAATACCTGAACGGTCCCGCCGCCGTAATGTGGAGAATAAGCATCAAAGTCACTGGGAAACTGGGAAGACGCTTAAACAATGAAACAGAGTCGGAATACTTGCCTATATCTAAGGATACACTTTACGGAGTATAAAGTAGTTCTTCTAGATAAACTAGGATAACTATGCCTAGTTTTTATTTAGGAGTTATTTAATTTGAAAGGGGAAAGAATATGAAAATGAAAAAAATTGTATGCAGTCTTATGATTTCAGTATTATGTTTTATGACTGCTATTTCTGGTGTATCAGCAGCAAATACATATCCAACTGCTAACATTGATACAGCAGTTCAAAGAGCGATTAGTTTCTATAAAGGTAGAACCTTAGAATCACCTGATGAAGTTTTTGCAGCAGAATCATTAGGAATTGAAGCTGAAGATCAATGTGACATTACAGAATTATTAAATGCGTTTAAAGAAAAAGATTACAATGAGGCTACATTAGGTGATTTATCTAAAACAATTATCACATTAGCTTTAACAAAAAATGATCCAAGAAGTTTCAATAATTATAATTTGGTAGAAATTCTTGAAAATAAAGTTAAAGCAGATGGATCAATTGAAGGTAGTAATGGAACAAATTTTGATATTTGGGTATTATTTGCATTAGAAACTGTATCATCATCTAAAGTAGATATTGTTGCAGATAAATTATCTACTCAAAATAATATTGAAGGTAGTGAAGGAGCATTCTGGTATGCTGGACCTTATACTAGTGAAGATGTAACTGGATGGGGAATAGAAGCATTAACAATTGCTAATAAAGAAAAATATCAATCAAGCATTACATCTGCAATTAATTTTTTAGAAAGTAAGAAACAAGCTGATGGTTCATATGGTAATTGGGGTGCAAGTGCAGATACACAAGCTGCTGTCATTGAAGGATTATTAACTTATGATCGTGATGGTGTTTTAAATGGAAAATATGACACACAAGATTCAAATATCTTTAAAGTTCTTGTTGATTTCCAAAAAGAAAATGGTAGTGTTGAGATAGCAGATTGGCAAACAGGAATTGTCGGATATAACGCTATGGCAACATATCATTTAACAACATGTTTAGGAACTTATAAAAATGGTTCATTATTCTTAAAAGCTCAAAAAGATTATGATGCAATCATCAATCCAGTAAAAGAAGAACCAAAAACTGAACCAACTACTTCAGTTGAATCTAAAAAAGATACAACTCCAACACAAACTGATAAAAAAACAACTTCAGTAAAAACTGGAGATGAAACTAATGTTGTTATCTTTGCTTTATTATCAATGGTATCTGGTGGATTATTCTTAGTATTAAGAAAAGAATATGAAAGAGTTCATTAATAAAATAAAAAATATGGATAAAACAAAAAGAATTGTAATATTATTTATTACAATTTCTTTTGTTTTTATTGGTAGTTTTTCTATTTATAATGGTGTTACTGGAAACTATAAAACAAACCAAGTAGCACAAGTAGATACTACAAAAAATAAGAAAGAAAAAAATACTAAGGAAACTAAAAAAGAAGAAAAACAAGAGACTACTGATCAAACACAAGAAACAGAGCCTACACAAAGTGACAGTCAATCATCAACACAATCACCAGATGAAACAAAAACAAATGATGAAAGTAAATCAAATAGTAAATTATCATCTACAACTCAAAACAATGGAAAAAGTAGCAGTGTAGGTTATTCTCAAAATTCTACGAATCAATCTCAATCAAATAGTGGACAAACAAGTAATAATCAATCAAATAATAGTTCATCGAGTCAACAACCAACTAATGGAAAAATAACTGTAAATATGCAGGTAATTGGAGTAGATAGTACATTAATGAGTGGCACATTAAGTTTAGAAAAAAATACAAGTGTTTATAGCGCTTTAAAAACTCTTGCCGCTCAAAAAGGAGTAAGTATTTCTACATCGGGATTTGGAGCTTCAACTTACGTTAGAGGAATAGGTGGCTTGAAAGAATTTGATTATGGTGGTAATTCTGGATGGCTATATATGGTAAATGGTATTAAACCGAGTTATGGAGCATATAGCTATAAGTTAAATGATGGCGATACTGTAAAGTGGTATTACACAACAGACTATACAAAGGAATAATATATGCATTCAAATAAAGTAAAAGAAATAAGTTTAATAGGAATATTAGCAGCTGTTAATATTGCCTCTCGTATATATCTACAAGCATTACCTAATATTAAACCTGTTACATCTATTATTATTATTTCAGTAATGTTATTTGGTTTAGGATTTGGTGTGAAGTTAAGTATTGTAACGACCGTTGTTTCTAATTTGTTTTTAGGAATGGGAACATGGACTTTCTTTCAAATACTTGCGTGGGTTGTTATTTGTTTGATTACACAGGTTTTATTAGATTTTTTAAAGAAAATACATAAAGAACCTAAGTTATTTCCTATGGCTATTTTTTCCTTTTTGATGGGATATATCTTTGGCTTTGTAGTATCATTAGATCAGTTGATGTTAGGTGGACCATCACTCTTTATAGTCTATTATACAGCAGGATTGTTATTTGATACTTTTCATGCAGTAGGGAATTTTTGTTTTTATTTAATATGTGCACCTATTTTAATGAAAGTATTAAAAAAGGAATCAGAAAGAATAAGATTAAAACAAGACTAAGTTCTTGTTTTTCTTTTTGATTGAATTATAATAAAGTAAGAATTTATCATGAAAGGAAGAGTTTTATGATTGTAAATGAAGAAGCAGTTAAAAAGATATTAGAAGAAGTAAAACCAGCAAAATTAGTTGCTGCAACAAAATATGTAGATGTTAAAGAAATTGAAAAATTAGAAAAATTAGGAGTGACATGTTTTGGCGAAAACAGAGTACAAGCCTTTTTAGAAAAGTATGAAAATTATCATGGTAATGGTGAGTTTCAATTTATTGGAACACTTCAACCAAATAAAGTGAAATATATTATTGATAAAGTGACTTTAATTCATGCTGTTGATCGTTATTCTTTATTAAAAGAAATAGAAAAACAAGCAGCTAAAAGAGATTTAGAAATGCCTGTTTTAATTCAAGTGAATATTGCTAAAGAAGAAAGTAAACATGGTTTTGAAGTAGAAGAAATTGATGAAGTATTTAATTGTTTAAAAGATTATCCTCATGTCAAAGTAAGAGGACTTATGATGATGGCACCACATATTGAAAGTAGTGAAACTGAAAAGTATTTTAAAATGACACAAGAGTTTTTACAAAGACTTCAAAAAGATTATCCAATGTATCAATTGGATCAGTTATCAATGGGAATGTCTAATGATTATCATGAAGCTTTAAATCATGGTTCTACAATGATTCGTATAGGAAGTGCATTATTTAAATAGATATGAAAATATCTATTTTTTTTGTTTTAGTAATTAATTTCAAATAATTTGACATAGTGTGACAAAAGCGTATAATGTTAGCAGCCGAACAAAAAAGGAGACATTTATGGAACATCGAATAGGAATGGAAATACGTGTTTTGTCTAAATATATGGGACGTTATTTAGATGATATTCATGGTATTGATTGTATGTTATCAGGACCGCAGGGGTTAATTCTTATTTATTTATGTGAAAATGATGAAGAAGTTTATCAAAAAGACATAGAAAAATATTTTAATATTAGAAGATCAACTGCAACAGGTCTTTTAAATTCTTTAGAAAAGAACGGATATATCACAAAAGAACCTGTTGAAAATGATAAACGTATGAAAAAAATCAAAGCAACTGAACATGCGTATAGTACAGTAGAAAAGATTGATAATCATGTTATTCAATTAGAAAAAATTATGTTAGATGGAATTGATGAAAAAGAAGTGAAACAATTTAGAGATACAATTTCTAAAATGACACTTAATTTAGTAAAGGAGTCAAAAAATGGATAAATTATATTACATGGGAATTGATGTTGGATCAACAACAGTAAAATTATATGTGGAAGATCAAGAACATCAATGTATCTATTCAAAATATCAAAGACACTATTCTGATGTTAAACCAGCAATAGAAAGTCTAATTAAAGAAGTTCAAGAACACTATGGAAACTTACCAGTTAAAGTAGTGATGACAGGATCAGGTGGTTTATCTTTATCAAAACATTTAAATGTAGAATTTGTTCAAGAAGTGATTGCTTGTACAAAAACAGTGGAAACTTATATTCCTGAATGTGATGTAGCAATTGAATTAGGTGGAGAAGATGCTAAAATCACTTATTTTGAATCAACTCTTGAACAAAGAATGAACGGGACTTGTGCAGGGGGTACAGGAGCATTTATTGATCAAATGGCTTCCTTATTACAAACAGATGCTGCTGGATTAAATGAACTTGCTAAAAACTATGAAACAATTTATCCAATTGCATCTCGTTGTGGTGTATTCGCTAAAACAGATATCCAACCATTAATCAATGAAGGGGCAGCTCGAGAAGATATCGCTATTTCTATTTTCCAAGCCGTTGTCAATCAAACAATTAGTGGTCTTGCTTGTGGTAAACCAATTCGTGGCAAAGTTGCTTTTCTAGGAGGACCTCTTTATTTCTTAGATCAATTACGTGCACGTTTTATTGATTCATTAAACTTAAAAGATGAAGATGTTATCTTTCCTCAAAACTCACAATTATTCGTAGCTATGGGAGCATGTTTACTTGCTAGAGAAGATAAAGTGAATAAAACAACAATTGATGAACTTGTATATATTTTAGATTCATTAAAAGATGGTATTTCTGATGAAACAGATACTTTGAAACCATTATTTGAAACAGAAGAAGATCGTATTGAATTTAGAAATAGACACTATCGTACAAAAGTAAAGAAAAGAGATTTAAATACATATCAAGGAAAAGCTTTCTTAGGTGTAGATGTTGGTTCGACAACATCTAAAGCTGTATTAGTTGATGAAGATGGTTCTGTATTATATACATTCTATTCATCTAATGAAGGAAATCCAATTGAAGTTGTTCGTAAGATTTTAAAAGAAATCTATGAAATCTTACCTAAAGGAGTAGAACTTGTTCATGCTGGGTCAACTGGATATGGTGAAGCTTTAATTAAATCTGCATTTAAAATGGATGTCAGTGAAGTAGAAACAATTTCTCACTTTACAGCCGCTAAATATTTTAAAGATGATGTTTCATTTATCTTAGATATCGGTGGACAAGATATGAAAGCTATCAAGATCGAAGATGGTATTATTCAAGATATTTTATTAAATGAAGCATGTTCATCAGGATGTGGATCATTTATTGAAACATTCGCTAAATCATTAGGATACAATGTTGCTGATTTCGCTAATCTAGCTTTACAATCAACAGCACCAATTGATTTAGGATCACGTTGTACTGTATTTATGAACTCTAAAGTAAAACAAGCACAAAAAGAAGGAGCTAAGATTGAAGATATTTCTGCAGGTCTTGCTTATTCTGTTATTAAAAATGCTTTATATAAAGTTATTAAATTACGTTCGCCTGAAAGTATTGGTAAATCAGTATTAGTACAAGGTGGAACATTCTATAATGAATCTGTTTTAAGAGCTTTTGAACAAGAAACAGGAATCAAAGCGATTCGTCCAGATATCGCTGGATTAATGGGAGCCTTTGGTATTGCTTTAATTGCTAGAGAAAGATATCAAGGACAAGGAACAACATTACTTAATAAGGAACAAGTTGATGCTTTCGGTTATGAAAGTACAATTCGTTATTGTCAAAAATGTACAAATCATTGTATGTTAACAGTTTCTTCATTTAATGATGGTAGTGAACATATCAGTGGAAACAGATGTGAAAGAGGAGCAAACTTACCTCCTAAATCAAAACAATTACCAAACTTATATGATTATAAATATCGTCGAGTTTTCAATTATCGTTCATTAACGGCTAAAGAAGCAAAACGTGGAACAGTAGGGATTCCTCGTGTTTTAAATATGTATGAAAACTATCCTTTCTGGCATACATTATTTACTGATTTAAAATTCAGAGTAGTCTTATCACCACGTTCAAGTAAAAAAATCTATGAAAAAGGAATTGAATCTATTCCATCAGAAAGTGTATGTTATCCAGCTAAATTATCACACGGACATATTGAAAGCTTAATTGAAAAAGGAATTAAATATATTTTCTATCCTTCAGTTGCTTATGAAAGAAAAGAAAATGTTACTCAAGGAAATCATTACAACTGTCCAGTCGTAACTTCTTATCCAGAAGTTATTAGAAATAACGTAGATAACTTAGAAACAAATGAAATCATCTTTAGAAATCCATTCATGGATTTAAGTAATCGTAAAACAATGTTTACAAACTTAAAAGATGAATTTAAATCATTTGGTATTAGTGATAAAGAATTAAAAGCTGCGATTGAACATGCTTATGAAGAATTACAACAATGTCGTTTAGATATCCAAGGAGAAGGAGAAAAAGTCCTTGCTTACTTAAAAGAAAATAATATGACAGGGGTTGTTTTATCAGGTAGGCCATATCATGTCGATCCAGAAATCAACCATGGATTAGCTGATTTAATTACTGGTGAAGGCATGGCTGTTTTAACAGAAGACAGTGTTTGTCACTTAGATAAAGAATTAGAAGAATTACGTGTTGTGGATCAATGGACATATCACTCAAGAATGTACCATGCAGCATCCTTTGTTTCATCTCAACCAAACTTACAATTAATTCAATTAACATCATTTGGTTGTGGATTAGATGCTGTTACGGCTGATCAAGTGGCAGAAATCTTAAATGCGAGAAATAAAATCTATACACTTATTAAAATTGATGAAGGAAGTAACTTAGGAGCAATTCGTATTCGTATCCGTTCATTAAAAGCAACAATTGATAAACAAGAAAATAAAGAAATTGATTTATCTAAAAAATATAAACCAGTAAAAGTACCATTCACTAAAGAAATGAAAGATGATCGTTGGACAATCCTTTGTCCACAAATGTCACCAATCCATTTCCAATTTGTTGAAAAGGCAATGCAAGAAAGTGGTTATAACTTAAAAGTTTTACCATCAGTAGATAAAGGAGCTACAGAAGCAGGATTAAAATATGTTAATAATGATGCATGTTACCCAAGTATCCTTGTCGCTGGACAAATGATGGAAGCTTTAACAAGTGGTGAATATGATGTCAACAAAACAGCCTTGATCATTTCTCAAACAGGTGGTGGATGTCGTGCGACAAACTATATCGGATTTATCCGCAAAGCTTTAAAAGATGCTGGTTTAGAACAAGTACCAGTAATTAGTGCCAATTTACAAGGTATCGAATCAAACCCAGGATTTAAAATTACCTACCCACTTGCTAAGAAAGTTATTATCGGTGCAATGTATGGAGATTTATTCATGAGAGTCCTTTATCGTGTAAGACCATATGAAAAAGAAAAAGGAAGTGCCAATAGACTTTACCAATCATGGGTAGAAAAATGTATGAAAAATATTGAAACAGGTAGCATGAAAGAATTTAAGAAAAATGTTTATCAAATCGTAAAAGATTTTGATGAATTACCTTTATTGGATATCAAGAAACCAAGAGTTGGTTTAGTAGGAGAAATCCTTGTTAAATTCCATCCAACTGCTAATAATCAAATTGTTGATATTATTGAAAGAGAAGGTGGAGAAGCGGTTATGCCAGATTTAATTGATTTCTTCCAATATTGTTTCTATTCAACAACATTTGAAAGAAAACATTTCAATGCGACAGCTAAAGCTACTAAGCTATGTGAATTCGCAGTTAAAGCCGTTGATTTCTTAAGAAAAGATATGATCAAAGCTTTAGAAAAATCAAAACGTTTTGCTCCACCAGCTTCTATTGAACATCTTGCTGATAAAGCTAAAGAAGTTGTTTCAATTGGTAACCAAACAGGTGAAGGTTGGTTCTTAACTGGTGAAATGATTGAACTTATTGAAAGTGGAGCACCAAATATTGTATGTATGCAACCATTTGGATGTTTACCAAACCATGTTACAGGTAAAGGTGCTATTAAGGCTTTAAGAAAGAAATATCCTCAAAGTAACATTGTAGCTGTTGACTATGATCCAGGAGCTAGTGAAGTTAACCAATTAAATCGTATTAAATTAATGCTTTCAACAGCTTTTAAAAATTTAGATAAATAAAAAATAGTGGTTCGTATGAACCACTATTTTACTACCTTTATATTTTGACAAGATTGCAAGTTGATAACATGATATTTGTTTTATTGATTGAATAATGATTTTTAATTGAACAGATAATCAAACTATCACGGCTTTCTTTATAGGATAATGTTTCACATTCAGCAAGAGAAAGCATAAAGTTTGTTTTCTTTAAATCAATATTTAAAACTAAACTCATTTGAATAAGATCATCTCTTTGAGGTTGAATTTTTCCATTAAGAATACCATTCAAAGTATTTTCATCAATTTTTGTTTCATTATATAACTTGATTGTAGGAATACAGTAATATCCTAATAAAGCATAAAAATAGGTTAAAAAATCTAAATCTGGAAATTCGTGTTTTACTTCATCAATATTGGCACATGTATCAACAAGCATAAATAATCTATCGGCATTCATCATATCACCTACTTATTATAATTTTAACCCCTTTTAAATCATTGAACAAGTTTAAAAATATTTATTTTACTAATAATATTTTATAATAATAGTTTTAAAAAGATTGTAGAAAAAAAGAAGTAAAAAAAGGATATAAAATCTAAATAATTTGCATAAAATAGTATAAAAGAGTATGATATGAATAAGAAGGGGATGTTTATTATGTGCTTAGGATTATTAATGATGCTCTTGGCAGGTAGTGTAGTTTATTTTGGTAAGAGTTATTTTGAATATAAATTGAGGGAAGAGTAATCTAGCATTCGCTAGATTATTTTTTTTAAAATGAAAAAACTGATTAGTCTACTTGTATTATTTTTATTATGTGGATGTTTTCCACAATCTTACCAAAGTATAGAAAATAAATTTAAACAAGATCAATGTTTTAAATATCATTATCAGCTTTTAAATAAAAAACAAAAACAACTCTATCAAATAATTTATAATATTGCTTATACAAGAAAACAAAATATTTATATTAAAGAAAAAGAGATAGATAAAGTAAGTCAAATTGTTAATGCGGTTTTAAAGGATCATCCAGAGTTATTTTATATTAAGGAATGGTCCCTTAATACAAAAGGTCTTTTTAATTTTGAATATAGTATGAAAGAAAAAGAAATTCTTAAAGATCAAAAAAGGATAAAGAAAATTGTCAAACAACTAAAAGAGGATACACAAGATTTAAAATCCTATCAAAAAATAAAATATATTTATGATGACGTTATTACTCATTGTAAGTATAATGAACAAGCAAAATATAACCAAGAAATAATCAGTGTTCTTATTAATCATCAATCAGTTTGTAGTGGTTATGCAAAAACAATGCAGTATCTACTCAATCAATTGCATTTTAAAGCAACGTTTTTAACAGGGAAAACAATAAAAGGAAGAAGAGACAAACATGCAATAAATATGATAAAATATGACAATGATTATTATTATATAGATGCAACCTGGGGTGATTTAGTATTAGCTGATGAGGAAATCATCAATAATAATTATTTGATGTTTGATAGTCAAACAATGAAACAAATGTATGATTTAGATGATCATTATAAAATAACCAAAAATGATAAACATACTTATTTTAAAGAAGAAGGGTTGTATTTTGATTTATATCAATTAAATACTTTAAAAGCTAAAATAAATAAAAATCAAAGAGAATGTTATTTGCAATTTTCAAATGAAGTATATAATGATGCTAAAGAAAGATTAACAAAAAAAGGAGATGCCTATCGTTTAATAGAAGGGGTAGATCATATTCAATATATCACGAATGATCAATTGAAGACGATTTATTTAAAATGGTAAAGTTATGAAAAGAATTAATGAAATAGTAGTTGTTGAAGGAAAAACAGATAGTCAATTATTAAAAGAATTATATGATGTTGATACTATTGAAACACATGGACTAGGATTAGATGAAAAAACATTAGAACTTATTAAAGAAGCTAGTAAGACAAGAGGAGTTATTGTTTTAACAGATCCAGATTATCCAGGATTAAAGATTAGAAATCAAGTAGAAAAATATGTACAAAATTGTAAACATGCTTTTGTTGATAGAAAAGATGCTATTGGTAGAAAGAAATTAGGTATTGCTGAAGCAAATAAAGAAGCTGTAAAGAAAGCAATTGAAAATGTTGTTACATTTTCAAATCAAGAAGAAAGTATTTCTTGGAAAGAGTTTTTAGAATTAGATATTATTGGAGATAAAAAGAAAAGATTAAAGGTTTATGATTTATTTCATTTAGGATATGGCAATGCAAAGACTTTGTTTAAAAGATTAAATATGGTGGGTATTTCCAGGGAAATGATAGAGAAGGAGTTAGAGAATGAAGGATATAGCGACTAAAAGTACAACTCAATATATATTAGATAAATATGATTTATATCCTAAAAAGAAATATGGGCAAAACTTTTTAATTGATCCTCATGTCGTAGAAAAAATCGTTCGTTGTTCAAGTGTTAATGAAAAATGTGCAGTGATTGAAGTAGGACCTGGAATTGGTGCTTTAACTCAAGTATTAGCACGTTATGCAGGATATGTAAGAAGCTATGAAATAGATACACGTTTTAAAGGAGTCTATGAAGAGTTTTTAAATCAGGAAAATATTGAGATTGTTTTTGAAGATTTTTTAAAAGTAAATTTAGAGGATTTAATGACTTTAAAGGATAAGTATGAAAAAGTTATTTTGGTAGCTAATTTGCCTTATTATATTACAACTCAAATTATTGAAAAGGTTTTAACTGAAAGTAAAGTTATTGATGAAATTGTCGTGATGGTACAAAAAGAAGTGGCTTTAAAATATACAAGCGATTATAAAAGTCCACTGATGTATATGATTGAAGATATGGGTAAAATTGAATATATGTTTACAGTAAGTCAAAATGTTTTTATTCCTGCACCTCATATTGATAGTGCTATTTTAAAGATTACAATTAATAAGGAAGCTAATTTAGATTTATATAAAGTATTAAATAGTGCTTTTAAACAAAGAAGAAAAACGATTTATAATAATTTAAAACAAGAATATCAAAATGCATTAGATGTTTTAAATGAAAATCAAATAGATCAAAAATTAAGATGTGAACAACTTACATTAGAAGATTATCAGGCTATCACAAAATCATTATATAAACATACTATATAATGGTGATAGAATGAAAATAGGTGATATTGTAAGTAGAAAAAAATATCATCAAGATATTATTTTTGAAGTCATTGATATACAGGAAAATATTTGTTATTTAAGAGGAATAGAGTATCGTTTGATTGCGGATAGTGAAATAGATGATTTAGAGCTTGTTCAAGAGAAAAGAGTAATAGAAGATGTGCATTTACCACAAGAAAAATGTTTAAAGGGAAGTGTTTTACATTTAGATGGAGATCCTTCTTATTTAAAGATGTGTATGAAAAAATATCAAGAATATGGTATTAGAGCATATGGTTATTATTTTAAAGAAGAAGAGTTTGCTAGTAAAATAACCAACCTATTAAAAAAACATAATCCACATCTTTTAGTCATTACAGGACATGATGCCTTGAAAAAAATGGACATAAAAGAAATAGTCAAGATTATTTGCACAGTTTAGATTTTGTAGAAGCAATCAAAAAGGCTAGAGAATATCAACCCGACAAAGATGCATTAGTAATCTTTGCAGGAGCGTGTCAGTCATACTATGAACTTCTAGTAGCGAGTGGTGCTAACTTTGCATCAAGTCCTTCAAGAAAAAATATTCATGCGTTAGATCCTGTTATTATCACAACTCAAATCGCAAGTACAAATATTAAAGAGTATGTTGATTTAGAAAAAGTTATAGAGAAAACCTCTTTTAAACAATTAGGTGTTGGTGGAATTGATACAAGAGGGGTTGCCAGAAATTTGTATCCGAGGTAATGAAAAATGAAAGTAAGAGCATATGCAAAAGTAAATTTAGCGTTAGATGTTGTAAGAAAAAGAGAAGATGGATATCATGATTTAGAAATGATCATGGCACCTATTACTTTACATGATCTCATTTATATTAATGTCATTGATGAAGGAATTGAAATTGAGTCAAATAGTAAGATCGTTCCTACCGATCAAAGAAATATTATGTATAAAGTTGCACAATTGATGCAAGAAAGATATGGATTAAAAAAAGGTGTTAAGATCTTTGTCTATAAGCATATTCCAACGCAAGCAGGATTAGCTGGTGGAAGTGCTGATGGAGCAGCAGTTATTAAAGCCATGAATAAATTATTTCATTTAAATTTATCTTATGAAGAAATGGCTGCTTTAGGAAAAGAAGTAGGAGCAGATATTCCATTTTGTATTTATGAAAAAACAGCTTTTGTTGAAGGTGTTGGTGAAAAACTACAATTTATTGATGAACCTTTTGAAGCTTATTTATTACTTGTAAAACCTAAAAAAGGTGTTTCAACTCAAAAAGCATTTACTTCATTAGATTTATCTAAAGTAAAACATCAAGATTGCAGAAAGATGAAAAAAGGAATTGAAATGAATGATTATCAAGCAGTTATTGATAATCTACAAAATACATTAGAACTTCCTTCTATTAAAATGGTGCCACAAATTAAAGAAATCAAAGAAGAAATGATTAAGTTAGGTTTTGATGGAGCTTTAATGTCAGGAAGTGGTTCATGTGTATTTGGTATTACTAGAAATCAAGAAATTATGAATAAAGGATATGAATTCTTTAGAAAACGTTATTTTTTTGTTAGAAAATCGAAAATTTTAAACAAGGAAGAAAATCTGTGATAAGATTTTCTTTTTTTGAAAAGATGTAGGAATTTGCAATAAATTGTCTTATTCATCTTTAATTATGAGTTATATTTTGTTAGAATGACGTCGTAGAGGGGTGTGACGATGAAAACTTACGCAGTAGTAATGGCTGCCGGAAAAGGTACAAGAATGAAATCCGACAAGCCTAAAGTAGTACATGAAGTTTTATATAAACCGATGGTTTGTCATATCGTTGATGAATTAAAAGGTTTAGGTGTTGATGGTATTTATGTTATTGTTGGACATAAAGCTGAAGAAGTCATGAAACTTGTTGATGGTGTTGAGTTCGTAATGCAAAAAGAACAATTAGGAACTGGACATGCATTGATGCAAGCAAAAGATGTTTTAGGAGATAAAGAAGGAACAACTATTGTTTTAAATGGTGATGCACCATTAATTACTAAAGAAACATTGCAAGGGTTAATTCAATATCATAATGAACATCAAATGAAAGGAACAGTCATGACATGTGATTGTGACTTAAATAAGAAATTTGGTCGTATTATTAGAGAAAATGATCAAGTTAAAGGTATTGTTGAGTATAAAGATTGTACAGATGAACAAAGAAATATTTCTGAAATGAATGTTGGAGAATATTGCTTTGATAATGCTGCTTTATTTAAAGCATTAGAATCAGTAACAAATAACAATGCTCAAAATGAATACTATATTACAGATGTAATTGAAATTATGAATCATCAAAACTTAAATGTTGGTGGTTATAAAATTGATGACTTATCAGAAGTTGGTGGAATTAATGATAAGTTTGAATTACAAGAAGCAACAAAACAATTACAATATCGTATTAATAAAAAACATCTATTAGATGGTGTAAATATTGTAGATATGACAAATACTTATATTGGTAGAGATGTAGTGATTGGTCATGATACAACAATTGAACCAGGATGTATTATTAAAGGAAAAACAGTGATTGGTAATGGATGTCATATTGGACCTTATTGTGAATTTGATAATGTAGAAATCAAAGATAACGTAGAAATTAAATTCTCTGTTATTGCTGATTCGATTATTGAAAACGGTGTTGATATCGGGCCATATGCAAGACTTAGAAATCATTGTCATATCTTAGAAAATGTCCACATGGGTAACTTTGTGGAAATGAAAAAAGCAACTTTTGGTAAAGGAAGTAAAGCTGCGCACTTAAGCTATATTGGAGATGCGACAGTTGGTGAAAACGTAAATATTGGCTGCGGTACTATTACAAGCAACTATGATGGAAAAAATAAATTCCAAACAGTAATTGAAGACAACGTTTTCGTTGGCTGCAATTCTAATTTAGTTGCTCCTGTAACTGTTGGTAAAAATGCATTTATTGCTGCTGGATCAACAATTACAGATGAAGTTCATGAAGATGCTTTTGCAATTGCTAGAAGTAGACAAGTGAACAAAGAAGGTTATAGTAAAGTATTAGAAGAAAAAAGAAATAAAATAGGAAAATAGGGGTAAAAGAAAAAATGAAAAACAAAATTACAGTATTTGCTTTATCATCATCAGTAGAATTAGCACAAGATATTTGTGATAATTTAGGTTGTGAAATGGGAAAATCAAAAGTTCACCATTTCGCTGATGGAGAAATCTTAGTTGAAATTGATGAATCAGTTCGTGGAAAAGATGTTTTCATTGTCCAATCAACATCTAATCCTGTTACTGAAAACTTAATGGAAATCTTAGTTTTAGCAGATGCCTTAAAAAGAGCATCAGCTGGAGAAATTACAGCTATCATGCCATACTTTGGATATGCTAGACAAGATAGAAAAGCAAAACCTAGACAGCCAATTACATCTAAATTAGTTGCTGATTTATTAACAACTGCTGGTGTTAATCGTGTTGTAACAATTGATTTACATGCTGCACAAATTCAAGGATTCTTCAATATTCCTGTAGATGATATGCAAGCATTACCATTAATCTGTAATTATTTCAAAAATAAAAACTTAGATGATATTTGTGTTGTTTCTCCAGACCATGGTGGAGCAACTCGTGCTCGTAAAATGGCAGTTGCTTTAGATTGTCCAGTAGCTATCATTGATAAAAGAAGACCAAAACCTAACGTTGCTGAAATCATGGGTGTTTTAGGTGATGTTGAAGGTAAAAACTGTGTCATGATTGATGATATGATCGATACGGGTGGAACTATTGTAGCAGGTATTGATATGTTACTTGAAAAAGGTGCAAAAAATGTTTTCGTTGCTTGTACACACCCAGTATTCTCAGGACCAGCTGTTGAAAGATTGAAAAACTGTTCAGCTAAAGAAGTCGTTGTTACAGATACAATTATTTTACCTAAAGAAAAACATTTCGATAAATTAAAAGTTGTTTCAGTAGCATCATTACTTGCTAAAACAATTGAAAGTATTGAAAATAATTTACCAGTAAGTGATGTTTTCCAAGAATTTGATTTCGAAAAATAATAAAAAAATAAAAGTCTTCCTTTGATGGAAGGCTTTTTTGTTTCACGTGTAAAACATTTATAAATTGAGATAAAATCATGATAATAAGACTAAAAATACTCATTTTGTTACAGATATGAAACAAAATTAGACATTGAAAAATAAAAGAGGCATGTTAAACTCTCTTTAGTTAGCAAAGACTAACTTCATAGGAGGAAAAAATGAAAAAATTATTAAAGATAACACTTGCTTTAATGATGGCTTTAGGATTACAACTGACATCATTAAATGCAGTCGACGCATTAAATATTGATTTATCAAAAGCAGGGACATATCAAATTCCTGTTGAAAATTTAAAAAGTGCTGCACCACTTCCAGCAGTACAAAAAGCCTTTGCTGGTGCCTTTGGTGATACATTAGAAGTAACTGTTGATCAAGATGGAAAAATGCAAGCAGTTGCTACGTTACAAAATATGATTATTAACATGGGATCAGAATATTATGCAAATGTTTTAACAATTGCTGATGGAACAACTCTTTCAACAAAAGTAGAAAAGTCTACACAAGGAATGGGCGGAGAAACATTAGAAGTAGAAGTACCAGAAAAAATTTCTTTTGAATTACCTCAATTAGATGAAAATAATTCAACAGTTTTATCAATTACAGTTGATTTTATGAATTATTTTATGGGACAAGGAAAGGATTATCCAACAAATGTAACTTTAACATTAGATTTAGATAATGCAAAAGAATTACAAAAAGAATATGTTTTAGAAGATGGTACATATGACGTTCCTGTAAATGTTTTAAAAGAAAATAGTGATGATCAATCAATGGCAGCACAAGCTGTTGAATCAGCACAAATCACTGTTCAAAACAATGAAGTTGTTGTTACTTTAAAATTAAAAGAAATGACAATGTATGGACAAACTGCTTCTGTTGATAAAATGGAATATCAATTAAAAGATGGAACATATAAAGAAGCAACTGTTATTGAGGAAGAAGATGGACATCCAAAAAAAGTACAATTCAAATTAGATGAAAATAAAGAACTTACAAATGTTAAGTTTTATTATGGTGGAAGCCCAAGAGGTGCTATTGCAAGATTACAATTAAAATTAGATGGTCTAACAAAAGTTGATCCTACACCAGAAACACCAAAAGATGATGAAGATAAAAAAGATGAAGAAAGTACTTCTCGTTTTACAAAAGATGGAACATATAGTGTAGATGTTGCTTTATGGAATGCTACAAGTGATAAAGAATCAATGGCAGCTTCTGCTATCAATTCAAAAGCAAAAATTATTGTTAAAGATGGTAAAGCAACAATGTATCTTTCAACAAAAGAAATGTCATTTGGAAGTATTAAAGCAAGTTTACAAGAATTTTATATTGGAAGTGAACAAGAAGATTATAAAAATCATAGTGCTACAATCATTGAAAAAGATGCACAAGGGAATCCAACATTATGGGCCTTTGAATTACCTCATGAAAATGAATATATCAATGTAATGATGAATCCACATGTTGCTATGATGGGAAATATGGATTTAGCAGCAAGATTAAAAATTGATTATACTACTTTAACATATGTTTCAGATAAAACAGAATTAGAACCAAATACTAAAAAAGATGATCAACAAGAAAATACAAATAAAGATCAAACAGCAAATAAAGAGAATCAAATAAATGAAAATCAACCAGTTAAAACAGGTGATCAAACATCTATTCAGTTATTCATGACATTATTTATTATTTCTATAACAATGATTGGATTTATTTTAAGAAAGAAACATGAGGCATAAAAATGCCTCATGTTTTTATGGAGGAACTATGAAAAAAATATTACAAATAAATATCATTTTAATGATGCTATTCATGTTTATTTCACCAGTTAGTGCTTTAAATGATGGGGCATATCTTGTTAGTCGTTCTACAAGTTATACCAATCCTCTTACCGGTAAAACAGAAGACGGAGGAGAAAATATTGCTTTAGGTGAAAGTATGGTAAGTAATATTGTCGACAGTCAATTATTGGTTGAACAAATTAATGGAAAGTATTATATCACTGTTGGTTTAGGGTTAGCTTCTAATGTCAGCAATGTACGATTTAAAGTGATGACATCAAGTGGATCAATGAGTTCAGTTTCAGCAACTAAAACTGGAAGTAGTAGTGCTAATGGAGATACTGTTAATCATTATAGATTACAAGTCAGTTCTTTGGAACTTTATATAAGTCCTATTATGTATGTAAATCCAATGGGAAGAGATGTACAGTTTTTTATTAAACCTAATATTTCCTCGGCAATAGCAGGAACAGGAATTTATAACAGTCAAATGATCCCTCAAAATACAGAAACCTCAACAAGTCAAAATACACAAACAAATACATCTAAATCAACAACAAATCAAACAACTCAAGAAGAAACAACTGAGGAAACACAAACACCAGAAACTACTGAAATCCAACAAGCAATAGTAGGAACAATTACAAAAGAATCACTTATGGAAAATGCGACAGGATTAAGTAATCACATTATTAATTCAAAAGGAAAAGTCGATAAAAAATTAAAACTAACAGTTAAAAATTTAAAACAAACAACGAAGGAAAGTACAACCAAAAAAGATAATACATTACTTATTGTAGGAATATGTATCGTATTTATTTTAGGAGGAATATTCTATGTTAAAAAAATTAAAAAGTAGTTTAGTATTTATCTGTTTAATATCTTTATTAACAGGATGTGTCAATCAAAATCAAGAAGTAACAAGTGATCAAGAAATTACAGTTGCTGCTACTTCTATTGCTGCTACAGAAATTTTAGATCAATTAAATATACCAGCTAAACAAGTTGTAGGAATTCCTCAAAGTGATAGTTATACAGTTCCTAAAAAATATCAAAAAACAACAAAGATTGGTAATGCAATGACACCAGATATGGAAAAAATATCTACATTGAAACCTGATTTAATTTTAAGTCCTAATTCATTAGAAAGTGATCTTTCAAGTAAATATGAAAAAATCAAAATCAGTTCAAGTTTTTTAAATCTTAAAAACTTATCGGGAATGTATAAGAGTATTGAAGAATTAGGAAAATTATTTAATAAAGAAAAACAAGCTAAAAAACTTGTTGATGAGTATGTTGACTATATGGTTTCTTTTAGAGAAAAATATCAAAATAATGTGAGTCCACGTGTTTTAATCTTAATGGGACTTCCAGGAGGAAGTTATGTTGTAGCAACTGAATCAAGTTATGTTGGAGATTTAGTAAGATTAGCAGGTGGAACAAATATTTATGGTGATGGAGAAGGAAAAGATTTTGTTAATGTCAGTGTAGAAGATATGTTAAAACAAAATCCTGATATTATTTTAAGAACATCTCATGCCATGCCAAAACAAGTTATGGAGTATTTTCAACAAGAGTTTTCGAATAATCAAACTTGGCAACAATTTGATGCTGTTAAGAATAATAAAGTATATGATTTAAATAATGAATATTTTGGAATGAGTGCTAATTTTAATTATCAAAAAGGATTAGAAACATTAGAAGGAATTTTATATGAAAACAATTAAAAAGCATCCCTTATTGTTTATATTATCTTTATTTATCTTATTATGTATTTCATTCTTTATAGCAATTAATACAGGAACGATCAAAATCTCATTTATTCAATTATTAAAAGGACTCTTTATAGAATATAACAAAGATGTTGCAAGTATCTATCAAATACGTTTTCCTCGTGTCATTGTTACTATGCTTGTAGGATGTGCACTTGCTTTAGCAGGTTTATTATTTCAAGTAGTACTAAAGAATCCTTTAGCAGATCCAGGTATTATTGGAATCAGTGCAGGAGCACAATTAGTTAGTTTATTAGTAGGTATCTTTTTACCTGATTTATATACCATCAAACCATTGTTAACATGTTTAGGAGGATTAATAACATTTATATTGATTTATAGTTTATCTTGGAAATCAGGATTAAAAACAACAAGAATCATTCTTGTTGGTGTGGCTATTCATTATACGATAACAGCAATCATTTCATTTATTGAAAGTATTTCTTCATCTATTTCATCATCGATAGGTTCTGTTATTTTATATACCTGGAATGATGTTCAATTATTGATGGTTTATATTTTACCTATTTTAATTATTTTATGCTTTCTTACAAAAGCATGTGATTTATTAGGATTAGAAGATCGTACATTGTTATCTTTAGGAATAAATGTTAATTTTTATCGCTTTATTCTTTCTTTATTAGCTGTTCTTTTATGTAGTATTGCTGTATCAATTTCAGGCATTTTAAGTTTTGTTGGTTTATTGATTCCACATCTTTCACGTTTATTTGTAGGAAATAAACATTGTTATTTAATACCGACAAGTGGCTTATTGGGATCTCTTGTTCTTTTAATAGCTGATACCCTAGGGCGAGTCATTATTACTCCTTATGAAATAACACCTGCTATTTTAATGGCTATTATTGGTGGTCCATTATTTATTATCTTATTAAAAAGGAGTTCTATGCATGAAAGTTAAAAATCTATCATTTAGTTATCATCAAAAATCATTTATTAAAGATTTAAATATAGAATTTAAAGAAAATCAAATAACGACAATTATTGGATCGAATGGTAGTGGTAAATCGACTTTACTTATGTTATTAAGTCGTATCTATAAACCACAAACAGGCTTTATAGAAATTAATCAACAAGATATACAAAATTATAAAATAAAAGAATTTGCACAAAAGGTTGCTGTTGTTCACCAAAAAAATCAAATTAATGGTGATCAAGACGTAAAAACAATTGTAGGCTATGGAAGATTACCTTACCTCCATTATTCACAAAAATTATCCCAAGAAGATTATGAAATCATAGATTGGGCTTTAGAAGTAACCAACTTAAAAGAATATAAAAACAGAACATTAAAAAAATTATCAGGTGGACAACAACAACGCGTTTGGATTGCTATGGCTTTAGCCCAAAAAACACCTTATCTTTTATTAGATGAGCCGACAACTTATTTAGATATAAGATATCAATTAGAACTCTTAAGATTACTTAAAGAAATAAATCAAAAATATAAAATAACGATTATTATGGTTTTACATGATATTAATCAAGCGATTCAATATTCAGATAATATTATAGCTATAAAAAAAGGAAGAATAATTGTAGAAGGAAAATCAAATGAAGTGATTACAAGTGAAGTTATTAGAGAAATCTATGGGATTGATTTAAAGATGACACAATTATCTAAACAACCCTATGTATTTACAGTATAGGGGCAATGCCCCTTTTTCCTTGACAGGTAAATAGGATTAGAATATCCTTATAGCATATTAATTCTATATAAAATAAAGAAACTGTTACAAAATAAAATTGGGGGAATAAAAATATGGAAAGAATAACAAGTTTTAGCGTTGATCATCGTAAACTTACAAAAGGAGTTTATGTCTCAAGAGTAGATGGAGACTTGATTACATATGATATTCGTATGACACAACCAAATGTTGAGCCAGCTTTAAAACCAGAAGCAGCACATACCATTGAACATATTGGGGCAACATTACTTAGAAATGGAAAATATAAAGATCAAGTGATTTATTTTGGACCAATGGGCTGTATGACAGGCTTTTATTTAATCGTAAGAGATTTAGATTTAGAAATAATTAAAGGAATTGTAAAAGATGTTTACACACAAATTGCTTCATGGAATCAAGAAATTTCAGGAGCGAAGGAAGAAGAATGTGGGAACTATACTTTTATGGATTTAGAAGAAGCTAAAAAAGCAGCAGATTATTTTGTAAACAGTAAATGGGAACATAAATATCATTTACTCTAAGAAGAAATTGTTCATATACAATTTCTTTTTTTTGCTATAATGGGGTAAATGAGGTAAAGATATGAAGAAAACAAAAGAAATAATTATTGATGCGTTCTGGCAATTATTAGAAGAAAAAACCTTTAATAAAATAACAGTTCAAAACATTGTTGAACGTTGTGCATTAAATAGAAATACTTTTTATTATCATTTTCAAGATATCCCAAATCTTGCTGAATATACAGTAAAATTATGGGCAGATGAAATCATTCAAAACAATTATGAATTTGGTTCACCAATGACGTGTCTTTCTCCTTTGGTAGAAGAATTTATAAAACATAAAAAAGCTTTCCAACATCTTTATTCGTCAACTCAAAAAGATGAATTTATTACATATATGAATCATGTCGCTTTACATATTGTTAAAATGTTTATGAAGCAATCTTCTCATTATGTATCAAGAAGTGAAGATGAAAAGGAAACATTAACACATTTTTATAAATGCTTAATGATTGGTATTTTAATTGATTGGTTAGAATGTCAAGGGGATTATGATTTAAAATTATTTGTAGAAAAAATCTATCATTTAATAGATAGTTCCTCACAGACTTTATTATAAGTCTGTTTTTTTGGTTATTTTACTTATTTTGTCCATTTTATAATCAATAAAAGAGGACTATATTATAAGTAGGAAGTGATACATATGAAAACATTAAATAAAGTAAAAACAAGTATTTGGATCAACGCACTTAGTGCAATTATTATTGGGATTTTATTCTTGATCAATCCTCAAGAATCATTTCAAATGATTACGATTATTGCAGGAATAATTATTACAGCAACAGGTATTCTTGATTTTATTTATTATTTTAATGGATGGTTAGATATTTATTTTATGAAGAATACATTATTAAGTGGTTTTCTAAAATGTTTGTTAGGAATCTTTGTGTTAACACATATACCACTTATGACAACTTTCTTCTCTTATATTTTTAGTTTATATATTATTATTAGTGCTTTATATTGTTTTGAAGCCTATACGTTTATTAAATCAATGATAAGTTATTCTTTAACTTTTGATTATGTTGTTGTCACAATTTTAATATTTACAGGTCTTGCGATGTTCTTTTTAGCACCAAGTACAGTGATTTCATCTTCATTTGTGATTGGTATATTATTTTTAATTAATGGAATATCTAATCTCTTTATTGCCTTTAGATTAACAAGAATTATTAAACAATACAGAACCTATATTCAATAAGCAGAGAAATCTGCTTTTTAAAATAATTAAAACATTTTAGCACTTATCTCTTGACAGTGCTAAAAATAGGAACTATAATGTATTTAGAAATTAGGAAAGGTATTAATAAAGAACCTAGTTTCAAGAGTTAACACCGCTTGAAGTAACGATGCTAATGACTAAGCATTTATATTGAAAGGGGAAATGACTTATGATGATGCCTAGCTTATTTACAGAAAACTTATTTGATGATTTCTTTAATGATTTCGATGAAGATTTCTTTGGAAAGAAAAATCCATTGTATGGAAAACATGCAAGAAATATGATGAAGACAGATGTCAGAGAAACAGATACGACTTATGAAGTAGATGTTGACTTACCAGGCTTCAAGAAAGAAGATATCAATGTCAACTATGAAAATGGATATTTGACAATATCAACAAGTAAAGGCTTGGATAAAGATGAAAAAGACAAAGATGGACGTTATATCCGACAAGAAAGATATGTTGGAAATATGACACGAAGTTTCTATTTAGGAGATATTCCAAAAGAAGATATCAAAGCTAAATATGAAGGTGGAGTACTTCGTTTATCAGTTCCTAAATCTGATATGAAACAAATTGAAAACACAAGTACAATTATGATTGAATAAAAGATGTAAGGGTGAAATCTTCAAAAGATTTCATCTTTTTTTTGTTTATAGGATATACTAAAGAAAATAAATTTTAAGAGGTGACGAAAATGTTATCGTCAAAAAGAGTCGTCCTTCCCTTAGTGGGAAGTTTCTTTTTGCCAGGAAAAGCAAAAGAAACAATTGAAGAAATAGAAGATCAAGAACTTGCACAAATTGCTTGGGATGAGTATTATTTCTTTTCTGCAAAAGCCAAATAATGTGTAGAAATCGTAGAAAAATACTTAAATCATGAAGATGTTATATTACGCTTATCGGCAGACATGCTCTATACATTTTCTAATTTAACTTTAGGAGATGCCTTTGCTGCACAATATGCCAGAGAAGACGTTTATCGATGTTTCGAAAAAATAATGAAAGAAAATACCCCTATAGAAGAAAAAGCTTCTTGTGTATTTGCTTATTATGTTATTAGTATTTTTATACATATTCCCCCTCAAGAAGAAATACCACCTTTAGAACAATATATTTCCTATTTAACACTTGAGGTTGAATCAGGGGATAGTATTGATAATGTTAAACAAAAAATTCAAGATAAAAAAGGTTTTCCCACTGATCAACAATATCTCTATTTTAATGATCAACTTCTAGAAGACGGAAGAACATTAGCTGATTATAATATTCAAAAAGAAAGTAAACTGTGTTTATTATTAATGATGGTAAAAGAACCAATTTCTAATTTAAAAGAAGGTCAATATGAAGAAAATAAAACAATTCAACTTACTTCTAAAACAATAGGGGCAACGATCTATTATACGAAGGATGGAAGCATGCCAAGTAAAACAACCGGTATAAAATACACAGAGCCAATAAATCTTATAGGAGTAAGGCAAAAATACATCTATTACAATTAAAGCTATAGCTACTAAAGAAGGAATGCAAAAGAGTCAAGTAAGTACATTTGTTTATACAATAAGTATTCCTGCTGCTGATTATAGTCGAGTTAATGAAGCTATTTCTAGGGTAAATTCTATAGATAAAGAATTATATGAAAATTATAATAAAGTAGAAAAAGCGCTTTATCAAATTGATTGGAACAAAAGTAAACAAGAACAAGCAATAGTAGATAGCTATGCAGATACTATTAATAAAGCGATTGAAGGACTTGTAAAGAAAAATATTTCTTATAAAGTTATTGAAGGTAAAGGAGAAACTTTTGTTAAAGAAAGTGGAAAAGATATTTCAATAAGAATAGATCATGAATATAGAGAAAATGTAAAAGTAGATGATCAAGAAGTTGATAAAGTACATTATAAAGTAACAAAAGGTTCTACGATCATTACTTTTGGTGATATGTATTTAAATATACTTGCTGTAGGAACACATCATGTAAAAGTAACATTTGAAGATGGTATAGCTACAACAACTTTGCTCATCAAAGAACAAACAAAAGATGATAATAATAGGAAAGATTCAACATCAAATAATCAAGAAACAGTAAAACCAACTATAAAAGAAAAAACAAAGACAACGGTAAAAGCTGAAAATAAAGAAGAAGTTAAAAAAGTAAAAACAGGTGATGATGAAAATATTATAGGTGTTGTTTTATTATTGACAGGAAGTTTAGTTGTTTTAACTTATATTAAAAAAAAGAGAATTGAATAAAATAAATGATGTCAACTCGAATGAGTTGCTTTTTATATAAATATTTGACATTTATAAAGTTATCTATTAAAATAGTTTAAAAATGAACTATCTAAAAATGAAGGAAGTGATAATATGAATATTGATTTTGCTAGAAAATTAGAACTTGCTTATCATCAACAATGTAAAAATCTATGTAATGAATTTCATCTAAAGCAAACAGGGTTTGATATTTTGATGTTTTTGGGAAATAACCCCCAATATAAACATGCTAAAGATATTGTGGAAATAAGAAAAATCAAAGCAAACCTTGTTTCAATTCATGTGGATCAGTTAGTTGATCAAGGATATTTATCTAGGATAGATGTTCCAGGAGATCGAAGAAAAGTTGAATTAGTTTTGAATAAAAAAGCGAATGATGTTATAAAAAAAGGAAAAGCGTTTCAAAACCATTTTTTTTCTTCACTTTTTTCAGATATTGATGAAAAGCATCAAAAGATATTTAAAGAAACATTAGAACTTATGGAAAAAAATATAGATTGTTTATTGGAGGAAAAATAAATTGGAAACAAATATTTTATTTATTATTCTTGTAACCTTTTTTGCTGGAATGGGAGCAGGTCTAGGAACAGGTTTTGCAGGAATGTCAGCGGCTGCTGTTATTAGCCCAATGCTCATTGCTTTTTTGAAAATGGACCCTTATATGGCAGTAGGTATTGCTTTGTCATCAGATGTCCTTGCCAGTGCGGTTTCAGCTTATACTTATGGAAAAAATAAAAATTTAGATATTAGAAATGGTTTATTGATGATGGTAAGTGTACTTATTTTTACGGTAGTAGGTAGTTATGCGGCAAGTCTTTTACCATCTTCAACAATGGGAAGTTTTTCAGTTTTTATGACTTTTATTTTAGGAGTTAAATTTATTGTTAGACCAGTAATGACAACGAAAGAAGCGATGAATAATGTTTCTTCTAAAAAAAGAGCAATCCAATCTATAATTTGTGGAACTTGCATAGGTTTTATTTGTGGTTTTGTTGGAGCAGGTGGAGGCATGATGATGCTTCTTATCTTAACAACAGTCATGGGATATGAACTTAAAACGGCAGTAGGTACGAGTGTTTTTATTATGACCTTTACAGCCCTTACTGGAGCTATTTCACATTTTATGATTGGCGGATTTCCTAATTTAACAGTATGGATTTTATGTATTCTCTTTACTCTTATTTGGGCAAGAATTGCTGCTTTATTTGCGAATAAAGCAACTCCTAAAACCTTAAATAGAGCAACAGGAATTGTTCTTGTTGTTCTAGGGATTGTTATCTTTTTATTTTCATAAACTAAAATTGAGGAATGAATCCTCAATTTTTTGTGCGACAGGCAGTCGCTTATATGTCATGTTTACAGGAACATTAAATTTTCTATTTACAAATGATTGTTCAAGATAGTTAGCTATAAACTTGAAATGCGTCATGGAAGCTAGAAATCCTGTAGACGAAATATCAGGCCGAAATAAAATGTGAACTGAAGGTGCGGCTGATGTTAGTATAAAAACTGTACAAGTTAAATAGAAGAATTAAACATCATTTGGT
>ERZ857785.565-NODE-565-length-48192-cov-8.593681_pt1 | contig 48192 bp, 41 predicted proteins | sample MGYA00519763_ERZ857785 | MGnify/ENA primary metagenome ERZ857785 (study PRJEB31778, sample SAMEA3449365) | human gut metagenome | biome: human gut; feature: human-associated habitat; material: faeces | place: United Kingdom | collected 2010/2012 ...
TGCTGGTGACGCTGGTGATGGCGTTTGCGGCCAGATCGGGCACGTGCAGCATGGTCAGGCAGTTGCCGAACACTGCAGAGGTGGCGATCAGGATCAGGACGATGGACAGCGTGTTGACGCACTCGTCCAGAGCGTACCAGACGCCCTTCCAGTCAAGGCCCTTGTAAACAAAGACGGAGACCAGCAGAGAGTAGATAACGGCGATAGCAGCGGACTCGGTGGCGGTAAAGACGCCGCCGACAACGCCGAAGACGACGATGACGACTGCGGCCAGTGCCCAGATGGAGGTGCCCAGCTGCTTGATGAAGCCTTTGATGGTGAAGGGAGAGCCCTTGGGGTAATTCTCCTTGACGGAGATGATGTAGGAGCCGATCATCAGGACGATGGCCAGCAGAGCGCCGGGCAGGTAGCCGGCCAGGAACAGGCTGCCCACAGAGATGCCGCCGGCGGTGGTGGCGTAGATGACCATGTTATGGCTCGGGGGAACCAGCAGGCCCTCGCAGGAGGAGGTAATGGTAACAGCAGTGGAGAAGTCGGCATCATAGCCCTGATCCACCATCATGGGGATCATAATGGAGCCGATGGAAGCGGTATCGGCGGAAGCGGAACCGGAAATGCCGCCGAAGAAGTAGGAAGCCACGATGTTGACCATGGCCATGCCGCCGCGCATCCAGCCGACGCAGGCATCAGCCAGAGCGATCAGCTTTTCAGAGATGCCGCCGGATCCCATGAGCACGCCCATGGTGATGAAGAAAGGCACGGCCATCAGGCTGAAGGACGAGATGCCCTTGACCATCAGACGGCAGACATCCGTAAGGGCCTGGCCCTGCACCATCAGGCAGAACACACTGGAAAGACCAACGGCGTATGCAATGGGGAACCGCAGGAAAATCATCACAAAGGAGCTGACCAGAAGGACAAGGATCGCCAGTGTCTGAACTGTCATATCAATTCTCCTCCTTTACAAACAGGCTCTTGATGTGGTTGTAGATGGACTCAAACTCGAACACGATCATGGCAATACCGGCCAGCGGCACGGGGAAGTACATCCAGAAGCGGCTCAGCCAGGGCATGGAAACGTAGAAGCCGCGGCCGCCCAGGGTGGTGGCGTAGTTCCAGCCCACCACCATCATAATGATGCCCAGCACCATCACTGCAATGTCGGCCAGGATGTCCAGCGCTTTGACGACCTTCTTGGGCAGGTAGACATCAAAGGCGGTCATGCGGATGTGGGCACCGCGGCGGATGGCCAGCGCTGCGCTCAGCACGGCCATGTAGCTCATACAGGTCAGCACCACCTCTTCCGACCAGGCAGGGTCCGGGATAAAGGGGACGTAACGGCCAATGACCGACATGGTGGTGATGAGGATGTCCAAGATCAGCAAAAGCTTGCAGATGAACAGCACCACTTTATAGGTAATGTCGTACGCCGGTTTGATCTTATCCAATGTGGTAAAGATTTTCGGCATAAGGTTTCCTCCTTTACGATAAAAGCCCGGCAGGGCAGCGGGCAGATCTCCCGTTGTCCCCGCCGGGCCATTTTATTCTTGCACGGAAAAGGCGCGTTTGCTTATGCCTTCATGTCCAGCAGCTTCTGGTACAGCTCAGCCTGATCAGAGGTGTTGTCGCTGATGACCTTGGCACATGCTTCCTGCCAAGGTGCCTTATCGGGAACATCGATCACGTTGCAGCCGGAGGACTTCAGCTCGTCCAGAACCTTGTTCTCAGCGGTCTCAGACAGGTCAGCGTTGAACTTCTGGGTGTCAGCACCGGCCTCCATGATGGCAGCCTGCTGGTTCTCGGTCAGCTTTGCCCATGCGTTATCGGTGATAACAGCCTGAATAGCGCCCAGGGTGTGGCCGTCCAGGATCAGGTTGTTGGCAACCTCGGGGAAGGCGTTGGACTTGTAGTTTGCGATGGGCTGCTCAGCGCCATCGACAACGCCGGTCTGCAGTGCGCTGTACAGCTCACCGAAGGAGACGACGGTGGGGTTAGCGCCCAGACCCTCGACCATGCCGTTCATGACGGGGTCGTTGGACACGCGCAGCTTCAGGCCCTTGAAATCAGCGATGCCGGAAACGGGCTTGACCGTGAAGAAGTGACGGAAGCCCTCCTCGCCGTAGAAGATGCCGCGAACGGGCAGGCCCAGCTCCTGGGGCTCGTTCAGGAACTCAGGTGCCAGATCGCTGTTGGCAAAGTTCCAGAAGTGTGCACGGTTCTCAAAGGTGAAGGGGATGCTCAGCAGCTTGGACTTGTTGCAGCCATAGCTGGTCAGTGCAAAAGCGGAGATACGGCTCATATCAATGGAAGTGGAGCCGCCCAGGATCGCGTCCAGAACGTCGTTCTCGGAGCCCAGAACACCGGAAGCCTGCACATCGATGACAACGGAGCCGCCGGTCAGCTCTTCGACCTTCTCCTTGAAGTGGGTAGCGGTCTGGCCGACGATGGTATCCAGCGGGTTGACCTCAGCGTAGACCAGGGTGACCTTGGGATCATTGGCAGCAGCGGTAGCATCACCGGCAGCAGAAGCGGCGGTGGAACCGGCGGCAGAGGCTGCAGTGGAGCTGGAAGAGCCGCCACATGCGGTCAGGGCAGCAGCTGCGGTAGCTGCACCGGCAACGGCGAGAAAGCTGCGACGAGAGATCTTTTTCATGGTAAAATCCTCCTGAAATATATTCTTCTGTTTCCTTCCGGCAGCACCTTCCTGCACAGGTGCGGTGCTGTCGTTCATTCACTGTTCACACTTTAGCAAAATTTCTTGGTCAGAACAAGGGGTTTCAAAAAATGTCCTGTTTTTTGAAAAAATGTGAAAACAACTTCTGTACACTCTGCACAAATAAAAATCCCAGTCATTGGGCATACCTGCCAACAACTGGGATTCTTCCTGATATTTTTAGTTTTTCTGAATTCGGGCGATCAGCTCCGCCTGTTCCGCAAACTGATCGTACAGGGGCTGGACTGCAGCGCGGAATTTCTGTTTTTCCTCGCTGGAAAGCTCCGTGACCACGATGCCGCGGGCCAGCATATCCTGTTCTGCCCCGGCTTCCTGTTCAGCCCAGAGGGTGCGCTCGATCAGCGCCGACTCCCGCGCGCAGCTGCGCAGGATGCCCGGGAATGTCGGGTCCAAAGCGGCCAGCTTCTCCATTGCCGGGATGCTGGCCAGCTGGATCTCCGGCACGCGGGTGTGCTCATCCCGCAGGAAGTAGGGAGCCACCTCGTAATGGCTCATGGCCTCATAGCTGGGCCAGTTGTTCTCCGCCCCATCGATCTGGCCGTTGTGCAGGGCTGCGTACACCTGACTGTACACCACCTGCACCGGGTCAGCTCCCAGAGCCGAGACCATCATGCTCATGGTGTCGGATTCCTGCACACGAAGCCGCAGTCCCTGCAGCTCTGCCAGACAGGTGACCTTCCGGCGGGTGTAAAAGCTGCGCACACCGGCATCGAACCAGGAAAGCCCGGTCAGGTCGATATCATCCAGCCGGGTCAGGAACTCGTCCCCGATGTTTCCGTCCAGCACACGCCACATCTGGCCGGCATCCTGATAGAGGAACGGCAGCTGCAGCACGTTCAGGGCAGGCATGTATTCTGCCAGCTGGCTCAGGGAGACGCGGGCAAAGTCGATGCCGCCAAACTGTATCTGCTGGATGACGCTCATCTCCGCCCCCAGCTCGCCCTTGCTGTACACGGCGATCTTCACCCGCCCTTCCGTGCGCTGCTTCACCTTTTCGGCAAAGGCCCGCGCTGCCACGGTGGTGGGGTAGTCATCAGGCTGGTTCTCGGCGTAGCGCAGGATGAGCTCCGGCTGTTCCTCTGCGGCCTGCTGCTTTTTGCAGGCACACAGCTCCAGTGCCATGCCCGCCGCAGCCAGCAGCAGCTGCCGCCGGGAGATGCGGGCGCTCACAGCAGCCCCTCCGGAGCGGGACTCCGCTTTTCCCGAAGAGCGTGCTTGTGGTACTGGGTGGGGGTCTCCCCTGTCCGCTTCTTGAAGGCGCGGGCAAAGTAGCTGGCATCCTCATAGCCCACCATGGAGGCCACCTCTGCCGAGGAGCGGAAGGGGTCTGTCAACAGCTCCTTGGCCGCATTGATGCGCAGCTCGGTCAGGCAGTCGAGGAAGTTCATCTTCTGGTACTTTTTGAACTGTGCAGAGAGGTACGCCGGGCTGATGTGGAGGATCTCGCCCACACTGTCCAGCGAGATATCGAACATATAGTTATCCTCCAGATACCGCCGCACATGGGCCATGACCAGCGCGTTCTGGCTGTTCTCGGCATCGTCCGGTTCTGCCGCCGGGGCAGCAGGCTCCATCGGCTCCGGCTGCACCGGGGCCAGTGCCTCCAGCTTGCGCTCTGTCTCGATCTGGCGCATGGCCCGCCGGATGGAGGCTTCCAGCTCGTCCGGGTCCACGGGCTTGAGCAGGTAATCACAGGCTCCCAGATGCACAGCCTCGTGAGCATACTGGAACAGGCTGTACGCCGTGACAAAGATGACCCGGCACCCGGGGCGCTGGGCCAGCACGGCGCGGGCGGCATCCAGGCCGCTCATGCCCGGCATCTCGATGTCCATCAAAATGAGGTCTGCCCCCCACAGGATGGCGGTATCGGCGGCCTTGCGGCCATTTTCGGCGGTCTCCAGCACCGCCTCATGCTCAAAGCGGCGGGAGACCATCTCGGTCAGGGCTTCCCGCTCCAGGCACTCGTCGTCCGCGATCAACAGGCGTATCATTCGTCAAAGTCCTCCTCTTCCAGCTCCACAAGGGGCAGATACAGGCTCACCGCCGTGCCCCACCCCGGGTGCGAGCGCACCTCGAACCGGCAGCGCTTGTCCAGCAGCCGCAGGCGCGCCGCCACGTTATACACACCAATGTGCTCCCACCGGTCGCCGGGGGCCGCCAGCCCCGCCTGCAGCTGGGCCAGCTGCTCCGGCTCAATGCCCAGACCGTTGTCACACACACTGATCCGCAGCAGCCCCTGCTCCCGCAGCGGCGTAATGCGGATGCGCACCGCACCGCCCTCTTCCTTGGGGGCAATGCCGTGCTTGAAGGCATTTTCCACGATGGGCTGCAAAATAAACGAAGGCACCATCGTCTCCGTCAGGTCGATGGAATCCGAGATGCGCCACCGCATCTTCACACGGTCCCCAAAGCGGACGTGATAGATGGAGTAGTATTCATCCACGATCCGCACCTCGCGGGCCAGCGGCACCTGCTCGTCATTGCTCATCAGGCTGTACCGCAGCAGGTGGCTCAGCGCCGTGATCAGCGCCTGGGTGCGGTAGGCTTTCTCCTGCCCTGCCGTCTGCAATATGACGTTCAGGGTGTTGAACAGGAAATGCGGGTCGATCTGACTGCGCAATTGCTGCATCCGGCTGCGCTCCATCCGGTTCTGCAGCTCCAGCGCGGCGGTCTTTTGCTGGTGGAGCTCCCGCTCCATCTCATTCTTCTCCCGCAGGGTGTTCATCTGCTGGGTCATGGAATGCTTCATCCGGTTGAAGGCATCGGTCAGCTGGCCGATCTCATTGTGTTCCCGGGGCACCGGCACATCGGGGGTGTCGTACCCGCCCGCAATGATCTCCTGCGATGCGCCGATCATCTGCTGCACCGGCCCCAGCAGCCGCAGCACCGACCACGCCATCACGCAGCCCAGCACCAGGCAGACCACCGCCACGACCGTCTGGGCCCACTTGACCCGGCTGCTCAGGGCCGAGACCTCGGTGTAGGTGCCCTGCGCATCGGAAATGGCCGTGTTGAGCAGCTGCTGGGTGTACTGGCCCAGATAGCTGCCGCAGGGCGACACCTTGTTATAGTAGAGCTGTGCTGCCCCGGCATCGTCCCCTGCCCGGACGGCTTCTTCCAGCTGCTTTACCAGCACCGTGTAGCTCTTGTAGGTGGTACATACCGCATTGTATAAGAGATACTGCTTCTCGCTGACCATGCTCAGGTCTCCATCGATCCGCCAGAGCCAGGCATTGGTGGTGGAGAATGCCGCGTCCAGCTCCGTCAGCAGCTCGTCCGCGTCCCCATATTCCCAGCGGTAATCGCTCAGGGCAGTCAGGCTCCGCTCCACCCCATCCTGAAAGCGGCTGATGGCGTTGAACCTGCCCATCTGGTCATCCAGTTCCCGCAACACGGTGCCGGACTGGTAGAAGCTGAGAAAGATCTGTGCCGCCAGCGCCAGCAGAAAGGCCGCCAACCCCAGCGTGATCCGCTGTTTCAGCGTCATTGAACGGTGCAAAGCCACCCCTCCCGGCAAAGAATTTTTTCTCGATCAATGCCTTATTCTACCATGTTTTGCGGCAATTTTGCAAGATTTACCTTGCTTGTTTGAAAAGAATATGGTACGATGCCTAAAAAGGAGTGATTTTCCATGCCCCAAGTCTTGAGCATTTCCGTGGAGATGGATGCAGGTTCCTTCCACAAATTTGCAGCCTTTGACCTTTTGCGCCACAAAAAAGCCTGGTACCGGCCTCTGCTTTTTACGGCCATCCTGCTGGTATTTGCCGGCATCTGCCTCTCGCAGGTCGGCCAGCGGGAGGGTGCCGCCCTGCTGACGGTGGTTCTTGCGGTGGTTGCGCTGGGCCTGCCCGCCGTGTGGTTCTGGTCCTTCTTCCATAACCTCAAGAACCAGATCCGCAAGCTGGGCCTCCCCCGCCCCTTCTACCGGCTGGAGCTGAACAATGCCGGGCTGGATGTCTGGATGGCCGGCGAGCAGGACAAGTCCGAGCCCAGCCGCCACTACGACTGGCAGAGCATCCATCTGGCCTACCGCACACCGGATGCCATTTATCTCTACGTCCAGCAGAATCAGGCCTACCTGCTCAACACCGAGCTCGATGCCGCCTGGACCTTCCTGCAGGCCCAGCTTTCGCAGGAGCGGCTGCGGGATTTCAGGTAATGCCGCGTGCGGCATCCATTCCGCACAGATAAGGCAGCAAGCAAAAATGCAGTACCTTCCATGCGAGAAAGTACTGCATTTTTTAATTTCAGCCCCATTCAGGGTGCAAAAACATCCATGACATCGGTACACCACTTCAGCTGCCGGGCAAACTTTTCCCGCAGGACATCGTCACTGCCGCTGCCCTTGAAAAGCCCCTTGTTGTTTTCCACGGCAAAATACAGGGTGCCGTCCCGGTGCAGGCTTCCGCTGAAGCTGCCCTCGGCTGTTCCGGCCAGGGCCAGCAGCTTCCGGCATTTTTCCTCCGTCAGGCAGACGTTCCGGGCGGTGTCATCGTCTGCTGTCAGCTTGAACTGCTGTTCAAAGCCGTCCACGGGGTTTTGCACCGATGCGCTCCGGACAAGCTGCCCCAGCTTTCCTCTTGGGGTAAAGGTCAGGCTCACCGGCATTGGTGTACCGTACCGGCAGATGCCCCACAGACCGGCGTAGACCGTGTCATAGGACGGCGCATTGACCACAGTGGGGTCGTCTGGGTCCGTATAGCTGACATCCCGGTCCAGTTCGATGCTGCACAGCTCCACCTCATAGCCCCGGTACTTTGCCCGGACGTGTTCCCCGCCGGTCATGCGGTCATACTGGGGCAGCGGAAGCCCCGCTTCTCCAAAGCAGGTGATCCGGCCATTGGGTGCAAACTGCACCTCCTGAAACACGGCATCCAGCACCGCCGGAACGATGCGGCGGTCCACATCCTGCCGTGCGGCCTCCTTCCGGCTGCTGTGCAGCCACCCCAGAAGAAGCACCACTGCGATTACAAAGAGCATTCCATAGGGCATAGTGTCCTCCTTTCCTCTGTCCGGCTCAGCCGCAGATGTTAAAGTACAGGCTGGCGTAGGGGTCCAGCGGGGAAAGATCCATGATGTTGCCCTCAGGGCTGACATTTTCCAAGTTGTCCAGCGCCATGGCATCGGCATAATTGTCCGGCTGCGCCTGTGCGGCAAACACCAGCCCATCGTAATCCTCGGGCAGGTAGACCACATAGCTCTTGGTAAAGATCTTGTCATCGCTGGTGCTGCTCATGTTCCAGTCGGTGGAGAAGAAGAACTCGATGTCGTAAGCGTTGTCGTTCCAGTACACTGTGTGATAATAATGGTTCTTGTCCCGGCCCGTATCTCCTCTGGCGGTGGATGCCGTGAGCCATGTGCCGGTATAGGCATCGTAGAGCTCGCTGGAGATGTAGGTTTCGTAGGTCTGTCCAAAGTAGGGGATGGAGGAATCCGGGATGTAGCAGACCGCATCGAACTGGATCTCCCGGATGCCGTCGTGGGTCACATCGTCATACTTTGTTACCTGCCAGTAGCACACATCGGTGTTGTAGCCGCTGCCCTTTCCGGTAAAGCTGCACACGCCGCTGTCCAGCTGGATGGGGTCAGAGGAATCCACGGCGGCATTGATCTCCAGCCCATTTTTCTCAAAGCAGGTCGCCCGGGAGACGATGGCATCCACCGGGTGCAGCGCATCCGAAGACCCCACCTCCAGCAGGTCGCCGCTGACGGAAAGATCCAGCCGCATCTGCGGAGTGTCATCATCGAAATAGAGATCCATACCGTATTCGTCCGCATCTGCCGTGCCGGTGTAAATGGCCTCATCCTCAGAGTTGACGAATTCAAAGGTGCTGTCCTCATGGACACGGAGCCAGAGGTCGATGTCGTAATAGCCCCACAGACCGATATAATCATTGAGGTAGTCGTAACCATCCATGGCACTGACCTCCTCCACAGAGGAAGCGGTGCTGACGGCAGCCGGCGCACTGCTGGCCGGGGCAGCACCGCCGCAGCCGGTACAGAGGATGCCTCCCGCCAGCAGAAGGCCGGCAAGGGGCAGCAGACGTGTTTTGTGTTTCATGGTCGTTTTCTCCTCTTCAAAGTTTCTGCCCCGCTGCCCAGACAAACAGCAGCGTCAGCAGGATATACGCCGCATCCAGCATTGCCGCCATGATGCACAGGACCTGAAGCCCCCGGCGCAGCCGGAGCTTCCGCGGCAAAAGCCGGGGCAGCACATACAGCCCGGCCAGCATCAGCACAAGCAGCAGAACCGATCGTTCCAGTGTCATATTCTCAGCCCTCAATCCACCAGCTCAAGCTGATCGCAGATGTTGTAGAACACATCCTGCATGTCATCTGCCTCATCGGCAATGGTGCCAAAGGCATAGAGATAGGTGTATTCGTCGGTGTCCACCGTGTAAACCATCCATTCCCGCTGATCCTCCCCCGAGCCTGTGGTGTACCAGACGATGTACACCGGGTAGGAAAGATTCTGGGTGTAGTCCTCATCCTGGAAGCAGGTGACGTTATAGGGTTCTCCCTCGCCGGTATCCAGGGCCGCAAATTGGGCGGCATATTCTGCGTATTCCTCCACGGTCTCGTCGGTCCGCAGCGACTGGAACGCCATATCCACCACCAGCACCGAACCGTCCTGGGTCATATCCTCATAGGTGTAAGTGCCATCCTCATAGTTCTCGTTCATCAGGTTTTCCATGCTGGTAAAGGGCAGGCCACCGCCCACCAGCACCGGGATACTCGCCACGTCCGAAGAGGCAGGGATCAGGTCGCCCCGGCCATCCTCCGGCGGGATGACCTCGTAGGCTCCCGCCTTGTCGGTGTCCGGAGCCGTGCCTGCGGCCTCGGAACCGCCGCACCCGGTCAGGGAAAAGACCAGCAGCGCGGCAAGCAAAAGTGCAATGTGTTTCATTTGTCGTTCCTCCTGTTTCAGAAAAGCTCCGTATTCTGCGCCACGGCTTCCATCAAACCCTTCATCAGGTCAACCGAGTCCTGAAAACTGCGGCGGTATTCCTCAATGATCTTCGGGTCGATGTCCTTGGAAACGGCCATGATCTGCCGGTCGGTGGCAAAAGCGGCAAACATCAGATCCCCCCGGAAGCTCATCCGCAGTTCCCGGGCATCCACCGCCCTCCGCAGCTGCTGCTCCCAGTTTTCCAGCTCCGGTCCAAAGCCGGGGCGGGGGCTTCTGGGCAGGACAAACGCTTCCTGCGCCACCGGCCTGCGCATCCGGCAGACCAGAAACAGCCCCTTGAAGATCGTTTTGGAGCAGGTGCGGGTGTTGTGTGGGTCGTCGGGCATCGGGTCCCGCACCTCCCAGACATGGGTGAGGGAAGCGTTGTGCATGGCAAAGGGGATGCCCTGATAGCTGCCCTCGTAGCTGCCGCGGGCACTGGCAGATTCCCATTCCTCCGGGAAAAGCCCGGAGCGCCGCACCAGTTCATTGCTCATGGGCCACTGTTTGTGCTCCGGTTGCGGGCCAAAGGCCTTGCGCAGTGCATCCAGAAAGCCGTCGCCCAGCTGCCCGAGGATCAAAGCGCTCTGCATGGCGTGGATCAGCTGGATCAAAAATACCGCTGCTACGATCACAAGCATCACGATGACGCAGCCCGCTGCGAAGCTTTCAAGCAGGATGCCTGCCAGAACACCCAGCACGGCACCTGCAATGCAGCCGTAGGCGCAGAGGTTTGCCAAATGGCCGTAAAACAGGATGCGGCGGGAAAGCTCCTCATCCGGCATCTTTTCCTGCGGGGCACGGTTCCGTTTCCTCATACCGCATCACTCCCATCAGCACCCGACGGTGCTGCTCACTTTTTTGCCCATCTTGTCTGCCTTATCGTAGCCGTTGTACTCCGGAACAAAGAAGGTCTTGGCCATCACGTTGTTGTAGCTGGTGTCCCAGTAGATCACAGTCCACATATAGGCATCCATCTCATCGTTCCAGATATAGCCCCGCATGGTTGCAACACGGTTGGTGGCGCTGCTCTCATCCACCACTTCCCAGGAGGTATCGGGCCACTGACCGCCGTACAGCTGCTGGAAATCATACTCCAGATATTCCTCTGCGTAGTCCAGAACAAAGTCATCATCGGAGCCGGTATAGTCCAGGTATTCATTGGTGATCCTGCGGCAGACCGCAAAACCGCAGTCGTCCCATTCGGGGTTCGCCACCACCAGTGCGTCGTCCAGAACGTCCAGCACATAATACTCATAAGGGTAATAGGTCTGCACATGAACGGTCTTGTCCTTGACGTGCATCCGGTTGCCTTTGTCGGTAAAGGTCAGGTCGTGGCCGGATGCATAGGCGCTGAGTGCCAGCGTCATGGTCAGCAACGCAGCCGCAAACAGCCCGAGGGTGCGTTTCATCGTATTTTTCATAAAAATGCCTCCCTATTGCAAAATGATTTCAGATTTGGTTATGACGGAACAGACAGGAATTTCTCTGTTTCCGGGTCCCAGCAGAAGAGCAGTTCCAGGGTTCCTTTTTCCTGCGAAAAGCGGAGCAGGATATCGCTGCTGCCATCGCCGTTCCGGTCTGTGATCTCCATGCCGAGGTAGCGTTCCTCCGCATTCTCCACAGGGGCGGGGTAGACCAGTTCGGCCAGCAGCACCTGATCCTCTGTATCATAGTAGAGGGCGGTGTCCCCGGTGTGGACGCAGGCGCAGAAGTCGATGGTCTCCCCGCCCCGCACCAGCGTCCCCTGATCGTCGATGATGCCCCAGGTGCGCCAGTCGCTTCCGGCAATGTCCTCCTCCGGCGGGTCAGTTTCCTGTACTGCAGGAGCTGAAAGGAGGTTCCATCCCAGAAGCAGGATCAGAATTGCCGCCAGCAGGATACCGATTTGTTTTTTCATCTTTTTTACCACCTGTTGTTGAAAAGCAGGTCGGTGCCGTTCAGACTCAGGGTACTCACGTCCTCCCCCACATCGCCCGGATGCTCATTGGGGATCAGGACAGCGGTGTCCTCGGTGCCATCGTCCCAGAAAAGACTTACGGCATCGCCGTCCACCATCCACTGGCCAGTATACACGCTGTCGGCATCAAAGCCATAAACGCCGTCACCCAGATCTTTCTGGCCATACAGGATGAAGCCGTGGTTGGGGTAGAAGTTGAGGTACAGATGCTCCTCGTCCAGCCGCCACTGCCGGTACATCAACACGCAGGCGTTGTGCAGGTCCTCGTCATCGGTGTAGTCGGAGCGGATGTAGTAACTCGGGAAGGAGCTTGCATTTCCGGTCAGAAAAGCCCGTCCGTCCTCGATGATCTCCACGCTGTTGAAGACGTTCTCCTCCATCTGAAGGCTCAGGAAAGGCACATCGTCCGGGCCGATGTCAAAGCCCTCCATGTTGTAGACCGTTCCCTTCATGGGGTAGACGGTGTAGGTGTCCTCGGTGGAGCCGTATTCGCCGTGCATCTCCACCGTGCTGTCGGAGCCGATGTGGTACCAGTTTTCCGAGGTGTAGTCGCCCCGCTCATACCAGAGCCAGTCGTCCAGCGCTTCCTGCTGCTCATCGCTCAACTCGGTCACAGAGGATGTATCCGGGCTTTGTGCAGAATAGGGCGCTTCCTCCGCTTCCGAGCTGGGGGAAGGCTCTGCCGTGCCTCCTCCGCAGGCGGAAAGGCAGATGCACCCTGCCAGCAGCAGGCTCAGGGCAGCCACTGTTTTTCTCCATTTCATCTCGTTTTTCTCCTTTCCTGTTTTGATCTGCAAAGTGTTTTCCCGACCGTGAGGCAGCCAGGAAAAAAGGCCCATGTCCGCATCGCAGGGGTGCCGGACATGGGCCTCGCAGATCTGCAGCTGCCCCATCACTGCTGCGGTGCCGCAGCCTGTTTCCAGACCCGGATCACGCGGTACTTCGTGACCTTCTGTTCCGGGTGGAACGCGCCGTCCTCAGCCGTCAGCAGGCCCTGTTCGGTGCACCACTGGGCGGCCTTTGCAGTCTCAGCATCTGCCGTGTCCGCAAAGGCGGGCAGTGCAGCGGGTTCCGGCTTTCCGGCGTTCTGCCACAGCAGCAGGGCCAGCTCGCCGCGGGTCGCGGGGATCGCCGTGCCCTCAGGCAGCAGGTCTTTCAGGATGGCGCGGGTGGCCAGTTCGTAGATGCCGAAGCCTGCAGCTCCCACCACAGCAGCGCCGCCTGCCACGGCCAGCACTGCGCCGAACCCGGAGCCGTCTCCGCCGTCGACCACCGTTTCGTCCGGGACAGGGGCGGGGCCAGGCTCAGGACCCTCACCGATCCACTGCCAGTGGGCATAGAGGGTGATGTTGTCGGTGATTGGCTCCAGATGCTGCGATTGCATATAATAGGACTGTTCTTCCACCGGCTCACCGCCGTTAGCAGCAGTGTACCAGCCAACGAACGTATAGCCTTCCCGCTCCGGGCCCATGCCCTTCATCAGCGGGACGGTCAGCCCTTCGCCGGTGCCTTCAGTCTGTGTGGGAAAGCTCACCCGATCGTGGCTTTCATTCCACCTGTCATCGCTGATCCAGCCCCAGTCTGTGCCGCCGTTGAGATCGAAGGTGACAGTGTAATGTGTGGCAGCGGGGTTGCCGGTGGTGATCCCCAAATTCACAATCGATTCGTAATCTGTCGCTTCTTCCGCGAATGCAGCCGCAGGCAGCATGGTCAGGGCCATGGCTGCTGCCAGAAAGGCGCTGAGCAACCGCAGCTTTGGGGTGTGCCAGAGTTTATTTTTCATAAAAGCATCCTCCTTCCGCCTTTCCGCTGCCCTGTGCGCTGCTTTTTTCGGCCTGCATCCGGGCGCAGAAAAACCGGCCTGTTATTCCTCTAATAAAAGAGTACAACGGGCCGGTGAAAAATGCTATTAACCTGAGGTTAGTATTTTTTTGCAAACAATTCTGCCAGCTGGGCACGCTTCGTGCGCGCGCCGCCGCCAATACCCAGCTTGGAATAAAGCTGGTTGGTATACTGCTTCACGGTGCCTTCGGAGAGGAACAACCGGGCAGCGATCTCTTTGTTGGTGCAGCGGTCTGCAATGAGCCTTGCCAGAGCCAGCTCCCGCTCTGTGAGCCGGGCGGCCGCTTCGGGCAGGGCTTCGCTGCGGTTCAACGCCCGGCAGCGCTCCTGCTGCGCTGCGCCCAGAGCAAGGATGCACCGGACAGCATTGGCATACTGCCCTTTCTGCGCTGCTTCCAGCAGAGGTTCCAGATCCCGAAAGTTTTCTGCAAAGGGCACTACAAAGCCGTCCGGGGCAGCCTGCGCCAACGCCTGCTCCAGCAGGCTGCGCCCCTCGTCCTGCCTGCCCAGCCGGGCACAGGCTGCCGCCATCTGGATCCGCAGATGCAGGGCTACGAGGTCATAGTGAAGGGCCTCGCACATAGCCAGCAGCCCCGGGCCGCGGCCCAGCACCCGGGCCCATTCTCCCTGTGCCAGATACACCTGATTTTCGATCAGCTCGATCATGGGTTTGCCGGGAGCAAGGGTGTTTACGGTATTCATGCGGTGGGCGGCGTACACCTCCGGGATGCCGTCCGTCTGCCCCCGCAGGGCGTAGTAATAGGCACAGATGGCATGGAACAGATTGCGCCATGCCATATTGTGCTGCCGGAGCAGCTCTTCCCGCCGTACTTCCAGCGGGACCCGGGGCGTGTACGGCCCGCAGAGGGACAGCCGCCATGCCAGAAAATCACAGCAGAGGGCCATGTTGGTCTGACCGTTCCCCTCGATCTGTGCATAGGCACGCTCCAGCAGGATCTGCGCATCGTCGAACCGCCCCTGCTGCAGATCCGCTTCTGCCCGCATGATGGTCTCCGCCCCCATGCCGTGCCCGTTGGTGATCTTATAATAATGGGGCATACACTCATCCATCTCCGCCAGCTCCCGGTCCAGCTGACCGGGTTGACGGTGGAACATCATCAGCACCGAGGGCGAGCCGAAGGTCCATCCGCCGCTGTTCTGGATGCTGATGGCCGGGTGGGACATCTGTGCACTGGCACTGCGGTGCAGGCGGCTCATGGCAGAGATATCGTTATACATGAGAAAGCTCAGGATCAGGTCACACTCTCCCAGCAGGTTGCCTTTTTCCTCCTGAGACCACTCCGGATGCTCTGCCACCGTGGTCAGCAGAAGTTCCTTCAGCTCCATCATTTTGGGGATCTGCCGCCAGTTGAACATGCAGCGCATCAGCACCAGAATGGCAAACGGATGCTGCTTGAGCGTTTCCACCGGGCAGCGCCCCAGCCGTTCCAGCAGCTCTGCCAAACCAAGGGAGGTCAGCAGGATCCCCGCATCCCGCTCAATGACCTGCAATGCCGCATCGTAATCCCCGCAAGCCTCGTAGGCAGTCAGGGCGTGGAGATACTGCTGCTTTGCCTCATACCACGCGCCGTACCGCTTCCGGCAGGCATCCCGCTTCTCCGGTGCCAGCCGGGCAAACAGCCGCTCGGCGCACTCCTTGAGCATGTGATGGAAGCGGAAGGTCTTTCCGTCCGGCAGACGGGTCACAAAGGCGTTCTGCTCGGTCAGGGTCCGCAGGATCTCTGCCGCATCCGGCATTTCGGTCACGGCCTGTGCCATTTCCACAGTGAATTCATCCGCAAGCCCCATCATGGCAAGGAATTCCTGCATTTTGGGCGGCAGGTTTTCCAGCATCGCCGCCGTGAACATGGAATAAATGTCCGCGTCCTCACTCAGCAGGATGCCCCGTTCGGCCAGAGAGTGGAGGTTCAGGTAGATGGCGGAGAACCACCCCTCGCAGGAGCGCAGCAGGCCTTCCACCTGCGCTTCGGTCAGATCCATGCCGCAGCGGTGGGCGTAGTGGGCAAGCTCGGTATGGTTGAGCCGCAGCTGTTCCTTGCCAATGCGATGCAGGCGGTGCCCCAGCCGGAGGATCTCCTCTTTGGGCAGAAAGTTGTTCCGGCTTGCCACGATCAGGTGAACGTTCTCCGGCAGGCGATTTGCCAGCCCGCACAAAAACTTCGCCGCTTTTTCGTCCTTTAACAGGTGGAAATCATCCAGAAACAGGTAGCAGGGCCTGTCCCCCGCCAGCACCGCGCACAGGTCATCCATCAGCTGGGCCGCACTGCTGGCATCCTCCGGGTACTCGCAGCCCGCCAGTGCAGTCAGCCCCGCTGCCGCAAAGGCATTCTGCACGCTTTTCCAGAAGATGGAGTGATTGTCAGAATAGATATTCACCCGCAGGATGACTGCATTTTCCGTCTGCTTGCGCAGGTTCAGAAACCAGTTGATGGCAGTGGTCTTGCCATAGCCCATGGGAGCCACCACCGCCGTCAGTGCACTGACTGAAACAGGGCGCAGGGTCTCCTGCACCCGCTCCGAAATATAGATCGCATTCAGGTCCAGTTTCCGCATCGTTTTTGCTCCTTTTCCCCATCCGGAGGATCCTGTGATCCACTGTGTCAAGTATAGCATAAACGTGGAAAAGCTGCACGCTGTTTTTATCTAACTGAGCCATTCTCCTCCCATTCTTCTTCATCATAGCAGAACAGGCATCCTGTCCAATACCGCCAAGCGGTAACGCAGGATGCCTGTTCTGCTTTCTGTTTCCCGGAATTCCCGCGTATTGAACGGCGCTTTTTAATGCTGGATCTGTCCGCCTGCCCGGGTCGCTTTTTTCATCCGTAAATCTGTGAAGGGTGCCAATGCTTCGATCAGTGCGTGATCGTGGTTCTGCACCAGACGGCTTTGGGGGCCGAAAAGCATGGTCTGTTCCACATCCTCCGTACTGGCAGCCCAGCCCGGCGCACCGGTACGGGCAAACTGCATCACAGCGCCAAAAATTTCCGTTTCCAGCTGCTTTGCTCCCTCAAAGGCACACACTGGCACAAGCTCTGTGTTGTGGAACACAAATGGGATATCCGCACAGTGCCACGGGGTGCTTTTTCCCATCAGAGGGAAATCCTGATCAAACAGATAACTGTACACCTTTCCGCCCGCCTTGGCACGCTCCCGGACATATTTGATCGTGGGGGCGCGGAAGCTGGTATCTGCCAGCAGCAGGTCTTCCTCCGGGCGGTGCGGGTAGGCAGTGCGGAACTGCTTCCGCAGGGTCTCTGCGGCAGACAGACCCACTGCTTCCTCCGGACTGACTCCTTTCAGACCATCAAAGAAACCGTAGAACTCCGAATAAACCGTACCGATCAGCACCGGGATGTCTGCGGTCTCGGGCCGAAACCCACTGCCATTATTGAGCGGATCTCCAAGATAGAAGCGGTTCGGGTGGGGACTTTGGCCCACGTTCGCGCCTTTTGCTTTCAGAGCCGGGCTGACGTTCCGGTAAGCCTGCGCCAGCTGGTGGTAGGGCACAGTTTCCAGTTGCTGTGCTGTCTGCACGCCAAGCTCCTGCATCAGCGCCTGCACACAGTCCCTGCCGCTGCCGACACTGTCGTTCAGCAAACCTGCCAGCACACCACTCATTATCATCGCCCTGTGGTACAGGCCATCTGCTGCCGGGGTCTGCAGCAGCGTTGTCACTTTGGCACCGCCGCCGGACTGGCCGAATACCGTCACGCAGCCGGGATCGCCGCCAAACGCTGCAATATTGTCCCGCACCCACTGCAGTGCCAGGATGATATCATCCCCACCCGCATTGCCGGAGTTTGCGTACTCCTCCCCAAAATCGGAGAGATCCAAGTAGCCCAGGATGTTCAGCCGGTGGTTCAGTGACACCACCACGCAGTCCCCTTCCCGCGCCATGTTTCCGCCCTCGTAGGCCACCTGCTCAATGGACGAGCCGGCAAAAAATCCGCCGCCATGGAGCCAGACCATCACCGGCCGCTTTTGGGCATCGCAGGCCGGGGTCCAGATGTTCAGGTTCAGGCAGTCCTCATCCTGCACCCAGTAGCGGTGGGGCACACGCAGTTCGCCGCTGGGCTTGTCGATGCTCAGCAGAGGGCAGACGCAGCCGTAACTGGAAGCGTCCAGCGGCTCTGCCCAAGGCTGGGGCGGCTGGGGTGCATGGAAGCGCACCGCCCGCCCATACGGGATGCCCTTGAAGCTGCTGATCTCCCGGAAGCGATATCCCCGCACCGGACCGTAATTTGTCTGAACCACCGGGAAATCCGGCGCACAGCAAAATGCCTTTTCCATAAATGACCTCCTTCTTTCAAAAAGACAGACCCCCGGTACTGCAAACATGGCACCCGGAGGTCTGTTTTTGTTATCCTAAATCTTCGCCGTTGGTGGCAATGACCTTCTGATACCAGTAGAAGCTGTCCTTCTTTTCGCGGCTCAGATCACCCGTGCCGTCGTCAAACTTGTTGACGTAGATGAAGCCATATCGCTTTGCCATCTCACCGGTGGAGGCACTCACCAGATCGATGCAGCCCCAGGGGGTGTAACCCATCAGGTCTACGCCGTCCTTTACAGCCTCAGCCATCTGCTCGATGTGTGCACGCAGGTAGTCGATGCGGTAGCTGTCGTGGATCTTTCCGTCGGCATCCTTCTTGTCGTAAGCGCCCAGGCCGTTTTCCACCACCATCAGGGGAATGCGGTAGCGGTCGTAGATCTCGTTGAGGGTGTAGCGCAGACCAATGGGATCGATCTGCCAGCCCCAGTCAGAGGCTTTCAGGTAAGGATTCTTCTTACCAGCAATGATGTTGCCGCCCACATCATCGGCATCCTTATGGGTGGTGATGCAGTTGGACATATAGTAGCTGAAGGTGTAGAAATCGACAGTACCGGCCTTCAGGATGGCAGCATCCTCCGGCTCCTGCCGGATGGTGATGTTATTCTCGGCAAAATAGCGCTTCATGTAAGAGGGATACTCGCCGCGGACATGCATATCAGAGCAGAACCAGTTGCTGATCTGCATGGCCTTCTGGTTGGCGATCTCGTCGGCCGGGTCGCAGGTCAGTGCGTAGCTGGTGATAAAGCAGATCATGCAGCCCATCTTGAACTGAGGGTAGTGGTCGTGGGCATACCGAACAGCCTCTGCACTGGCCACAAACTGGTGATGCAGCGCCTGAAAGCGCTCCTGCTTGTTGTCCGGCACCTTGTCGGTAGGGCCTTCAAAGCCCCGGATGGTGCCTGTTTCCAAGATCGCGCCCATGGGCATGGTGCCGCAGTTGATCTCGTTGAAGGTCAGCCAGTACTTGACCTTATCCTTGTACCGCTCAAAAATAGCCTTGCAGTAATTCATATAGAACTCGATGAGTTCCCGGCTGGCCCAGCCGTTGTACTTTTCCACCAACGCATAGGGCAGCTCATAGTGGCTGATGGTGACCAGCGGCTCGATGCCGTGCTTCTTGCAGCAGTCAAAGACCTTGTCATAGAATTCAAGGCCCTTCTCGTTCGGCTCTGTCTCCATGCCGGTGGGGAAAATGCGGGTCCAGTTGATGGAGGTGCGGAAGGTCTTGAAGCCCATCTCGGCGAAGAGAGCAATGTCCTCCTCGTAGTGGTGGTAGAAGTCGATGGCCTCATGGCTGGGATACAGCCGGTCGGGGCGGACAGCAGTTGTCACCCATTTCGGGCTGGTGTGAGAGCCATTGGTGCACAGGTCAGGGACACTGGGGCCTTTGCCATCCACGTCCCATGCGCCCTCGAACTGGTTGGCTGCACAGGCACCGCCCCACAGGAAATCATCACGGAAAACGCTCATAAGTTTCTACTCCTATCCTATTTTGTTCTGGTTCAGGCGGGGTTCTGTTCAAAGAACAGCTTCAGGGCACCGATCAGGTTGGCATCGTTGCCATAGCGGCAGCGCACCAGCTCCGGCTTGACCGTCGGCATGACTGTGCAGCGCTCAAACAGCCAATCCAACTCGGCCTGAATCGCAGGCAGCAGAGCCTCCGCTGCGCTGATACCGCCGCCGATGGCGACGCGCTCCACATCCAGCACACTTTGCAGGCTGACGATTCCAATGGCCACCCGCCGGGCAAACACTTTTAAGGCCTGCTGTGCCTCCGGCTCCCCGGCATTGTAAGCAGCAAAGATCTCTTCCCCGGTGGGCATGGGGCTGCCCGTCGGCAGATGCTTCTGCCGGGCATACTCGAAGATCAGGCCGCTTGCCGAGGCCATTCCCGCCCAGAGGGGTGCTTCGGAATACCGCTCTACCGAGGTCAGTTTGAAATCATCGTCGGCCATCTTTGAAATATCCGAGACAAGGCAGCTGACTTCCCCTGCAGCGGCGTGAGCGCCCATCAGCACCTTCCCGTTCAGGATGATGCCGCCGCCGATGCCGGTGCCCAGCACCAGCACAAGGCCATTTTCCACACCGGCCAGCGCACCGGTCCAACCCTCCGCTGCTGCGGCACACTTGCCATCGTTGGCGATGGTCACCGGCACGCCCAGCCGTGCCTCTACCTGCGCAGCAAAGGGCTGCTCCCACATAAAGGCACTGAGCATTCCACCGGTATGGGCGATGCCGTTTCTGGTATCGATGCGGCCCGGCATAGAGATGGCGCAGCCCACGAACTGCCCCTGAAGGGGAGCGGCAAAGCCCTCGATGACCGCCAGAAGGTCATCCATATTCGTCAGCGGTGTCGGAACCTTGCCGCCGGAGATTTTCCGGGCCTGTTCATCGGCCAGGCTGTACTTGATGAAGGTTCCGCCGATGTCGATCAAAAGATACAGTTTCATCTTATCTCCTGCTTTCTGTTGGTTGTTTTCAGACTCAGACAAAGCCAAACACGGCAGCCAGGCTGAGCATCACCGGCAGCGTGATCAGCGACAGCAGAGTGCTCAGACAGACCATCTGCACAGCGTAGGAAGAATCCAGCCCCAGACGCTGGGCATACACCGCGATGTTGCTGCCGATGGGGGCCGCATTCACAATGATGAGCACCGTGCCGATCTGCCGCCATCCGGCTGGAAGAAGCATCAGACAGACGATCGTCAGCAGTGGGATCACCACCAGCCGTACCGCCGAAAGGGCGTAGAGCCGGGGGCGGGTAAAGATGGCTTTGAGGTCGGTCCTGGCCAGATAGACACCCAGCACGATCATGGCAAGTGGAGCGTTCATGCCCGCAATGGCCCCCATGGGGGTGCGAAGGATCTGCGGCACCGGGATGCGGCAGAAGTAGATCATCACACCGCCCAGCAGGGAGAGCACCAGTGGATTTTTGAGCACTGCCCCCAGTTGGATGTACTTTTTGTCCCCGGAAAGCTTTGCCTGGCCGTAGGTCCACTGCAAAGCATTCAGCAGGGCCACAAAGCCTGCTGCGTAGAACACAGCTTCGCCGCCCAGCACTGCTGTGACCAGCGGAAGTCCCATGAACCCGGCGTTGGAAAAAGCCACACCGATCTGCGCCATGGGGTCTTTGCGGAAAAAGAGCCACGACACCGCCATGGAGAGCAGCAGCACCCCGGCACCTGCCGCAATGCTGACAGCCAATTCCACAGCTCCCTTTGCCGAATACTCAATACAAAATGATTTTAGCACAACACAGGGCAGCACGCAATATAACAGCAGGTGAGCCAGTGCCTTGCTGCCCTCCTGGGTGATTAGTCCGGTACGATAAAGCACATAACCTATGATGAGATAGAGGAACATCAGAAGGATCTGCCCCAGAACAACACCAAAGACTCCGGTCATTGCTTTCCTCCCTGTTCTTCTCCGATTTTGCGCAGCAGCGGCAGCAGAGCATCCATCACAGGGCGGTAGCCGTTGGCATACAGGTGCATTCCCTCAATGGTGTACTCCGCTTTCAGATTTCCGGCAGCATCGTACAGGTCCTTGTTCAGGTCGAGGAATTCCGCCCCGTATTTCCGGGCCAATGCCTGCACGCCCTCGCTTGCCTCCCGGATGCGCTCATTGGTGCGCCAGTGGAAGCATTCGATCAGGCCCGGATCTTCGGCCACGGTGGGGTTTACCGGATAATAGGCCAGCAGGTAGAGCTTTGTTTCGGGCAGTTTTTTCCGGATCTGCTGCACGATCTCCTCATACCGGCCCAGCATGGCGGCGCGGTCGTAGTCCGGGCCGTTCAGGTCATTGGTGCCGATGTTCAGAAACAGGTGCGCAGGCTGCAGCTCAAGGATGCACTCGTCCATGGCCTCCAGCAGCTCGGTGGTGGTAAAGCCGCCGATGCCCCGGTTGTACAAGGTGCAGTGCAGATCATCGTCCTGCAAAAACTCATACAGCGGAAACTGTTCCATCAGGCTGGAACCGGCAAACACCACCGCTCCTTTCTTTGCATAAGGATTCAGACGACGGAACCGCTCCCGCTTGATCTGCTTTTCCCTCTGGCTCTCCTGCTGCCGCAGTTCGTTCAGAAGGACATTTCGTTCCTGTTCCGTCATGGTCTTGGTTCCTTTCTCTCAGTTCTCATGCAGGGGCAGTTCTACAAAGCTGCCCTCCCCCAGCAAGATCTTCTGGTGGGCGATGCGGGTCTTTTCCTGTTCAGACCAGACTCCTGCGTAATTGCTGTGAACGGCGTACTGCGGGAAGTCGGAAGAAGAGACATCCAGCCGCAGGCAGCTGCCGGGCTGTACCGTCCAGTTCATATCCCACATCTCCACACAGACCTTTGCTGTCTGGCCGGGAGTATAGGTCTGCCCCTCCGGCAAATCTGCTGCAATGGTGGTGATGCCGCCCCGGATGTTATAGGCCCTGCCATCCGGGAACACCTCCATCAGCTTGGCAGTGAAGGCAGTATCATCCACATCGGTCGAGACATTCAGGTGCACCTTGATTTGCCCACAAATGGGCAGTGCTTTTTCCAGCGGAGCGCTGACGAAGCTGACCACATCGGGCCGATAGTCCGGCTCCGGCTGCAGCAGGCTGCCTGCCTCGGCAATGGTGGTCAGAACGCTTTCTGCACCATGGCTGGGCACGGGGTTCTCCGGGTCATACACAAAGGCACGCTCTCCTTCTGCCGGCTCGGCATTCAGAGTTGTTTCACCCAGATAAAGCTTTTCAGTCCGGCTCACGGGGGCGGGCCATGCCTCCAGCGTTTTCCAGCGGTCCTCCCGCATTACATAGGTGCGCACCCGCTTTTCCGGCTGTTTTTTCTGCTTCAGCAGCAGGTCGAACCATTCCAGCATCCGGTGGATGTCGCCGTTTTCCAGATTGTGCTGTTCGCCCCACGCAATGCATGGCTGGGACATATGATTCCAGCAGCCGATATCCAGCCAGCTATGGGCCTTTGTTTCCTCGCTGAGGGAGGCATAAGTGTTGATGGCACTGCCAAAATGGTGATCGTACCATGCATCGATGATATACACCGGAACCTTGGTATTTCCGGGCACATCGGCTAACAGCTTCCACCAGCCCTGCTGCCAGTAGGCATCTGTGCGGCGGGTGGCATGGATCCAGTCCTGATACCAGTCCAGCGTTCCACCCCATAGCGCTTCATCCACCTTGTCGTGGGGACGGAAGCGGCAGCTTTCCAGATAGTCCGCTGTGACCGGATGGCCTGCATTCTGCATTGCCCAGCCGGTCAGCACGTCGTGGCGGAACAGCCCCTTTTCATAAGCCGATTTGAAACGGTCGGTGCCATAGACCGTCAGCATCATTCCCTTGACCTTGGGTGGAACGATATCTGCAATGGCCCAGCCGGTCAGGGCCAGATAGCTGGCTCCGAAATAGCCGATGCTCTCTGCCCAGGGCTGGTCGTTGAGCCACTGCAGGGTATCGCGGCCATCCGGGCGCTCATTGACGTTGGGTTCCCAATGTCCCTCGCTCTTGCCCGTGCCGCGGCAGGTCTGGACCACATAGCCGTAGCCCCGGCGGGTCAGTTCTACACCGTTGATCTCATACAGCGGCTGCTGATTGGGATAGCAGCTGCGCTGGATCAGCACAGGGAACTGTGCAAGCCCCTCCGGTTTGAAGATCTCGGTATAGAGCCTCACTCCGTCCTGCATGGGCAGCATCAGCTCCTCCCGGCGGCAGCCATAGACCGGGCCGTCGTAGGGTATACTGGCATATTCCTGCCGGTAGCTCTCCTGCGCCTGCCGCATCATCTCTTCCATCTCACGCTGCTTCTGCTCGGCAGCTGTCTTTTTTTCTTCCTCTGTCATTGATTTTCCCGCCTTTCCGTGTTCTCAAAAGCGTGTACAGCTAACAAAGTGGCCGGGTTCCACTTCCTTCAAGGGGATATCCCTGCCGCGGCAGGCATCTGTTGCATAGGGACAGCGGGCCGCAAAACGGCAGCCGGGAGCCGGGTCCACAGGGCTTGTCAGTTCGCCGCGCATGACCTCGGTGGAAAGCTTTTTGGCCTTCAGGCTGGGGATGGGCACAGCATCCAGCAGACCCTTGGTATAGGGGTGGAGCGGATTCTTGAACAGGTCCTCGGTCTTGGCATATTCCACACACTGGCCCAGATACATGACCATGATCTCGTGGCTGATGTGCTTGACCACGCTCAGATCGTGGGTGATAAAGACATAGGTCAGCTTTTTCTCATCCTGCAGATCCATCAGCAAATTCAGGATCTGTGCCTGAATGGAAACGTCCAGTGCAGAGACCGGCTCGTCGCAGATGATGAACTCCGGGTCCATGGCCAATGCGCGGCCGATGCCGATGCGCTGGCGGCGGCCGCCGTCCAGCTCGTGGCTGAAACTCTCTGCATAACGCTCATCCAGGCCGACGGTCTCCATGATCTCGGCGATGCGGGCATCGTATTCGTCACGGTTTTTGCAGGCTTTATAAATCTTCAGCGGTTCTCCGATCAGTTCCTTCACGCTCTTGCGGGGATCCAGCGAACCGGACGGATCCTGGAAGATCATCTGCATCCGGGCACGGATGGGCTTGAGTTCCTTGGCATTCAGTTTGGTGATGTCGGTACCGTCGTAGATGATCTGACCATCGGTAACATCATAGAGCCGCAGCAGCAGGCGGCCCAGCGTGGACTTGCCGCAGCCGGACTCGCCCACCACGCCCAGTGTGGTGCCGCGCTTGATCTTGAAGTTCACGCCGTCCACCGCATGGAGCTGGCTGCTTGCGCCGACTTTGAAGTATTTTTTGAGGTTCTTTGCCTCGATCAAAATCTTTTCTTCCATTGTCATTTCCTCCCGGCTCAGGTGTTGGACTGCGGCAGATCGAACCGGCAGCAGCGGATGAAGTGGCCCGGTGTGACCTCCCGCATCTTCTGGGCTTTTTTGCAGGCCGCAGTGGCATATTTGCAGCGGTCAGCAAAGCGGCAGCCCTCGATCTTCTGGGTGGGGTCAGCCATCATCCCCTCAATGGCCTCCAGACGCTTGGTGTTCTCATCCAGCTTGGGAATGGCGTTGAACAGCCCCTGGGTGTAGGGGTGGCGCTGCGTGGTCTCAAAGATATCCTCTGCTGTGCCGTACTCGATGGCCTCACCGGCGTACATGACCATGACCTTTTCGCAGGTCTGGGCCACAACACCCAGATCGTGGGTAATGAGGATCATGGCGGTGTTCAGCCGCTTCTGCAGTTCGTTGATCAGGCCCAGCATCTGGGCCTGAATGGTCACATCCAGTGCGGTGGTGGGTTCGTCGGCAAGGATCAGCTTCGGCTCACAGGCCAGCGCAATGGCAATGACGATGCGCTGCTTCATGCCGCCGGAAAACTGATGGGGGTACTCCACCTTGCGCTTTGCAGGGATGCCCACCAACTCCATCATCTCATCCACACGGGCTTCCAGTTGGGCCGTGCTCTGCTCCGGATGATGGATCTTCAGCACCTCCATGATCTGGGCTCCCACGGTCATCACCGGGTTCAGGGCAGACATGGGATCCTGGAAGATCATGGATACTACACTGCCGCGCATGGCACGAATCTTTTCCTCGGGAGCATTCAGCATATCCACACCGTCCAGCTTGATGGAGCCATCGGTCACAAAACCGATGCCTTCCGGCAGAAGCTGGATGACGCTCAGGGCTGTGGTGGTCTTACCGGCACCGGTCTCACCCACCAGACCCAGCGTCTCGCCGTAGTTCAGATCCAAGTCCAGACCATTGACGGCGTAGACGGTGGAAATTTCGGTATCATATTCAACGCTCAGGTTTTTGACTTCCAGCAGCTTGTCGCTCATTTCAGGCCACCTCTTTCACATTCTTGGTGCGCTTTGCGCGCTTGGTCTTTTTTCCGCTGCCCAATGTGCCGCGCAGCTTCGGGTCGAGGGCATCGCGCAGAGCGTCGCCGCACATATTGAAGCAGAGCACCACGATGATGATCGCAATGCCGGGAGCAATGGCAATGATGGGCTGGGTGGACAGGTACTTATAGCCGCCGCTGACCATTGCGCCCCAGCTGGGAGTCGGGGGCGTGATGCCCATGCCCAGGAAGCTCAGGTTCGCTTCGGCCAGAATGGCACCGCCCAGGCTGGCGGTCATGCTGACGATGTTGACGGACAGGCAGTTGGGGAACACATGCACCAGCGTGTTGCGGATCCGGGATGCACCGCACAGGGTACCGGCGGTGACATAATCGGCATTGCGGACGCTCAGCACCTGACCGCGGGTGACACGGGCGTAGCCGGGCACCATCGAGATGCCGATGGCCAGGCAGACATTGCCCAGGCCCTGACCCAGGATCGCGCCCAGAAACATAGCCAGGATCAGCATGGGCACGGCCATCATGGCATCCATGACACGCATGATGAAGGCATCCACCACGCCGCCTGCCATGCCGGCGATCAGGCCCAGTGCCATGCCGATGACGCTGGAAATGACCACGGCCACGATACCGACCGTAAAGGAGATGCGGGCACCATAGATGATGCGGCTCAGAACATCACGGCCATTGGAGTCAGTGCCCAGCCAGTGCTCGGCAGAGCAGCCCTTCAGAACATTGTAAAGATCATCCTTGTTGGGATCATAGGGAGCAATCACCGGAGCAAAGATGGCGATGAGCACCATGATGAGAAGCAAAATTGCGCAGACCACGATGATCTTGCGGCTGAACATGACCCGGAACACGCGGGAGGACGTGATACGCTCCAGCAGACCCTTCTTTTTTGTCTTGTTTTCCACAGCTCTGCCGAGTAATTGGTGGGTGCCACCTGCTCGATGGAAACGCTGAAGCCCAGCTTCTGCTTTGTGACTTCGCTCAGCGCCGCTGAAATGCGGACACAGGCAGTTTCATCCGATTGGCCCGGCATCAGCACTGTTACCATGGGCCCTGTTCCACTTTCTGCCGTCGATGCCGCCCGCTCCCCGCAGCCAGCAAGCAGAGCCGCCCCGGCTGCAGCACCGGTCAGCTGTAAAAATGTCCTGCGAGCCATCCTTGTTTCTCTCATAATGCTGCGCTGCGCTCCTCCTGTGGGGTCTTGTGATAGAACTTCTTATAAGAAGTGGAGAAATGCCCGAAATTCGTATACCCGACCTTGGCCGCGATCAGACTGATGGGCAGATTGGTTGTGCAGAGCAGGCTCTGGGCCTCCTGCATTTTCTGCTGAATGATATAATCCTTCAGGTTCATGCCGGTCTCTTTCTTAAAAAGCCGGGCCATGTAATCCGGATTCAGGTGGACAGCCTCGGCCAGTTCTTCCCGGCGCAGCTCGTTTTCCAGATGCTCGGCAATGTAAGCCATAATGATCTCCACGGTACTCTGGCTGCTTTCTTCCGTTTCGCTATCCCAGACCGAGGCCACATAATGGACCAACGCCTTCATATCCGGCACGGTCTTCATGCCGTTGCGGTAAAGTTCCAACGCTTCCGGCTCCCGGAACATATCGTCCTGCCGTTTCTTTTCCGGCAGGGAGAAGAGCATCTGCATAAAATCCTGATAAAAATACCGCAAGGTCTGGCTGTTCAGCTGATTGTTGGCCGTCAGCTTGTCCAACAGCTGGCAAGCTTCCTGCTCCATTGCCTGCGCACATCCCGCCTGCAGCAGCTTCTGCCATGCACCGATCTGCGGAATACGGAACACTTCCGGCGCTTTTTCCGCTGGGCGGCCCAGCAGAACACCGCTTTTCAGGGCCACGTTCTCGCTCCGTTGCTGCAGCAGCTTCTGGTAGATCTCCGGTACCTGTTCAAAGGGCTGCGGCCCCTCCGGATAAAAGGCCGCTTCACAGTTGATATACTGCGCACACGCACTTTGCAGATAATTCAGCTGCCGGGTGATATAGTCTGCCTCCAGCGGCTCCCCCACCCGGCTTTGCAGCACAAGAATGAGACACTGCTCCGCAGGGATCGCCACCGTCACGCTGAGCACCTGCAGCGGCGTGAACACCTCGCTGCTCATATTTCCCACTGCCGTGCTCAGCAGGCTCAGCTCCCACGGCTCCTCGCCTTGCTTCCAGCGCAGCGGCTGCATCAGGGCAACCCAGCATTCCCGCTCCTGCCGGGGCACAAGGCTCAGTTCTTCAAACGCGGTCAGGCTGCTTCCCGGGGCGTTGCCCAACAGAAAGCCCCGCAGCATAGTCTCCACGATCTCCTTTTTCTGGTCGTCAAAAACAGCTCCCCTGCTCTGCAATTCCAGCGCCGCCCGTTCCTCCTTTACATTTTCCAGCGCACGGCTCACTGCATCCGCCACCTGCTCGTAAGGGGCGGGCTGCATGATATAGTCAAAACCGCCCAGCCGCAGTGCCTCCTGTGCATATCGGAACTCGGCATGGGCTGTCAGGAAGATGCAGCGGGTGGTCATCCCTCGCTGCCGGAGCCAGTCCAACAGATCCAGCCCGCTTTCCATGGGCATTTCAATATCGCAGAGCATGACCTCGGCCTCCTGCCGCAGCAGGCTGGCCTTGGCATCCACAGCGTTCAGAGCCGTATCCACCACAGTAAATCCCATTGCTGCCCAGTTGGTGCAGTGCAAAAGCCCCTGCACCACGGTGCTTTGATCATCTACGATCAGCAGTTTCATGCTGTTTCTCCCTCCTTCTTCTGTAAGACCGGATCTATCGGCAGGAACAGCTCCACCCTGGCACCGCCGCCCCGGCGGTTATTGGTAAAGGCGATGGCTGCCTTTTCCCCATAGAGCAGCTGCAGCCGCCGTACCACATTGAACAGCCCGACGTGCTGTCCATTCTCCTCCTGCGGGGCGGCACAGTTCAGCTGCTTCAGATCCCCTGCCGTAAAGCCTGTGCCATTGTCCGCCACCGAAAGATCAGCCATGCAGCCCTCTTCCGTTTCGAGGAGCTTTGCAGTGATCGTGATCTTCAGTGTTTTGCCGATCATCTTGCCGTGCTTGACGCTGTTCTCCACCAGCGTCAGCAGTGAGACCGGCGGCAAGGGCAATTCGCTGAGTTCCGGGTCGATCTCGCATACTACCTCCACGGGATCGTTCTGCCCCACGCTGGAAAGTTCCGCGTAGTTGCAGCACTGCTCGATCTCGGTGTGCAGAGGCGTTGTGGTCGCTGTAAAGGAGAGGATATAGCGCAGATACCGGCTCAGCAGCAGGATCAGCTGCTGGGCATCCTCGCGGCTGCCGGTCTGCACCATGGCATAGACACTTTTCAGGCAGTTGAGCACAAAGTGGGGCCGGATCTGCAGCTTAAGGGCGGTCATCTCGTTGCGGCGGGCTTCCAGCTCCTTTTCGTAACCGTCGATCTTCAGCTGGGTGATCTGGTCGATCATCCGGTTGAAGGTCTCGTTCACCTGCGTAAACTCAGCGTTGCGATAATCCACACTGGAGCGCACCGAAAGTTCACCGCGGCCGATCCTGTCCATGGTGCTCACCAACGCCGTCATAGGGGCAAAGATCTCGTGCTTCATATAAAACAGGAGAAACGGGATCACCAGCAGAACAAAAACAGCGCCCATCACCAGCAAGATCTGATACGGCGCAAAGTCCACCCCGAAATGCTGGTAGGGAACCAGATACAATACCGTCAGCGTTTTGACCTGTTTGCGCACCACCAGTCGGCTGTCCCTGCCCACCTTTGTCAGGCAATACCCCTCACTGTTCCATTCCATCTTTGTGGGCAGAAGGTTGGCATCCCCTACCAACACATTGCCGCTGTCGTTCATCACAATGACCCGGCCGTCCAGCCCATAGTCCTCCACCAGTTCTTCAAACACCAGCCGCAGATCCACCGCTGCGGTCAGGCTGGCTTTCTGGTAGAAAACACTGCGCAGCAGGTATAGCCGCTGGCCGATGGTGCGCAGATACCATCCCTTTGTCATCATTTTATTGGTCTGGCCCGGCTGGCCGAGATACGCTTCCAGATTCAGTTTCTGCTTGAGCTGCTGGGCAGCTGCACCGTAGCGCCCCACATACAGGTTGCCCGAACCGCTGCGCAGTACCACACCCATCAGGGTATCATTGGCAGCCAATACCGCTGGAAACCCCTGTGCGATCTCATAGGCATCCAGGTAGGCGCGGGTGCGGTCGGTCTGTTCGCTCAGGCTGCGAAAGGTCGCATCGTTCAGTGACAGATTGAGCAGGTAGTTTTCCACCGAATCCAGCTGATTCTCAAAATTTGTGGTAAACATATCAAGGCCGCCGGATGCCGCAGCTGCCAGCCGGTTGCGGCTATAAAGCCCTGAAAAAAAGAGCAGCAGCCCCAGCAGAATACCAATGGGAATGGCGATCCCCAGAAAGATCATTACAAGCTGCCTGCGTAATGATGGCCGTTCCATTTATTTTCAAACCTCCTGCTGCTTGCATCCTGCGGAAAATGCGATTATAATAAAAACCGTCCAAGTCATTCCGTACAACGTTGTACTACAATCAAAAAGAAGAGGCTCCTTATGCAGGAACAGAACATTGCACAAATGCTTGAAAATCCATTCATGCAGTACAATCACATCGAGATCGTATCGGTAACGTCGGACAGCGCCGTCATGTCGCTGGACATCCGGCGGGACACCACCAACATCTACGGTTATGTGCACGGCGGCGCATTTTTCACCATGGCCGACTGCTGTGCCGGGCTGACTGCCCGCTCTGACGGGCGGCAGTATGTCACCCAGAATGCTTCGGTCAATTTCATCCATAACGTCAAAGCCGGTCACCTGACAGCCCGCGGCCGGACGGTCAGCCGCCGCCGACACATCTGTGTGGTGGCTGTGGAGATCACAGACGAGACCGACACCCTGTTATTTTCCAGCACCTTTTCCATGTACTGTATCAGCGCCGAGGGCTGACTGCTCTTTCTTCCCCGCACTGCGCACGTTTTGCGTGCCGGTGCGGGGCTTTTTTTATTGTGCAGCGTATTCTTTCAGCGGCCCGCAGCTCTCCCTGGGAACATACTTGATCGGCAGCAGCCGGCTTTCCGCCGTGGCGATCCGACCGTCCAGCTGCCCCAGCACCAGCTGGATGCACTCCCGCGCCATATCCTCCATGGGCAGATAGACCACGCTCAGGCTCGGGATCGAAAACGCATCGGATTCCTCCGGGCCGTTGCCCACAGCGATCAGCCGGGGCAGCTTCTCGCCGATATATCCAGCCTCACAAAAAGCCCGCAGCGCACCGTGCGCAATGGCCGAGGAACCGCAGAATACTGCATCCGGCAGCTGCTGCTTCCACTCATGCCGCAGCCGATGCGAAACTGCCTCGTAACCGCCTCGTATACTATTTTCACAATACCGGTTGGCCAGGATCGTCAGCCCGTGGTGCTCCCCTTCCAGCCGGAACCCATGCATCCGGTTTTCCATCCCCTCAAAGACCGGGCTGCTCGTAAGAACTGCCGCTGTCCTGCATCCCTGATCCGCAAAAGCCCGCGCCGCCAGAGCACCCATCTTCAGATCATCCACATTGACGCTGCAATACCCATTGCAAACACGGTTGTACAGCACCACCGGGATCGGCAGCTGCGTGTCCTCCAAAAACTGCAGATCCGCATAGGACGCATTGCAGATGATGGCCGCATGGCAGTTTGCGCCACTGGTCAGTGCCTCGCTTTCCTTCAGGTGGTCGTTGACATACGGATAGATGACCAGCCGCACCGGACGTGCCGTTTTTTCGATCTCGGCCCGCAGACCATCCCAGAAGCGGAGCATCATGCTGGCCCGGAAATCCTGTGCCCAGAACATGGCCACCACCAGCTCATTGGCACCGCTGCCGCCCCGTAGACTCCGAGCAGCCATATTGGGCTGATAGCCAAGCCGTGCCGCCGCCGCAAAAATTTTTTCCTGCGTGGCAGTGCTGATCTTCCGCTCTGCCGCCTTGCCGCCCAAAACAATGCTGACCGTACTGGACGAGATCCCGACCTCCTGCGCGATCTGCTTGATCGTAACCATGCTCTTCCCACCTTTTTCTGATATCAGATTTATTGTACCCGTTTCCCCGTATCTTGACAAGCCAAAAAAGCCTCTCCAATCTCAAACCAGCCGTTTTTGTGCACTCTGTATACTTTTCTTTTTTCTTTTTGGCCGTTTCAACAAAGTTGCATTTCTTTTCCTCCAAACTTCGTTTTTTTCTTGACATTAGTAAATCGTTGTACTACACTCAGTACGACGATTGAGTCAAACGTTATACTTATGTTTGACGCTGATATCACCTTTTCATTTATAAGGAGGCTATCGAATGAAGAAAGTTGCAATCGGCGGTGGCCAGGGCTTCTGGGGCGACAGCCCGGACGCGGCCATCCACATGATCCGCAATGCCGATATCCAGTATATGGGCTGTGATTATCTGGCAGAGCTGACCCTTTCCATCATGGCAAAGCAGCAGCTCAAGGACCCCACCAAGGGCTTTGCGCCCGACTTCACCACCCGCATCCTGAAGGAGGCCGGCAAGGAAGCCTGGGACAAGCACATCAAGATCTGCACCAACGCAGGCGGCATGAACATCAATGGCTGCGTGGACGGCATCCGCCAGTGGGCAGAAGGCAACAGCATGAGCGGTTATAAGATCGGTTATGTGACCGGCGATAACATCAAGGATAAGATCCCGCAGCTGCTGAAGGATGGCTGGACCTTCCCCAACTTCGACTACGACGGCAATTTCAACGATATTCTGGACAAGATCTACAACTGCAATGTCTACATCGGCCATGAGGGCATTGAGGGATGCCTGGCAGAGGGTGCCGATGTGGTCATCACCGGCCGTGCGGCTGACAGCGCCCTGTTCCTGGCTCCGCTGAAGTACGAGTTTGGCTGGGCTGCTGACGATTGGGACAATCTGGCCCGCGGCATCATGGCAGGCCATCTGCTGGAGTGCGGCGGTCAGGGTGCCGGCGGCAACTATATGTACGACTGGCGCAATGTCCCCCGCATGGACGAGCTGGGCTTCCCCATCGCAGAGCTGACCGATGATACCTTTGAGATCACCAAGGCTCCCGACTGCGGCGGCATCATCTGCGAACAGAGCTGCAAGGAGCAGTTCCTGTACGAGGTCCATGATCCCGCCAACTACCTGACCCCGGATGTCAACGTGGATATCAGCCATGCTACCATCACTCAGGTGGGTGACAACCGTGTCCGCATCGGCGGTGTCAAGGGCAAGCCCCGCCCCGACACGCTCAAGCTCTGCGTGGGTTACCACAAGGGCTGGAAGACTGTTTCCATGCTGAGCTTTGCATGGCCTGATGCCTACGAAAAGGCTCAGTACTGCGCCGAGGTCATCATGAAGAAGATGCAGCGCCGCGGCATGAAGGCCGACGACATCCACATCAGCTACATCGGCCTGAACAGCCTGCATCTGGGCGTGGCCGATATGAGCGAAGAGGCACTGAAGAACCTGAACGAGTGTGTGCTGCGCATTGCTGTGTTCAGCGAGGACAAGAGCGAGTGCGCCAAGATCATTCCCGAGATCAGCCCCCTGCAGCTGAACGGCCCTCCGGGTGCTTCCTTCTTCGGTGGCCGTGCCCGCGTGCAGGAAGTGATGGCACTGTGGCCCACCACCGTGCCCCGCGATGCCGTACAGGTCGAAAGTCACATTCTGGAGGTGAAGTAAGATGGCAGAGATCTATCTGAACGATATTGCTCACGGCCGCTCCGGTGACAAGGGCGATACTAGCAATGTCTGTGTATATGCACGCAAACCGGAATACTATAAGATCATTGAGCGCGAGGTGACCCCCGAAAAACTCAAAGCCTACTTTGGCGACATGGTCAAGGGTGAGATCACCCGCTACGATGTGCCCAGCCTGAACGGCTTCAACTTTGTTATGAAGCACGCTCTGGGCGGCGGTGCCACCATGAGCCTGCGTCTGGACAGCCTGGGCAAATCCATGGGCAGTGCCGTGATGCGCATGAAGATCCACGTTGAGGATGGAGAGCTGTAACATGAGTGAACATATGGCATTGGAGAACCTGACGGTTCTTGACCTGACCCGTGTGCTTGCCGGCCCCTTCTGCACCATGATGCTGGCTGACATGGGCGCAAACGTCATCAAGATCGAGGTTCCCAAAGGCGGTGACGACACCCGCAGCTATCCCCCCTTCCGTGCCAAAAATCTGAACGGTGAGCGGGAAAGCGTCTATTTTGCCAACATCAACCGCAACAAAAAGGGGATCACCCTGAACCTGAAGGCCCCTGAGGGCAAGGAGATCTTCAAGGAGCTTGTCAAAAAAGCGGATATCGTGGTGGAAAACTACCGCCCCGGCGTGATGGACAAGCTGGGGCTGGGCTATGATGTCCTGAAGGAGATCAATCCCCGCATCATCTATGCGGCGGTCTCCGGCTTTGGCTGCTACGGTCCCTACCACCTGCGCCCGGGCTATGATATCCTGGCTCAGGCCATGGGCGGTATGATGTCCATCACCGGTTCCAAGGGTGGGGAGCCTACCCGTGCCGGTTCGGCGCTGGGTGATATTCTGGGCGGACTTCATGTAACCATCGGCATCCTTGCTGCAGTCAACGCCCGCACCATTACCGGCAAAGGGCAGCGGGTGGACGTGAGTCTGATGGACAGCATGATCGCTGCCACTGAGAACACCGCCCTGAAGTACATCGAGACCGGCAACATCCCGGCCCCCATGGGCAACCGTTATGCCGCTGTTTCCCCCTACGACAGCTTCACCTGCAAGGGCGGCAAGGTCATCATTGCCGCCGGCAACCAGAAGCTGTACGAAAAGCTCTGCAATGAGGTGCTGGAACGCCCGGACATGATCACCGATCCCCGGTTCGTGGATATGCCGGGCCGTCTGGCCAATCAGGATGCCATTGCCGAGGTCATTGAGGAGCGGATCAAGGATCTGACCCCCAACGAGGCCGCCGAGCTGGTACTGGCCCACGGCATCCCCGCAGGTCCCATTATGAACATCAAGGAGATCCTGGACGATCCCCATGTCAAGGAGCGCGAGATGTTCGTGGAGATGGATCATCCCACCCTGGGCAAGGTCACCGTGAACGGCTGTGCCATCAAACTGATGGATACCAAGCCCTCTGTGCGCACTCCCGCTCCCCAGCTGGGGCAGAACAACCGGGACATCTTTGAGGGTGTTCTGGGCATGACCGAAGAGCAGTTCAACACTCTGCACGAGAAGCAGGTGTTCTGATCTCTGACCACCTTCACACACATTATCGAGGAGAAATCACATGCTGGCAGTATTAGGGTTCGTCACCATTCTGCTGGTGCTGGCACTGATCATGAGCAAGAAGGTCTCTACCCTTGTAGCTCTGATCTTTGTTCCCGCCATCACCGGCTTTATCGCAGCATTCATCAACGCCCCCAATGTCATCATCCAAGCCGCACAGGCTGCTGCCGAAAAGGCCGGAACTGCTTATGTTGAGCCGGTCATCACGTTCGGCACCCGCTTTACCAAGGCACTTTCCATCCTCAGCGCAGATTATATGGGCAAAGGCCTGAGCAGTATCGTTGCCACAGGTGTCATGTTCATCTTTGCCATCCTGTTTTTCAGTACCTGCTCGGATGCCGGTGTCTTTGATCCTATCATCAACCGCATCCTGAAGTTTACCGGCGAAGACCCCGTCAAGGTCTGTATCGGCACCTTCCTCATCGGCTGCATCTGCCATCTGGATGGCTCCGGTGCCACCACCTTCCTGATTGCCATCCCCGCCTGTATGCCCCTGTTCCAGAAGCTGAAAATGAACCTCTGGGTAGAGGCTACCATCGTGGCGCTGGCCGCTGGTATCATGAATGTTATGCCCTGGGGCGGTCCCACAGTCCGTGCAGCCGCAGCCATGTCCGGCCTGGGCTATGAAGTCACCGGCAGCGAGCTGTGGGTGGGCATCATGCCCGCCTGGATCGCAGGCTTGGTGACCTGTCTGCTCGTCGCAGCTTTCCTGGGCAAAAAGGAAGCCAAGCGCATTGCTGCAGGCATCCCTGCGCAGGAGGTCACTGGTCTGACCGAAGCAAAGACCACCAACACCTCCAACGAACTGGCCCGCTCCGGCTGGCGCTGGTACTTCAATGTGGCACTGATCCTGGTCATCCTGTACATCCTCGTTACCAACCGCCTCAGCCCGGCTGTCACCTTTATGATCGGCTACTGCGTCCTGCTCATCGTCAACTACCCCAGTGTGGATCTGCAGCACAAGATCATCAACAGTCATGCACAGGCCGCATTCCTGATGGTCTCCATCGTCTTTGCCGCAGGCGCATTCACCGGTGTGGTCAAAAATTCCGGTATGCTGGCTTCCATGACCGACGCTCTGGTCTCCATCATCCCCACCAGCATGGGCACCTTCATTGCCCCCATCGTCGGCCTGTTCAGCGTTCCGCTGAGCCTGCTGTTTGATCCGGACTCCTACTACTACGGTGTTATGCCGGTCATCGCCAACGCTGTTTCCGCCATGGGCGGCAACGCACTGGCTGTGGCAAAGGCTTCCATCATGGGCCAGATGACGCTGGGCTTCCCGCTCAGTCCCCTGACGGGTGCCACCTTCCTGCTGCTGGGCCTTTCCGGCCAGGACCTGGGCGACCACCAGAAGCACACCCTCCCCTACGCATGGGTTGCATCTGCTATTATGGTCGCTGTGGGCTGCGTAGCCTGTGGGCTGCTGTTCTGAGGTCTCACCAAAAGAAACACCTTCCTCCTTTTTCACCCATTCCTTCATTCTGATTCCGAAACGTCTGCCGGGCGGAGTACCCGCAGCACGCCACGGAATGCGTGCAAACCAGCAGGCTTCCACCCGGTGCTCCGGGTGGTGTCGGCTGGTTTTGCCGTTTTTGAAGGATACCACCCTGCCCTTGGGGCAGAAAGGAGTTTTCTCTTATGCCCGAGCCCATCCAGACTCCTGTTCCTGCGGCGGACGAACTGGCCGCACAGGTGCTGCTGCTGGCACAGAGTCGGTTAACTGCCGACCTGCGTTTTTTATCCTCCGCTCTGGAACAGCTGAAGCCGATTCCCGTCCCTGCGCTGGACACCCTGTTTGCCGGGGATGGCCGCTGCTTATACTATTGCCCCGAAACGCTGCTCCGCACATTCCGGGCACAGCAGTCTGTGCCCACACGCGCCCTGCTGCATGTCACCCTGCACTTTCTTCTGGGGCATCCCTTCCAACGGCAGGAAATGGATCACCGCCTATGGAACCTTGCCTGCGATATTGCCGCAGAGGAAGTCATCCGGGAACTGGAGATCCCCTCCTGCGCCCTGCCGGATGATGCTATGCAGGACAGCTGGCGCAGCCGCCTACGGGATGCCTGCCCTCACCTGACGGCAGAAGCCATCTATAATTTTCTGCTGGAACGGCAGTACCCCGCCGATGTTCTGGCGGAATTGACCCAGCTTTTTTCCCGGGACAACCATGCACTCTGGTATGCTGCGCCACGGCCCGGCTCTCGTCCGGCCCCCAACGGACAGCTGCTGCCCGCCGGGGAGGATGAGGATATCACCAACGAGACCGAACTGCGCAAAACCGACACCCGGGACGAAACGCTGCAGCAGATGCAGCAGCGGCAGAAGGAAGCCCTGCGCAGACAATGGAAGCAGCTGGCCCGCCAGGCCAAGACTGATCTGGAGACCTTCAGCCGCCGTCACGGCAGGCGTGCCGGAGCATTGATGGATGGGTTAGAGCCTGTGACCTTTGAGGAATGCGACTATACCGACTTTCTTCGCCGGTTCGGGGCACAAAACGAGGTGCTGCAGCTTTCCGAGGACGAATTTGACCTCATCTATTACACTTACGGTCTGCGCACCTACGGCAACGTTCCCCTGGTCGAGCCGCTGGAATATCGGGACGACAAGCGCATCCGGGAATTTGTGATTGCCATCGACACCTCCGGCAGTGTTCAAGGCGATATCGTTCAGAGCTTTTTGCAGCGCACCTGCGACGTTCTGCGGCAGAGTGGTTCCTTCACCGAGCGGGTAGAGATCTATCTCATCCAATGCGATGCCGAGGTGCAGAGCGTGGAACGGCTGACCAGTCTGGACCAGCTGCATGAGCTGATCCCCCGGCTGAAGCTCCGGGGCTTCGGCGGTACCGACTTCCGGCCGGTGTTCGCCTATGTAGACAGGCTGCTGGAAGAGAAAAAGCTGACGAACCTCAACGGCCTGCTCTATTTTACCGACGGCGTGGGCACCTACCCGGAAAAATCCCCTGCCTACAAGACTGCCTTCATCTTTAACCGTGACGACCACATCAGCCCTCACGTTCCCAGCTGGGCCATCCGGGCTGTACTTACCACTGACAACATCCGCCTGCTTGAACCGCAGAAGACCCGAACCGAGGAGGACACCGAATCATGGATATAGCAAGTGCAAAGCAACAGATCAAAAATACCGTACAGATCTACCTACAGAAGGACGCTCTGGGCCGCTACCGACTTCCGCTGGTGCACCAGCGGCCCATCTTCCTGCTGGGTGCACCAGGTCTGGGCAAGACTGCCATTATGCAGCAGGTCGCTGATGAGATGGGGCTTGGCCTTGTGAGCTATTCCATGACCCACCACACCCGCCAGAGCGCACTGGGTCTGCCTGTGATCGTAGAAAAGGAATACGGCGGCAAGCGCTATCAGGTCAGCGAATACACCATGAGCGAGATCATCGCCAGCGTCTACGACTGTATGCGCACCACCGGCAAAACGCAGGGCATCCTGTTTCTGGACGAGATCAACTGCGTCTCCGAGACCCTCTCCCCTGCCATGCTGCTGTTTCTGCAATACAAAGTCTTTGGTGGGCATCAGATCCCCGAGGGCTGGGTGGTGGTCACCGCCGGCAACCCGCCCCGCTTCAACAAAAGCGTCCGGGAGTTCGACGCTGCTACCCGTGACCGGCTGAAGGTGATCGAAGTTGAGCCAAGCTATGAAGCGTGGAAGGCCTACGCGCTGGAACACGGTGTCAGCCGCAGTGTCATCAGCTATCTGGATATCCGTCCCGAAGATTTTTACAAGGTCGAGACCACTGTGGACGGTCTGACCGTGGTAACGCCCCGTGCCTGGGAGGACCTTTCCGAGATCCTGCAGTATCACGAAGAGCTGGGCCTTGCAGTCAGCGAGGAGCTGACTACCCAGTATCTGCAAAACAAGCAGGTCGCCCGGGATTTTGCCATCTACTACGAACTCTATCAGAAATATCGTCAGGCCTACAATATTGATGCCATCCTGCAGGGCGTGTGGGATGAGGATGTCCTCACGCAGGCACGCAGCGCTAAGATGGACGAGCGGATGAGCCTTGTCAGCCTGCTGCTGGAAGCCGTGTTCCTGCAGATGGAACGCTGTACCCTGCGCCACGATGCGCTGCGCCTTATCGTGGCCGCCCTCAAAGCCCAGCGCGGGACGCTGGATGTTCCCGGCGATGCCCTGACCGCCCTCGCCGGGCTGGAGGACAACTGGCGCGCCGAAGCCAACAAAGCCCCCTCTGCCCGGCAGAAGGTCTATCTCGATCTGCTGTCGCTGACTGCCCAATGGCGCGGAGAACTTTCCGGCTCCACCCCTTTTTCCGCCCTCAAGGCCTGCTATCAGCGCTCGGTCGCCGACCTGCAGGCTGAGGTCGCTGAAACGCAGAAGAAGCTTGGCAATCTGCTCCGTTTTTTGCAGGAAGCCTTCGGTAAGGGAACGGAGCTGAGCATGGCGGTAAACGATCTGACCGTAGCTCCTGTAGCCACCGCATTTCTGGGGCAGTTTCTCAGCACCGATTACTTTGCAGCCAGCCGGGATCTGCTGCTGCACCGACAGTCGGAGCAGTTGCTGCACCAGATCGATCTGACAGGACTGGTGTAAAATGGAACTGCTGCAATTTGAAGTAACCAACGCCGGAACGCTGGGCAGCCGCTGGACACCCCCCGCCCCGGAAACAAAAAAGGCCTCCTCCCTGCCCGGAGCCGCGCTGGCAGCTCTCTTGCAGGAGGAGGATGACGAGGATGATTGGGGCGGCGATGCTCCCGACATGAGCGCAGAGTTTGCACGGCTCGGCCATCTGAACGAAGAGGCCGACACCGATGCCCTGCCCCTGACAGCCGATTTTGCCCCTCTGCCGGATGGCTCTTTGGCGCTGGTGCGCTGGCCCCGGCTGGCACGGCCTGCTGTGGTCCCCGACACTGTAGAAGGCCGCACTGTCACCGCCGTTGCCGCTACCGCCTTTGCTGCCAGCCATCTGGATGAGAGCTGCTTTGCGCAGTTCGGGCAATCGCCTATCAGTTTCAGCATATTTTGTATGCGAATGGGCCGCGCAGTCACCACCGAAACGCTGGACGAAGGCGGACCGACTTCCGTCATCCTGCCGGACAGCATCACTCACATTGGTCCCTACGCGTTCTACCACTGCACAAATCTGACTTCCATCACCCTGCCGGATTCCATTTCCGCCCTGCCTGCCGGTGTATTCGGCGACTGCAGTCGCCTTACCAGCGTCCATCTGCCAGAGCAGCTGCAGGCTCTGGGCTATCTGCCCCGCCCCACGGATCAGGTCATGCCGGATGTGGGCACGTTTGCCGGGTGTCATGCCCTGAAACAGCTGACGCTGCCCCCACAGCTTAAAATGCTGGGCGCTCACAGCTTCAACAGTTCCGGTCTGGCGACCCTGACCGCTCGGGATGCTGGGTGTGAAAATTGGAGTCGTACTGTCACTGTGGCTGTGGCTGCATTTGACCACACTGCCGCACTGCTCTGGCTGGAAAAGGCCGATGTTTCCGGCCATGTGGTGGCGCGGCTGGGTCTACCCGTGGCCCGGGATAAAATTCTGGCAGGCGATGCCAAATTCGGAGCCATCCTGCGGGTACCGGTGCTGTTCTTCACCCAGCCGATGCCTTACTTTGACCAACTGGCCCGGGATGCGTTCCGGCTGGATTTCTCGGCTCGTATGGCGCTGGCTCGGCTGGAAGCCTCTGCTGGACTGTCTCTCGCTGACCGTCAGTGGTACTGCTCCGTTTTGGTACAGTATTTTGACCGAGCTCCACAGTTCATGCCCTGCCTGCCTCAACAGGCTTACGCAGAGCTGTTCCGCCTCCTCTGCCGCACAGACCTGCTCACCGCATCTGATGTCAGTACTCTGCTTCGGATGGCCGGAGCACTCGCCCTTCCCGCCGAACTCATCAGTGAGATGATGGAGGTGCGCACCCGTCGGTTTGAAACAGTCACCGGCTTTGAGGATCTGGAGTTGGATTGATCAGAACAACAGACATTGCGTAGAAAGATGCTCAGTTAGTACAGTCACTCCCAGTTCTTCCGCCCGTAGCGGGTGGTCAGCTGGCAGATCTCCTTGGCGTAAACACTGAAGGCGTTTGTTTCCCAGATCTGCCAATTGTAGTTCAGGGTGGTCGTGTCAATGGGCTCCGGCTTGCGCATGACCACATAGGGCAGGCACGAACTACCGCATCCTATGCGAGGCAACCACGGTTTATCCGGGTGCTGAGATGCACTATGCCGTCGTGAACGTGTATGAAAGTCTGGAAGGCAATGCCAACATCATCAGCGTGACCGATGGATATGTGAGCTGAGGGAGAGTTTTTGATTCAGAAGGTCCTCCAGGTCCTCCGCTGCACCTTGGGTATATTCAGCGGAAACATTTATTTTGATATTGCAAACAAGCCAGACCGGCGGGTCTGGCTTGTTTGCTGTTTCACGGAGTGGGCGTGGAGGAAAAGTGCTCCGCAGCATAACCTCAAAGCTGCGAGCCTTTTTATTTGACTCGTCCCTTTCTCTGTTGTCACTCTGCCTGTATCTCCTCCACCAGCGGCAGATAGTCGGCACAGTATTTCCGGTATAGCGGCTGCACCAGTTGCCGGAAGTTCTGCATTTCTTCTTCGGGCAGCGGCAGTTCCTGGCACCCGCCAGCCAATGCCGCTTTTCGAGCAGCTGTTTCCTCCTGTGCCCAGAGCTGGCGCTCATACTGCGCCGATGCCCGGGCGCATGCCTGCAGGGTCTGCCGGTATTCCTCCGGCAGTGCATCCCATGTGCGGCCGGAAGCCAGCTGCACTTCCGGTACGCGGCTGTGCTCATCGGCCATATAGTACCGCGCCACCTTGTAGTGCTCCATGGAATAGTAGGCCGGCCAGTTGTTTTCGGCGGCATCGATCTGCCCGGTCTCAAGCGCCGAGTACACATCGCTGTACGCCGTGGTCTCCGGCACTGCACCCAGCAGGCGGATCATGTCGATCACGATCTGCGAATCCTGCACGCGGATGGTCTTGCCCTGCAGATCGTTCAGGCTGCGCACCGGCTGACGGGCATAAAACGAGCGGGCACCCGCGTCGTACCAGCTCAGGCCTACCCGTCCCTGTGCGGTAAAGTCCTGCAAAAACTCTGCCCCGATGCTGCCATCCAGCACGCGCCACATATGGTCGGCATCCTGGTAGAGATACGGCAGCAGCAGCACGTTGAGCCGGGGCAGATCGTCGGTGGCCACCGAGAGCGACACACGGGCAAAATCTACGCCGCCAATGGCAAGCTGCTCCCACACTTGCTGCTCTGAGCCGTACTCGCCGTTCGCTTTGACCTGAATGACCACCTTGCCCCCGGTCTGCTGCTGCACAAGGTCCGCAAAATACTGCGCGCCCTGCGTGGTGGGGTATCCGGCGGGCTGGTTGTCGGCATAGGTCAGCACATAGTCCGGTGTGGTCTGCAGCTTTGCGGCACAGCCTGCCAGCTGCAAGGCTGCAAAGCCCAGTCCGGCTAAAAAAGTCCGTCTGCGCATGGTGTCTCCCTCCCTTTGCAGATAGTATAGCGCACAAGGCTGCCTTTGTGCAAGAGACAGGAAAAGGCAGTGCCCGCCGCAAAGCAGGTACCGCCTTTTTTAGAAGAAGAAGGGGATGTCTCAGTTACATCAGGCCCATTGCCTGCGGCAGTGCGGTAGACACTGCCGGGATAAAGGTGACCAGCAGCAGGCCGCCGATGATGGCCACATAGTACATAAGCATGTACGGCATGACCTTGGAAAGCGAGGTACGGCCCACCTTGATGCCCACGAACAGTGCGTTGCCCACAGGCGGGGTGATGTTGCCGATGCACAGGTTATACACGAGGATCAGACCGAACTGGATGGTGCTCATGCCAAAGCTCTGGCAGATGGGCAGGAACAGCGGGGTGAAGATGAGGATGGCCGGGGTCACATCCATAAAGGTGCCGGACACCAGCAGGATCACGTTCATGATGAGCAGGATGATGTACTTGTTGCTGGTCAGGCTCAGCAGGGCTGCCGCCACAGCATCCGGGATCTGCAAAAAGGCCATGACCCAGCCCAGAATGTTGGAAACACCCACAAGGAACACCACCATGCCGGACATCTTGGCAGAGTCCACGATGATCTTCCACAGGCTCTTCAGGTTGATGGAGCGGTAGCAGAAAGCCAGCACCAGCGCATAGACGACCGCGATGGCAGAGCCTTCGGTGGCAGAGAACACACCGCCGATGATGCCGCCGATGACCACGATGATCAGGGAGAGCGAAGGCAGGGCGCGCAGGGTGCAGACGCCGAGATTTTTCCAGTCAAATTTGCCGGGGGTGCCTTTATAGCCCAGCTTGACCGCCAGCAGCACGCCCACCACGCAGCAGCACAGCGCCCAGATGATGCCGGGAATGTAACCAGCCATGAACAGCGCAGCCACAGAGGTGCCGCCGGATGCCAGCGAGTAGGTGATCAAGGCGTTGGACGGCGGGATCAGCAAACCGGAGCAGGAGGAAGCGGCGTTGGTGGCAGCGGTCACGGCGGGGTCATAGCCCTGCTCGTCGGCACCATCGCGGATCATGGAGCCAACAGCAGCAGCCGCAGCAGATGCAGAGCCGGAGATGGCACCGAACAGGGCGTTGGTGCCGATGTTGGTCACCAGCAGTGCGCCGGGCATCTTGCCCAGAATGGCCATGACGAAATCCACCAGACGCTTGGCGATGCCGCCCTGATTCATGATGTTGCCGGCCAGAATAAAGAACGGGATGGCGGTCAGACTGAACTTGCTCATGCCCACAAAGGTGCGCTGGGCAGCGGTCAGCACGGCAACATTCAGGTCAATGGAAGAAAGGATGGCAGTCAGGGAAGAGACTGCAATGGCGTACGAGATGGGCACGCCGAGGAACAGCAGCACCAGCAGCACTGCCAGAATCACGAGTAACGCTTGAATTGCCACAGCTTAGTCCTCCTTATTTTCCTTGTCGGCATCGGCAGCCATTTCGGCTTCCACCTTTGCAAAGTCTGCATCCTCCGGGGTATCCAGACAGATGGAGCCGTTTGCAATGCCGATAATGTTCAGCACAGAATACACCAGAATGATCACGCCGCAGATGGGCATGACCCAGTAGAACACGCCCACGGCAACGCCCAGCGAGGAGGTCTGCTGTCCCATAGCCAGCTGGGACACCTGAAAACCGCCGAACACCAGAATGGTCGCAGAGAAGAGGAAGGCGATGACCTCAGCAAAGATGTGGAACGCCTTGCGCATGGTGGGGTTGAACCGGTCCACCAGCACGGGAATGTTCATGTGGCCGCGCTCGCCCGAGACGATGGTGGCACCCAGCATGGTGCTCCAGCCGAACAGATGACCCACCAGTTCCTCCGACCATGTGGAGGGAGAGTTGAAGATATAACGTACGATGACCTGATAGGTGGTCAGCACCACCATGACCGTCATGCTCAGACCTGCCAGCAGGTTGAGCACCTTGTTCAGGGTATTTCTCAGTTTTTCCATGATGCTCCTCCTCAGTCCGCAGTGTGGGCAGCGTTGTGCTGCTGGATCAGGTCATAAATGGGCTGCAGTTCCGGGTTTGCTGCCAGCACGGAATCGTGCAGGGGGGCCATAGCCTCCTGAAACGGTGCAGTATCCGGGTAAATAAAGTTGACGTGCTGCTCGTTCTCAGCCTTATCTTTCGCCTCAGCCACAGCATCCTCCCAAGCATCCTGCTCGGTGCGCTTCACGATCTGGAAACCCTCTTCAAAGATCGCGCGCTCCTCGTCGCTGAGTTCGTTCAGGAAGGCGTAGTTTGCCACCAGCAGATCCGGCACCATCTGGTGCATATCATAGGAGTAATACTTGCAGATATCGCCGTGACCGTTATCGGTCAGAGCCAGCTCGTTGTTCTCGGCACCGTCCAGAATACCGGCCTGCAATGCGGTGTACACATCACCGAAGCCCATGGGCGTAGCGGTGCCGCCCAGCAGACGCATCATTTCCACGTTGGTGGGCGACTGCTGCACGCGGATCTTCAGACCCTTCAGGTCGGAGGGCTTGTTGATGGGGGTCTTGATGGTGTAGAAGTTGCGGGTACCGGCATCCAGCCATGCCACCGTTTCCAGACCGGCCTTGGAGGTAGTCTTGAAAATGGGGTCCGTCACCTCGGGGTCGTCCATCGCCTCGTGGTAGGCTTCTACGCTGGAGAACAGGTAAGGCAGGTTGAAGATTTGGTATTTGGCACTGAAGGTCTCCATGATGGCAGTGGATGCCACCACAAAGTCGATGGCACCGGTCTGGGTCAGCTGCACCATTTCGGTCTGGGAGCCCAGCAACTCGCTGGGGTACACCTCCACACGGTACTTGTCGCCCAGCTTCTCGTTGATGTAGTTGGCAAAGGCTTCCAGTCCAAGATGATCCGGGTGGGTCTGGGACTGCACATGGCCGATGCGCACGATCTTGCGGTCGTCACCGGAGCCGACACCGCAGCCGGTAAGCATCATGCTGCTGGTCAGTGCCGCCGCGCCCATCAGCGACAGAAACGTTCTTCTCTTCATGAATGGCATCCTCTCTTTTCGCGTTTTTTCTATGATTTTATTTTAACAACTCGTTCATTTTTGTGAAACCGGATTATTTTGTGAAACGCAGCACGATTTTGTCTTTGTTGTATCCAAGTACAATTTTTGTGTTTTTTGGACGAAAGAAACTGGCAAAAATAAAAAAGCACTCGTTCCTCTCCTGCTGACAGGCAGGAAAGAACGAGTGCTTCTTTTGGATTCGATTTATCCTTGTGCCGCTTTTTCCGCTGCGGCTACGCGGTATTCCGAAGGGGTCTGGCCGGTCAGGCGCTTGAACACCCTTGTAAAATAGTTGGCGTCGCTGTAACCCACAGCAGCACCGATATCCTTCAGGCTCAGGCGCGGGTCCAAAATCAGCTGGCGCGCCTTGTTCACCCGGTATTCGTTCAGGTAGGCCGAAAAGTTTACCTTGAAGCACTGCTTGAACAGCTTGCAGAAGTAGGCGTCCGAGTAGCGCAGCGCAGCGGCGGCATCCTGCATGGAGATATCCTCCCTATAGTGGGCGTTGATGAAGCGGCTGATCTCGGCACGGATGATGGCGGTACGCATATCCTCGTCCTCTTCCCGGCGGACAGGCTGTTCAGGCGCAGGGGGCTGTGCCGGGTGGGCAGGCAGCGGCACCGACACCTGCCGGATGGCATCCTCCACCGCGAATACCAGTTCTTGCTCGTTGTAAGGCTTGAGCAGATAGTCCATCGCCCGTACAGAGATCGCCTGCCGTGCATAGTCGAACTTATCAAAGCCGGTCAGGAACAGGATGGCGCAATTTCTGTCTGTTTCTCGGATCTTGCGCGCCACCTCCAGCCCGGTGAGACCCGGCATTTCAATGTCCAGCACAGCCACCTGCGGCGCTTCGCGGGCAAAAATTTCCAGAGCCTCTCTGCCGTTTTTGGCTTCATACAGGCAGATCAGGTCTCCCAGATACTTCTGCAAAGTCCGGCACAGCACCTTGCGCTCGATCAATTCATCCTCTGCCACCAGCAATTTGCACTTCACGAGAGCGTCTCCTCCTTTTCTTCCGGCTGCTGCGTCTGCGGGAGCTCAAACCGCACCACAGTACCGTGACCTGCGCGGCTGTATATCTGCATTTTTCCGCCCGGATACAGCATCCCGATGCGGCGGGAAATATTGCCAAGGCCAATGCTGCGTCCGGTCTGCTCGCTCTGCGCAATTTTAGTTTGCACAGCGTCCAGTTCCTCTGCGGTCATTCCCTTGCCGTTGTCTGCAACTGTGAGCACCAGCACATTGCCCTGCATCCATGCTCGCAGCAGGATGCGTCCGCCTTCCTCGCAGGACTTGAGCCCATGCGAGTAAGCGTTTTCCACCACCGGCTGCAGCATAAAGGACGGCACCAAAACCGCAGCAGGCTGCACCCGGATGCTTTTTTCAACGGTAATGCGTCCGTCGAACCGCATCTGCTGCAAATAAATGTAATCCTCCAGCCCGTCCAGTTCCTCCTCCAGCGTGATCTGCTGACGCTTGGTGCGCAGATTGTGCCGGAACAAACTGCCCAAATGCACGATCATCTGGTCGGTGGTGGAAGCATCCTCCAGCCGCGCCATGCAGGAGATCATGTTCAGGGTGTTGAACAGAAAATGCGGATTCACCTGACTTTTAAGCACCTCCAGCCGGGTGTGTTCCAGATCCTTTTCCAGCGCAAGGTTCCGCACCTCTTCCCGGTGCAAAGCCTGCTGGGTGGTCAGCTGCTGCGCCATGGCGTGCTTCATCTGGTTAAAGGTTCCCGTCAGCCGCCCCACTTCGTCGCTGCTTTTCACCGGAAGATCCGGGCTTGAAAGATCCCCCTCGGCAATGCTGCGGGAGGCCTGTGCCAAGCGCAGCAGCGGACGCACCACCGCGCGGCTCAGCACCCGGATGAGCAGCAGCATCAGCGCGGCTGCCGTCAGGAACAGCCCCAGATACAGCCACGGCAGATGCCGGATGTGAGCCGCCGTGCTGCTGTAAAGGGCATTTTCCTGTTCCAGCGTGGCCTGCGTCAGCCGCAGCGCATACTCGGCAAGGTAGTCTTGCAGCGCCATCACATGGTACATCTGTTCAATGTAGGTATCTGCCGAGGGGGAAAGCTGCAAAAAAGCATCCCGCTCCTGCCGATAGCCCGCATACCCTTGCAAAAGGTTCCATGTACGGGCATAGCGTTCTTCACCGATGCGGGCATAATTGAAGGGCAGGGCCGCAAGGCTCTGCTCGGCAGCAGCGCAGGCAGCGGCATAGGCCTGCTCCGTTTCAGAAGTAGGCTGACGCACATAGCGTGCAAAGGCCTGTGCTTCGTCCTTGAGGGCGTTTTGCACCGTGTAGCAGACGGCGTTGTCGGCCAGCAGCGTATCAAAGGAGCGCACCGTCCACTGACCTGCCATGGTAGCAATGCCGGTGGAAAGCATGGTGACCAGCAAAATCGCGGCAAGCCATGCCGTGACCTTGCGGCGCAGGGATATACCGCCCTGCGCGGTTTTGTTCCGTGCCATACGCTTTCCCTCCTGTCCTTACAGCACCCGGCCTTTTTTATAAGTATAATAATCTCCCGGGGAAAGTGCAACTGCAAAAAAGCACCGGTTTTCGCAAGGGAGCCGGTGCTTGCAGGCAATGTGCCAGGCTGTCAGCGGGTCAACAGCTCAAAATGGTTCCGTTTGGTGACCAGCAGCCCTTCCTTTTGCA